>Ga0210407_10001001_pt1 | contig 28084 bp, 36 predicted proteins | sample IncBWC27MmetaG_FD_150860 | JGI IMG/M metagenome (GOLD analysis project Ga0210407, IMG submission 150860) | Forest soil microbial communities from Barre Woods Harvard Forest LTER site, Petersham, Massachusetts, United States - Inc-BW-C-27-M | ecosystem: Environmental > Terrestrial > Soil >...
ATTCAACGTCCACGTTTGCGTCGCCGGATCGAAAATGCTGGAACTGGCGGTGGAGCCCGAATAGAAGACTTTGCCGTTCGGCAGCAGGTGCAGGCGCGGATAGAGTGGCGGCGTCCAGGGCGCGGTGACGGGGGAACTCCATCCTATGGCGGCCTTGAAGATTTCGACCGTCGTGTTGGTGTTTCCATTCTCGTCGAGACCTGAAAAGGTCATCAGCGAGCCATCGCTGAGGCTGATCACCGTGGGATACCAGCGTCCATGCGCCATGCTTTGCTGGTTGGTGAAAATACCGGTCGCTGGATCGTAGGCTGAGGTGGCGAGCTGTCCAAAAAACGGGTCGTATTGCAGCGTGCCGCCCACAACCAGCGGCCGGCCATCGGGCAGGATTGCCATCCCATTGCAGAACATGTCCCAGGCCACCGGTTGCGTGGTGAGATTGCCGGTTTGCGGGTTCCACACCGCGGCCGCAAAGTTGGTGTTGGACGGAAGGTTGCCGGACCCGGACACGATCAGCACCTGACCGTTGTGCATGAGTGCCATGTGGACCGGATTGATCGGCATCAGGAACGGCAGGGTCGTCCATTGGCCCTGGGTCGCTACCTGCCCCGTGGCCGGGGCCAACAGGCCGGCTGCCATCCATAGCAAGGACGGCACTCTTCGGCCGCCCAGCAACCACTTTCTTATTATCATTCTGATGGTCTTCACAATAATGCCTTCAGAGCTTGTCTGCGTCCCGAGAGAAGCCGCGCCACAGCATGACGTTTTAGTTGTTGTGATGCGGTTTGGCAATCGGGCAGTCCATGCAAATTCCAGGCAGGCAAACAACGGAGTCTTGCGTACAGCAAATGCAGGAGACTCGTTGAAAGATCGCGAGGGCGAAGACACCGGCGCGCTCGCCGGTGGGCACGGAGGGCGAAGACGCCGTTAGCATTTGTCATCTTGAGCGGAGCCGGAGCAGCGCGACGGCGCAGTCGAAAGATCCCGACGGTGGTGGCGCTACCATGCGGCGTCAGGGAGTTTCTACGATGCACTGTCCCTGAACCCGTCTCCCATCGCGAACAGTCCTAGGACGCACAGTTTCGTGAACTGTGGGTCCGTGCGATTTTCGGATGGGATGCGGTCTTAGGCGCCGTGCATCGTAGAAACTCCCTGCGTCAGCATCGCCGTGCTACCACTGTCGGGATCTTTCGACTGCGCCGTCGCTAGCGCTCCGGCTCCGCTCAAGATGACATCTGACAACGGCGTCACTCATATTGGAGACCCTGGCGGGCGAAATCATTTCCCTGGCATGTTATAACTCCTGGGCATGTTCGATCCCACTTTCGGATTGATCAATTTCATAGTCCGAACGCTGATTCGCCCGTTCACTCGAGCGGACCATGCGTTGCAGGATTGGTATCGGGCCAGAGGAACGGACTCATGGCTCACAGCGCACGGACAGATTGACTCGTGCCAAATGGCCCTGCTGGCAGGCGGCATCTACCGGGTCACAATGTTCTATACATTCATTGCTGAATCGGACTCGTGGTCAGGAGAAACCTGGCGCCAGTTTGCTGTGAAGAAGGACGCCGAACGGTACGTCGAAAGACATCCAACAGGAACCGGGATCGCGGTAAGATATCGGCCCGGCCAGCCGGACAAATCCGTAGCGCTCGCCCGCGATCAGCACTTGGCTTCTCCTGATGGGACAGTCTGATCTGTCGCAGCACGTCCATTTGCACAAAACGCAACAAAGTACAAAACCAAGGCACAGCCGAGGCGGCTGTGCCACACGATCATCGCTGTCTCAGTGATTTGTCGCGCTCCCATCCCCGTGTGGCAAAGTCTGCCCTGAAGCAACGCTGAAGGGGCAGCCCTCGCCGGTGTGCACGGAGGACGAAGACACCTGCGACTAGCGGCATCGCACCCCATCCCTCGCAAAAACCGCGAAGGGATGGGCCACCCGACGCTAACCCTTCGTTCCATCATTACCCTTCTTGCCAAGGTCATGAAAACAAGAAAGGCTCACGTACGCCAAAATGCCCCGCATCACCCGCAACGCAGCAAAGTGTTTATAGCGTTGCTTTAGAAAGAATATGCTGACGGTCACCACGGCGATGAAGAATATCAATCGCCAGCAGGAAACAGGGAATTTCTTGGTCGGCAAGAGCAACGTTGCACCCGGCACGATTGCCCGAACCACAAGTGCGAGATCGAGGAGAATGAATGACGCGAAGCTGCCACGATAAAAGCCCTCGCGATAGACAAATACATCACGATCGCCAAGCTGTCCGTACTGCAACGCCAGTTCATCGCAAAGTCTAACGGTCACGCCACTGCTAGGGGTCTCCGGTTCTGTCAGGCTCAAGTGAGTAGCGAGTTGCGCCCGGGCACGCTTAACCAAAGGAGCCATGTCGGCTTGACTTGCCAATATCGAGTCGTCAGGATTCTTGAACAAAGAGCGACTGATTGCCTGCAGAACATGCCCTGCATAGTACGCAACGACTGCAAGCCCGAAATACCAGAGCTTGCTAAGCTCGAAAACGTGAATCGGCACTGGTTCGACCGGCAGAAAGAGCGTCCAGAATAAGATGGTAATGGCAGAGACGCCAACTACCCCTGGAAGGAAGTAACCAAAAAACTCATAGAGTGTAAACGATAGTTTGTCCATAAACCGTCGTGCGGGATTGGGCTCAGCCGCTCAATGCCCAAGGCAGACCTGCCGAGCCCCTCATCGCCGTGGCTGGAATATAGTCAGATCTTGCAGGTACATCTCCCAGCCAAAACCATTTGTGGGCCGGGCTCGGGTAATGCGTACTAAACACTTTCGCGTTTACCGTTATTAGAGCAGTCTTGACTGCTGAACTGGGATGGCTCTGGTCACCGCAAGCCGAAACAAAAGCAATTTGGGGCCGGAATCGGGCGATCAGATCTTTAGAGAGGTTGCCTTCGCTCCCATGGTGTGGCACTTGTAGACAGTAAATATCTTCCCAACCGAGCGCGACTTGTCGCAGGGACTCACATCCTGCGTCTGCAGTAAATAAGAACTTCTTGCCTTTGAATTGCAGACCAATGATCACGCTCGTGTTGTTGAAAGGTTGCGTTGAAGGATTCTCCTGCACGGCGGATCTGGCTAACGGTCCGGTGATTGGAGGGGCTCCGAGCATTAGCCTAGATAGGGCACCGTACTCTGAAGAATTTGGCATATTGCTAGGGAGTCTAAATGGAATGGTGCCCGCTTGCCGATTTGAACCCGCTCCAACCAAGGCGGCCAAAAGCCCTAGTTGGCCGAATCCAGGCTGTGGCATTGCCATCGCCGCAGTACCAGCCTTTATAAACTCGGCTATGACGTTTTTGTAGTAAGCCTGGCTGGGACCGAGAATGGCAGGAGCGGAGCCGGTGAATGGTTCCGTGGGTGTTATCCCGCGAGCGGTGAAAGCCGAGAGTAGCCGGTCCGTATTCTCAACCACTTCCCGCACACCCTCTGCATCGTTTGAGCTGCCGTTGGCAGTGCGCCGAAGCTGACCTGCATCACAGTGGCTTCGGATGCTATGCATCCATCCAGATCCCACAGCGATTGAGTGATCTTTCAGCAGCTCAATTAGACCTGCGGCGTGATCATTATGGAGATGCGAGCAAAGGACATCGTCCAAGCTTGTAACGTTCCTTTGTCGCAAAAAAGCTCTTACCACGGGGAAATCTGACTTTCTGCCACCATCGATTAGCAGGCGCCTGACAGCATAACCGCGCCATTCAGAAACTAAGATGCAATCTGCATCACCCAGAGAAAGTACATCTACTTCAAAACCGTCAAACATGAGGCCCCTCAATCCTGACTTGTTGGCGGCTGAAGCTCAACTACGAGTTGGACAGGTTGAACAGTAAAGTCGTCAAACACAGTCTTTTCTTGACTGGCCCCTGTGCTGCAGACCAGCCGATTCTCTAACTGCACCCGCTCGTGCTCCCGCAACTCATGCACCTATAACACGACCCATTCCGCGTCATGATCGCGCCGCAGACGTGGCAGCTTGGGGCGTCGCCCATGTCTACCAGGTCTTTCATTGCGTCGGCGGCGTGATAGATGCCGCGGTCTACGGGCAAGTCTTTAGTACTTAGTACTTGGTAGTTAGCTTCAGAGGCCAGACCGCCTTTTGGCGGCGTGGTGTATTCCATTCTGACGGCGTTCTCGCCCGACAAGAGAGCCTGCGGCTCTTCCACAGCGGAGGGCGGCTGTGCTCCACCCAATTGCGCCGCCTGCGGCGGCGGGACGATCATGTCTTTGAACAGCGGGAACTGCTGGCCGGAGACGAAGCGGATGTCCATCCAGCGGAAGATGTAATCCATGATTGACTTGGCGATGGGGATTTCCTGGTTGCCGGTGAAGCCCGCGGGTTCGAAGCGGGTGTGCTGGAATTTTTCGCACAGCAGCTTCAGCGGAACGCCGTGTTGCAGCGCCAGCGAAACGGCCAGGGCGAACGAGTCGGTGAGCCCGGCGACCGTGGAGCCTTCCTTGGCCATGCGGATGAAGAGTTCTCCCGGCGTGCCGTCGCGATAGAGGCCCACCGTGATGTAGCCTTCGTGTCCGGCGATGGCGAATTTGTGGGTGACCGACGCGCGCTCGTTGGGCAAGCGGTGGCGCAGAGCGCGCGGCGGCGCCGACTGCTGGTCTTCCTTGGTCGGACCGATGAGCCGTTTCATGCCGTCCAGCGCCAGGCTTTGCACGTCTTTCTGCGCTGCACCGGCGATGCGTACTACCTCCAGCGCGAACTGCTGCTGTTCGGGTGTGAGTTTGGCGAACGTCAGTTCTTCCTGTGACAGCGTGACGGTGGCGGTCTTCTCGCCTTTTGTCCCTCGTCTGGCCGCTTCGTCCTTGCTGCTGGCGGCCATGAGCGGCTGGGCTTTCTTCGAGCCGTCGCGATAGATGGCGACTGCTTTCAGTCCCAGCTTCCACGACTGGATGTACGCTTCCATGATGTCTTCCACGCTCGCCGCTTCCGGCAGGTTGACCGTTTTCGAAATTGCTCCGGAGATGAACGGCTGCGCCGCAGCCATCATTTTTACGTGGCCCATGTAGTGAATGCTGCGGGTGCCTTTTTGCGGCTTGAAGCTGCAATCGAATACCGGAAGATGCTCGTCTTTGATTGCCGGCGCGCCTTCGATGGTGCCCGTGGCGTCAATGTAACTGACAATGGCGTTGACCTGGTCGTCGGTGTAGCCGAGTTTGAAGAGCGCCTGGGGCACGGTCTGGTTCACGATCTTGATCATGCCGCCGCCGACCAGTTTTTTGTACTTGACCAGGGCCAGGTCCGGCTCCACGCCGGTGGTGTCGCAATCCATCATGAAGCCGATGGTTCCCGTGGGCGCCAGCACGGTGACTTGCGCGTTGCGGTAGCCGGCTTTTTCTCCCAGGGCCAGCGCTTCGTCCCAGCACTGCTTGGAGCCTTCGATCAGGCCGGCGGGAATGATGTCCTTGTGGTTGACTTTGTTCACCGACGCGCGGTGCATGCGGATGACGTCCAGGAACGGTTCGCGGTTGATGTACCAGCCGGGGCAGGCGCCGCCGTCAATTTCCCTTTGCGAGACGCGCGAGGTTGCCGGCGCCAGCGACGGGCACTGCTCGGCAATGCGCGCGGATTGCAGATACGCTTCGCCGCACATGATGGCCGTGACGCAGGCGGCGTAGTCGCGGCCGGCGTCGGAATCGTAGGGCAGGCCGCTCGCCATGAGCAGCGCGCCCAGGTTGGCGTATCCCAGACCCAGCGGACGGTAGTCGTGCGAGTTGCGCGCGATCATTTCCGTCGGGTAACCCGAGTTGTCCACCAGGATTTCCTGCGCGGTGATCATCACGTCCACGGCATGGCGGTAGGCGGGAACGTCAAACGTGCCGTTCGGGCCCATGAACTTCATGAGGTTCAGTGACGCCAGGTTGCAGGCCGTGTCGTCCAGGAACATGTATTCCGAGCACGGGTTGCTGGCGTTGATGCGCGCCGTGTTCTTCGACGTGTGCCACTTGTTGATCACGGTGTCATACTGCATGCCGGGATCGCCGCACTGCCACGTGGCTTCGGAGATCTTGCGCAGCAGGTCGCGCGCCTTGTAGGTCTTCATCACTTTGCCGTCTTTTACGGCGCGGGTGGAAAACTCGCCGTCATTTTCCGCGGCGTTCATGAACTCGTCGGTCACGCGGACGGAGTTGTTGGCGTTCTGGAAGAAGATGGAGCTGTAGGCTTCGGAATCGGGACCGGAACCGTCATAGCCCATTTCAATCAGCGCCCAGGCCTTGGCTTCTTCTTTGGCTTTGCACTCGACAAATTCAACGATGTCCGGATGGTCCACGTTCAGGATGACCATCTTGGCGGCGCGGCGCGTTTTGCCGCCGGACTTGATGACGCCGGCAAAAGCGTCAAAGCCGCGCATGAAACTGAGCGGGCCGGAAGCCTGTCCGCCGCCGGAGAGCACTTCCATGCTGCCGCGCAGCGTGGAAAGATTCGTTCCCGTGCCGCTGCCCCACTTGAACAACATGCCTTCCGTCTTGGCCAGCGTCAGGATGGAATCGAGCGAGTCTTTGACCGAGTTGATGAAGCACGCCGAACACTGCGGATTGCGATAGCCGGTGGTCGAGAATTCGGCGTTGGCTTTCTCCGCCGTCCAGTGCCAGTTCTGCGCGTCCGATTGCGGCTCCAGACGGTCACAGCCCACGTTGAACCAGACCGGCGAATTGAACGCGGCCTTTTGCTCGAGAAGGATGTGTGCCAGTTCGTCATGGAAGGTATCGCGGTCTTCTTCGCTGGCGAAGTAGCCTTGCGCCCATCCCCAGTCGCGGATGGTCTCCGCCACGCGGGAGATCAAGGCGCGCACGCCGGTCTCGCGCTGCGGCGTGCCGATGGCCCCGTGCAGATACTTGCTGGCCACAATGTTGATGGCCGTCATGGACCAGTCCTTGGGGGACTCCACGTCCTTCTGCTCAAAGATGCTGTTGCCTTTGGCGTCGGTAATGCTGGCGGTGCGCAGTTCCCACGCCACTTCGTTATACGGCGAAGTCCCGGGGCGGGTGTTGTACCGCGAGAATTTCAGCCCGGGAGCGCTTTTTTGCTCTTGAGTGGTTGCCGTCCGGGTGGCCGGGGCGGAGGTAGCGTGCGGTGCGAGTTCGGCCATTTCCTTCTTCTCCATCTTCTCCATGGAATGCCTTCTATCTCTCCATCTCTTTAGATGATCTTTGCTTCGTGAATGCCTCTGAAACTCATTTGCCGTTCTTTCCTGCCAATTGCAAGCAGCCTCAGAAAAGGCGTTTTTTCAACAACGCTCAAAAATCTGCGGGGGAGTGCGTTGTACTGTATGCGTTGTACTGTAAAAGAGAGGCGCAGGTTTTTCGCCGCGCCGCCGATAGCCGGCAACCGCGGGTCAGCCCGCTGAGGCAGCTTTGTCCGAACCTCGTGCGCGGGTGACGTGGTCCACCGCGCGTTCGGCTACGGTCTTGTTGTCTGTTTCGTCCGCTCGTCTTCCGGGGACCGCCATTTCGAACACCTGCGCGGCGGCTTCGCGCTGGGCGTCCAGCCAGTTGCGGAGCGACATGGCGGCCGCGGTGCGCTCCTCGGGATCAGGGACCAGCGCGTACCGCATATAGCAGCGCGCGGAAGCCAGGCGATCGCGCCAGGGACTGGCCGGTGTGAACAGCCGGTTCAAGGCCCGGACCAGATCTTCCGCTTCGTCAATCTCAAATACGGCGAGCATGCGCCGGGAGAGCGGCTCTCCCGGTTCCATGATCTCTTCCGCCAAAGCAAAGATGCCGGGCTGATTCGGCACCAACAGCAATCCAAAGCTGGATTCACAACGAAACCACCGCGACCATTTCATTTCCATAAAAACCTCACTTCTCAAAGAGGGCCATTCGGCTGAACTACGCGGCCGGACTTGAATCCGGCCCGCGCGTCAACCGTTACGGGAGAAAGCTCTCATCTGTTTATTTCCCCTAAAGGGTCACCGCGATTCGCTCGCTGCGGCGTCACCTCGACGCCGTTGCCTACTTAGGTACCTGCACTCTCTCCAGCAGGCCCCGTCTTTTACAAGAACCTAGTGGTGGGAAAATACTCCCTGTATATGGGACAAGTCAAGAACAAAACACAACCTGTTGTACTATTTTAGCAAACAGAAAAAAATCACGGCTAAACCTTCTATTTGCCATGTTTTGCCCGTTTATATAGGAGTTTCCCCCCTTTATTTCAGGAGGGATTTCCACAGTTATCTCCAGAGAACAAATGCAAAGAGGGCCGTCCACGACCCTCACGGTCGAGGCTGGTCAGACAATAGATGTAGAGCGAATCTACGCTCCGGCATGGCGTGGGTCAACGCCGCAATGTGGTGCAATCCTGTGGATTTCAGCGACCTGGTGTGGAAATGCCGGGTGTTTCTCGCATTCCCCGGCGCCGCTCGGGCTGCTCAGGCCACGGCGCTCGCTTTCCGTATGTATTTTTCCTTACATGCATCACTGCACAGATGGATTGATCCCAGCTCCAGGATACGGGCGTTGTCCCAACGGGGCAGGAAACGCAAAGAACGCTGCAGGGCGTTGGCGCGTTCGATTTCAATGTCATAGCCCAGCAACCAGGGGTAGTCGCCGATGCGGGTGTCCGATGGCGGCTTTAATTTGCCGCACGAATCACAGAGAATCTTGACCATGGGAAGGGGCCTCCTGAGGCACATTTCATTTTAGAGATGCCGCAAGTCCACTAAGGGTTTTACAACGGGCGCGCAATAATTCTTTCCCACGGTTTTCCACAGAGAGGCCGGCGTTCTTAACGCTCCTTTCATATTTCAGTCTTGCGCGATGGCCCGCGACAGGCCGGCGGGGCCTTGGCCTCCGCTTTCCCGGCATTTACACTAGTCCGGACGGATTCTCCGGGCGGCATCTCCGGGCGGCATCTTCGAGCGGCAACAGGGTTGTGACTCATGCGCAAAGCTCTCTGGCTTGCAATATTTCTCGTTTCGTCATTCCTCATGTTGTCGGGGGCGGCAGGCCAGACTTGCACGACCTACGTGGTGGTGCCGGCGATCGACCATGCAACACACGATCCCATTGAAAACCTGAAGGCGGAAAACTTTGAGGCCCGCATGGGCCGGACGCCGCTGCAGGTGGTGAGCGCCACGCAGGACTTTAACAACCGTCTTCTGGTGCTGGTGGAGGTTGACCAGGCGGAACAGGACGCGCGCGTCGGCGAGGCCGTGGACATGATCACGCGCCTGGCGCGCCTGGCGCCGGAAGGAAAGCCGCTGGCTTTCGGAATCTACGCCGACAAGGCAGTCTTTTCCACCGGATTCAATACCAAGGCCAGGGACCACGTCACGGACGTCAACGACGTGATCGAGCGGACAGATTCCCTGGGCAAGCGCGTCGCCATGTTCGACGCATTGCATCAGGGACTTGCGCTGTTCGGCGCGCACCAGCCGGGAGACACGGTGCTGCTGGTCGCCGATCCCTATGACGACAAGAGCCGCTATTCCACTTCCGACCTCAAGAGGGAGTTTTTTTCGACAGGCACGCGTCTCTCCGTCATGCTGCGCCAGCCGCTGAGCGATGTTGGCCGGGACTACCTCTGGAACCCCCACTACCGGGAAAAAGACTTTTTTGAGACTCTGACCTTCACCACCGGCGGGGCCTATACGGACTTTGAACCGTATCGGTTTGAAGCGCCATGGAAAGGATACTTGTTGGGCATCGCGCTGCCCGATTCCATGCGCAAGCCGCGAGGATGGCACCTTAAACTCCGCGGGAGCGCGGTTGCACACGGCAAGCCACGGGTGTACTACCCGGCGATGCTCCTGCCCTGCGGTACGGCCACGACAGAAAAAAACCGCGCCCCCTCGGAGGCGCGGCGAAATCTTGCGGCGAAGTAAGCGTCTTACTTCTTGTCCTTGCCCTGGTCTTCCCCTTCGGCTGCTTCGCCTTTTTCCGTGGCCGCTGCGGCCTGTTCTTCTTCCATCTGCTTGCGGACTTTTTCCTGGCGCTGGGCCCGTATTTCAGCGCGCTTCGCGCGTTTGGCTTCGATCAGCTTCTCACTGCCGACCAGTTCAATGTATACGGTGTCCGCTCCATCGCCGGCACGCCAGCCTTTGTGGATGATGCGCAGATAGCCGCCGTTGCGGTCGCCAAAGCGCGGGGCCACGGTGTCAAAAAGGCGCTCCACGGATTCGCGGGTCATCAGATAGCCCAGGGCCAGGCGGCGCGCGGCCAGGTCTCCGCGTTTGCCCAGGGTAATCATCTTCTCCACGTGCGGACGCATGGCTTTGGCCTTGGCCGGCGTGGTTTCAATCCGTTCTTCCATGATGAGCGATGTCACCAGGTTGCGCAGCAGTGCGCGACGATGGCTGGTGTTGCGTCCGAGTTTCTTGGCTACTTTGCGATGGCGCATGACGTTAGTCCTTTTAGTTTCCTGATTGCCGCCGGAAGCTACGCTTCCCGACCGCTAACTACCAGCAAAGAAGCCGTTAGTAGTTAGTACTTAGTATTTAGCGAACCGTCACAAAAATCAGCGCCGGTGTCGGGAGACCGATCACCAGATCACCCGATCACCGGATCACCCGATTCCTAAAACTCCTGCTCCCCGCCTTCATCTTCGCCCGCGCCACCGGCGGTCAGGGCCGATACCTGGCTGGTTGGACCGGGAACAGCGTTGCCCTGTTCGTCAATCTTCATGCCCAGCCCGAGACCCATGGACGAAAGAATCTCCTTGATCTCATTGAGCGACTTGCGGCCGAAGTTCTTGGTCTTGAGCATTTCCGCTTCTGTCTTCTGCACCAGTTCTCCGATGGTCTGGATATTGGCGTTCTTCAGGCAGTTGTAGCTGCGCACGGAAAGTTCCAGTTCTTCCACGGAACGGTTCAGATTTTCGTTCTTGATCAGGGGCTTTTCTTCGCCGCGCGTGTCGGTTTCCAGTTCCTCTTCGAAATTGATGAAGATGGTCATGTGGTCTTTGATCAGCTTGGCGGCCAGACCCAGGGCGTCCGCGGGTGCGATGGAGCCGTTGGTCCAGATCTCGATGTCCAGCTTGTCGTAGTCGGTGATCTGGCCCAGACGGGCCGCTTCCACGGTGTAATTGCACTTGCGCACTGGCGAGTGAACGGAATCAATCGGGATGAAGCCCAGGCCCAGGTCTTCTTCAAAGTTCTTGTCGGCGGAAACGTAGCCGCGGCCGCGCTTCAGACGCATCTCCATCTCCAGCTTGCCGCCTTCGGAGACCGTGGCGATGTGGATGGTCTTGTCCAGCACTTCTACGTCGCCGTCCGCTTCGATCATGCCCGAGGTGACGATACCCGGCTGGTCGGCCTTGAGATAGATGGCCTTGGGGCCTTCACCGCTCAGCTTGAACGGGACCTGCTTCAGGTTGAGGATGATGTCGGTCGCGTCCTCGACCACTCCGGGAATGGACTGGAATTCGTGCAGGACGCCTTCAATCTTGGCGGCCGTTACCGCCGCGCCTTCAATCGAAGAAAGCAGCACGCGTCGCAGCGCGTTGCCGATGGTGGTGCCGAATCCACGCTCAAACGGCTGAGCGTAAAAGCGGCCATATTTGTCGGTTAATGTCTCGGTGTCTGTCGCGAGACGCTTGGGTTTTTGAAATCCTCTCCAAAGTGCCATTTCTGTTTTTTCCTTTCAATTCCGCTCCGTTGGGCGCGTAAGCGTTGCCGCTCACGGCTGTTCTGGTGCGGTCAATTGTTTACAGCTACTGGCTTCTAGCTACTAGCTGCCAGCCAAAAGTCAGGCGATCAACTTTTTACTCGACGCCTCAGCAATGAACCAGGGCGTTTCCCGTTGCTCGAAGCCTCCCAGTCCGGCTAGCAGCCAGAAGCTAGCGGCTCGAAGCTATGGGCTACTTGCTGTACAACTCCACGATCAACTGTTCGTTGACCGGCAAGTTGATGTCTTCGCGCTTCGGCAGGGCCAGCACGCGGCCCTTGAAATTCTCGCGGTCCACTTCCAGCCAGCCGGATACCGGCTGATGGCTGGAGAAATCGCGCGCGCCCTCGACCACGCCGAACTTCTTGGCCTTTTCGCGGACCACGATCTCGTCTCCCACGCTGACTTCAAACGATGGAATGTTCACGCGCCGGCCGTTGACGTCAATGTGGCCGTGGCGAACAAGCTGGCGCGATTGGCGACGCGAAGTGGCAAAGCCCAAACGAAGCACGACAGTGTCCAGGCGACGCTCAAGTTGCTGCAAGAGCAGCTCGCCGGTCACACCCGGCTTGCGCGCGGCCTTTTCAAAGTAGTTGCGGAATTGTTTTTCCAGCGTGAAATACATGCGCTTGGTCTTCTGCTTTTCGCGGAGCTGCAGACCATAGCCCACGATCTTGGCCTTGCGGTCTTTGCCGTGCTGGCCGGGAGCAAAATTGCGCTTTTCCACGGGGCACTTGTCGGTGAAGCACTTGGCCCCTTTCAGGAACAACTTCATGCCTTCGCGACGGCAAAGGCGGCAGACTGGACCTTTATATCTTGCCATTTCTTCTCCTATTTTCTAGTGGCGATCGGTTTACGGGGTGGCTACCCTTTCTTCCCGATCCAGTTAAAACTGCTGCTAGCTTCTAGCCGCTAGCCAAAGCTCTTACACGCGTCTCCGTTTTGGCGGCCGGCATCCGTTGTGCGGAATGGGAGTAGCGTCCCTGATGGAGCGCACTTCCAGACCGGCGGCAGCCAGAGCGCGGATGGCCGACTCACGTCCCGAGCCCGGGCCGTTTACGCGAACGTCCAGAGACCTCATGCCGTGATCACGCGCCTGATTGGCGGCGTTCATGGCCGCCTGCTGCGCGGCAAAAGGAGTCCCTTTGCGCGAGCCGCGGAAACCCAGCGAACCGGAACTCTTCCACGCTACCGTGCGTCCCTCGCCATCGGCAATAGTGATGATGGTGTTGTTGAACGAAGCCTGGATGTGCGCAATCCCATGGGGAACGTTCTTGCGCTCCTTCTTCTTGAAAACCTTTTTCTTGCCTTTGGCAGGGGCCGCTGCCGGTGCGCCGGCGGCTGCTCCTGGTGCTGGTGCTGCTTTTACTGCTTTTACTGCTTTTGCCATTATCAAATCCTCTAAACAACGAGTTCTTTGTGTCTCTCCCCTCAACGACACCGAAGTCGATAGGGATCCCTACGCTCGGGATGGAAAAACTATGTCTTGGCTGCCGTCTTCTTCTTGTTGGCGACTGTCCCTTTGCGCGGTCCTTTGCGGGTGCGCGCGTTGGTGTGCGTACGCTGTCCGCGGACCGGCAGATTGCGGCGGTGACGATAGCCCCGGTAAGAGCCGATTTCGATCAGCCGCTTGATGTTCATGGAGATGTCTTTGCGCAGATCACCTTCCACGCCGCCTTCACCCTCGATCGCCTGGCGAATGCGGTTGACCTCTTCTTCATTCAGGTCCTGGACCTTTTTCGCGGACTCAACTCGCGCGGTGGTCAGCAAGCGCCTGGCCCGCGAGTGTCCAATGCCGTAGATGTAAGTCAGCGCGATGTTCACGTGCTTGTTGCGCGGAAGATCAACGCCTGCAATACGAGCCATGTTTTCTCCTTGTTGCTCTCAGGACCGGTTTACGACCTGGCTTCGGCCTTCATCCCGATCAGGTTCAAGATTGCCAATTCTGGCAGTCTACCCTTGTCTCTGCTTGTGTTTCGAATTCTCGCAGATAACACGCACCACGCCCTTGCGGTGCACGATCTTGCACTTGTCGCAAATTTTCTTTACCGATGCTCTGACCTTCATATTTTCTTCTCGATTTCCTAAACGGGTAATCAATTACCCAATTCATTTATACCTGTACACAATCCGTCCACGCGTCAGGTCGTACGGTGAAAGCTCCACAGCGACCTTGTCACCCGGCAGGATACGAATAAAGTTCTTGCGCATTCTGCCGGAAACGTGCGCGAGCACCTGATGTTTGTTCTCCAGTTCCACCCGAAACATGGCATTGGGCAGCGGCTCAATCACCGTCGCCATGACCTCAATCGCGTCTTCTTTGCTCACCAATCTCCTGAGGGGCTGAAGCCCCAAAAATCCGGACCACCCTTGCGCGGCCCTGAAGTGCCGCTCTTCCACCTACTCGGTCAGCACAACCGGACCAGTCCGGGTGACAGCGACACAATGCTCAAAATGGGCGCTGTAGCTGCCGTCTTCGGTAACAGCGGTCCATTTATCAGACAACACCCGCGCGCCCGGCTTGCCGATGTTGACCATGGGTTCTATGGCCAGCACCATGCCTTCCCGCAGACGCGCGCCTTGTCCCCGAGTGCCGAAATTAGGCACCTGGGGGTCTTCATGAAGCTTGGTCCCGATTCCGTGGCCCACAAACTCACGCACTACGCTGAAACCGTTGGCTTCCACGTATTCCTGCACAGCGGCGCCTACGTCGCCGACCGTCTTGCCCAGCATGGCTTCGGCGATGCCTTTCTTCAGCGAAGCCTCCGTAACGTCCAGCAGCTTCTTCAACTGCGGAGCCAGAGACTGTCCCACGGGCACAGTGACGGCGGAATCACCGTAGTAGCCATCCAGCACCACTCCGCAGTCAAGGGAGACAATGTCCCCTTCCTTCAGTATCCGCTTGGCTGAAGGAATGCCGTGAATGATCTCGTTATTCACTGACGTGCAAAGCACGCAGGGATAACCGCTGTATCCTTTAAACGCCGGCTTCGCGCCGAGCTCCCGGATCTTTTCTTCCGCTGCGCGTTCCAGGTCCATGGTGGAAACGCCGGGCGCAACCATGGCTTTCACAGTGTCCAGTACCTGGCGCACGATACGGCCGCTGCGCCGCATCTTGTCCAGTTCAGCCTGTGATTTGCAGTTGATCATCTCTCACCTGCACCAGGCAAACCGTCAATGAGGGCAAACATCTTCGCCGTCACTTCATCTGCCGGAAGCTCTCCATCAATTTCCCACAACCTCCGCTGCCGGCGGTAATAGTCCGCCAGGGGCAGGGTCTGGCGCTCGTAACTGCTCAAACGCTCGGCAATGACCTCTTCCGCGTCATCTTTCCGCTGCGCCAGTTTCGTACCACAAAGATCACACACGCAGTCGTTTTTCGGCGGCTGGAGGTAGACGTTGTAAATCTTCTGATCGACGGGACAAGAGCGGCGTCCGGTAAGACGTTGCAACAATTGATTATATCCGACCTGAATATTGATCACAACCGGCGCCATCTTGTGTCCGTCAAACGTGCGTGATGCTAAAAACCCATCCAGCCACTGCGCCTGCCCCACCGTACGGGGAAAGCCGTCCAGGATAAAGCCGCGGGCGCAATCGGGCAGGGCCAGGCGTTCGGCCACCATCGGCAGCACCAGCTCATCCGAAACCAGTTCGCCGCGCTCCATCACGGCCTTGGCTTTCCGCCCCAGTTCCGTGTCCCGGGTGACATTACCGCGCAGGATGTCCCCGGTCGAAATCTGCGGAATGCTGTAGCGCTCCGCGATCCGCTTGGCCTGTGTGCCTTTGCCGGCTCCCGGCGCCCCCAGCAACACGATGGGACCGACAGCAACATCGCTCGTGGACGTGGCGTTCCTCACAGCATGCGCCTGTACAGACTTGATTACCACCTCCGGCCGCGAATCCTTCCGCTGCGCGGCGTAAAGCCCTCGTAGTGCCGCATGATGAGCTGCGATTCAATCTGGTTCACCGTGTCCATGGCCACGCCTACCACGATCAGCAAGGACGTTCCGCCAAAGTAAAAAGAGACACCGAGTCCGTGCAAGACCCAGTTGGGCAGGCCTTCAAAGATATTTCCACCCAGCCAGTGGGGCAGGTCGTTGAGCCGGAGACCGGACATCATCCACAGCGGAATCAACGAAATCAAAATCAGGTACAGCGCACCGACAAACGTTATCCGCGTGAGAACGTCATTGATGTAATCACGCGTGCGGTGCCCGGGACGGATACCGGGTATGAATCCGCCATGTTTGCGCATGTTGTCCGCGACGTCGCCAGGATTGAACACAATGGAAACGTAGAAGTAAGCAAAAAACAGGATGCCCAGGCAGTACAAGAGCGTGTACAGCGGGTAGCCGGAATTCAGCTGCTGCAATAACGGTCCGAAATACTTGGAAGTTGACGCTCTTTGCGAGAGCCCCAACACCGTGGGGATACTCAACAGCGATGACGCGAAAATGACGGGCATGACCCCGCCGGAGTTCACGCGCAACGGCAGATGTGTGGATTGACCGCCCATGATGCGGCGTCCGATCACGCGCTTGGCGTACTGCACGGGTATGCGCCTCTCCGACCGTTCCATAAACACAATGAACGCCACCACGGCGATCATGAACCCAACCAGCATCACCAGTGCCGGCACGGCAAAGCCTCCCCAGGCCGGTATCTTGTTGTAAAGCTGAGCAATGCCGCTGGGCAGTCCGACCACGATGCCGGCGAAGATCAGCAACGACATACCGTTGCCGATGCCGCGCTCGGTAATCTGCTCACCCAGCCACATAATGAATACGCTGCCGGTAGTGAGCGTGAGCATGGTGAGCAGCAGGAAACTCGTTTCGCTTTGGGTATGCGTTACCACACCCTGCCGTTGCAGGGCGTAAGCGATTCCCAAGCTCTGCAGCAGAGAAAGAATAAAGGTCAGGTAGCGGGTCCACTGGGTGATTTTCCGCCGTCCCAGTTCGCCTTCTTTTTGCAGGCGGGCCAGAGGCTCCCATACCACCGTGAGCAACTGCAGAATAATGGAGGAAGTGATATAGGGCGTAATGCCCAAAGCAAAGATCGTGAACCGGCGCAGATTACCGCCACTGAACAGATCGAAGAGCCCGAGCACTCCGCCACCCTGCCGGTTGATCATGTCTTCCCAGGCTTTGTGGTCAATCCCGGGCGTAGGAATATGCGAACCCAGACGATAGACCGCCAGCATGGCCAGCACAAACAGCACACGCTTGCGCAGGTCCGGCACGCGGAAGATGTTGGCAATTTTTTCTATCATTCCATCACTTCTTTGGTTTCTTGTTCTTATTCTTAGCGCCGGTCTCTTCCACGACGGCGCCGACAACGATCAATTCTGCTTTGCCGCCGGCCTTGACGATCTTCTCCTGCGCCGATTTGGAAAACTTGTGCGCCAGTACCGTAAGCGGCGCTTTGAGATCGCCATCACCCAGGACCTTGATCAGGTCATTCTTGCTGGCCAGGCGGTGCTTCACCAGCACTTCGGGCGTAATGTTGCTTTCGCCCAGCTCGGCCAGACGGTCCAGATTGACAACCTGGTATTCCACACGAAAGATGTTGGTGAACCCGCGCTTGGGTAGACGGCGATGCAACGGCATCTGCCCGCCTTCAAATCCCCGCATTAAACGCGAACCGGAACGCGAACCCTGGCCCTTATGGCCGCGGGTCGAGGTCTTGCCCATGCCGCTGCCCATGCCGCGGCCCACGCGCTTGCGATTGGCGGTCGCGCCCTTGGGCGGCCGTAATGTCGATAAATTCGTTGGCACCTTTTTCCTCTATGTCGCAGCCAGCTTAACCAGCGGCTACTCGGTTTCCCTGGTTCATTGGGTAATTGGGTAAGTTGGTAAGTTTATAATTGCTCCCAAACGTCTGGTTTTTCAATTACCCGATTACCAAATTACTCAATTACCCAATCTTTCTATTCCAGCACCTGCACCAAGTGTGGGACTTTCGCGATCATCCCGCGGATCGAAAGGGTGTCTTCCCGCTCCACGACCTGATTCAGGCGCGTAAAACCCAGACCCTTGATGACCAGTTTGTGTTTCACTGGGGTGCAGATTTTAGAACGTACGTACTGAATACGAATCTTCTTTTTTGCTGCCGTCATAATTACAACTCCTGCATGGTCTTGCCGCGCATGGTCGCGACTTCCTGCCGGTCGCGCAGTTTTTTCAAGGCATCAAACGTGGCCTTGATCACGTTATGCGGGTTGGCGGTGCCGATGGATTTTGTCAGCACGTTCTGCACTCCCGCCGAGGTCATGACCGCGCGTACCGCTCCGCCCGCGATCACGCCGGTGCCTTCCGGCGCCGGTTTGAGCAATACCATGCCGGAACCAAAACGTCCCAGTACGGCGTGCGGAATGGAGCTCTGCGTGAGATTGACCTTGATCAGGTTCTTCTTGGCCGATTCAATCCCCTTGCGGATGGCTTGCGGAACTTCCTTGGCTTTACCGGATCCGTAGCCGACCACGCCTGCGCCCGGATCGCCGACTACCACCAGCGCGGCAAAGGACATATTCTTGCCGCCTTTGACCACCTTGGTCACGCGGTTAATGGCAACAACCTGGTCTTTCAACTGGTAGCTGCCGGCATCGAGTTTCTTTTTTGTCGCTATAGCCATTCTTTAGAACTCCAGACCTGCTTCGCGGGCCGCGTCGGCCAGCGCTTTGATGCGTCCGTGGTAGAGATATCCGCCGCGGTCAAATACGACTTTCTTGACGCCCTTTTCCCTGGCCCGCTCCGCAATCAGCTTGCCGATTTCTTTGGCGCTGGCCAGGTTGCCGCCGGTACGTTTGCTGCCCTTCTTGCCCTGCGCCGTGCTGGCCGCCACGATGGTGGCGCCGCTCGCGTCGTCAATCACCTGCACGTAAATATGGTTCAGCGAGCGGTACACATTCAAGCGCGGACGCTCGGCCGATCCGGCAAGCCTCTGCCGCAGCCGCTGATGGATCTTTTTCCGGACCTTGTCTTTTGAATTCTCTGGAATCATGTCTTCTGCCTTTGCTTCGTAGGGCTATTGAGCTCCACGATCAAACAAAATGTGTCTTGCTTTCCGGCAATCGGGTGATCTGGTGATCGGTTCCTCGGGTGATCGGCATTTGCATTTCAGATCACCCGATCACGGCGATCTCCCGATTACCCGATCTCCTACTTGGCTCCTGTCTTGCCGACCTTCTTCTTGAGTTTCTCTCCGACGTAGCGGATGCCCTTTTGCTTGTACGGGTCCGGACGCCGCAGCAACCGCATGTCCGCCGAGACTTGGCCGACTTTCTGCCGGTCAATGCCGCTGACCGTCAGCCGCGTCTGTTTGGCGTCCACCGCAACTGAGATGCCCGAAGGCAGTGGAAACTCAATGGGGTGCGAAAAACCCAGCGTGAACACCACCGTGCCCTTGCCCTTCAGTTCTGCGCGATAGCCGATGCCCACGATTTCCAGTTCGCGCGACCACCCCTTGGTCACGCCTTCCACAGCGTTGCTGACCAGGGCGCGCACTAGTCCGTGGACCGCGGCCCGGTCATCGCTTTCCCGGGTAACCTGGATGTGGCCATCAGCCGTTTCGAGCTTTACTCCCGCCGGAAGGTGCGTCTCGACTGCGCCCTTCGGTCCCTGGACGCGAACGGTGTTGCCCTTTACTTCAAACTTCACTCCCTGCGGGAGCGGAATCGGTTTCCTGCCAATGCGCGACATGTCTTCGTCCTTCTATTTAAGCAAGTCCCTCAATTGCTTCTGCAATCGAGTTCCACGCTGATTGTTAGCTTCTAGCCGCTAGCTTCTAGCCCCTAGCTAAATCCCAAAACATGACCAAACCCATGCAGCAACACATGCTGGTTAGCAGCCAGTAGCTAGCGGCCAGCAGCTGCGCGCCAGGCGCGTTACCACACCTCGCACAACACTTCGCCGCCGACACCTTCTTTGCGCGCCTTGCGTCCCGTCATCACGCCCTTGGGCGTAGTGAGGATGTTGATGCCCAGCCCGCCGAGAACGCGAGGAATATCGTTCCTGCCGACATACACGCGGCATCCGGGCCGCGAAATGCGCTGCAGGTTGGAAATGGCGGCATTGTTGTCCGGCCCGTACTTCAGGTAGATGCGCAGGACTTTTCTGCCCTCTTCCTCAGCCGGCTTGAAATTGGCGATATAGCCTTCTTCTTTCAGAATGCGGGCGATCTCCAGCTTCAAATTGGAAGCGGGAACATCGAGCTTCTGGTGACGCGCATGGATTGCATTGCGGATGCGCGCCAGTAAATCTGCGACCGGATCGGTCAAACTCATCTTCGTTCATCTCCTCTTATCGTCACCCGTTTGTCCCGCTCTGCGGGAAACCTGCCGTGACGTTACTACCGAAGCACTCAGCATTCAGCACTCAGCATTCAGCCAATCCAACTGACGTGCCAGAACCGTGTGCTCCTTAGGGCCTAGCCCTGCATCTTCGTAAACACCCATGCAGCCCCAGGGCTGAACGCTGACTGCTGAGTGCTCTTCTACCAACTCGACTTCGCCACTCCAGGTATCTCGCCTTTCAGCGCCAGACCGCGGAAGCACAGCCGGCACAGGCCGAATTTGCGCAGGAACGCGCGCGGCCGTCCGCAGATGCTGCAGCGGTTGCGGTGCTGGGTGGAGAACTTGGGTTTCTTCGCCGTCTTGGCCCTTTTTGCTGTTGTCGCCATTTTTTAAACCGAGCAATTAGCAATCAGCAGTTAGCAATTGGCCGGAGCTGTTTTTCGGGTCCTCCGCTCCGTATTGCAAACCACCCGTTACCTTTTTGCTTTCCCTTCTGAATCTCAAATCTTCCTTGCTTAAGTGCCTAACCCCACGTTGCTGCTTTGGCTCATTGCTATTTGCTGATTGCTTCCCGGAACGGCATACCCATGTGCTTGAGCAGCGCTCGCGCCTGGTTGTCGTCCTTGGCCGTGGTCACGATGGTCACGTTCATGCCTTTGAGCTTGTCCACTTTCGAGTAATCAATTTCCGGAAAGATCAACTGGTCGCGCAGGCCGAGCGTGTAATTGCCGCGGCCGTCAAACGACTTCGTGGACACGCCGCGGAAGTCACGCACGCGCGGCAGCGCGATGTTGATCAGCCGGTCCAGAAACTCGTACATGCGGTCGCCGCGGAGCGTGACCATGGCGCCAATAGCCATGCCTTCACGCACCTTGAAAGCGGCAATGGATTTCTTGGCCCGCGTCACCACCGGCTTTTGCCCGCAGATTTCGCCGAGGTCCCGGACCAGCGGGTCCAGCATCTTGGTGTTCTGCGTGGCCTCGCCTACTCCCATGTTGACCACGACTTTGTGCAGGTGCGGCACGGCCATCGGGTTCTCCAGCCCTAGTTCTTTGGCCAGGGCGGGAGCAATTTCCTTTTGGAACTTTTCTTTCAATCGTGCTGCCATGTTTCTCTGTTCCACCTTTCTCACGGTTTCCGCAATTAACGGGTTCGTGAGGTGTTCAATTCAGCTTCTGGCTACTAGCCTCTAGCCCCTAGCCAAAATCCCGTTCGATTTCATTCCAACCGCCTACGCTACCTGGGCAATTGTCTTTCTCATCTGCTGAACGCTCTGGCTAGTAGCTAGCGGCCAGAAGCTAGCAGCTACTTGTCCAGGGGCGCGTTGCACTTGCGACAGATGCGAATGCGCTTGTCTCCCGCCTTCTCATGTCCGATACGCGAAGGCCCGCAGGTCGGGCAGACTATCATCACATTGGAGATCGAGATGGCCGATTCCTGTTCCGCGATCCCGCCTTTGATGTTGCGCTGCGGGTTGGGGCGGACGCTCTTCTTCACCATCATTACGTGCTCGACCAGGACCCGGCCCTTGGCCGGCAAAACGCGCAGCACGCGGCCCTGCTTGCCTTTGTCGCGCCCGGCGATCACTTTCACCGTGTCATTGCGCTTGATATCAACTCGTATATGCATTTCCTGACCTTCCATCATCCCCATCGTGCGGCCGCCGCTTACAGTATTTCTCTTACAGAACTTCGGGAGCGAGCGACACGATTTTCAAAAACTTTTTCTCGCGCAGTTCGCGCGCCACCGGACCGAACACGCGGGTACCCACTGGCTCTCCCGTTTCATTGATCAACACCGCGGCATTCTGATCAAAACGGATGTAGGTGCCGTCGCGCCGGCGATGCTCCTTGCGCTGACGTACGATCACGCACTTGACCACCGTGCCCTTCTTCGCCGTGCCGTCGGGCGAGGCTTCCTTCACCGAGGCGGTGACCACGTCACCCAGGCTGGCGTTGAGGCCGGTATGCCCGCCCAAAGGCAGAATCATCTGCAGGCGGCGGGCCCCGCTGTTGTCCGCCACGTCGAGAATACTTCGCATCATCACTGCCATGGTTGGTCTCCGATCCTAGCTGGCCTTGGGCTCGGCGTCTTCGCCGGCCACCAGCTTGGCCCTTTGCACAATACTCTTCAACTTCCACCGCTTCAGGCGCGACATGGGCCGGGTCTCTTCGATCTCCACGGTGTCGCCGACGTGCGCTTCGCCTTTTTCGTCATGCGCGTAAAACTTCTTGGACTTGGCCACTACACGGCGGTACAGCGGGTGCGCCTTTTTCATGATGACCTGGACAACGATGGTCTTGGCCATCTTGCTGGAAACCACCCGACCGATTTTGGTGCTGCGGCGGCTCGGCTGTTGCGGGGTTGTCGTTTCTGCCATTTACTTCTTCCTCTTTTTCGTGGCGGTCGCCCTGGCTTTGCCGTCGGCGGCGCGCTTGCTGGCCGCGGCCGGTTTGGCGGCCGCGGCTTTTTTTGGTGTAACGGCTGGCGCAACCTGCGAGGCCGATTTCTTGTGAACAATGCCCAGTTCCTGCTCGCGCAAGATCGTCTTGTAACGCGCCACGTCCCGGCGCAAGCCACGGATCTTCTTGAGACTCTCGGTCTGTCCCATCTTGAGCTGGAACTTCAGCCGAAAGAGCTGGTCATTCAGGTCCCGCTGTTGCTGCAACAGTTCGGGGCCGGTCAGATTTCTGATTTTTTCTGCGTCCATAATCTCTTTCTCGCGACACTTTAGTGTGCGTCGTGCCGGGCAACAAACTTTGTCCGGAGCGGCAGCTTGTGCGACGCCAGCCGCATGGCTTCCATGGCGTCCGTGCGGTTCACGCCTTCCATCTCAAAAAGGATCTTGCCCGGGCGCACGACAGCGACCCAGTGGTCCGGCGCGCCTTTGCCCTTGCCCATACGGGTCTCGGCCGGCTTCTTGGTCACCGGCTTGTCCGGAAACAGGCGGACCCATATCTTGCCGGCGCGTTTGATGAAGCGTGTCATGGCCACGCGACAGGCTTCAATCTGCCGGTCGGTGACCCATCCCGGCTCCAAAACCTTGAGCCCGTAATCTCCGAAAGACAGCTCACTGCCGCGCCACGCCTTGCCGCACATGCGTCCGCGTTGCTGCTTGCGGTACTTAACTTTTTTCGGCATTAACATAAGTTCAAATCCTTAACTCTGCTTGGAGCCAACCCGCCTTCGGCATTTCTTGCCCACAACAATCTCGCCCCAGCTCTTAGCTTCCAGCCCCCAGCTAGTAGCCAGTAGCTAGCGGCCAGTAGCTTCTTTAGAACGCTCCCGTACCTACTGCCTGCTCGGCCGACTTCTTTTTCGCGGGCAGGATGTCGCCACGGTAAATCCACGCCTTCACGCCGATCACGCCATAGGTAGTGCGGGCTTCCGAGAAGCCATAATCAATGTCGGCGCGCAGCGTGTGCAGCGGCAGCCGTCCCTGCAGGTACCACTCGGAGCGGGCGATTTCATTTCCGTTCAGCCTGCCGGAAACACGGACCTTGATGCCTTTGCAGCCGAAACGCAGAGCCGAATCCACGGCCTTGCGCATGGCCCGGCGGAACCCCACGCGCTTTTCCAGCTGCAGCGCGATAGACTCCGACACCAGTTGCGCGTCCAGTTCCGGCTTATGGACTTCCTGGATGTCAACAAACACATCGCGCGAAGTCCGCTTCTGCAGGTCCTGCTTGAGCTTGTCGATTTCCGCGCCTTTGCGTCCGATGATGATGCCCGGACGCGCGGTGCGAATGATGATGCGCAGCTTGTTGCCGGGACGCTCAATGTCCACCGAGCTCACGCCCGCGGACTTGAGTTTGTCCTTCAACTCTGCTTTCAGCTTCACGTCTTCCAGAAGCAGCTTGTCGTAATCGCGCTCCACGAACCAGCGTGACTTCCACGGCTTGGTGTAGCCGAGGCGAAATCCGTATGGATGGACTTTTTGTCCCATAGTTTCCTCTTAACTCTTCTTACTTCCTGGCCACGGCCTTGCGGCCAGCGGCTTTCTTCTTCGCGGTCCCAGTCTTCTTCTTGTTCTTGTTCCCGGCTGCCGGCGCGGCCGTGTCTTCTTCGCCGACCACCGTCGCCAGCGCTTCTTTGTTCTCCGCGCCTCTTTCCGCCAGCACAATCTGCATATGCGAGATGCGCCGCTGGTAGTGGTATGCGCGGCCCATAGGCGCCGGCCGGATACGCTTCATTCGCGGACCGTCATTGGCAATGGCGTGCTTCACGTACAGCTTGTCCACGTCCACGTCGAGGCCTTTCTCGTCCCGCAGATAGTTCGCGTTCTCTACCGCCGAGCGCAGCAACTGGAAAATGTCTTTCGCGATGCGCTTCTTGGTGAACTGGAGCGTAACCAGCGCATTTTCGACGCGCTTGCCTTTGATCAGGTCCAGCACCAGCCTCGCCTTCTGCGGCGAAACCCGGACGAACTGCGCCTTTGCTGTAAATTCCATAATTTCTATTCCTTATCGATCGCCCTGTTATGCCTTCGGCGGCGCCGGGGCCGCGGGAGTAATCGCTCCTGGACCGCCGGGCACGCCCGCCGGTTTAGCCACTGTTTCCGTTGCCGCCCGCACCGAGTGTCCCTTGAACTGGCGGGTAAAGGAAAACTCACCCAGCTTGTGGCCCACCATGTTCTCCGTGATGTACACGGGAATGAACTTTTTTCCGTTATGCACGGCCACCGTGTGTCCCACCATCTCCGGAGAGATCGTGGACCGGCGCGACCAGGTGCGGACCACTTTCTTTTCGTTCCGCTGGTTCAGGTCGTCGAGTTTCTTCATCAGGTGGCCGTCAATGTGCGGCCCTTTCTTGAGTGAGCGCGCCATTATTTCTGTCTCCTGCTGACAATGAACTTGTCTGTGCGCTTGTTGTTGCGCGTCTTGTAACCGCGGGTGGGCTGGCCCCAGGGCGTGACCGGATGGCGTCCGCCCGAAGTCTTGCCTTCGCCGCCGCCGTGCGGATGGTCCACCGGATTCATGGCCACGCCGCGGTTCACCGGCTTCTTGCCCAGCCAGATGTTGCGGCCCGCCTTGCCGATGGACACATTCTCATGGTCCACGTTGCCGATCTGGCCGACAGTGGCCATACAATCAATCAGTACTTTGCGCGTTTCACCCGAAGGCAGCTTCACCAGCGCGTACTCGCCTTCCTTGGCAACCAACTGCGCGGCTCCGCCGGCTGAGCGCACCATCTGCGCGCCCTTGCCCGGCTTGAGCTCTACATTGTGTACGGTCGTACCGGGAGGAATGTTTTTCAGCGGAAGCGCGTTGCCAACCAGAATGTCGGCTTCCGGGCCGCTCACGACTTTCCCGCCAACCATAAGCCCGACCGGATGGAGGATGTAGCGCTTCTCGCCGTCCGCGTAGGCAATCAAAGCAATGCGCGACGAACGGTTAGGATCGTATTCAATAGATACCACCGTACCGGGCACGCCGGTCTTGTCGCGCTTGAAATCAATCTCGCGCAGCTTGCGTTTGTGGCCGCCGCCGCGATGCCAGATGGTGATATCGCCCGAGTTGCGGCGTCCGCCGGTACGCGGTTTGATCGTAGTCAGCGGCTTGTGCGGTTTGTCCGCCGTAAGCTCGTCGTTCGTCAGCGTGGTAATAAACCGCCGTGACGGTGTAAACGGTCTGTATGTCTTGATGGGCATAAAACCAGCCTTTAGTACTTAGCTCAACTACAAATTTTGCGCATACTCCGGCATTTTTTCGCCGGACTTCAGCTTCACGTACGCCTTCTTCCAATCGGGACGATAGCCGCTGAACTTTCCCCGGCGACGCTCTTTGCCGACGAAGTTGGCGGTGCGCACTGAGTCCACTTTCACTTTAAAAATCTTCTGGACGGCTTCCTTGACCTCGGTCTTGGTGGCTTTGGCGGCGACTTCAAACACCAGCGTGCCTTCCGTCTCTTTCACGCTCAGGCCCTTTTCGGTAATCACCGGTTTGCGGATGATCTGGTACGCGGATTTCATTACGCCACCTTCGCTTTCCGCCTGGACGCGCTGGCCTTGAGCGTGTCCTGCAGTTTTTCCAGCGCCGGCTGCGAAAAGATCGCGGTCTCAAAGCGCAGCAGGTGATACGGATGCACCTGATTTCCCGCGATCAGTTCCACTCCGGCAAGATTGCGCGTGCTCAATTCCAGGTTGCGGTTTTCCCCGGCCGAATCCACCAGCAGCGCGGTCTTTTCCACGCCGAGAGAGTCCAGGTTCTTGCGGAATGCCTTGGTCTTGGCTTCCGTCAGCTGAAAACTCTTGACTACTGTCAGCTTGCCGTCAGCCAATTTGGCTGAAAGCGCCGAACGCAGAGCACCCAGCAGCTTCTTTCGCGGAAACTGGAAGTCATACGAGCGGGGTTGCGGTCCGTGGACCGTTCCGCCGTGACGCCATAGAGGCGACCGGATCGAGCCCACGCGGGCGCGGCCCGTGCCCTTTTGTTTCCACAGTTTTTTGCCTGCGCCGGAAACCAGCTTTTTGTTCTTGGTGGCATGCGTACCCGCACGATGCGCGTTGCGGTAGTGCCGCACCGCTTCCCACAGCAGGTCTTCATTCACCGCGCCAAAGACTTCGTCCGCCAGTTCCAGCGTGCCGGTCTTTTTGCCGTTGAGATCTACTACATCAATCTTTGCCATAAAGTCAGCTCTTGGCTAATGGCCGTGGCCCTTAGCCTGTTCTTGAAATTACTTCTTCTTACCGGCAGCCGCTTTCTTGGCCGCCTTCAATGGATCCAACGTGGTTGAACCGGCAAAGCCACGACGCTCGCGCGGCGGCTTCTTTGCTTTCAGGATCACCACGTAACCATTCTTGTGCCCTGGAACCGCGCCTTCGACCAGCAGCAGGTTCTCGTCCGTATCAATGCCACGGATTTTCAGATTGCGTACCGTGACCTGGTCCACGCCCATGTGTCCGGACATTCGCATGCCGGGAAACACTCGCGATGGAAACGACGACGCGCCGATCGAGCCCTGTACCTGGAACATGTGCCCGTGGGCCGCCGGACCGCCGCCGAAATGGTGGCGACGTACGACGCCGGCAAAACCGCGTCCTTTACTTACACCGACTACATCCACGTATTTCTCGGCATTGAAGATGTCCACCAGGACTTTGTCGCCTACCTTCAGGCCGTTGGAAGTGCCCTGGGCGTCCGCCGGCTGGTCGCCGTCCGGAGCGTCTTTCGCTGGCCCCCCTTCCACTTCTTCCACGGCAACTTCCCGCAGAAACTTCACCGGAGGCAGGTTGTGCTTGGCAAAGTGTCCCTTCATCGGTCCGGTAACGTTCTTGCCCTTCACGAACTCCACGAGTCCGATCTGGGCGGCTTCGTAGCCGTCTTTGGGCGCGCGCTTGAGCTGCGTAATCACGCAAGGCCCCGCCTGCAACACCGTGACCGGATGCACGTTGCCCTGGTCGTCAAAGACTTGGGTCATGCCGATTTTTTTACCTAAGATTCCGTTGACCATTTCTTCTCTCTCCTCATCATCCCTTTTGTGGGGACTGTAGGCTCTTGGCCTTTGGCTTTTAGCTCTTAGCTAAAAGCTAAGAGCCGACAGCCCAAAAGCCTATTTATGCTCTTTCCCAAACGCCTTGATCTCTACGTCCACGCCCGCGGGCAGATCGAGCTTCATCAGCGCGTCCACGGTGTTCTGTGTTGGCTCCAGAATGTCAATCAACCGCTTGTGCGTGCGGATCTCAAAAGCTTCCCGCGACTTCTTGTCCACGTGAGGAGAGCGCAGCACGCAATACTTGTTCTTCACCGTGGGCAGTGGAATCGGTCCGGCAATCTGCGCCCCGGTACGTTTGGCCGTGTCCACGATCTCGCCCGTGGACTGGTCCAGGATGCGATAGTCGTAGGCCTTCAGCCGTATGCGAATTCTTTCTTTTCCAATCACCTTTTTGTCCTCAAAGAGCTTCTGGTCAAACCCCACTCAATCTTGTGGTGGTCGCCGATTTGTCCGTCTTACTGAATAATCTCGCTGATGGTCCCGGCGCCTACCGTGCGCCCGCCTTCGCGGATCGCGAACCGCAGACCCTTTTCCATGGCCACCGGCGTGATCAACTCGATTATCAAAGCCACGTTGTCCCCCGGCATCACCATCTCCGTGCCCGCCGGCAACTCCGCTACTCCCGTCACGTCCGTCGTCCGGAAATA
>Ga0210407_10001002_pt1 | contig 28060 bp, 27 predicted proteins | sample IncBWC27MmetaG_FD_150860 | JGI IMG/M metagenome (GOLD analysis project Ga0210407, IMG submission 150860) | Forest soil microbial communities from Barre Woods Harvard Forest LTER site, Petersham, Massachusetts, United States - Inc-BW-C-27-M | ecosystem: Environmental > Terrestrial > Soil >...
GCCGTACGCATTGGCTTCGAGATCGTTGATCAAGGCGACTTCATGGAGTCCGAGTTCAGCCGCCAGCACGCTCGACTCGACTGTCCACTTCAAGTTCGGCATGTGGCTGCGGCCGTGACTGACGGGACCTGCGATTCCGAAGCATGCGCATTTGACCGTCGGCTTGTATTCGGAAACGAACTTCCGCACGACCATCTCGAGGCCGCTGTGTTCGCGGCTCGGATAGACCTTCTCGATCTCAGGCTTGAGCCGCCCGTTCGCGACGGTGAAAAGCGCGAGCCTGCTGTTGGTGCCGCCGATATCGCCCGCGAGGATCATATGTCACTCCGCTTCCAGGTCGGAAAAAGCCGGCGCCGCACGGAATGACATCCGGACGCCTACGGAATCTTTCTCCATTGACGGCCGTCGCGCTCCAGCAGATCTTCGGACTCTTTCGGCCCCCACGAGCCCGACCCATAGTTCGGAAAGTTGCGCGGCGGCAGCGCATTCCATACGTCGAGCAGCGGTTGCACCACCGCCCATCCCGCTTCTACTGTGTCGTCGCGTTGGAACAGCGTCGGATCGCCGATCATGCAGTCGTGCAGCAGCGTCTCGTATCCGATCTTGCGTCCGCCGCCGAAGTACTCCGAGTATTTGAAGTTCATGTCGACCGAACCCAGGTTCACCACCGGGCCCGGGACCTTGGCGTTGAATTGCAGCGAAATACCCTCGTCGGGCTGGACGTGCACCACCAGCATATTCGGCGTCATCTTCTCGACCATGGTGTTGCGGAACAACACCAGCGGCGCGCGATTGAACTGGATCGCGATCTCCGTGACGCGCTTTGGCAGCCGCTTGCCGGTGCGCAGATAGAATGGCACTCCGGCCCATCGCCAGTTGTCGATCGTTAGCTTCATCGCAACGAAAGTCTCGGTAGCGGAATGCGCATCGACATTGGCCTCTTTTCGATAGCCGGGCACCTGCACGGCTCCCTCGTGTCCCTCGCCGTACTGCCCGCGCACCGCGCGAGTCAGGACTTCTTCGGGGAGCGGGGGCTGGATCGCATGCAGCACCTTGGCCTTCTCGTCGCGCACATCCTCGGAATGAAAGCTGATCGGCGGCTCCATCGCGGTCAGCGCGATCAGTTGCATGATGTGGTTGGGGACCATATCGCGCAGCGCGCCCGAGGTTTCGTAGTAGCCGCCGCGCTGTTCGACGCCGACGGTCTCGCCGACCGTGATCTGCACGTGATCGATATAGCGGCGGTTCCAGATCGGCTCGAAGATGCCGTTGCCGAATCGGAACACCATCATGTTCTGCACCGTCTCTTTCCCGAGGTAATGATCGATGCGGTAGATCTGGTGTTCGTCCAGGATGCTCTTTACTTCCTTGTTCAACGCGCGCGCGCTTTCGAGATCACGGCCGAACGGCTTCTCGATGATCACGCGGCGCCAATGGCCGCCTTCCTCGTTGGAGAGTCCGCACGCGCCGAGCTGCTTGACGATCTCGCCGAAGAAGACCGGCGACGTCGCAAAGTAGAAGAGATAGTTGCCGGGAGTGCCCTGTTCCTTGTCGACTTTCTTGAGCGTCTCCGCCAGCCGCTTGTAGGCTTCGGCGTCTTTGAAATCTCCCGACTCGTAGTAGAGCCGCTCGGAGAACCATCTCCACAGATCGGGATCGACTTTGGTCGTCGCGAATTCAGGAATTTCCTTGCCGAGCTTGGAGCGAAATTCTTCGCTGCTCATCTGCGCCGACGCGAACCCGACGATCGCGAACTGCGCTGGCAGCAGCTTGGCGTCGAGCAGGTTGTAGAGCGCGGGGATCAACAGGCGCTTGGTCAAGTCGCCCGCCGCGCCGAAAATTACTACGGTGCAAGGTTCGCCGGGGCGACCATGCTCATCGCCGCTCGACTCCTGTTCTTCTGTCGCCATCTTCTAACCTCGATGCGGTTTTCGTTTCCAGTCGAAGGGCGGAGGCTATTCTCACCCTCCGCTTGGACGCTCGACGTGACCGCCAAACTTGTTGCGCATCGCCGAAAGCATCTTCTCCGCGAAGGTATGCTCCTGGCGCGAGCGGAAGCGCGTGAATAGCGAAGCCGTAAGCACCTCGGCCGACACCGCTTCATCCAGCGCCGCCTGGATGGTCCATCGACCTTCGCCCGAGTCCTGCACAAATCCGGAGAACGTTGATAGTGACGGACTTTCCGCCAACGCCATCGCGGTCAGATCCAGCAGCCACGAACCGACCACGCTGCCGCGCCGCCACAGTTCTGCGATATCCGGCAGATTCAGATCGAAGCGCTGATCCTCGGGCAGCTCTTTCGAGTTGGCGTGCGCGAAGATATCGAAGCCCTCGGCGTACGCCTGCATCAGCCCATACTCAATCCCGTTATGAACCATCTTTACGAAGTGCCCCGCGCCCGACGGTCCGCAGTGCAGGTAGCCGTCTTCCGCGGTGGTCCGCTTGCGCCCGGGAGACGGCGCGACATCGCCCTGGCCCGGAGCGAGCGTTTTGAAAATTGGGTCGAGATGTTTGACCGCATCTTTGGGCCCGCCGATCATCAGACAGTAGCCGCGCTCGACGCCCCAGATTCCGCCGCTCGTGCCGGCATCGACATATTGAATGCCCTTGCCCTTGAGCACTTTCGCTCGCCGGATATCGTCTTTGAAATTCGAGTTGCCGCCGTCGATTATGGTGTCGCCCGACTTCATCTTGTCCGCCAGCGCCATCACCGTCTTCTCGGTCGCATCGCCGCTCGGCACCATCACCCAAACCGCCGCGGGACTGCCAAGTTTTTTGACCAGGTCGTCCAACGAAGTCGCTCCGGTGGCGCCCTCCTTGGCGATCGCCTTGACGTTCGCAGCGTCCAGGTCGAACGCCACCACTTCATGTTTGCCACGAACCAATCGGCGCACCATGTTGGCGCCCATTCGGCCGAGTCCGATCATCCCAAGTTTCATTTTCATCGCTCCTTATACGCGTTGTGAACCCTCAGGCTTGGCCGCCGTGAAGGCCGGCACGAGACGTGAAGAGTTTCTTTAGTTTCTACGCGAGCGCCTTCTCGATCGCGGCGCGAAGGGCTTTGAGCCCCGCGCGGACGTCCTTGCCGACATGTACTCGAAGCGCCCGCCGGTTGCGTTCGGCCAGCACCGTGAAATCGCCGCGCGCCTGCGCCGCCTTGACCACGCCGAAAGTGTATTTCTGACCGGGCACCGGGATATCGGCCGCATCGTCGCAGGTGATTTGCAGGAACACGCCGCTGTTGGGCCCGCCCTTGTACGCCTGTCCGGTCGAATGCAAAAAGCGCGGGCCGAAGCCCAGGCAGGTCGCGACCTTCTTCTTGTCGCGCACCGCGTGCCGGATCGCATCAAGCTCTTCGCGATGCGCATCGTTCATTTCCACGTACGCGAGCGTGGCAAAATAGTCGCCGCCCTTGATACCGCCAAGATGCGCGCGCAGGTACCCGCCGAGCGTCTTGTCGTTGCCCGCGCCCTTCGCGAGCGCCGCAGCGTTCCGGTCGTCGGTGAAGAGCTTGAAGCCACCGTCTTCGAGGATCGACTTTTCCGGCGGCAGCGAGCCCTTGGCCTCGAACTCTGAAGTAAGTTTCTTCGTCGCGATCTTGCTCGCCTCGACGTCGGGCTGATTGAAGGCGTTGATTCCGATGATCGATCCGGCCACCGCCGTCGCGATCTCCCAGCGGAAAAATTCCTGTCCGACATCGAGCGGCGTCATCAGCTCGATTCGCACCACCGGCTGACCCGCTTTTTCGATCGCGTCGATCGCGGCGTCCTGCGCCGAGTCGGTCTTGCCCGACAGGAACAGGTAAACGAACAGCCGGTCGTTGCCATAGACCGTCGGAGCGCCGAGCTTCTCGCGATCAACCGGGATGAGGCCTTTGCCGTCCTTGCCGGTCGATTCGGCGAGCAACTGCTCCAGCCACGCGCCGAGATCCGAGATCGCCGGTGACGTGACGATCGTGACCTTGTCGCGGCCGCCCTTCGCGAGCACACCCATGATCGTGCCGAGCACCACGCCGGGATTCTCTTCGGGCGGCACGCTGGCGGCGCACGAATGCACCATCACCTCGGCATTGTCGATGAACTTATCGACGTCCACACCCATCACGGCCGACGGAACCATTCCGAAATCCGACAGCGCCGAGTAGCGTCCGCCGATACTCGGCAGGCCGAAGAAGACATGTCGGAAGCCGTCGCCCTCGGCCACCTGTTGCATTTTGGAACCGGGATCGGTGATCGCGATAAACCGGCTGGCGGCTTCCTTTTCGCCCACCGCCTTCTTCGCGCGATCCATGAAGTACTGCTTGAAGATATTCGGCTCGAGCGTGCCGCCGGATTTGCTCGATACGATGAACAGCGTTTTCTTGAGATCGACTTTGCCTTCGAACGTTTTGATCTGCGCCGGATCGGTCGAGTCGAGCACGACCAGCTCCGGAAATCCCGCTGTCTTGCCGAACGTCATCCGCATCACTTCCGGGCACAGGCTTGATCCGCCCATCCCGAGCAGCAGCGCGTGCGAGAAGCCGCCGCTCTTGGCTTCCGCGGCGATGTTCCGCAGGTGCGCGATGTGCGCGAGCTGATCGTCGGTGATGTGCAGCCATCCGAGCCAGTGACTCTCGTCGGTGCCACTCCATAAGGAGGTGTCGCCGGCCCACAGGCGGCGCACTTTGCCGTTGCTCCGCCAATCCTCAAGCGAAGCTTTAACTTTGTCCTCGAGGTCCTTGGGCAGTTTCGAAGTCTGCCGATCGCGCGCCGCTTTCAATTCCTGTTTGCGGCCCTTGTCCACTGCCGCGAGCAGCTTGTCGAACGCCTCGGCAAAAAGCTTCACCGCTTCCTTCAACAGTTGCTCGGTCACCTCTTTCATCGAGATGCCGACCTGCGCGAGCAGCTCCATCGTGTCGTGCGCGTCGTCGAGATTTTCTTCGAGGCTCGCGCGCGGCCTGCCGTGATCGCGGAACGCGTCGAAGGTCGCCGGCGGAATCGTGTTGACGGTGTCGGCGCCGATCAACTCCTCGATGTAGATGACGTCGCGATACTTCGGATTCTTGGTACTGGTGCTGGCCCACAACAGACGCTGCGTCTGCGCGCCTTTGCTGGCGAGCGCCTGCCAACTTTCCTCTTTGTAGATTTCTTTGTAGCGCTGATAGACGAGTTTCGCGTTGGCGATCGCGACCCGGCCCAGCACGTTCTTCAGCATCGCCCGCTCGCCGGCGTTGGCTGCTTTCTTCAGCTTCGCTTCCGCCAGGCTGTCCACCAACGAATCGATTCGGCTGATGAAGAAACTGGCGACGCTGGCGATTCCGCTCGGGTCGCCGCCGTTCTTCACGTAGTTCGCGATACCCGCGACATACGCCTGCGCCACCGCTTCGTACGCGCTCTGCGCGAAGAGCAAAGTGACGTTGACGTTGATGCCCTCGCCGATCAGCGTCTGGATCGCCGGCACACCGGCTGGAGTGCCTGGCACCTTGATCAAAACATTGTCGCGGCCCACTGCCTTCCAGAGCCGCCGCGCCTCTTCGACCGTCGCTTTGGTATCGTTCGCAAGATACGGCGAAACTTCGAGGCTGACGTAGCCGTCGCGCTTCTTGCTCTTCTCGTAAACCGGCAACAGCACGTCGGCCGCGTCCTGGATGTCGCGGATGGCGATCTGCTCGTACAGCGCCATCGGCTCCAGATCCTTGTGACGCTCCATCGCGCGCAGCGCAGTCGTGTAGTCAGTGCTGCCTGCGATCGCCTTCTCGAAGATAGCCGGATTCGACGTTACGCCGCGGAGCCCGTCTTCCTCGATCAGGCGATGAAGATCGCCGCTGGTGATCAGGTTGCGGCGGATGAAGTCGAGCCATACCGACTGCCCGTAGTCGAGCAATGATTTCAGCGGATTCATCGTCATCTCCTGCTACCTGTTGGCGGCGATCGCTTGTTTGGCGGCCTCGATGACGTGATCGGTAGTGAAGCCGAATTTTTTCTGCAGTTCCTTGAGCGGAGCGGATGCGCCGAAAGTTTTCATCGCCAGGATCGGATTGGTCATGCCGACGTAGCGCGCCCATCCGAAGGTCGAGGCCTGCTCAACCGCCACTCGCGCCTTGACGTCCGGCGGCATCACGCTGTCTCGATATGCCTGCGGTTGCTTCTCGTAAAGTTCCCACGACGGCATGCTGACAACGCGTGCTTTCACGCCTTCCGTTTTCAGTTTCTCGTACGCCTCGGCGCACAACGAAACTTCGCTGCCGCTCGCCATCAAGATCACGTCCGGTTTGCCCTGTGAGTCCGCCAACACGTAAGCGCCCTTGGCAACCGCGGCGGGCGCATATTTCGTGCGATCGAAAGTTGGCATGTTCTGCCGGCTCAGGATCAGGCAGCACGGCTCATGCTGGAACTGCATGATCGTTCGCCATGCGTCGGCGACCTCGTTCGCATCGCCCGGCCTCATCACGACCAGGTTTGGAACGGCGCGCAACGAAGCGAGCTGCTCGATCGGCTGATGGGTCGGGCCGTCTTCGCCGACCCCGATCGAGTCGTGAGTGAAAATATAGATGACCGGGATCTCCATGATCGCCGCGAGGCGAATCGGGTTGCGCATGTAATCGCTGAAGATCAGGAATCCGCTGCCGTACGGCCGTACCTTGGTCAGCGACATGCCGTTCAGAATCGAGCCCATCGCATGTTCGCGGATGCCGAAGTGGAAGTTGCGACCGCCACGATTGGTCGCGGTGAAGTCTCCCGCGCCCTCGAAGGTCAAGCGCGTCTTGGTAGATGGGGCAAGGTCCGCGGCACCGCCAATCAGCCACGGGACGTTCTTGGCGATCGCGTTCTCCACTTTCGCCGACGCCTCGCGTCCAGCAACGCCTTTGGGGTCGGCAGGGAAGGTTGGAATCTCCTTGTCCCAGCCCGCGGGCAGCTCGCGCCGCTGCATCTTGAGCAACTGATCCGCAAGCTCGGGATACTTCGCCTGGTAATTCTTGAACTTCGCCATCCAGGCTTCGCGAGCTTCGCGTCCGCGCTTGCCGATGCCGCCGTTGAAATTTTCGCGCACGCCGTCGGGCACCAGGAACTTCGCGTCCTCAGGCCATCCGTACCCGCGCTTGGTCAGCTTGATCTCTTCCTCACCCAACGGCTCGCCGTGCGCCCCGCTGGTGTCCTGCTTGTTGGGCGATCCGTACGCAATATGACTATCGACGATAATCAGCGTCGGCCGCTCACTCTCTTTGCGGAAGGTATTGAACGCGCGCTCGAGCATCTCGAGATCGTTTGCGTCGCCGACTCGCGTCACGTTCCAGCCGAGGCCGATGAACCGCGTGGCGACGTCGTCGCTGAACGCCCAGCTCGTGTTGCCTTCGATCGTGATGTGGTTGTTGTCGTAGATCCAGCAGAGGTTGGAGAGTTTCAGATGCCCGGCGATCGACGCGGCCTCGTTCGATACCCCCTCCATCATGCAACCGTCTCCGCACATCGCGTAAACGTCGTAATTGATCATGTCGAAGTCGGGACGATTGAAATGATTCGCCATCCACTGCTCGGCGATCGCCATGCCGACGCCGGTCGCGACGCCTTGGCCGAGCGGCCCGGTCGTCGTCTCGACGCCCGACGTCCAGCGATACTCCGGATGCCCCGGGCACTTGCTGTCGAGCTGGCGGAAGCGCTTCAGGTCGTCGAGCGTGACGGTCGGCGTGCCGAGCTTCTCGTACTGAGGATTGACCGAGGTCACCCCGGTCAGATGCAGCATCGAGTAGAGCAGCATCGACGCATGGCCCATCGACAACACGAAGCGGTCGCGATTGGGCCAGATCGGATCGGCCGGATCGAAGCGCAACATCCGCTGCCACAATGTGTAGATCACCGGCGCCATCGCCATCGGCGTCCCCGGATGCCCCGAGTTCGCCTGCTGGACCCCGTCCATGCAGAGTGTGCGAATAGTGTTGACGCTGAGAGTATCGATCGCTTTTGCGTCCGCCACGATTATTTACCCCTTCCCGCGAGTTGCGGCGTTGAGGCGATGTTCGGAGTTTTCAGAGAGCCGGCGAATGCAGCCGGAGTTGACGCGGACGCTGGACAGGCAGCCGTGCGGGGTGAGGTTCGTAAAGCTCTCCGATTGAAACGGTGATGGGCGCATTACTATACAGTTGAAGCTTAGTGTCAACATCAACGCCTCGACGATCCGAAACCAGCACTGGAAATTAATCTGACATTGGAGTACAGGATCACGGCTATGAAACCGCAATCGACTTGGAACCACGGTTTTCGAGGCGTGCTGGCAGCGGTTGCTTTTATCGCCGCGTTCACTTGGGCGCGAGCCGCGCTGGCATGGCCACCGAGCACCCACGCTTTTGTCGGAGAGAGCAAGTGCGAGGATTGCCATGACTCATCGCACGAGGCGCTCAAGTCACAGATGGTCGGACCAAACGGTCAGACCGGCGCCGATCCGGTCTCGGTGTGGAATCAGGACACTCACCACAAGGCGTTCGACAACCTGACCACCGACTGGGGTAAAACGGCAGCGGCAAAGGTCAAGGTTGCCGATCCGCAGGCAGCAGGATCGATGTGCCTGAATTGTCATGCGACCGGCACTGGCGGAAACTCGCCGCCGGATCCAAGCGATCAGGTTTCATGTGAGGCATGCCATGGCGCCGCTGCCGACTATGTCGCCAAGGACAAGCACGGCATGATCTCGGATGACGCCGGCAAAATGGCGGCAGCCGTTGGGCTCGGTTTGATCGACGTCCGTAAGATGGACGTGCGTGAAACCAATTGCCGTGGATGCCATGTCAGCGACACCAGCAAGCGCCCGTGCTATCGCCCCACTGAGAAGCCATTTGACGTTCACAACGCCAAGGGGTTCCAGCATTGGCGCGCCAACGTGCCGGTAATCTGATCGCCTCGCGCAATTGATTTAGAAATGAAACGGGCGGACCGTGTGGTTCGCCCGTTTTTCTTTTTCTGTTAGCGAGCTCGGTGCTTTTTACTTTCCCTTCTTAACCATGCGGATTCCGATCCCCTTCATGAATCGGGTCGGCAGTTCTGCACCGAGCATCGCGAAGACTACATCGTTGTCGATCTCGGTCGCCTCGTTGAGCACGATCGCGCCGGGCGCACCGGTCAATTCGACACCGCCGGCCTTGCGCGCGCGCGGAGCCAGAACGATTTTGCCCGGCTTGAGCTCCTTGACCTCGCTCGAGGGATAGAGCGTCAGCAGTCCCTGCGCCTGCAGAGCCGCAATCTTTTCCGCATTTTCAGGCGTGACCGGAGGACCCAGCACGGGATCGCGGATCGAGTAGCCGACTTTGTTGTGTAGCGCGGCGTTAGACAATGCTTGCGCGACTTCCGCGCCTGCGTTCCCTCCGCCGACCACGATGATGTTCTTGTTCTGGAATTCGTCGGGCTCGACCAGGTTGTGGAACACGCGGCCGGAAGCCTCGCCCGGCACGCCGAGTTTCCGCGGCGTACCGCGAACGCCGATCGCAAGCACCACGTAGCGCGTCTTGTAAAGTTTGTCCGACGCAGTCTTGATTGCGAAACCGTAGTCGGTTTTTTCGATCCCGGTAACTTCGTCGCGCTCGTTGATGTCGAGCTTCAGGCTCGCGAGCATCTCTTCCCATTTTTTGACCAGCGTTTCCTTGTTGTAATCGCCTTCCATCAGCAGGCCGCCGTACTCGGTCATGTTCAGCGGCGTTGCCTGCACGAACTTGCCGCGCGGATAGTCGCGAATCGTGCTCGCGGCGGTGGTCTTTTCCAGCCCGACGTACCGCAACTGAGAGGCTTTGGCGGTCGCGCCCGCGCTGATTCCCGCCGGTCCCGACCCGACCACGATTACGTCGTAGAGATCGGTAGCGCCCGGAGGGTTCGATGCCTTGAGAAGATTTCCGATGAACTGAACTGCCTGCCGTCCCGAACGCATCGCGAGGTTGATCGACGCGGTTCCCGCTGTCTCACCGACTACGTAGAGTCCCGGCACGTTGCTGTTGTAGGTGTCGTCGATCATCGGGACCTCAGCACTGCGCTGGGCCGCGACCTGGCCGTGCGTGCGCTGAACTCCGATCTCCTGCGGCAGGTACTTCCGGTACGCGTATCCGAACGCGCCCATCACTGCGATCGCGACGAACGGAATCCACCACACGGTAATCGTCACCGGCTTGATCGAGACGCCGGTGATTAGTCCGCCGCTGCGCGAGAAACGGGGCGCGAACGATGCGAGCCGGATTGCCGGCGCTGGATGCGGGCGGTTGGTCGGCGGCTTCGCGTCGAAATCGTGCAGCTTCGTTGCGCCATGATAGTAGGTGTGGAACAGATGGCATTCCGCACATGCGGTTACTTTGCGCTCGTCGGACGATCCTTCGTCCGCCATCGCCACACTCACGCCAGGAATCAAGCCGGGTTGCTCAGCCGATGCGACGTTGCCCGGCGCCGCCGCGCTCTGATGCGCGTGGCATCCGAAACAGTTGGAGACGTGCTTGACCGCGGTGTCGCCGGGACGCTCGCTCTTCTCGATATCGAGATGGCACTCGATGCACTTGGCCTCGAGGTGGCCGGGCGAATGCGCGAATTCCGATTCGACGTGCAGAAACTTTGCGGGCGCGATGTACGCGATCGTCTCCGGCTCGGGCGCCGACGCATTTTGCTGCGCCGCATAATCTGGCGCGTCCGGACCGAGTTTCAGCGCGTCGTCACGCCATCCGGAATGGCACCCTGACGTCTTGCAACCCGCCACCGCCATTTCCATCTGTTCGGGCGCGCCCGGTTGCGCGGCCTTGACCACGTGACATCCAACACAGGTGAAATTCTTCCCCGACGAATCGAGCATCGTGGCCAATTCCGCGGCGTCTGCGTCGGCCTTGTCTTTGTTCTTGCCGGGGCGCATTTTCTGCGCTCGCTCTTTGGTCTTGGCAAGCTTGTCGATGGTGTCCTGCAGGTGCCCCTTGTGCGAGAAGAGCTTCGGGCCGGCCGGATCGGTTTCGCCGGCGAAGATGTGAAACGCATCGCCCTTCAGCAGCATCGGCTTTTTCTTGTGCGTGCCGACGTCGGCGATCGCGTCATGCTGATGACAGTCCGCGCAACTCTGACCCGAGACTCTTGCGAGGTCCGGCGCGACGCCGAGATGATCGACGTGGCAAGTCATGCAGACGAGCTTGTCCTTGAAGCTGACCAGATGCTTGCCGGCGATCAGTCCGGAATCTTTGTCGCTGACGGCCGCGGGAAAGTGAGGATTGTTCGGAATATTGCCGTGGCAATCGATACAACCGGTGCTCGCCGTCTCAACTCCGTGCCACGGCACATGGCACGACGAGCAATCGGTCTTGAATGCCTGATGACCGCGCAGCAGCTGGCCGGGCGCGTATGTTCGATGGAGCGCGAGGAATAGCGCCGCCACCGTAAATACGGCAAATCCTACGGATAGTAGGGCTCGGCGTCTGCTCACAGTCCGTCGAAGTACAGTACTGAACCGACGTGGAAGATCAGCAGGCCAAAGGTCGCCAGTGCAACCACGACATGAAAGGCCAGCCAGTCGGTGCTTAGGCGGAGGTTAAATTCGTTCTGCTCCAGATTGATTTTGTCCTTGACCAGGTTGACCAGTTCTTTCCATGCGGGCGCGTGCTTCGTGTCCCAGTCCTTGAGGATCTTTTCGTCCTTAACCTGCGCCTTGATCGTATCGACCATTGGATATAGCGGCTCGCACAACTCAGGCCCCGCATCGACTCCACGCATCAGCGCCCATAGCAGCTTGCCGTCGGGCACCCGGTCCGCGCTGAGAATCGGTCGGAGCTTGTCGAGGTATGCTTTCAGCATTTCCTCCGGATGGCCCAGGATCTTCTCCTCGGCCTCGACGTAAATCGCCTCGATGCGCGCGTCGGCATCGCGGATCCGCACCTCGTGCTCGGAGCGTCTTTGCACAGCGGTGGGAAGATAGTCCTGCACCGAAAGTCCAAAGACGCCGCTCAGCAAAAGCAAACCGACCGCGATGGCAAGAATCAGTTCGAGCGGACTCATCAATCCGGTCTGCAAGTGCCACCACAGCGGAAGTATCACGATGATACCCAGCGTCACATGCAGGCCGCGCCAGGTTTCAACCCGATCGAGCGCCACCAGCCTGTGTTGCAAAGAGGCGGGGAGGATTCGCGAGGTCGCCTTGAGTAACTTTACGGAAAACCACAAATCTCGCTTTCGAACGCTGTACCAGCCGATCACGATGAACGCGGCGAGCGAAATAAGGCCCGACCAGTACGGCCCCATTTCCTTGCCCTGCTGGACGGTGAGCGAATGGGCGATCACCACAACGACCGCCCAAATCAGAGCCCACAGCCTCAGGTTCAAAGGAATGGCGCGGGCGCGTCTCAGGCCGGAGCCAACCTGCGTCGATGTGCGGGCGGGTGCGCCGCTCAAGGTTTATCCCCAATCAATTCGCGACTACGGCGCGCCGGCTAGTCCTTGCCGCCGGCGGACTTGTTGACCCGAAAGCTACCGAAAGTTACCGCGCCGAACTGTTCAAACAATTGCCGTCCGCTGATGCGCATCGCGGCGCCGGTGGGGCAGCTATGGACGCATCCCATGAACGGCAGCCCGTCGCACAGATCGCACTTGATCGGAAACGCCGGCGGAATATGCGGCTTGGCCGCGTGCTCCGCAGCCGGTGGCGGCGCCGCAGCCGGCTTCGCGGCAGGCTTTGGCGCGTCGGCATTGTGCCCCAGGATTCGCTGGAAGAGGCCCGGCGATACGCGCTCCTGCTCGCCCTCATCGTGGCGGCTGAACCATCGCTGCCACAGGCTTTGCACGGCGGCATGTTGGGCGACCGGGTACGGCCGATAATAATTTTGGCCCACCACTTCCGATTTCCGCGCCTGCGCCGCGTCGAACTTCGCAGTCTCGATCATCGCGATGTTGTCGTACGGGCACGCAATCGCGCAGTTACCGCATCCGACGCACATGTCGTACTGGAAGTAGATTTCACCCTCGGGGCGGCGCTTGATCGCGCCGGTCGGGCAGCTGTTCATGCACTTCGGATCGTCGCAGTGGCGGCACGCCGCCGGCACCAGGTATTTTCCGACCGTGCCCCCGGTTCGATTCAACCGGCTCACGCCATGCAGCGTCTCGCAGGCCTTGACGCACTGATCGCACTTGACGCACAGGTCGAGGTCCATCACCAGCAGCGCGTCGGCCTGGATGTATCCGAGCTGCCCGCTGCGCTCGAGCTGCGCCGAAATTTCAGGCGTGATAGTGCGGGTCTGCAGCATGCGCCGCTTGGCGGTTTGATAGACGCGCGCGTGAACTTCGGGAAAGCGATCGAGCAGCGCCCGGAAGTCTGCCGCGGGAATTCGAATGACCTCGGACTTGCCCGCCGTCAATACGCTCGCATTGCGCTTGCCGGCCAGCACATTGGCGTCGCCTGGATCGGCGCGGCCCGATTCATTGACCACTTCCGCGACCACCTGTTTGCGTTCCTCATCCGACAGCAACGCGATCTCGCCAAAAAAGTCGTCGGTGCGCAGGTATGCGTGCACCTTATGGCCGCCGATCTCTGGGTTTTCAGTCGCGACCTGCAGGTACCCGTCGCGCACGATATACAACGCATCGCCAACGTCGCCTTGCTTTACGAGAACGATGCCGCGCAGATCGTATCGATCGACCTTGGTGTGCGGGATCAGCGCGTCGACAAACTCTTTCGGCACGCCATTGAACAAGTCATTCTGCGCCGCCACTACGCGCATCGCGCGCTCGCGGTACAGATTGTTCAACTGCTCGCGCGCTTCCGGATTGGCGAATAGATACTTCAGGCAGTAGCGCGGCAGATAGAAAATCTCGGCGCCCTCGGGACCCGCAACCACGTCGGTGGATCGCGGCAGTCCTCCCAATGCGCCCAGCTCGCCGTAGAACGCTCCCGTCGGTAGCGAGAGGATCTGACCGTAGCCTTTATTGGTGACCTGACCCAGCAGGTCAACGGTGCCCTTCAAGATGAAGCACAGATCGAGTTCGTATTTTCCCTTGTCGCAGACTTTCTCCCTCGGCTGGAAAGCGACCACTCGCATTCCGGTCTCTCGTTCGTAGCCCCTGAGAAAGGTGCTGCGTTGCTCGTCTGTGAAGTGGCTGAACAGCTCGAGCGGCGCGAGGTGCTGCCATAAGTCAGTCCCCGAAGTGCGGAGTACTGTTTCAGCTGTTTCCACGATCGTCCCGATTAGTCTGCAACTCGCCGCTTGTCAATCGACCATACCCGGCCATGCGTTTTGCAACGTCTTCCGGGCGGAGACTTGCGTCGATCCCACGCGGAAAACCATTGCGCCGCGCACGCCTATACAAGCAACTTTCAAAGAATATCGAAAGAGATCTAAATGTCTGTAGAAGGGATTGCCGCGACTACGGAGTGCTACTGTCGTCTCGACTTTCATCTCGATGTGATCGCAAAATGATTCAGTGAGGTCCGGGCTGGTTTCAGTTTCTAAAGACGTGTAGAAGATCAAGCTGGACGCTAGCCGTGGAAATCAGCGAGCAACGCAATGGCGAGGTTGTCGTGCTTGGTCCGGTCGGGCGTATCGACAACGATACCAGCCCGGATTTTCAGGCCAAATTGCTGAGTTCAGTCGGCGACAATGGCGCGCGGGTGCTGGTCAACTTAAGCGGCGTTGACTACATCTCGAGCGCTGGCTTGCGCGCCCTGATGATGGCGTCGAAGCAATCGAAAGCGACCGAGGGACGGCTGGCGGTTGCGGCGCTTGGTCCGGTCGTTCAGGAGATTTTCACGATCAGCCGCTTCGCCCTGGTGGTGCAGGTTTTCGATACGCCGGGGGAAGCGATCGAGGCCTTGCGCGCATAAGTCCCGCGCCGTAAGAACCAATCATGATAGTCCGCTTCTGGGGTTCCCGGGGTTCACTGCCTGTCGCAATCGGCGTTCGTGGCATCCGCGCCAAAATTCACGAGGCGTTGCTCGCGGCCCGCGGGCACAAGCTCGATACCCCAAAGGCGATCGAGTCTTTCATCGAGCGCGATCTTCCTTTCTCGATTGGCGGGAGCTACGGCGGAAATTCGAGCTGCGTCGAGATCGTAACCGGCGACGAGGAGTTCGTACTCTGCGATCTGGGCAGCGGTCTGCGCGAGTTCGGCAACCATGTGTTGCTGAGCCGCGGGCCGGAGCGAAGATCGGTCTTCAATGTCTTCCTCTCCCACCTGCATTGGGATCACATAATGGGATTTCCGTTTTTCACCCCGGCCTATATTCCCGGCAACTTGATAAGGATTCATGGCTGTCACAAAGCGATGCGTAACGCTTTTATCCGCCAGCAATCCGCGCCGTGCTTCCCGGTCGACTTCCAATCGGTCGGCGCGACTGTCGAATTCGTCGAGCTTGAAACCGGACACAGCTACGATATCGCGGGTTTCTCGGTGACGCCGTTCCCGCAAAATCATCCCAACGAGTCGTACGGATATCGTTTCACGCGCGATGATAAAGTTGTCGTCTATTCCACCGATTCTGAGCACAAGTATCAGTCGCTGGAACCAAGCCATCCGGTTATCGACGCGTTCCGCGACGCCGACGTGCTGATTTTCGACGCGCAATACTCACTGGCCGAGCAGACCTCGTCGAAAGAGGATTGGGGCCATTCAAGCAATATCATCGCGGTAGAGCTGGCCCACATGGCCGGCGTCAAGCACCTCGTGATGTACCATCATGAACCGAATTGCGATGACCACGCGCTCGACACCATTCTCGCCGAGACCCGCCGCTATGCGGAGTTGAGCGTCTCCGACAGCAAGCTTCAGATCTCCTCCGCCTACGACGGACTGGAAATTGTCATCTGACGGAGCGCCGAAGCCTCCGCCGCATACGGCGCCGCGATGGCGCCGAATCATTTGGGCGGCGCCGGGCCGCCTGATCGCGCTCGTTCTGCTCGCGGTGCTGCTCGTCCTGCGCGTGCTCGATCCTCCGCTGATCGCGACGGTCAGGATGCGCGGCTATGATTTCGAGCAGCAACTCTCGCCGCGTACCTATCAGCCCCTCCCGGTACGAATAGTCGCGATCGACGCCAAGAGTATCGAGCGCTATGGGCAATGGCCCTGGCCGCGAACGCTGCTCGCGAAGCTTGTGGACTTGATCGCGCAGGGCAAACCGCGCGTGTTGGGCGTTGACATGATCTTTTCCGAGCCGGATCGGTTTTCCCCGTCCGAGCTTGCCACTTTGATCCCCGATATTCCAAAACCGTTCTCGCAGTGGCTCGAAACTCGGGAGTCGAACGACTCCGCGCTGGCGAATGCTTTCGCCGAGGTTCCAACCGTGCTCGGGGTCGGCCCAACCGCCGACGTCACCGCGCCGCCGCAAGGACCGCAGCGCGCAACGATAGTCCGCGAGTCGGGCGGCGATCCCCGGCCCTTTCTCAAGTCGTACGACTTTCTGCTCTACAACCTGCCGGAACTCAACAAGGCGGCGCGCGGACGTGGAGTGCTCACCGGCCCTCCCGATCGCGACGGAATACTGCGCCGCATCCCGCTATTCGTGGTGGCCGAGAGCAAATGGTCGCCGGATGGCAAGCTCCTTTTCCCGGGCAAATTGCTCCCCACCCTGGCGCTCGAAATGTACCGCATCGCGTCGGGTGTCGGCACCATTGCAATCCTGTCCGACCGCAACGGAGTGCGCGGCGCGAGCGTCGGTGACGCGTTTTTCCCGACCGATCGTCATGGCTACGCGTATCCTTATTTCACTCCGTCGTTCGAGATTCGTTACATCTCGGCCGCCGACGTGCTTGACGGTTCGTTCAAAACCTCCGCTTTCAAGGGCGGCGCGGTTTTCCTAGGATTCACCAGGCTCGGACTTGCTGCCGACCAGGTCGAGAATCCGCTCGGCCTGGTTGCCGGAGTCGAGATTCACACCCAAACGTTCGAATCGATGCTGACCAACAACTTGCTGTCGCGTTCGGTATTTCTCGATCGGATTGAAGAGGCGATGGTTCTGATCGCGGGACTGATCGTGATCTTCGCGCTGCCGTATTGGAGTCCGCTGATCGCCAGCGCCGCTTACGCCGGCGTAGTGCTGACGCTGATCGGATGCGCGCTCGGCAGTTTCCATCAGCACCTTCTGATCGACGCTGTCTATCCAGTGGTGGCGTCAGCGGCGGTGTTCCTCGTAATGCTCGCGGCGAACCTGCGCGCGACCGAATCGGCCCGCAGGCTTCTCGCTGGCAACGAAGCCCGGCTCGAAGGCGAGATCGACGCCGCCCGCTCGATCCAGATGGGCCTGCTGCCCAAGCCGCTCTCTCCATCCGAGAGCCGCGCCGTCGACGTGTGGGCGCTGATCGAACCGGCGCGGACCGTCGGCGGCGACCTTTACGATTTCCTGCTGATCGATTCGCGGCGGCTCGCTTTTGCGATCGCCGACGTTTCCGGCAAGGGCGTTCCAGCCGCGTTGTTCATGGCGATGACCAAGGAAGTCCTGCGCGACGCGACGCTGCGCAACGCCGACGCGCTTGACCGCGCATTCATGGAAGCGAACACGAAGATCTCCGAAACCAGCGTCGACGTGCTCGGGCAGGGCGGCAATATGATGTTCGTGACGGTTTTCGCAGGTGTGCTCGATTTGGTTTCCGGGATGCTCGCGTATGTGAACGCGGGACACGACGACCCGTTCTTGCTCCGGCCCGGCGTTGAGACTCGGCAGATGACGGGGCAGGGCGGCCCGCCGCTCGGCACCGTCGATGACTTTCCCTATCCGGTCGAGCATCGACAACTCGCGCCGGGCGAGATGGTGCTGCTCTACACTGACGGAGTTACCGAGGCGCAGGACAAGAACCGATCTTTCTACGAGATGGGGCGCTTGTGGAAGCTGCTCGCGACCGCCACGCCGCCTGACGCGAAGGCCGCGGTCGAAATGGTCCGTGAAGACGTTAGTCGATTCGTCGCGGGCGCCGAGCAAGCCGACGACATAACCTTGCTTGCGGTGCGATGGACGGGGCCCTGTGCTCCGGTGAGTTGATCAGCGCACGGTAATTACGACCCGGCGATTGCGCGGCTCCGCAACCTGATCGCCGGTCCGCACCAGCGGATCGAGCGGACCGCGCCCCGCAATCGAGATCGACTTGGGATCCAGCCCGTCGTGGATCAACCGTTCGCGAATCGCTCCCGCTCGGTTCAGCGAAAGCTCCTGGTTGTATTTCTGCTGGCCCATCGTGTCGGTGTATCCGATCACCTCAACCTCATACACCGGCCGCGCCTTGATGTCCTCGAATACATCCTTGTATCGCGGCGCGGATTCGGGGGTCAGCTGGTCCTTGTCGAATTTGAAATACAAGATGAAATGCTGCGGCATACGCGGCTGGGCACCCAGCGCACTGGCGAAAACCTGGTTTACCTCTCCGGATTCGATCGGCACGTTAGCCACGCCGGCTCTGCGCACCTCGCCGGCTGCATACGGTTTGTTGAGCAGGACCTTGTTCTGCCCATCGTCAACCGTTATCGCTCCCGAGCTTCCGTCCGCATTCGGAAGCACCACGAACAACTCCTTGCGGTTCGAGCACGACGACAGAACCACAAGCGACAGGACTGCCAGTACTACCGTGCGCAGGTTCAACTCGGGTTCACCTGCACGGCAAAGTGCGTGCCGCTCACGCCCAGAATTGCCGCTGGCGTGCGCACCTTCATCGCGCCATGCGAGCTCTTTGCGATATCACCCGACACCACCGAAAGCGTGCCCTTGCGCATATCGGTGACCATCGATCCTTTGAAGTTGCTGGAGTCGAACGTGTATTCCTCCATCGCGACTTCGCTGTTCGGTCCGGCCGCCATCACCGTGTTGTCGGTAAACGTGATGCCGATCGCTCCGTCGGCGCCGGTTTCAATCACATCCTTCTGGAACACGCTGTCGCCGGGCTTGGCCGGAAGCCGATTGTTGTTCCGCATGATCGCGGCATCGCCCCAGGCTGTCTTTACCTGGCCGATCGGTTTTTCTTGTGCTCGCGGGGACGACACCAGCATCAGCGGTAGCGCCACCGCTGCGAACGCCGTAATCGTATAGCGCACAGACCGTTCGAAGTTGCTTTTCATAGGTACCTCGTTGGACCTCTCACATGCCGGAGAGTAGCTTCTGAAAGAGCCGAGGTAAAGTACACCGAGTCAGTAGCTATGCCACGAAGCTTGAGCATACCGGCCGAAGCTGCCGCGATGAGCCAGGTGCTGGACTTCGTGGCGGCCTTCGCCACGGAACACAAGTTGCCTCATGAGGAGGTCGCACGCGTTTCGATTGTCCTCGAAGAACTGCTCACTAACACGGTCAAGTATGGATATCCGGCTTCGGACCGTTGCGGCAGCGTCGAGATATCGCTTGAGCTGGTCGAAGCGCGTCTCACGATCCAGTTCATCGACGACGCCCGGGAATTCGATCCGTTCTCGGCTGCGATGCCGGAAATAAGCAACGACACCGACTCGCGCCCGGTGGGCGGTCTTGGCCTGCAGGTAGTACGCGCACTCGCCGACGAGCGCCGCTATCAACGCGACGCCGGCCGCAACATAATCTTCCTGACGCGCAAGGTGTCAGTCCGCGCGAAGTCAGAATCTTCGTAGCCCGCGTCTCGCGTGGAAAAATCAATTTGAAATGCCGGACTGGTTCCGGCGAAAAGGGGTAGGTGATGCGATTGATACGGCTGATGGGTTTAGTCGCCGCGATCTCTCTTACAGGATGCGTCTCCGTGGGATCGCTTGGCGTCGTTACAAAGAGCTCCGTCGACCCGGCTTCGGTTCTTGGGAAAAGCCGCTCATTCAAGGAGCTTGGCCCGGCAGAAGGACAGGCCTGCCGGTATTTCGCGCTCGCGGTGATTCCATGGGGAAACTCCGACGTTCAAACCGCCGTAGATCGAGCATTGCAACCAAGCGAAGGAGACGCCCTGGTCAACGTCACGACCTCCAGCAGCCTCTACGGATTCGTCCCAATCTACAACGTCTTCACTTTCACCTGCACGTCTGTAAAAGGAACCGCCATAAAGTTTGAGTGACCCGCGTCGTTGCCGAACACTGGAAGATTGTTTCGCCACACAACGTCGATCATGTTTGGCGACTCCGCCTCTACGAAAGCCCTCAGCCCACGGCACCCTGATGCTTGACGCCTTTCGCCAGTACCTTACAATCAACAAGGCCATCGGCTTAGCCACAAGAACAGAAGCGGAGGTGGCGCATGCCGCAATATCACTACACGGCCGTCTTTGAGCCCGCCCCTGAGGGGGGCTATGTCGTCTCAGTTCCCGCGCTTCCTGGACTTGTCACCGAGGGCGATACCATCGAAGAAGCCCGCGCGATGGTCAAAGACGCCATTAAAGGTTACATCGAGAGCCTCGTGAAACACGGCGAGGAAATTCCGATCGAGTCCGGCACGCCTAACCTGGAGCGCGTCGAAGTAACATTCTAAGGATTCATGCCGCGCCTGCCCTCTTGCACGCCAGTCTGATGCGATTCGGGTTTTGCTGCGGCAGGGTTTTTATTTAGACCATTCGACGGGCTCACATCGCTTCTTTCGGCATCCAACAAAACCGGGTCTTGTAGTCGTTCCGTTCCATCGTCGAGATCTGAAGCGCGGAACCCTGAACAGCATTCTCAAACAAGCCGGCCTATCGACGGACGAATTTATCAAACTGCTCTAGCCTGTCCCGACAGTGCCGGGTAGTACGCATCTCTTTGCCCGACGCTCTTGTCCAACCGCAAAGGTGTGTTACGGTTCAGGTCACATTTCGCTCGCATGAGGTGAGTTATGGCAACATTCGTAGTTCTGGCCCGCTACACGCATCAGGGAGTCGAGCATGTGAAGGCCTCGCCTGATCGACTCCAGGCCGTCAAGAAGGGCTTTCACGCCAAGGGCGCGGAGGTAAAAGCTTTCTACAACCTGATGGGAGAATTCGATGGGATTCTCATCGTCGAAGCTCCCTCGGATGAAGTGATGGCGCAGCTCGCGCTCGGCGTCGAGAGCAAGGGCAATGTCCGCACAGAAACCCTTCGCGCTTTCAGCGAAGACGAATTCCGCAAGATCATAGCAGGCGTTTAGCCGCTGCGGTGGTCAGCGCTTGAAAAACGAGTAGCTCTTTGGTGCGTGCTCGCTAAGGTATTTGCGCAGCGATTCGAGACCTCGTTCGCGAGCTGTGGTTTGCCAACCGTTCGGCGACTTCTCTTCGGTCCACCATTGGCCCTGGTCAAGCCGTATGTAGACCTTGCTGTTGTTCCCGATCAGGGCGCTGCCGCGATTCCCTAGTCGGTTCAAGCGCAGGCCGAACTCTTCAAGCAGTTCCTGCCAATAGGTCCAACTTAACCGAAATGCCGCCGCCGGCTGGGAGTCCGGAACCTCGCGAGCATGGATCTCGTAGCGCTCCATCAGCACCTTCTGCAGGCGATACGCAGTCTCTCTCTCTGCTGCCATCGCTCCCTTGTCGGTGCTGATCTTGCGCAGCAGTGCGATCTTGCGCAGTGCGTCTTCGACCTTCATCGCGAATACAACTCCCCCGAGTCCCCCTTGTGATTCTACAATGAGCAGCAAAACTAGTCATATCATATATTGATGTCAAGGAGCCCGTCAAGAATCTTCAACAATCTCAATGACGGACGTAAAGTAAAGGCGCATTAAGCATCGCGGAGTCAATTGCGCAGCGGCTGATTTTATTATTGGGCGATCCGGGTTTTGAATCTGAGTCGTGGTTCGTACTCGACCCACAGCCTTTCTCAACCTGCAAATAGGAACGACGCGACCGGTGCGCTAGAATTTACCCGGATGGAACGCTCCATCAACCCTCCAAATCCGGTCGTGCATAGCGTCCCGGAAATTCTCGGCGGAACAACCGTCTTCGTCGGGACCCGCGTTCCCTTGCGCAACCTGATCGACTACCTGGAGGGCGGACACAGTCTGGACGAATTTCTGGATGACTTCCCTTCGGTGTCGCGCGACCAGGCAATCGCGGCGCTTGAATCGGCTCATGAGGTTCTGACCGCGGGTGCGCGTCCTCCTCGATGAGCAGCTTCTACGCCGTCTGGCTCATGAGCTAACGGGGCACGATGTCCGCACGGTCCAACAGCAGGGTTGGTCGGGCCTCTCGAACGGAGAGCTTCTGCGACGCGCCGCAAACGCGGGATTCGAAATCTTCTCAACCGCCGACCAGAGCCTTCAGTTCCAGCAGAATCTCGCTCGATCGCGGCTGGCAGTCGTTGTTCTGGTCGCACCGAGCAATAGGTTGGAAGATCTACTTCCTCTAGTTCCGCCTGCCCTTGCAGCGTTCTCCGGCAGCCGAGCGGGTGAAGTCGTACGCGTCGGCGGGTGAGTTGATATTGGTGGTCGCTGAGAGCTTCAACGCCAAGGTAATCATCAATCCCTAGCGGCTCATTGATTTATCTGCACGCGGAAAGCGGCGTTTAGATCCCGGCTGAACCCGTTGCGCTCCAGCCAGCGCAAAGTCCAGATGAACGGAAATGCGTACCAGTACTTGCGCGCGATCATTCCGAAGATGCGCTCCCGGTCGCTCGGCTCAGTTACCAGTTCGGCCTTACCATGGAATATCTCCTGACCGATACGCATCGTGATCTGTGGATTCGCCCGCAGGTTTTGCGGCCATTGAGTGTCCGCGTTCCCGTTCAGATAGATCGCATCGCCATCGACCACGAACCAAATCGTCACTTCATGCTGCTTGCCCGACCTGCGCCCCAGATGCGTCAGCCGCATCGTCTGGTGGCTCGCGACTCTCGCCAGCTGCGATGCGATTCCCGATTCCATTGGAGCGTTGCTGCTCACGACTTATCTGATTTCATTGGTGGGCGGTGCAGGTTTCGAACCTGCGACCCTCGGCTTGTAAGGCCGATGCTCTACCACTGAGCTAACCGCCCGCGCCTACACAATACGAAAAACGCCCCGCGCTTTCACGCGAGGCGAGTCGTCCTGGTTGATGATCTTTTTCTCTCGCGTCGCCGCTACGAACTCGCCGGCGACGACGACGATGCCGGCGCCGCGCCGACGCCCTCATTGAGCGAGTCTTTCAGCTGCTTGCCCGGCTTGAACTTCGCCGAGCGGCTCGCCGAAATCTCGATCGACTCCCCGGTCTTCGGATTGCGCCCGGTGCGAGCCTTGCGCTCGGAAACCGAAAACGTCCCGAACCCAGAGATATTCACCCGCTCCCCCTGGCGCAGCGCGGCGATAACGTCATCGAGCACGATGTTAATTGCGCGCTCGGCGTCAGCCTTGTTCAGGGGAAGCTTGTTCGACAGCGCTTCAATCATTTCGGCCTTGGTCATGTGCAACCTTCGACGGTCTTTACCGTCAGTTGTGACGCAAATGTCGGAGCGCGCGCCCCAAATCAACGCGCCCCAATTTGCGGTGCCCCCACTCCAATCCTACGACAGATTCGTGGATACCCCGGAGTCGTCTTCATCTTCACGCACGATCGGCACCTTCGGCTCCGGTTCCGGCTCGCGCAGGAACGCCAGATCGCTCTCGCCCTTGCCCGGCTTGAAGAATGTATCCGGGTTGGCCAGCACCAGCGCGTGTTTCAGCACCTCGTCCATGTGATCGACCTGGATCAAGGTGACGTTCTTCAGAATCTGCGGCGCGATCTCCTCGATATCCTTCGCGTTCTCCTTCGGGATCAGAATCGTCTTGATTCCGCCGCGATGCGCCGCAAGCACTTTCTCCTTGAGTCCGCCAATCGGCAGCACCCGTCCGCGCAGCGTGATCTCTCCGGTCATCGCAAGGTCGTTGCGAATCGCAGAGCGCGTCAGCGCCGAGACCAATGCGGTCGCGAGCGTGATTCCCGCCGATGGTCCGTCCTTCGGAATCGCGCCCTCGGGGATATGAATGTGGATGTCAATTCGATGGTAGAAGCCGCGATCCAGGCCCAACACTTCCGCGCGCGATCGCACGTACGACAGCGCGGCCTGCGCCGATTCCTGCATCACGTCGCCGAGTTGCCCGGTAATCGTCAGTTTGCCGCGCCCCGGCACGATCGTAACTTCGACGCTCAGCAGCTCACCGCCAAGCTCCGTCCATGCGAGCCCCGTCGCCACTCCGACCTGCGGCACCGTCTCCGCGGTTCCGTAGCGGAACTTCGCCACCCCGAGATATTTGCCGAGACTCGAACTCGAAACCTTCACATGCGCGTTGCGATCGGTCTTCACGACCTCGACCGCCACCTTGCGGCATATCGAGGCGAGCTCGCGCTCGAGATTTCTCACTCCCGCCTCGCGCGTGTAGTTGCGGATTATGCCCTGGATTGCGCCGTCCGAAATCTCGATATTCTCCGGCCGCAGCCCGTTGGCCTCCTGCTGCTTCTTCAGCAGGTACTTCTTGGCGATATTCAGCTTCTCCGATTCGGTGTATCCGGGGATCCGGATCACTTCCATCCGGTCCTGGAGCGGACGCGGGATTCGATCGAGCGTATTCGCCGTCGTGATAAACATCACCTTCGACAAATCGTAATCGCAGTCGAGGTAATGATCATTGAAGGTGCAGTTCTGCTCCGGGTCGAGCACTTCGAGCAGCGCCGACGACGGATCGCCTCGGAAGTCCGTGGACATCTTGTCCACTTCGTCGAACAGCAGCACAGGATTCGACGATCCCGCCTTGCGGATCGATTGAATCACTTTGCCCGGCAGTGCGCCGATATATGTGCGGCGGTGCCCGCGAATTTCAGCTTCGTCGCGCACTCCGCCCAGCGACACGCGCACGAATTTTCGTCCGGTCGCGCGCGCCACGGACTTGCCCAACGACGTCTTGCCGACTCCCGGCGGTCCGACCAGGCACAGAATCGGCCCCTTCATCTGGCCGACCAGCGTCTCCACGGCGAGATATTCGAGGATTCGCTGTTTGACCTTGTCGAGTCCGTAATGATCTTCCTCGAGTACCCGCTCCGCTTCCTTGATGTCGAGTTTGTCCTCGGTGTATTCGAACCACGGAAGCGCGAGGAACCAGTCCAAATAATTGCGGACCACCGTCGCCTCGGCAGACATCGGCGACATCATCTTTAACTTCTTAATCTCGCGCTCGCACTTCTCGCGCGCCTCGGCCGGCATCTTTTTCTGCCGAAGTTTCTCTTCCAATTCCTGGATCTCGTTTTTGAATTCGTCCTTCTCGCCGAGCTCCTTCTGGATCGCGCGCATCTGCTCGTTGAGGTAGTACTCCTTCGACGTCTTCTCCATCTGCTTCTTGACGCGGGAGCGGATGCGCTTTTCGACTTCCAGGATCTCCAGCTCCGAGCGCATGTAGCCGAGGATCTTCTCCAGCCGCTCGGCCGGATTGGTCGATTCGAGCAGCGCCTGCTTGTCTTCGAGCTTTATCCCGAGATGCCCGACCAGCTTGTCGGCGAGGAACGCGGGATCATCGACCGCCGCGATCGAGGTCACCATCTCCGGCGGAATCTTCTTGTTGAGCCGCGCGTAGTTGTCGAACGTCGAGACCACGGAGCGCATCAGCGCTTCGACCTCAGGCGTCCGCTCGCTGACTTCCTCCATCTCCTCGGCTTCAACCTGTATATACTCGTCGTCCGAGACGTAGCGGACCACGCGCGCGCGTTTCTTGCCTTCCACCAGCGCCTTCACGGTTCCGTCCGGCAGCCGCAGCAACTGCACGACCACTCCAAGTGTTCCGACGGAGTGCAGATCCCCGGCGCCCGGCTCCGGGCACTTGGGATCTTTCTGGAGCAGCAGCAGGATCGGCGTCTTCTTCGACTCGGCGGCTTCCAGAGCCTTTATCGACTTCTGGCGTCCGACGAAGATCGGATAGACTTCATGCGGAAAAACGATCAGTTCGCGCAGCGGAAAAAGAGGAACGACGTTGGTCGCTCCATCGCGATTATCTTTTTTGTCATTGCGAAAAAGCATCTTGTGGTAATCAGTCTCCCCGGTCTTAAGCGGTTTCGGCGGTCTTTTGATAGACCAGCAGCGGTTGCTCCTTCTGAGTAACCACTTCCTCCGAGATCAGCACCTCCTTGATATTTGGTTGCGACGGAATCTCGTACATCAGATCGACCATGATCGCTTCCATGATCGCGCGCAGTCCGCGTGCGCCGGATTTGCGCTTGAGCGCCTCGCGCGAAATTGCGCGCAGCGCCCCCTGGGTAAATTTCAGGTGAACGTTCTCCATGTCGAACAGCTTCTGGTACTGACGCACCAGCGCGTTCTTCGGTTCGGTCAAAATTCGCACCAGCGCCTCTTCGTCGAGCTCGCCGAGCGTCGCGATCACCGGCAACCGTCCCACGAATTCCGGGATCAGCCCGAACTTGAGCAGATCCTCCGGTTGCACTTCATACAGCAACTCGGAGACCGTCTTGGGATCGCGATGCGTCAAATCGGCGCGGAAGCCCATCGTCTTGCCCGAGATTCGCCGCCGGATAATGTCGTCGAGTCCCACGAACGCGCCGCCGCATATAAACAGGATGTTGGTAGTGTCGACTTGCAGGAATTCCTGCTGCGGATGCTTCCGGCCGCCCTTGGGGGGCACCGACGCCATCGTCCCCTCGATTATCTTCAGCAGCGCCTGCTGGACGCCTTCGCCCGACACGTCGCGCGTGATCGACGGGTTGTCGCCCTTGCGCGCGATCTTGTCGATCTCGTCGATATAAACGATCCCGCGCTGGCATCGCTCAATATCGTAATCCGCGTTCTGCAGCAGAGACAGTATGATGTTCTCGACGTCTTCACCGACGTAGCCGGCCTCGGTCAGCGAGGTCGCGTCTGCAATCGTGAACGGCACCTGCAAAAATCGCGCGAGCGTCTGCGCGAGCAGCGTCTTGCCGACGCCGGTCGGCCCGATCAGCAGGATATTCGATTTCTGCAGCTCGACGTCGCCGGTCACCATCTGCGAGTCGATTCGTTTGTAATGATTGTGGACCGCGACCGACAGGATCTTTTTCGCGCGCTCCTGTCCGATCACGTACTGGTCGAGCACCCGCTTGATTTCGGCGGGCTTGGGAACCGCGGAGCTCTGGCTGAACGCTTCCTCGCCGTCAGTCTCCTCGGCGATTATGTCGTTGCAGAGGTCGATACATTCGTCGCAGATATAAACCGTCGGCCCGGCAATCAGTTTGCGAACCTCGTCCTGGCTCTTCCCGCAAAAAGAACAAACCAGGTTGCCCGATCGATCGTCGTGCTTGGCCATCACTGCCTCCCGCAAATCACTTGGAGGGCCTCCGGCTAACGATTACCTCATCAATCAGTCCGTATTCAACCGCCTGTTCCGGAGACATGAAATAATCGCGATCGGTATCCTTCTCAATCTTACGCAGGTTCTGCCCCGTGTGCTTCATTATGATTGCGTTGATATCCTCGCGCGCTCGCAAAATTTCCTTCGCATGGATCTCCAAGTCGCTCGCCTGTCCCTGCATCCCGCCGAGTGGCTGATGCAGGATGATCCGCGAATGCGGCAGTGCGTAGCGCCGTCCCTTCGCGCCCGCGAGCAGCAGGATCGCGCCCATGCTCCCCGCCTGCCCGAGGCACAGCGTCGAGACCGGCGGCCGGATAAATTCCATCGTGTCGTAAATCGCCATCCCGGCCGTCACCGACCCGCCCGGCGAGTTGATATAAAAATTGATCTCTTTTTCGGGATCTTCAGACTCGAGAAAAAGGAACTGCGCCGTGACCAGGTTGGCCACGTCGTCGTTCACTTCCGTGCCCAAAAAAACGATTCGATCTTTCAGCAGGCGAGAGTAAATGTCGTAGGCCCGCTCGCCGCGGCCAGTCTGTTCAACGACAATCGGTACCAGGTTGCTCATTAAGGCTCACAGCCGCGACAGCGTCAGCCGGCAAGAGGCATCTCAAAAAGAGCCGCTGACGCATTCAAATTGTAACCACTCGGAAATGGTCGAGCAACCTAGCTTGTTCGCATTTAGATCGCGACGATTCTCAATTGCTCTCGCCTCTCCCGTCGGGAGAGGCCGACGAAGTCCGCGACCGTCGAGCGAGGGCGCGCGCTTCAAGCTCAATACCGGTGCATTACCCAACGCTATTCGATGTGCCCGCGCTATTTCGTCTCCGCGCCGGCGCCATCTTCGCGTTTTGCGCGGCTCAAAATAAAATCCAGCGCCTTCTCCCGACGCATCGTTTGACGCAGCCCCTCGCGATTCTCTTCCTGTCTATAAAACTCAGCCGCC
>Ga0210407_10001003_pt1 | contig 28050 bp, 27 predicted proteins | sample IncBWC27MmetaG_FD_150860 | JGI IMG/M metagenome (GOLD analysis project Ga0210407, IMG submission 150860) | Forest soil microbial communities from Barre Woods Harvard Forest LTER site, Petersham, Massachusetts, United States - Inc-BW-C-27-M | ecosystem: Environmental > Terrestrial > Soil >...
ATGCGAATCGCGATCTGGAGCGTTCGCCTGTATCGGATCCGGCCTACGTCGACACCGTCGACGCCGACGAAGCTCGCGAGGAGGCGGGCGGATTCTGGCCCGCGGTCCGCAGCGCGATATCATTCGCAATTGGCCCGTTCCCGCTCTCAGTCGCGCTGCACGTGGTTCTGCTGCTCATTCTGATTATCACGGTGCACGAGCAGCGCGGGCGCGAGTTGATCATGGTGAACCTGGAAGCGGGCGGGGGCGGAGGCGGCGGCAACGAGATGCAGGATCTCGACATGCCGGAAGTGCCGATGCCCGACACCGCGCCGCAACAGATGGAGCAGCCGACCGCGGTCGATACTTCGCAAGCGGTGGGACTCGCAAATGATTACGTGCGCGCAGCCGGCGGCGGCGGAATCGGGATCGGACGTGGCGGCGGCATGGGCTCGGGCTACGGACACGGAATCGGTTCGGGCTTCGGCGGCTTCATCGGCGAACTGCGGCGCAAGGGTCTCGACGTGGTGCTGGTCATCGACGGTACCGGCTCTATGAACCTGATCATCGACGACGTGAAGGCGAAGATGGGGCAGTTGGTGCAGTCGATCCATCGGCTGGTGCCGATTGCGCGAATCGGAATAATCGTGTTCGGCGGCAAGGGCGAGAAGATGAGAATCCAGCCGCTGACACTGTCGCCGCAAAAGCTGAGCGACTTTTTGAATACCATCCAGGCGATGGGTGGCGGCGAATGGGAAGAGGACACCTTCGGCGCGTGCGAGACGGCGATGGAGAAGATGGACTGGAAGCCGTACGCCAAGAAGGTGGTGGTGCTGGTCGGCGATTCGCCCCCGCACAAGGAAGACTTCGCTCCCCTGATCGCGATGATCCGCAAGTTCAAGGAGAACAACGGCACGTTTAATACTGTTGATGTCGCGCCTGAAGAGCATGAGCGTTTCGAACGCGAGTTCTGGCTGAAGGTGCATCGCGAAGAGCCGCCCAAGATCTCGCCGCTGCCGGAGTTCTACCGGCAGACCCAGGCCGCATACAAAGTGCTCGCGTCGGCGGGCGGCGGCTCGATGAAATCGCTGACCAAGGACGCGAAGATCAACCAGCAGGTGCTGATCCTGGCCTTCGGCGAGCAATGGCAGTCGCAAGTATCGGCGTTCGGCAGAGGACTCGGCGGCGGCTCCGGAACTCAGTGAGATTTTCCCTTCTGCCGATTGATTAATCCGCCTTTCCTCCCTCCAAAAAATAAATCGCAAGAGAATCGACCCTCCCGCGATCTTAGTTTCGGAGACGGTGCGGGCAGACCCGTGACCGGTCCGCGGAGGAACGTCCATGACTTATGCGATTACCTCAGTATTGATTTTCGGCCTGGTCGCGCTCAGCTCGATATTGATCGTGGCCTTCGCCATGAGCCGCCGGACCGCCTCGATGCGTCCGCAACTTCGCAGCGCGGCCCGCTTCGTCGGCGGCCCATTTTCGATTTCGATCGCATTCCATCTCGTGATCATTTTCACGCTTATCATCGCCGTGCATGTGAGCCGCGCGCGCGATCTGCTCATCGTCACGATGACGCCGGGCACCGACCGCGCGATCGAGCAAGCTGAGCAATTTGAGTTGCCTTATGACGGGATTCCGGATTTCAGCAGTCACTCGGCCGAGAACTCGCCACCTGCGATTGACGTCGAGAAGGTAATGAAGAACTCAAGTACTATCGCGGGCACGCTGTCCGATATTGGAATGGATCTCGGCCGCCGTCTTGGCGAATTCAACCGGCACCCCGAATACGGCGGAGGCGGCGACGCGACCTTTCCGGGCTACCTCATGGATTTGCGCCGCAAGGGTCTGGATATCGTGCTCGTGATCGACGGCACCAAATCGATGGACTTCGTGATGGCTGACGTGAAGGCGCGGATGGCGCAGCTGGCGGTCAGGATTCGCACCCTCGTTCCGATCGCGCGCGTCGGCGCGGTCGTGTTCGGCGGCAAGGGCGAACCGATGGATATCCAGCCGCTCACGCTCTCGAGCGTGAAGCTGCAAACATTCCTCGGCTCTATTCAGGCCCGGGGTGGCGGCGAGTGGGAGGAAAACACCTACGGCGCGGTCCAGACCGCGATCACAAAGATGGATTGGAAGCCATACGCGCGCAAGGTGATCATACTGATCGGCGATTCGCCGCCCGAAAAAGACGACTTCGCGCCGCTGGTCGCGCTCATCCGCAACTTCAGGCGAAGCAACAACGGCACGCTCAGCGCCGTTGACGTCCTCGAAGAGGAGCACGAGCGCTACGAACACGAATTCGCAATCAAGGTGCATCGCGATTCGACGATAAAGGTCTCGCCGCTCCCAGAATTCGCGCGACAGGCACAAGCCGCATACAAAGTGCTCGCCATCGAGGGCGGCGGTTCGATTCGGAGCCTCAGCTACGACGCCAAGCTCGAACAGCAGGTGATGATCCTGGTATTCGGCGACCGCTGGCAGGAGGAGCTTCGCCGCTACGCGTCGCGCTAGCGTCAGGGGAGCCGTCGCCCGTTGGCGAGGCCGTGCTCAACCTTGCGGGCGCGATCGATCGCGGCCGCCGGGATGCGCGACTCGAGCTTCGGGTTGAACACCACGTTCACCATTCCGTCCTGCATCCCGAATTCCAGCATCCCCGGATGAAACTGCTTGTTCTTCACCTCGGTAGCGATTTTCAGGAATGCAAGCGGAGTCGAGGTCACTGCGCTGGCCAACACGACGTCAGGAGCAATGTTGTTCTGATTGTTAAATGTCCCGAACGCGTAAACGTGTGCTTGCTGAGCTGCCACGAAAACGCCGAGGCCGGCCGCGTCCGCATCGTGGATGAGCACGTCGGCGCCCTGGCTGATTTGCGACAGCGCTGCTTCCTTCGCCGCACCTACGTCGTCGAAGTTGCCGGTGTAGCTGGTCAGGACGCGACCTTTGGGCTGCACCGACAGGAAGCCCTTCTTGAATCCCTCGAAGGTCAGACGAATTGAGGGTAGCTCGATCCCGCCGATAGCGCCTACTACTCCGGTTTTTGAAACGCCGCCTGCGAGCACGCCTTCAACGTAGGTCGCCTGGTCGACATTGAAGGTCACTGACGCGACGTTGCTGGACGACGCACTGCCGCTGCTGACAACAAAGTAGGTATTCGGGAACTGCTTCGCGACCTCGAGCGCCGCGTCGGTGTACTCGAACCCATGCGCGAAGATGAGATCGAATCCGCGCGAAGCGAAATCGCGGAAGGCGTCCTCGAAGTCGGCGGGCGACTTGGTCTGCACCAGCGCGGTCTCGGCCCCGAGCTTGCTCTTGATTAGCTGCAATCCGTTGAAGGCAGCCGCATTCCAGCCCGCATCGCTTACCGATCCCGGCGTGAGCAGCGCAACGCGAAATCCAGCTGAAGGCGACGATGTCGCAGGATGAGACTTGCAGGCCGCGAGCAAACTTATCTGAATGAGCACAAACGCGACGCCCAGAAATTTCCAGATCGAACATGCGGATTTTGCGGCGGCGAATTTCATGATCTCTCTTTAGCCGGCATATCGGGTGCGATCCGCGACGCCCGCCTTTTGAAAAGCGAGTTGGCGCTCGCGGCACTTGTTGCATTGGCCGCAATGGATCCCACCGTCGCGCGGCGCCATGCAGGTCAATGTCAATTCGAGCGGCAGGTCTTTGAATTGTTTGATGATGTCTTCTTTGTGGAGGTTTCTGAATGGCGCTTCGATCTGCACACCTAGTCCGAGTCCGATACTGACAGCGCGCGCGAAACTTTCGAAAAATGCCGGCGTCGCATCTGGAAAAGGATTGGCATCAAGCGATCCGATCGCGATTCGTGAAACGCCGTGAGTACTGCACCATACTGCCGCCAACCCGATCAGTAGAATGTTTCGCCCCGGGATGAGCACCTCTTCGTCCGGTGCTTCCGCACCGGGCACATCGGCGCCGGTGATGCTCCAGTGGTCGCCGTAGATTGCTGCGGTCGGGAGTGAGAGCACCGTCAGTGGCATCACGTTCGGATTCTTGAGCGCGGTAAGGAACTGCTCAAGTCCCGCAAGCTCCATCGCTTCCCATTTGAGACCGCATCGCACATATATAGGATGAACTTGTGCCGTCGCCGCGAGTTGCGCGATCAAAACCGAGCTGTCCAGGCCGCCACTCGCTAGCACTGAAATCTTGTCCAAGCTTGATTCTCCGCCGGGCCACCTTATCACTCTCTTGGTAAAGGAAAGAATCGCGACTCGATCTTGCGAGCAGGTTGTGCGATCTTCCTGAAACTCACTGAGGGAACGCGATGGCAACGCAAGGCTCTGCCTGGTACGTGGATTTTTTTCGCAACGACTACCTGAACGTCTACGCGCACACATTTACCGGCGAGCGGGCGGTGAAAGAGGCCGGCTTTGTGGCGGCCGTCCTCGATCTGATGCCGGGTGCGTCGGTGCTGGATCTATGCTGCGGGCAGGGACGCCACGCCGTGGAGTTTGCGAAGCGTGGATTGCGGGTAACCGGCCTCGATCTTAATCCCGAGTACCTGGAACTTACGCGGCGCGCCGCCGAAACAGCGAAGGTTCAGCTTGAAACCGTGGCCGCCGACATGCGCGAAATCCCTTTCGAGACAACCTTTGACGCGGTCGTGAATATGTATTCCTCGTTCGGATACCTGGAGTCCGAAGCCGAGGATTTGAAAGTGCTGCATTCGGCGGCCAAAGCGCTAAGACCCGGCGGACGTCTTCTTCTCGATATGCTTAATCGTGAGTGGGCGGTCGCCAACTATATCCAGAACGACTGGCATACCGGCGCGGACAACACTCTGTACGTCGAGCGCCGCGACCTTGACCTCGCGACCAGCCGCATGCACGTCCACTTTATTGTGATCGACAAGGACAACCGCCGCCGCGAGTCGATCGGACATATCATCCGGCTCTATACGCTCACGGAGATGACCCGCCTGCTCGATCGCGTTGGCCTTAACGTGACAGCGGTCTTCGGCGGATTCGATAACGAGTCGTACTCGATCGATACCCGCCGCATGATCATTGTCGCGCGGAAAGGCGCCTAGTCTCACCACGTCAGCCACTGCTTGAGTATCCATCGCAGAGTAGGCGTCATTCGCGTGCTGTTGTAGGTGTCGGCGGCCATCTTGATAGCCTGCGCCTGGGTTGGATAAGGGTGATTGACATTCGCCAGCGCGCCGAGACCGATACCTGAGGACATCGCAAGCGAGATTTCGCAGATCATCTCGCCGGCGTGACTGGCGACGACCGTCGCGCCCAAAATTTTATCGGTGCCTTCTCTGACGTGTATCTTGACGAAGCCCTCTTCTTCACCGTCGGTGATCGCGCGGTCCACCTCATGCATAAGCACCGTGAACGTTTTCACTGGGATGTTTTTCGCGCGCGCTTCCGTGACATACAAGCCGATATGCGCGATTTCCGGATCGGTATAGGTACACCATGGGATCGCCAACGCGCTCAGTCTCCTGCGGCCGAAAAATAGTGCGTTCTGAACCACGATGCGCGCCGCGGCAGTCTCGATATGCGGGAACTTGTGCTCCGAACATACGTCGCCGGCGGCGAAGATTCGCGGGTTCGAGGTCTGCAGGAAATCGTTGATCGGGATTCCGTCCTCACTGTTGTACTCGACGCCTGCGGACTCGAGATTCATGCCCTCGACATTCGGCTTGCTCCCGATTCCAACCAGGATTTCATCGACCGTGACCGTCGTCTTATCGCCGTCGCTGACCAGATCGACAACCTTTTCCTTTCCCGGCACGCGAACCCCGACCGTCTGGGTGTTGAGATGAACTGCGATGCCGTCGCGCGCCAGCGCGTCGGAAAGAATTTGTGCGGCGTCACGCTCCTCGTTTCCGAGGAACATCGGCTCATCCTGCACGATCGTGACTCGCGACCCCAGGCGCGAGAACGCCTGCGCGAGTTCGCATCCGAGCGGACCACCGCCAATCACCATCAAACGGCGCGGGCATTCGGTCAGATCAAAAACACTTTCGTTTGTCAAGTAGCCGGCCTCCGCGAGTCCCGGAATCGCCGCCGACTTGGGCCTCGCGCCGGTCGCGATAAGCGCCTTCTTGAAGCGCAAGGTTTTGTTGTCCACCACGATCGCGTCCGGTCCCGCAAACCGCGCCTCACCGAAATACACGTCTACGCCGACCGAACTGAGCCTGGCCGCCGAACCACGGAAACGGCTGAGGCGCGCGCGGATGCGCCGCATCCGCTCCATCGCGGCTGGAAAATCGATCTTGATTCCAGTGGGAATTTGCGCGCCAAAGTTTTCCGCATCGCGCATCTCCGCGTACAGCCGCGAGGTGCGAATAATCGCTTTGGACGGGATGCATCCGACGTTGATGCACTCACCTCCCACCAGGTCGCGCTCAATCAGTGCGACTTTCGCGCCAACGGCGACCGCCGCGCGAGCAGTTATAATTCCCGCCGGACCGGCTCCGACGACCACCAGGTTGTATTTGTCGCGAGGTTCCGGATTTCGCCAGGCAGGAGGATGAGCGGTCTGCAGCAATGCGCTGTTGTAAGACTCATCGGGCAACACCAGCCGCTCAAATTTATGTTGATCCATCTGTCGTCTCATCAAGGTGCGGATTCGCGACTCACAACCATCCGCCCGTAAATCCGGCGCGCTGTAACCCCGTCGTGACGTAAGGACACCGTCGCATCAGATTCCAGATCAGTTGCGAGCGATAATTTTCGATCGTCATTACAACTATGCCCTGGTCGAGTCCGAAATATTGCTCGCTCATCCAAGCGGCGCTGCCATTGCCGGGAAAGGTGGGATTGAGACCGCTCGGCAACATGCGCTCCGGGGCCATCTCAGGATATCGCTCGAAAAGGTAGCGTAATGCGGGCATCGCGATCTCCGGTGCAAACGGAATCGATGCGAGCGTGGCCGTTGGCGCGATGGTTCCGTCATCGGGGCCGTACGGCACGCCGCGCGCGGAGTAGCTCAAGAAGCGCCGTAGTCTGCCGCCAACTCGAAGCGCGCGATCACCAGGCCCAACTCCCGCCGAAAGACCCCAGCAGTTTTCGCCGTAGCCTTCGAATTCGTGCGGATTGTGGATTGCATACTCGCGCTGAACGTAGGTCGCGCGCCGGCTGTTTTCAAAATAGTCAATTCCCTTCTCGCGCATGAACTCATCCCGCATGCCCCTGAAGTCGATCCAGGCATGTGAGAATTGATGAATGAACAATGGGCCCGCGTAGAGGAACTGGTGTCCGTAGAGACTTTCCCATTGGTAAGTCGCGGTCCACGCCGAATAGCTACTTGCAGGTAGCGGATGCGTTGGCGACGCGAGCGCCAATACGTAGAGGATAGCCGCTTCGTTGTAACCCTCCCATCCGTAGTGCAGAAAGCCGCATTCCGGTTTCCATCCTTGCGACAGAGTGAATTTGTTGATTTGCGCCCAACTCCAATCGACCCGTCTGTATAGCATGTCGGCGAGTTCACGAATCTCGGTCTCGCTCTGATTACTTCCGGAAAAATAAACGCCCGCAATCAGCACTCCGCCAATCAACAACGCGGTATCGATAAGCGACAGCTCTGAGTGCCAAACTCGTTTGCCACTCTGCATATCGAGGAAGTGATAGTAGAAGCCCTTGTAGCCGGTCGAATCGGCGTTCTCGTTCTGAGCGCTGTTCCAGAAAAAACGCATCGTAGTGAGCGTTCGCTGCGCGGCGTCTTCGCGCGTGATCCATCCACGCTCCACCGCTATCGGATACGACGACAGCGCGAAGCCGACCACAGCGATGCTCGAAGGCGATCCCGGCCGCGTCGTATCCGCAACCAATCCGTTGGCACGATTGAAAGTCTCGGTAAAGTAGCCGAACGCTGCGCGCTGGATTCGATCCAGGATCGCTTCATCAGACAATCCGCGCGGGTCAGCCACGGTGAGGTTCTCAGACAAACTGACCGAAGCAGATGAGATAGCCATCAAGATCGCGGACCTCGATCTCCCTCAGCCCGTAGATTCTCGTCACCGGTGGCCCCATCAGGTTGGCTCCGCTGTGCTCGAACTGGCGGTGCAGTGCCTCGACATCGCCGACCCAGATGTACGCGTCGATCGCTTCATCCTTCCACTTGCGATTGGAACCTCCGCGCTCTTTCTCCAAACGACTGAGCGCGATCTTGACTCCGTCGCGCGTGACTATCGTGAACTCCGGCGGTTCCCCGAAGTAGCTGGTGAGCTCAAAGCCGAGCTTGTCGCGGTAATGTTCCGCCGCGAGTCTCACATCTTTGACCTGGAACACTGGAGCTATCGAGTTGAGGTCGGAAGGCATGTTGTTCCTCAACTTGAAATTATACCGTCGCCGGACGACCCGCGCGAAGTGAGAAGTTTCGCATCGCCAAAATTCACGCCGGCAGGGAGTTGTGTGCTCTTACATACCGAACGTTCAATTTGGCTTGCCTATCGGATTGGCGATCCTGTAAGAACGAGAGAGTTCGGGCGCGACGGCGATTCGATTCGCCGCCTCATGGGCTAAGTCTCTGCGGGAGGGACGCTTCGATGGCCGAATTCGATCTTCACATCAAGGATGGAACCGTAGTCGATGGAACGCGAGTGCCGCGGTTCCGCGCCGACGTCTGGATCAAGGACGGCAGAATCGCTCAGATCGGCGGCCGCGCGCCCGGCTTCGCGAAAAAAACCATCGACGCCGGCGGCATGATCGTAGCTCCAGGCTTCGTCGATTTGCATACTCACTACGACGCGCAAATCCGCTGGGATCCGTACTGCACAATTTCAGGATGGCACGGCGTCACATCTGTGGTGCTCGGAAACTGCGGCTTCGGCTTCGTTCCGGTCAAGCCCGAATTCCGCGAGCGCTCGATGCTCACGATGACGCGCACCGAAGCGATCCCGTACGAATCGATGAAGGTCGGGATGCCGTGGGATTGGGAAACGATCCCGCAGTACCTCGACTCGCTCGATCGCACACCGAAAGGCGTCAACGCGATTCAGTACCTGCCGACATCTTCGCTACTCGTCTATGTGATGGGTCTCGATGCGGCCAAAAGCCGGCACGCCACCGACGCGGAACGCGCCGAGATGCGCCGCCTGCTCGCGGAAGGAATGGACGCGGGACTCGGCGGCTTCTCGATTCAGCGGCTCGGCCCCGATTCGACGCAAGCCGATTTCGACGGCTCGCCTATGGTCACCGACACGATGTGCGACGAGGACATCTTGAACCTCGCGCGTGTGCTCCACGAACGCGACGAAGGCTTCGTTCAGATCACGCAGGCTACTGGAAACATCAAAGATGATCTCGCGTTTCTCGAACGCCTTGCCGCTGAGGCGAATCGTCCGATTCTGCATAACGCGATCGCACCCGCGCGCCACAATCCGAAAATTCATCAGCGCAGCCTCGCATGGCTCAAGCGCTGTCGCGAGAAGGGCCTGCCGATCTTCGGCCAGACCGCGACCCTGCGCACCGGATTCGCGTTTACGCTCGAGCATTGGAACCTCTACGACGCGAGCCCCGCGTGGCGCGAAGTCACCACCGGTAGCAACGCCGAGAAAATTTCCAAGATGAGGAATCCCGCGCTGCGCGAAGCCATCAAGCGCGAGCATGACGAGGCCAATCGCAAGCTCGAGGCAATCCAGGCCGGCGTCGGCGGTCCGATCCGCAGTCTGATCGTGCAATGGGTGGACGACAACCCGGCTCTGGAAAAGTACGTCGGCAAGTCAGTCGGCCAGATCGCGACCGAAGAGGGCAAACACGAAATCGACGTGATGCTCGATCTGTCGATCGCGGGCGATCTCAAAGTCGAGTTTCTCGGACCCAACCGCGGCTTCAACGCCGAGTTTTACGCCGAGATGATCAACGACTCGCCGTACACGATCCCTGGCGTGTCGGACGGCGGCGCGCACACCAAGTTCTTCACCGGCGGCGCCTACACCACCGATTTCCTAGGATGGCTGGTTCGCGACGAACAGCGCATCACGCTGGAGGAGGCGCATTATCGACTCTCCGCGCTGCCCGCGCACGCCGCCGGTTTTCGCGATCGTGGCACGTTGCGCGAAGGCCTCGCCGCAGACGTGGTCGTTTACGATCTCGATCGCCTCGGCGTCGAGCCGGACTGGGTCGGCGAAATCTCGCATGACTTCCCGGGCGGTGAATGGCGCCGCGTTCAGCACGCCCGCGGCTACCGCGCGATCATCGTCAATGGCGAGATGACCTGGGACGAGGGTCGATGCACCGGCGCGACGCCCGGCAAGCTGCTGCGCGGTGGCCGCGGCTAGTATTTCAGACGCTAGTTTGGCGACGTCTTCGGTGGGGGATCTGCCTTGAGGCGAATCCTCGGATATTCGCCTCATATTTTGATGCAAATCCCTTGAATGGCGAGGTGGTGATTTTTACTTCCGCCGAGGCTCGCTCGACGCCTGCCATAGCTTTTGCAAATTCTTGAGCCCGCCCTCGACTGTTTTGCGAAGTTCCCGCGCCTGCTTGAGCGCTTCTTCGCCGATTCCGCTGTCCGCGACCGAGCGCATGAAAGTTTCGTTGGCGCTGCGCCATTCATCCATCCACGCGTCGAGCTGGCTGGACGGCCCCTTCTGCTCGCGCCGGGTCTCTTTTTCCGGATCCGATTTCTCTGGCGTCAGCGCTTTGCGAATCCGCTGCTCCCACATCTTGAAACCCTGATCGATCGCCGCGACGTAGCCATCTTTGGCCGCGCGCGCGACGCCGATCCATCGCTCGATTTGCCGCTCGCTCTCCGGGATGCGCCGTTTGCCGATATCGTTGATCGCGCTGCCGATCGCGGCGAGCCCGTCTTCATAGGCGCGGGTTAGGTCGTTCAACAATTTGCCGATGCCGGCCGAGTCGTCTTTTTCCACGATGCACTCCTTTTTCGAATCGCCTCGCCAGCGCGATTCGCTTGTCCCATCATCGCTTATGCGCTTGAGTAACAAAACCATGAGCGGCTCTGACAATCCGGAAGTCCTTATCGTCGGCGGAGGTATCGGCGGAAGTGCGCTTGCCTGCGTGCTCGCCAGTGAAGGGATCGCGACGACCATCTTCGAGAAGTCTACCGTTCATGTCGACCATGTCCGCGGCGAATGGCTCGCGCCGTGGGGCGTTGCCGAGACCGAGCGGCTCGGATTGTACCAACTCCTTCTCAATGCCGGCGGTCATCATCTCAAAAGAGCTATTCCGTTTGGCGACGACGTCGATCCCGAACTCGCGCTGACGCAAACTCTCGATCTCACCGCTTTCGAAGGCGCCGGATTCAAGCCGCCACTCTGCATGCGCCATCCCGATATGTGCGACCTACTCAATGCCGAAGCGATCGCGCGTGGCGCAAAACTTCTTCGCGGCGTCACCGGCGTCGAGGTCAAGCCCGGAACTTCTCCCGAAGTGTTCTTCCGTCAAGACGGCCATGCGATTCGCTTCAGTCCGCGCCTCGTCGTCGGCGCCGACGGTCGCAACTCGATCGTACGCGTCCAGGCAGGCATCGAGCACCATCGCGATCCGACGCATCATCTGATGGCCGGGATGCTGGTCGATCACACTGACGGATGGCCGCAGGATGTTCAGCTCTTCGGCACCGAGGGCGACGTCAACTTCCTGGCCTTCCCGCAATCCGCGACGCGCGTTCGCCTTTATATATGTTATCCGATCGATCAGAAGCGGCGATTCGCAGGCGCCGATGGGCAGGCGCGTTTCCTCGACGCGTTCAAGCTCAAATCAGTTCCCGGCGTCGAATGTCTCGCGAATGGAACGCCGGCCGGTCCGTGTAATTCCTACGGCAATGAAGATAGCTGGACCGAGACGCCGTTCGTGCCGGGAGTTTTGCTGATTGGCGACGCCGCCGGACACAACGATCCGATCATCGGTCAGGGCCTTTCGATCACTTACCGCGACGTGCGCATCGTGCGCGACCTGATGCTTGGCGATCGCAACTGGACTCCGGAGCTGTTCCGCCCGTACGCCGAGGAACGCGCGGAGCGGATGCGCCGCTTGCGCATAACCGCGTCGAGCTTTTCGATTCTTAGCGCGGAATTCGGGCCGCATGCGCTCGCCCGGCGGCTCAAGGTCCGCGACGAGCGGACCCGCGGAAACTTTCCCGACCTCGCGCCGGTCGCATTTATCGGACCGGACGTCCTGCCCGCAGAAATGTTTTCCGAGAACTACCTGGAACAGCTGCGCGCACTCTGAATTTTTTTCGAAATGAGGTAGTTATTCTCGGATGGCTTCTCTCGAAGCATCATTGGCCGAATACATCCAATTGAAGATGCCCGCGGCGGCGGAGATTCGCGTCGATCAACTCGAGCAGATCTCCGGCGGCGCGTCGCGCCAGACTTATCGTTTTCGGCTTTCGTATCGCGATCGAGGACAGGCGCGCGAGCGCCGCCTGATCCTGCGCCGCGATCCCTCCGCAAGCCTCATCGACACCGATCGAAAGATCGAATTCGCCGCATACAAGGCCTTCTTCGGCACCTCGGTTCCCGTCCCCGAGGTTCTCTGGCTCGAGGACGACGCGCGCCATCTGGGCAGCGCATTTTTTATCGGCGTCGAGATGACCGGCTTCCAGACCTCGCCCGCGCGGATCCTGATGGAGCCATACGCGGCGCACCATCAAAAGATCGCCGACCAGAAGTGGTCGATCCTCGGCGCGATCGCGGCGGCCGATCCCGCAAAACTCGGACTGGTCGGCACGATGGAATCGGTTGCGCCCGATCAGTGCTGGAAGCGCGAACTCGATTATTGGGAAGGCGTGCTCGATTCCGACGAGCTGATTCCGCAGCCGATCATGCGCGCGGCAATTCGATGGATGCGCCGCAATCCTCCGCCGCCGGCGCAGAAAGTTGGCGTCGTCCACGGCGACTACCGGACTGGAAATTTTCTCTTCGACGAAGATGGACGCATCCACGGAATCCTCGATTGGGAGATGGCTCATCTTGGCGATCCGCTCGAAGATTTGGGATGGAGCCTCAATCGCGTCTGGTGCTGGGCGCACGACGATCGTCGCGGCGGTTTGATCCCGCGCGACCAGGCGATCGCCATTTGGGAAAAGGCGAGCGGGCTCAAGGCCGACCCCGACGCGCTGCACTGGTGGGAATTGTTCGCGACCGTCAAAGGTCAGGGCATCTGGGTTTCCAGCGCGCACGCGTGGGAGACCGGCGAGAACAAGGATCCGATTCTCGTTCTCAGCTCGTGGGCATTGATGAACAGCCAGGATCGCGCCGCGCTGGAACTGATGGGGCATCTTCAATGAGACCGCGCGTCGAAACAGTTTTCCAGGTCATGGCCGCGGATCTGATCGGGCGCGTGATCCCCGCGATCGGTTCGAGCTACCATCAGGGAACTATCGGCATGGTCGCGGCCTTGTTTGGGATCGTAAGCGAAGAATGGGACCGCGCCGCCAGCAGGCGCGTCGAGGAGAACGATCGTCTTCGCGAGCTCTTCCGTGAATCCGCGCCGGCAGTGAATGATCCATCTCTGAGGACGCGGTTACTGAAGTTGGCGGAGACTCGCGATCGCGACTTCCACATTTCGGCGCTGGAGAACAATAACTGCGCGCTCCGTGCCGCGTTGATCGAGCTGCATACTCACGTCGAATTGCATACCTCAGCCGAGGCGCGCCACGTCGAAGATGCCATCTGGGCCGAACTCGCGAAATCCACTGAGCGTCGTCGCTTGATGTCCGCGCAGTTTTGAGCGGTTTTCACTTACTCTCTGTTTGCCTTGATCAGAAGTCGTGACCTGATAGATAGTCGAAATTATGGGCGCATCCATACCTCTTAGCCGCAATACCAAACCCCGGCTCACCCAGGACGAAAAGACCGCAGAGACGCGTCGCCGGCTCCTCGACGCGGCCATCCTGTGCCTCGTCGATCGCGGCTACGCCAATACCACCACCTCCGAAGTCGCCGAGCGCGCGGGCTTGTCGCGCGGCGCGCAGCTCTATCACTTCCCCCGCAAGGAAGAGTTGCTGATCAATGCAGTCGAACACCTGTTCGAGTTGATGTTTACCGACATGAAGGAGAAAGTCGGCCGACTCAACAATGTGAACGACCGCCGCGCGCTGGCGATCGATCTGCTATGGGAAATCGCCAACGGTCCGTTCGCCACCGCATGGATCGAACTGATCGTCGCGAGCCGCACCGATTCATACCTGCGCGGCGCACTCGGCGCGGCCAACGTTAGGATGGGCGACTTCATCGATCGTTCGTTCAAGGAACTGTTTCCGCCCCCGGCAGGCGCGGGCGCCGATTACGATCTGATCCCGCAAATGGTGGTTTTGCTCATCGAGGCGATGGCGCTTGAGGGCAAGGCGCTCGACCTGACCCTGGCCGATCGAATTCTGAACGCGCTCAAAACCGCAAAGTTCTAGCCGCTACGCCGAACGGAAGTACTGCCCGGGCGTCTCGCCGAACGTCGTCCGAAAAGCCGAGATGAAAGCGCTGGCACTGTCGTATCCAACTTCCAGCGCCACGTTCGTTACCGCGTCGCCGGCCGCGAGCAGCCGAAGAGAATGACCCAGTCGGAGCTGTTGACGCCATCTGCCGAAGCCCAATCCCGTCTCCGACTTGAACAGGCGTTCGATCGTACGCTGGCTCGCGCCGCCGGTCCTGGATAACTCGGCAAGCGGCCTCTGCTCGGAAGATTTTCCTGGAGCAGCGATGCGACTCGTCGGGCGCGGCTATCGTGCGGCATCGCTAGATTCACGACGTCAGCTTCCGCTTCGAGCACTCGAATCTCGTCCAGCAGGACCGCCGCGAGATGCGCTTGAGCCGGGCGCCGCGGGTCGAGCCACTTAAGTTCGCCGACTCTGTGGATCAGCTCGCGCAGAAGCGGCGACACACCGAGCACACGGCATCGACCCGGCAGCGACGCGCCGAAACTCGGAACGATGTATAGCGCATGCATGACCACCGTTCCCGACGTTTGGACCGAGTGCCGCGTGCGCGCGGGAACCCAGACCGCTCGATGCGGCGGCACAATCCATGTGCCGTCAGGCGTTCGCACCGTCAACACGCCCCTCGGCGCGAAGGTAAGCTGATGCCACGGATGCGAGTGCGTTCTGATCAGATGGCCGTTGGGGTATTCGCCGCGCACTCCGACCCGGATTTTGTATTTGTATGGATCGAAAAACCAATGACGTTTTTTCGGCATCGGTTGGCAATCTAGCGCAAGACGGCCACGCCCTCAAAGTGCTAAAGGTAGTGGAGTATCGATAGAAAGGAGATCGAACATGCTTGGTGACTACGAAGTGATGGCTTTCATTGGAACCACGCAACCGGAAAAGGCCAAGGAGTTCTACGGCGGAGTGCTCGGACTCAAGCTGGTCGAGGACGCCTGGTGGGCGATCATCTACGAGGTCGGCGGCAGACACCTTCATATCGAAAAACCGCGCGAGAAGTTCACCCCGCTGCCCTTCACCGCACTCGGCTGGAGCGTCCCCGATATCAGAGCGACCGTCGGGCAGCTCGCGAAGAAGGGAGTCAAGTTCGAGCGCATTCCCGAACTGCAACAGGATGCCGCCGGAATCTGGACCACTCCCGACAGTGCCGGCAAGGCAGGCATGGTCGCATGGTTCAAAGATCCGGACGGCAATCTACTTTCGTTGACCCAGTTCCCGAAGTGAGTAATGCAATGGCTATTCAACTCGACCACATGATTCTTGCGGTGAACGATCGGAAGAGGAGCATCGAGTTTTACGTCGGCATCCTCGGGCTCAAGTACGAGGGAGAACGCGAGCCGTTTTCCACGCTGCGCGTCACGCCCGACTTCACGCTGCAAATCGCCCAGTGGGGCACCAAGGGCGGAGAGCATCTTGCGTTCGCGATGTCGCGCGCCGAATTCGACGAGATCTTCCGCCGGGTTAGGGAAGCGAAAATCGAATATGGGGATGCCTTCGACAAAGTGGGAAACATGCGCGGTCCGGGCGACGAAACGGCCGACTCGATCAACTCCGCAGGTGGTGGCGCGCGAGGCGCGGGTAAGAACCTCTACTTCTTCGACCCGAGCAAACATCTGATCGAGATCAGGCACTACGAAGTCTGATTTTCCGCCGGCAGTTGCCATCTTTGAATCGGTCGGCGCTGGCCAGACTGCTCATCGGCGTGCGTCGGCCTCGCGGACTTCCACCCACGCGTTGATCAGATCGTCGGCCTCGTCGGGCTCCAGGCGTCCGTCCTTCACTGCGGCGAGGATTTCGAGGATCGCATCTTCGCGCTTCAGTTTTACGGTCGCGCCCGGACGCTCGGCAGATGCCGAGGCGGGCGATGCGGCGGGTTCCTCGTTTCGTGGGGACCGGTTGTGCACGTCGCGGGCGGCCTCGCGGATCGTGTCGCGCATCTCGCGCGCGGCGTTGCGGACCCGCTCGCGCATCTGATCGCGCGCCTCGCGGGTTCCGCCGCGAACTGCCCGACTGACCAGGTCGCCGATCTCTTTGCCGAGTCTTGCCAACTTCTCGCCGACTTCGCGCGGGGCCGTTTCTTCGATCTCGCTGATTGCGCGCTCGACCTCGCGAACCCCTTCGCTGACGCCGCGTTTAACGTCGCGGGTCACCTCGCGAACGATTTCGCTGGAGAGGCCGCCGCTTTCCGCAACGAATTTGCCGGCCGCCTCCATCACGGTGCGCACGAAGTCGGGAATGTCCGAACCGAGGTCGTCGGCGAAATCATAAAAAGTCTCTTGGAAAGTGTCTTGGAAGGTGTCGGCGAATGCGCTCGGGCGGGCGCGATGGCCGCGGCCGGAGAAATCGCGCTCGCGCGCGTCGGCGCTGGCGACGATCACGTCGCCGCCGCGGGTTTCGATTGCGAGTTTCGTCCGTGCGCCTGTGGCCGGGTCGGGTCCGATCGGGCCGTGCACTTGATGGTGTCCGAGCCACTTCAATCCAGACGCTTCGACCCCATAGACGCGGACACGACCCCATCGCGCGGACGCATCGAGTTCGATCGACGCGGCCGGATCCACTTCCACGCTGACTCGTCCGCGGCTCCTTACGCCCCAGGTTTTTCCCGATGGATAGGGGCCGGACAAGTCGATCGCGCCGCCGACTTCCTCGAGGCTGAGCGCGCCGCCGACTTTGCCGACGCGAGCGTGGCCGCCGACAAATCCGATTGCGACATCGCCGGCGACCGCTTCCAGAGCGAGCTTGCCGCCAATTTTGCCGATTCTGAGAGCGCCGGAGAGGTTCGCGGCACGCACTTTTCCGCCAACCACGCCAGCCTCAACTTCGCCGGCAGTTGCCATCTCGAGGTGGCCACCGACGATGCGCGCGATGAACGGGCCTCGAAGCGATTCGAGCCGCGCCGAGCCGGAGACCTTTTCGATCGCAACTTCGCCCTCGATGTCGCCGCATTCGAAATGCCCGGCGACCTCGCGGAAGGTGACCGAATGCGCCGAGGCCACAGTGAGCGAACCGCGCACTTTGTCGCCGTCGATCGAATTCGCCTCTTTGATCGAGACGTTGCCGCCGACCGCTTCGCGGATGGCGATGGTTCCGATCCGCAGCGCGCCGAGATTTCCGCGTACGCGTTTCACGACGATTGGCGTCGCTAGATCCGATATTTCGAGATTGCCCGCGAGGTCTTCGATTTCGACAGTCACACCGGCCGGCACCGTGATGGTCGCGTTCGAACGCACACTCACTTCCGCCGCTCCGCCGTTGCGAGTGATCTCGGGCGCGACGCTTGCTTCGATAGTCGCATGCTTCGTATCGGCGCTGCCGATGACTTTGAGATTTCCGTCCGCGCGGGTCACGCGGATTGATTCGATTCCTTCGAGTGTCGTTAGCGCCATCGCGGACATTCCTCCATCTAAAATTGCGTGGAACCTTTCGTCAGTCGTCTTTTGTGCCGCGTTCGCCCAGGGCGGCGAGCGCTTCTTCGGGGGTGAGTTTGCCGGCCTTGAGTTCGGAGAGCACGATTCGCCGGCGTTCGGCGCCGGGGCTTTCGGTGCCATCGTCGACTGCGGACTTGCTGGAATAGCCGAGCGCCTGGATCACTTCGTCGAGCCGCGCGCGGACGGTGGGATACGAAACGCCGAGTTCGCGTTCGACCTCGCGGATGATGCCGCGGTTCTTGATGAAGACTTCGATGAAGTCGATTTGCGCGCGGGTGAGTTTGAGCAATCGGGGCAGTTCGAAGTCCCCGTCGATGGTAATGGCACAGTCGGGGCATCGGAGGCGGGTGACGTTGAGGTTTCCATCGCAGGAGGGGCACTTGAGGATTAATTGCCGCATATTTAGAGATGTTAACTGAAATATTAACTTTGTCAAGTCTCGTTCAATATTATTAAGTTGAGGCACGAGATCACCTGATTTTATGTGGAACCCGCCGTGGGTTCCACGCCCCCTTGGGCAGGGGTGACCCCTGCACGCATCGTCCATTCAATCGCAAAATCCCGCGGACGGTATTTTGCTCCAGGTCTGGGGAGGAGCAGCTCGGCTCCGCATGCCTTGATTGGCGTTGAACTGTTTTGCGCCGAGAAAGATCCGGGGTCCCTCGGCTGCGCTCGGGATGACACAAAAGGAGCGCGGCGTGCTCTGCGAACGATGCGTGCAAACCTAACCCCTAACCCTTCCCCTGGTGGAAGGGGGACAAAATTTAAAAAGATCGCGCGGACTAGGCGGGTTCGGGTGTTGGGTGTTGTTGGCTTAGGCAGTGGACGCTGCCGAGGCCCCAGACGAGGTCGGTTGAGGGGACGCCTACTACGACACGGTTGGGGAAGAGGCGAGAGAGGGTGATTGCTGCTTGTTTGTCTTGGGGGCAGTTGAAGGTCGGCATAAGGATGGCTTTGTTGGCGATGTAGAAGTTGGCGTACGACGCGGGCATCCGGGTGCCTTCGTGGACTAGGGCGGGGGGCATCGGGAGGGTTTCGATTTTGAAGGGGTGGCCGGCTTGATCGCGCATCTTGTGGAGGCGATCGAGGTTGTCGCGGAGGACCTTGTAGTTTGCGTCGGCGGGATCTTCCTCTAAGACAGTTACTATGGTGTCGGGGGCTGTGAAGCGGGCCAGGTCGTCGATGTGGCCGTCGGTGTCGTCGCCGGCGATTCCGTCGCCTAGCCATAGGATGTTGCTCACACCTAGATAGGTCTTCAGGTAGTCTTCGATCTCGGCGCGAGTCAGGTCGGGGTTTCGATTCTTGTTGAGCAGGCATGACTCGGTAGTAAGCAGCGTGCCGGCGCCGTTTACGTCGATCGAACCGCCTTCTAGTACGATGCCGGGCTCGATCACTTTGAAGTTGTAGCGAAGCCCAAGCTTTTGCGGGACTACGTCGTCTAGGTCGAAGGCGCCGTATTTCTGGCCCCATGAGTTGAAGCGCCAGTCCAGTGCGATTTGATTTGGGCCGTCACCATCACCAACGCGATTGACGAAGATGGGGCCGTGGTCGCGCGCCCATGAGTCGTTGGTGGGGACGTGGAATACGTCGATCCGGCTGAGCACGATGTCCCGATCGTTCTGCTGCCGGTAGAGGTCGTGGACGGAGTCGCGGATCATCTCGCGCACTTCCTCAATTTCCGCTTCATCGTTGACCATCAGGCGGACGGGCTCAAAGAAGGCAATCGCGGCGGCCATGTCCGCAAATACCGTGGGGATATATTCGAATCTGCCGGGCCAGGTGTCGCGATTGTGGGGCCATACGAGGTAGCAGGCGAGATGCGGGGCCCACTCGGGGGGCATCCGATAGTTGGCGAGCAACTTGCGATGATCAGATGGAATTGCAGTCACGCTAGTAGCTACACGCGGCGACATTCAGGGCTGAGAATTGTTTTCGTTGACCAGAGAAGAGGGCCATACGAGGGGACCAAATGATTTCCGCAATTGTGCGACTACTCGAGCCGCACCTCTCCCTCCGCGCTCCTTCGGCGCGCGTCGACCTCTCCTCGGACAAGGAGAGGTTATAGGTGGGCATTCGCACTGTCACCAGAAGTCTCCAGCTAATCGCTCAACAGATTGCTTGCCGGCAGCCAGACTGGCCGCCGATTGGGCCTCGTCCTGATTCCACACGTTATCCGCGACAAGGCTGCGAACGTCGCGCACTCCGATCATACGAAGCTAAAAATCAATGTAAGGCGCCTGGTAGTCGAACGACGGTGGGATTGGAGTACCTTCGCGATAGGCAGACCCGCGCGTATAGACGACGAGTGCTTTGGGGATGTTGAGGCTTGGTCCATATTGCTTGCCGTCGTAGGTGAATAAGTAGTTGCGCTGAGCGGTCAGATCAATCAGCTGTTTGAGTTTGTATGGGATGGAGAAGTTCCACATCGGCAGGCCGAGGACAATTCGGTTGGCTCGTTGGAAGCGACCGATCAATTCCAGAATGCGGTTCCATGTGTGCGATTCTTTCTCGGTCATTGGCTCGTGCTTGATGGCCTTGTACTTGGCGCCGATCGATGCGGCATCAAACTCGGGGAGGTTCTCGTTCCAGACATTGAGAACGTCCTCATTGATTGCGGGGAGAATTTTCCTTGAGGCCGACAGGAAGGCGTTGGTCAGGGCGATGGAGTTCGATTTATCGCCACGAGGCGACGACTGAATATGTAGAACGTTCATTGTGAGTCCATCCAAACAAACGTGGAATATTGATCGCGCTCACGAGCGAAAGCGGCGGGTCAGGTCGGTGTAGGCGTCGATGCGGCGGTCGCGGAGGAAGGGCCAGTTGCGGCGGACCTCCTCGATCTTGGCGAGGTTGCATTCGGCGAGCAGAGTTTCTTCGGCGGTGGCGCTCGCGCGGGCGATCACTTCGCCGAACGGATCGACGACGAAAGAATCGCCCCAGAATTCGAGTTCGCCTTCGACTCCGACGCGGTTGACCGCGGCGACGAAAATGCCGTTGGCGATCGCATGGCTGCGCTGAATCGTCTCCCACGCGTTCACTTGCTTGGGACGGACTCTTGCGGGCTCGCCATGCCACCATCCGATGGCGGTGGGGTAGAAAAGAATTTGCGCACCGGCCATCGCGGTGAGCCGTGCGGCTTCGGGGAACCATTGATCCCAGCATACGAGCACGCCGACTTTGCCGCGTGAAGTGGGATGCGCGACGAAATCGAGATCGCCGGGAGTGAAGTAATATTTTTCGTAGTAGCGAGGATCGTCGGGGATATGCATCTTGCGGTAGCGTCCGACGATAGCGCCGGATTCGTCGATGACGACGGCGGTGTTGTGATAGACGCCGGCGGCGCGGCGCTCGAAGAGCGAGGCGACGATGATGATTTTGCGGGACCTGGCGATCGCGCCGAGTGCTTCGGTGGTCGGGCCGGGGATTGGCTCGGCGAGATCGAAGAATTTAGGATCTTCCACCTGACACGGATAATGAGAGCGGAACAGTTCCTGGGTGCATACGAGGTGCGCGCCGCGTTTGGCGGCGTCCTCGATTTTTGCGATTGCTTTTTCGAGGTTGAGGTGCGGCTCGGACGCGCAGCTCATCTGGATCAAGCCGATCGTAATTTTGTCTGCTGCGGCTCCCATACCTCAACTTGATAGCAACCGGGCGGCGTCCATGCCATCGCGTCGTTTAATCTCGTTATCCCGTTACAATGGGGACTAGGGGGAGGAAACAAATTCGCGATGTACGGTTGCATGATCGGCGCTGTGATACTGTAATAAGGCGCGCAAAATTGACGCGCATGGAGAGCTAGTTTTTAACGGGAGCTGCTCGCCGCTGATAGCCGGGTCCTGCGCAAGGGAAGGCCGCGAACCCCGCCAGGTCCGGAAGGAAGCAACGGTACCGGCTGCCACCCTGTGCCGCAGGGGTGCCTGGCTATCATCGACGGGCAGCTCCGTGAAATAAAACATTCGCGATGGCCGAATCACAGACACATCTGGTGCTCGCGCGTAAATGGCGGCCGGAGCGTTTCTCCGAGCTGGTCGGGCAGGAGCATGTTACTCGGACCTTGGGCGAGGCGCTGAAGCGCGGGCGAATCGCGCATGCGTTTTTGTTCACCGGGATTCGCGGGGTCGGCAAGACCACGGCGGCGCGGATCCTGGCGCGAGGCCTCAACTGCGAGAAGGGGCCGACCGCGGAGCCGTGCGGCGAGTGCGCGGCGTGCGTCGAGATTCGCGGCGGGCGCGCGCTCGACGTGAGCGAGATCGACGGCGCGACGTATCGGAAGATCGACGACGCGCGCGCGATCATCGAAAATTTGAGTTACCGGCCGGCGCGCGATCGTTTCAAGATTTATATTATCGACGAAGCGCATCAGCTGACCGACCAGGCATTCAACGCGCTGCTGAAGACGCTGGAAGAGCCGCCGCCGCACGTAAAATTTATACTGGCGACGACCGAGCCGCAGAAGATGCCGGAGACGATCCTGTCGCGGCTGCAGCGCTACGACTTTCGGCGGATTCCGTATGCGACGATCCTCGAGCGGCTGAAAGATTTGGCGAAGCGCGAAGGGGTCGAGGTCGAAGAGGCGGCGCTGAGGCTGCTCGCGCGCGAGGCCGGCGGCAGCATGCGCGATGCGGAGCGAATGCTGGAGACGGCGATTGCGACGGGCGCCGCGGGCAAGGTCACGGAGGCGGAGGTCGCGGCGTCGCTGGGAGTCGCGAGCCGGACCACGGTGCTCAAGCTGGCGGACGCGATCCTCGAGAAGAATGCGGCGGCGGCGCTCGCGCTGGTGCGGGAGCTCGGTGCTCGCGGCGCAAATCTGGAATCGCTCGGACGCGATTTGCTCGAGACGCTTAGGAATCTGGCGGTTGCGAAACTTCCTGCGGGCGGCTCGCAGAGCCCGCTCGACGATATTCCCGATCACGAAGTGACGGAGCTGAAACGGCTCGCGGCGCGGGCAAGCTCGCGCGATATCATGCGGCTCTTTCGATTGATGGCCGATTCGCAGGAAATGATTATGCGCTCGCCGTATCCGGATTTGATCCTGGAGATGGCGGCGGTGCGGATGGCGTCGCTGGCGGCGGTGATCGACGCGGACGAGTTGATCCGCGCGATTGGCGCGGGCGGGAAAACGCCACCGTCGTCGAGCAAGCCGCCGACAGATGGTGGCGGCGTTCGTGGAACGGCAGCGTCGGAAGCGTCGAGCACTGCGGGCGCAAAGCGATTGCGCGTCGAGGGCGAAGTGAAGGCGGACGCACCGCTGCGGGCGTCGGCGGAAAATAATAGTAACGACGAAGCGCGGGAACTTCCCGAGTTGCGGGATTTTATCCGCGGCCGACGGGCGGCGCTGGCTGGATTCATGGAGCAGGGCGCGGGACTGGTGCTGGACAGCGATACGCTCACGGTCACGGCGCGCAACGATATTTATATTCGTTACTTGAGCGATAACCGTGCGGTGATCGCGGAGCTTGCGAGTGAGCATCTCGGGCGGCCGATTCGAGTTGAGCTTTCGACGACGACCGGCGGCGCGGCTCCTGCGAACAAGATCGCGACTGCACCACTTTCGCGTAACGGCGCAACCCGGGAACTCGCGCCCGCGCCGGCTCTGAGAGCTGACGTCAAGCCGGCGGTTGCAGACACGGCGCGAGTCGAATCGATCAAGCAAACCGGGCGACGGGCGGCGACGCCCGAGGAACGCAATGCGGTGCTCACGGATCCGGCGGTGCGGCGGGTGTTCGACACGCTCGACGCGCGGCTGGTGGAACTGAGGATGCCGCCGGAATCGAAGTAAGAGAACATTGCCGCGGCAGGGGAGCCTGCGGTCGGGAGCGATAGTGTAGTGGCAGAAATGGATTTGAGTTCACTGATGCAGCAGGCGCAGGCGTTGCAAACCAGGATGCAGGAGATGCAGGAACAGGCGGCGGCGAAAACCGTCGTCGCGCAATCGGGAGGCGGGATGGTGCGGGTGATCGTGGACGGATCGATCCGGGTGCGCAAAATAGAGCTCGACGCGGGGATCGTCGCGGCGAACGACAAGTCGATGCTCGAAGACCTGATCGTGGTCGCGATCAACGACGGGATCGCGCGCGCGCAGAAAATGCTCGCCGAGGAGATGGGCAAACTCGGCCCGCTCGGAGGGCTGAAGATCCCGGGAATCGACGGCGTCGAATGACGGAGCCTCGCGCGATGGCGGAAAACCTGAAACGCCAGGACGGGCTGCCGCCGGCGATGACGCGGCTGGTAAGAGAGTTGTCGCGGTTGCCGGGAATCGGCGAGAAGACGGCGTCGCGGCTGGCGTTCAACCTGCTCAATCGGCCGCGCGACCAGGTGATCGCGCTCGCCGAGGCGCTGCTCGAAATGAAGGAGCGGATCGGACTGTGCTCTGGATGCTTCGGGCTGTCGGACAATCCGCGCTGTCAGATCTGCGACGACCCGGCGCGCGAGAGTGAAGTGATTTGCGTCGTCGAGGGGCCCGCGGACCTGATGGCGATCGAGCGGGCGCGCAGTTTCGGCGGGGTGTATCACGTGCTCAACGGCGCGCTCGCGCCGCTGGACGGAATCGGCCCCGACGATATCAAGATGAAGGAACTGATCGAGCGGGTGAGTCCGCCGGCGTCGATTCGCGAGGTGATAATCGCGACCAACGCGACGGTCGAGGGCGAGGCGACCGCGCTTTATATCGCGCGCGCCCTGAAGCCGCTCGGGATCAAGACGACCCGGCTCGCTCGCGGACTACCGGCCGGCGGCGATCTCGAATACAGCGACTCGGCGACCTTGACGAGCGCGCTCAGCGGACGCCGCGAGCTGTAGCCGCAACAACTTTTATCCCGTGCACAATATCTTCGGCCGCCCGATCACTTCCCGGTCAAGAGCGTTCGCGCTGCTGGTCGCGATTGCTATTGCGGGATGTGGGCCGTCGAAGCCGCAATCGGCTGCGCAGAAGGGGCGGATTGTGTACATGACGAATTGCGTAGTCTGTCACAATCCGAATCCGAATTTGGCGGGGAGCCAGGGACCGCCGATCGCCGGCTCGTCGCGCGAGTTGATCGAGGATCGGGTTCTGTATCTGAAGTATCCGCCCGGATACACGCCCAAGCGCACGACGCATGCGATGCGTGCGCTGCCGCAGCTCAAGAATCAGATCGATGATCTGACCGCGTTTCTCGCCGAAGTGGCCCAAAAAAATTAGCCGCCGACACGCGCGCTCGGTGTATCGGCGGCTGCTTCGTTTGCTCGACTCTAAATCAGTGCAGAGTTACTCCGATCACGAGGACCAGCACGGCCCACAGAACAGTGCCGGCGGTGACGGTGCCGGAGATCGTGTCGAGCGGCTTCTTGGTCGCGCCCTGGGAGCCGATGAGCGCGTTTGCTTCGACGAGCCCGACTATGATCAGCGTGATCACCAGCCATCCGGTGATACCGCCGGAGGTCGCTTCGCCGAACAGGTTGTAATGGCTCGCCGCGCCCATGAAGAACAGCATCGGGATTGAGAAGAGAGTGTTGGTGCGCGAGGCCAATGCGGCGCGACGTCCGGCAGGCGCGGCTGCGGGATTCGCGGGCGCTCCTCCAGCCATCGCGGCCGCGTTGCCGATGACGATCTTTTGATTCGGCCAGATGACGAACCATACGTTCGCCCACATGACGAGTCCCATCAGGCCGCCGGTGAAGATTGCGACGGTCCACGAGGTCATCGCGAAGCTCAGCTGCATCCCCCACCACATCAGCAGGTAGAGCAGGCCGAAGAGCACGGTCCCCATCGCGCCCCATCGAAACCACCAGAGCGCGCGCGGAACCAGTTTCTGAATCGCGCCGCTCCTGACTGCGGGATCGGTCTCGCCGAAGAACGGCGTCTGCACGAAATTAAAATAATAGAGCAGGCCTATCCACATGATGCCGAATAGGAAGTGCAGGAATCTGAGCAGCATGAATACAAGTTCGTTCATTGGAATCCTCCTCTTCTAGTTCGCCCCGCCTCAAACCCGCTTTCGGGTCTCTCTTTTCACAGCATAACGGCTTTTGCAACAGGCGCCGCGCGCCGGTTTGAATTTCGGAATCGTTGGGTCGATCGAAATTCGCGTGGATTTCCGGTCGGGCGTAAAATTAGATCAAACAATCACGAAAGGAAGGTAGTTCATCATGAAGTTCGAACTTCCCAAGCTTCCCTACAGCATGGATGCGCTGAAACCGCATCTGTCGGCCGAGACTCTGGAATTTCACCACGGCAAGCATCACAAGGCCTACGTCGATAAGCTGAACGAATTGGTCGCGGGCACCAAGTTCGCAGAAGCATCGCTCGAAGAAATTCTCAAGAGTGCGGACCCGGGACCGCTATTCAACAATGCGGAGCAACATTGGAATCATTCGTTCTACTGGAAATCGCTCAGTCCCAAGGGCGGCGGCGAGCCGAAAGGGCCGCTCGCCGATGCGATCAAGAAAACGTTCGGTGACATCGACGCGTTCAAGAAGAAGTTCAGCGATATCGCGATCGGCCACTTCGGCAGCGGCTGGGCGTGGCTGGTGCGCGCGAAGGACGGATCGATCCAGGTGACGGCGACCCATGACGCGGGATGCCCGGTGCGCGAGGGCCAGACGCCGATAATCACCTGCGACGTGTGGGAGCACGCGTACTACATCGACTATCGCAACGCGCGCGCGAGGTACGTCGATGCGTACTGGAAGCTGGTCAACTGGGAATTCGCGAGCGAGAATTTCAAATAGCCGCTAACCCCTGGGAAGGGAACCGATTCTTTTCTGGGGGTTCGATTTCCTTCGCGGAGAAGGAGGCGGTTAGGTTCACAAGGGACAAACATGTAGCCTTGGGCCGTGTGGAAGGTTGGGTGGGGGTGGCCTTGCGTCGCGATTTTGATGTTCGTGACGATTTTTTTGGCAGGTCGCGCGTCCGCTCAGGATAGTTGGGCGACGAAGACGTCGGATCCGAACACCGCATCCAGCGCAGCGAGCGGCGTGATCAACGGGCTCATCTACGTGTATGAGTCCGGCGGAACCTTGAGCATCTACGACCCGGCAACGGATTCGTGGGCAAGCGGCGCGTTGCCGACGCTCACGCGCTCGTTCGCAGACGCCGGCGTCATCAACGGCAAGATGTACGTAGTCGGCGGATGCGTGAGCTCGGACTGCAGAATCGGCGTCACCAACGCGCTTGAAATTTACGATCCAGTTGGCAACTCGTGGTCCAGCGGAGCGTCGATGGTGACGGGGCGGTTTGGAGCGGCGGCGGGGGTTATCGCGGGCAAGCTGTACATCACGGGTGGAACGACCGCGTGTCCGCCGTGCGTTAACGCATCCACCACCGAGATTTACAATCCCGTGGTGAACAGCTGGTCGGCTGGCGCATCGATACCGCTCTCGTGCGACCTCATGACCGGCGCGGTCGCAGGCGGGCTGCTCTACGTCTTTGGCGGCTTCGAACGGGGCTCGGTCAACGCCGTGATCGATAATGTGCAGGTGTACGACCCCGGTCTCGACAGTTGGTCGACGCGTTCGGCGATGCCGACCGCGCGCGATGCGTCAGCGGCGGGAGTGATCAACGGAGACATCTACATTGTCGGCGGAAGCAGCCTGAGCAATCTTGCCGTAAATGAAAGCTACGACCCGGGGAGCGACACGTGGGCCTCGCGCGCGTCGATGCCGACGGCGCGAGCTTTTGCGGCCGGCAGTGTCGTCAACTCGCAGCTATATGTAATCGACGGCAGCAACGGGAGCGCGCTCGGGACCAACGAGCAATACACGGCGGTCTCGCCGTCCCCGACTGGTACCGCGACCGCGACTGCCACTACCACCGCGAGCATCGCGCCGACGCCGACTCGCAGCGCAACGGCGACTGCGACACGCACGTCAACCGCCACGCCGACCGCAACAGCCACGGTGACGCCGACTGCAACTGCTACCGGAAGCGCAACTGCCAGCGCTACGACGACGCCGACCGCGACCGCAACGCAAACTGCGACGGCTAGTCAGACCGCCACTGCGACGGCCACCTCGACGCCGGTGCGAGCCGCGCTCAAGGCGACGCCGATGGTGATTAAATTCGGCACGGTGTTGGTTGGCGCGACCAGCAAGCCCAAAAAGCTCGCGCTGATTAACGCGAAGAACCGCAAGCAAAACTCCCCAATCACGATCATTTCGATCGTGCCGAGCACGCATGAGTTCGCCGCTTCGAATTGCGTTGGTCAGCTCGCGCCGGGTCTCCCATGCGAGGTTTCGATCACTTTCAGCCCCGCCGCCGCCGGCCATCGCAAGGCGA
>Ga0210407_10001005_pt1 | contig 28001 bp, 28 predicted proteins | sample IncBWC27MmetaG_FD_150860 | JGI IMG/M metagenome (GOLD analysis project Ga0210407, IMG submission 150860) | Forest soil microbial communities from Barre Woods Harvard Forest LTER site, Petersham, Massachusetts, United States - Inc-BW-C-27-M | ecosystem: Environmental > Terrestrial > Soil >...
TGCCAAAGCAAAGCATCTCCACGCCGTTGGTCTGCGCTAATTGCGCGTAGTGCACGATGAAAGCCGTGAAGCTGGCGAACCAGGCATTGGCGTCCGAGGGATTGATCGCGCCCCGCCAGGTGCCGTCGAGCACGTCCACATGCGGCTTGAGCATCACTTTCAGCCCCTTGGCGTGCATTTCCTGAATAGCAGCAACCACCGCGGCATCGCTGGGCGTGTACGACTGCGTCGAGATCGTGGTAGAGGTCGCAGTGGGCATGTACCACGTCGCCAGAACTCCGCCCCAACTGGCGCCGGTCGCAGCGATTCCATCCTGAGCCGAAGTGCCCGCGGGTGTGTTGTACTCGCTGGACGCCCACGAAACGTGGGTCAGGCCTTCGTAGGTGAATCCAGCCTTCTGGAGCGTGAGGACGGTCACTCCTGCCGAGCCTGACTTCGATGCGTTAGCAACTGAAGTTGCCGTGACCGTCGCGGACCCGGCCGCGCCCGGCGCGGTGAAAAGACCAGCCGCCGAAACCGACCCGGCCGACGCACTCCAGTTCACCGCGCTGCTGAAACTCCCGGTTCCCTGCACCGCCGCCGAACATTGATTCGTTTGCCCCGTGCCTACCGAACTGGCGAAACAGGTGACCGAGACTGAAGTGATGGTGGGATTTACCGGAGGCGGCGTCTGCACTCCACCGCCGCCACCACCACCGCAACTCGTCAGGCTAGCGGAGCAAGCACCGGCAATGACCACGCTCGCGAGGCGCAGCGACAGACGCGAGATCTTCATGGCTTCACCCCGGTCTGGGTGAGGCACCAGCTCACGGTGGAGATATCGTCGCCGACTTTGATGCCATCGCGACCGCCTACTACGCGTCCCGCTGAGCACTCTGCTTTGGCCGGACATCCCTCGGCGCACCCCACAATTTCGGTGACGTGAATCTGATACTTGACGCGATTCACGGCGGTCACTGTCCCGCAATATCCGTCGCCACCCCATGGCCGCACGCAGACTTTGTCTCCCGGAGAATGCCCGGACGAGCGCGCTCCGGCATTTCGTAAAATCGCAGCGATATCGTTGTGCCCGTTTCGCTCGGCAGCTTCGAGCGCCGTCCCCCAGCCGCGCTGCTCGTAGTTCAGGTCGGCGTGGGCTGCAATCAGCAACTGCGCGGATTTCGGCCGCCCGTGCACCGCCGCCTCAATCAGAGGGGTGCGGCCATCATTCGCGCGCGCATTGACGTTCGCTCCGGCCGCCAGCAGTACTCGCACCGATCCCAGTTGCCCCGCCGCAACCGCATCCATCAGCGGGGTGCGCCCGTTTTTATCGCGTGTGTCCGGAGATTCCTGCCGCAAGAACGCCTTCAAGAGCGCCACGTTGCCGTTTCTAGCCGCAAGATTCAACGCCCCGTCTCCCGCAGCGTTCGCCGATGGCTGTTGCGCCAGGACGGCGGTCGCCAACAGAAATACTGCCACCACCCCGACGTTCGCCAGACCGTAGTTCGTCATTTTGTTTCTCACGCGAGAAGTATAGTGCGGCGGCCTCGCAAGGAAAAACGTTATCTCCGGGCACGAAGCCGGGGAAGGAGAAATCCCGCACGTTGCCGGTGCTCTTGGAACTGCTGCCCGAAGCTTTCAGCGAGAATACGGTCCTCTTTCCTCGCCTTGACGGCATAGTTGGTGAACAGCAACAGGAAGGCAATCGCTCCTCGCCACTCGCCGAGAACCACAGCGGTCCCCAGAACTCCGAGCAGGACACCAGAATAAATCGGATGGCGCAGGCGCGCGTAGGGCCCGGTGCGGATGAGTTGATGTCCGGCCTGGATCACCACCTTGTCGCTCCAGTTTCGTCCGAGATGAATGCGCGCCCACGTCGCGAGCCCAAGGCCGGCCAAAGTAGCGACGAAACCGGCGTAGTCCAAGGCAGGAAAATCGGGAACGAACGGGCGTCCCAAAAACCCGATCGCCAACCTCTGCCAGAAAAGAAGCGCGAACGTCGTGGCGAGAATCGATAGACGCACGACCCGGAAGAGATGCGGCTCTCCGGTTTGATGCTCCGTTCCCGCGGCCGATCTTCCACGTGCCGCCGCCGCGAACCAATACAGTCCAAACCCCGCCCAAAGATAACCGAGAATAGTAAGCAGATGCGCGTGCATTAGCGATTAACTGGCTCCACGAAAACCGCCGTCCCATACGCCAGGACTTCCGTGACACCTTGCATGATTTCCGTCGCGTCGTAGCGTGCGCCGACCACCGCGTTCCCGCCCAACTCCGCCGCGTGTTGCAGCATCAGGTCGAAGGCATCGGAGCGCGTCTTCTCGCAAAGCTGGGTCAGCAGTGTGATGTTGCCGCCGAGTATGGTTTGCAGGCCGGCGCCGATGGTCCCGAAAATCGACCGCGAACGCACGATGATTCCGCGCACCACGCCCAGAGTTCGCACCACGCGAAATCCGTCCAGCTCGAACTGCGTCGTCACCATAGTGTGCAAGACCACAGGGCTGCGTCCCGTATAACCCGTCGCCATAAAGATCTCCATTTACGCAAACGAAAGAATCGCATTCAATGTACACCAGCTTGCGGCCGCTTTCGACTGCTCGCGAGATGGGGCTCGCTGGGCCGTCACTTATAATGCCCGTGATCGAAGGAACTCTGATCGAAGAAACTCTGCATCCCGTACGTTGGGCGGTGATTGCCGCGCTCGGAATCCCATGCGCATTGGCCGTCGCTTTTCTGGCAGCGAAGCTTGTGGGCCACAACGACGCTGGAAGAATTTTCCTACGTTTTTTGCGTTTGACGCTCGGCATCGAAATCCTGGTGCTGGTGATCCTGGCTCTCACCGGCTTCCTGTACGAGTGGCGCGCGGAGTCTCGTGACGCGATACTCTATCATCCGCCCGGCCGGCTGATGGATGTCGGCGGATATCGTATGCACCTCAGCTGCGCCGGCATCGGCGGCGGTCCGACTGTAATTTTGGAATATGGACATCAGGCCACTTATTTTGACTGGGCGTTGGTGCAGCCTGAGATCGCGAAGTTCGCCCGGGTTTGTTTCTACGACCGCGCCGGATATGGATGGAGCGATCCCAGCCCGCGGCCGCGCGTCCCCAGCGTTATGGCGGAGGAGTTGCACACTCTGCTGGACGCCGCTGGCGCGAAGCCTCCGTACATTCTGGTTGGTCACTCGTACGGGAGTTTCAACGCGACCATGTTCGCGCATAAGTTTCCAGATGAAGTTTCGGGATTGGTGCTGGTGGACGGCATGAATACCTTTTCTCTCTTTCCGGCCCCGCTGCGCGAGCGAATCTCGATGCGAGCGATGCAGTTCATGATTCCGTTTGGATTGCCGCGCTGGCGAGGCTGGTGCGGCGGCGGCAATGTCCCTGAAGCGATGCGCGGGGAAAAGCGGGCTATCAGCTGCCGCGCGGAATTGTACGATACGTTTTATCGCGAGCGTGAGGCCTACCCGGAAAGCGTCTTCGAAATGCGGACGATCACCAGCCTGGGATCGGTCCCGCTGATCGTAATCCCGCGCGATCCCACGATCGGCAGGCTTAGTACAGCAGACACCGGCTGGCAGCGCGTGCAAGAACAGAAAATGCAGCTATCCACGAATGCGGAGCTGGTGATTGCGACCGGCAGCGGTCACGACGTTCCCCTCGCGAGGCCCGACGTGATTGTTGCAGCGGTGCGAAAACTGGCGCTCACGCCTCGGGCACCGGCGGGCAACCGGGGAACTCCTTGAGAAAAGTGTTCCCGATGTAGCCGAGGTACTTGATCCCAATCTCGCTGGTAAAGAATCCATCCGCGGTCATGTTGCGCAGGAACGAGAAAAACTCAACTCCCGGGTTGAGCGCCGGATTCGCCACCGCATTCCTCCGGTAGGCAATCTGGTCCAGCATTTCTTTCTGTTGCTCCGGAGAGCAATCGAGATAAACCTTGTCGTAACTGTCAGAGCAGGCGCTATCAAGCCAGAGAAGTCCTCCGCCGAGAATTCTCTGATAGTCGGGGTTCTCGCTGGTCAGTAGATCAATGAACTCCGGCGCGCCCGCTTCGATGGCTCCGCCAGAATCTGCGTCGGCGGGAATGATGGTTTCGCAGAGCGTCTGCAAAGTCTTGTATTCGTGCGGGGAGAAAAACTTTGGGGTATAGGCTTTGGCGGGAGTCGCGGCTTTTTCCTGCGCGATCATTTGATGCGCATATTCGGCGGCTTGCGCCGGGATCACGCGCAGGACAGAAGTCGCCGCCGCGCTCATGGCGAGGGATTTCAGGATATCGCGGCGGGAAATCATCGGACTCATAAGTTCCCCTTCTTCGCTTCATCCAGTAAATACTCCGACGCCCGCCAGGTCAGCGCCATAATCGTCAGCGTGGGATTCTTGTCGGCATTGGTGACGAACGACGCGGCGTCGGTCACAAAAAGATTCTTCACGTCGTGCGCCTGGCAGTATCCATTCAACGCCGAAGTCTTCGGATTGCTCCCCATGCGAACCACGCCAACCTCGTGAATGATCACGCCGCCATCTGCTATGCCGTAGGGATTGGGGCCGCCGGATTGCGCCCGTGAGTAATACGTGCCGCCCGCGGCCTCGGTAATGTCGCGGAACGTCTGCTGCATGTCTTTCGCCATTTTGATTTCGTTGTCGGTCCACTGCCAGTGAAAGCGAAGCACCGGAATTCCCCATTCGTCGGCGGTGTCGGGATCAATGTCGCAATAACTGTTTTCATTCGGAATCATTTCGCCACGACCGGCGAAGCCGATGTAGGTGCCGTAAGCTGCGCGGCACCGTTGCTTAAGGCTGGCGCCATAACCCTCGGTGTAATCGCACACGCCCTCAAATTCTCCTACGCCAGGCATGGTTTGGCCGCCGCCGAATTCGATGTGATAGCCGCGCAGGAAATCATTCTTGCGATCGTACTTCCACCACGGCATGTACATGTGCATTCCGCCTACGCCGTCGTGATTGTGCTTCGGCATCTTGGCGAGTTGCGGAAAAATCCCTCCTCCGGAACTGCCCACGCTGTCGGTCAAGTAACGCCCAACGACTCCCGAAGAATTTGCCAGCCCGTCGGGAAACATTGTCGACTTGGAGTTCAGCAGCAGCCGCGCCGATTCGCAGGCGCTGGCCCCCACGACGAAGGACCTTGCATAGATTTTCTTTTCCGTGCGGGTTGACTTGTCGATGTAGGACACCGCCTGCGCCTTGCCATCCTTCCCAACGACGACCTCGCGCGCCATCGCATGCGTGATCAGGGTGAAGCGGCCGGTCTTTTCCGCCGACGGAATCATGACCTGGCTGGAACTGAAATTCGATGCGCTCACACATCCGCGCCCGCATTGCGCGCAGTAATGGCACGGCGGACGTCCGTTGTGGGGCTGGGTGATGATCGCAAGCCGCGACGGAATACAGGTCACGCCAATCTTGTCGCAGGCTTTCTTGACGATGTTCTCGGTGCAGCGCGGTTTCGGCGGCGGCATGAAAATTCCATTGGGAGCGCTGGAAACATTTTCCTGGGTACCGAAGACCCCAATGTAGGATTCAACTTTGTCATAGTAAGGCGCGACGTCGTCATAGGTGATCGGCCAGTCGTCGCCCATGCCGTCGGTCGAGCGTGCCTTGAAATCCACCGGCGCGAAGCGCAGCGCGATGCGTCCCCAATGGTTAGTGCGGCCGCCAACAATGCGCGAACGGAACCAGCGGAACTTTGATCCGGGCGCGGTGGTGTAAGGCTCGCCTTCGATCTCCCAGGAACCGTTGGGTGCAAGGAACTCGCTGAAATTTTCGCTGGCCTTCCCTCCAACCCCAGCTCCCCGATGCGGAAGCTGATAAGGCCAGACGTGCTCTTTGAAGTCCTTCTCCGGATTCACCGGCCCGCCGGCTTCGAGCATGACGACATTGAGGCCGCCCTTGGTGAGTATCTTCGCCGCTGTCCCGCCAGACGCGCCAGAGCCGATGATGCAAACGTCATACACCTTGGGAGAGCGAGCGACTTGGGCCATGAAATCTCCGCTACCACATTAGCTGCTTCAGATATTGATAACCTTTTTCGCTGCTCACGAACGGCGCCGCAGTTTTGTCCTGCTCAACAAAATAGTGCTTAATGCCAGCCAATTCGGATTTTGCGAAAATACTCTTCCAGTCGATGACCCCGCTGCCCACCTCGGTCATCACGTCATTCTTGTCGAAGTCTTTCACGTGCACCACCGGAAATCGGCCGGGATATTGCGTGAAATATTTCAGCGGATCAACGCGGGCTTCGTACGCCCATCCGAGGTCCATCTCCATCTTTACGAATTTCGGGTCTGACTCGGTCAACAGGATGTCGTAAGGCAGCTTGCCATCCGGCAGGGCCTTAAATTCCTCGACATGGTTGTGATACGCAAACTGGATTCCGGCTTTCTGGCTTTCTTCGCCGGCGCGGTTGAAAGTTTCTGCGGCGCGCTTCCACCCATCCGCTTGCTTCACCAGCTCGCGATCAATCTTGGGATTGACGATGTACTCGTGGCCAAGAACTTTACTCGCCTCGATCACTTGCGGCCAGTTCTCCGGCGAAAGCGCGGAATAAGGCACGTGGGTGGCGGGAGCGGTGAGACCGTCTCCGTCCAGAATCTCGCGCGTGCGTTTGGGTGAGGGGTTGAACTCAGGGAGGTGGGCAAAATATGCCGCAAACTCGACCTCCTTGTAACCAATCTTCGCGACCTGCGCCAGCGTACCTTCGAAGTCCTTGGCCAGAGCGTCGCGCACAGTGTACAGCTCGAGGCCAATCTTTTCGATGCGATGTTCAGAGGCGGCCCAGCCGAAACGGCTCATTACCGCTGCGGCAGTCATGCTTCCAACAAACGTCCTGCGATCCATTTTCTCCTCCACAGAGCTTCCTGGAGCGACCGGAGTCCTCGCCCCGTCCTATACCGTTTCAGTCAGCAATTCCTCGCGCACATTCTTCAAAACGTACAAAGCCCGCTCCACGCCAACTTCTCCCGACAGAATCGGGTCTTCGTTCTCCACACTGAGAATGCCTTCATAGCCCACGTCCATGTAAGCGCGAATAATATCTTTCCAAATGCTCGCGCCGTGCCCGTAGCCAACCGCCCTAAAAGCATCCGACGCGTGTTTCAGATCACCCTTCTCGAACACAAAATTCAGAACGCCATACTTCGCGATTTTGTCCTGATACAACACGGTGTCCTTCATGTGCGCGTGGAAAATGGCGCCCTGCTTGCCCAGCAGGTGGATCACTTCCACCGGATCGCATCCCTGCCAGAACAAATGGCTCAGGTCGTTGTTGGCGCCGATCTCCTCGCCCACCGCTTCACGCAGCTTGAGCAGCGTGAGCGGGTTGTACACCATAAAGTTCGGATGCATTTCGAGCGCCAGGCGGTGTACGCCGTGCTCGCGCGCAAATTTCGCCGCGCCTTTCCAGTAGGGGACCACTTTTTCTTTCCACTGCCAATCCTGCGCCGCCGCGTACTCCGGAGGCCAACCGTAAGTGATCCAATTGGGATTTGCGTCGGTGGAATTCGCGCCAGGGCATCCCGAGAATCCGACAATCACTTTCACGTCGAGCTTTTCGGCCAACAGCACGGTTTTTTGAAAAGTCTCCGCGTCGCGATCGGCGATCCTTTTATCCGGATGCACCGGATTTCCATGACAACTCAGGGTCGCAATCTGAATGTTGCGATCTTCAAACTTTTTTCTCCACTCCGTCAGCTTCGCCGGGTCTGCCAGCAGGCGATCAATCGGACAATGGTTGTTGCCGGGATAACCTCCAGTGCCGATCTCCGCCGCTTCTACGCCCAAGCTGGAATACTTCTCCAACAGTTGATCGAGGGTGAGATCGGGGAACGCGGGATCGAAAACGCCGATGGGAATCTTGCGGCGTGAAGCTGGCGCGCCAGCAGGCGAGTCCTCGGATTGCGGGACCGCGGCCGCCAGTGCTCGCGGCGCCGCCACCGCTCCGGCAATGACACTTCCAGTGGTGGCCAGAAAACCTCTACGCGTGGGAGAGAGAGGACCAAACTTTTCAGGCATGGAATTCCTCGACGTGGAGTGCGATCAGCGGAACATTATACGCATGACCGCGAGGGTGCGTGCGGACAGAAAATTGCCGCGCCAGAAAAACCGCAAAATAAAAACCGCCCCGAGGCGGGCGGCTTTTCTTCGTGGGTTGAAACTCCTCGTTTTCAGGCCTGAGGCCACGTCTGTGAGGACGTAAGAGCCACTTTCTCTCCGATTGAAGAAAAGCGCAATGACGCAAAAATACTAGGCGAACACATCTTTCGAGATAAGTTATTTAATCGGTTTAGATTCAACCCTTTATAGCAGCATGCGCGAAGTCAATGCCTGCGTCCGATCACGGCGCATAGAATATGGCTTCGCCCACATGACAAGCGCCGCGTCCAGCTCGCACACTGCTGTGTCCCCGCGGTTTGTGTTTTTACTGTTAGCGTCGGGCCTGTTCCTTCGCTTGCGGCTAGCCTGGCTGACATTCCTGAATGCCGACGAGGCCCTGCATTATTTCCTTGGTCATCAGCCCTCGCTCCGGCTGGCGTATCGAGCCAGCCTGACCACGGCCCATCCGCCGCTCATGGTGTTGTTTCTGCATTATTGGAGTTGGGTTGGAGACTCTGAATTCGTACTTCGCCTCCCGTTCGTAATCGCAGGAACTCTGTTTTGTTGGACGATGTTCCGCTGGGTTAATCAGGTCGCCGGCAGCGACGCGGCCCTGTACACCTTGGCGCTGCTGGTGTTCTCCCCGTCGCTCATCTCGCTCACCTCTGAAGTGCGGCAGTATTCGTTGCTCCTGCTCTTTTGTGCGGGCTGCCTGTACTTCCTGGAGCTGGCGTTCCAAGAACAATCCGCAAAATGGATGGTACTTTCGATGGCTGCACTTTATCTCGCGATTCTGACCCACTACTCGGCGTTGATCTTTGCCGCTGCCGCCGGAGCCTACGGTCTGATTCGCGTGCTGCGCTGCAAATTGCCTGCGCAGCTGACATCGCTGTGGATCGCAGGCCAGGCCGGCGCACTGGCCATTTACGGATTTCTTTTCGTCACGCAGATTTCGCCTCTGCGCCGAAGCGGCCTGCCCTCGGAGATCGCCAGCACTTGGCTACGCAGCTCGATTTTTCATCCCGGCGAAGACCACCTCGCGACGTTCGCGGTCGGCAAAACCGTTCGTTTATTCCGCTACTTGTTCAGCCAGGGCACCGTCGGCGTTCTTGGGATGGGCTTGTCTCTCTTGGCAATCATTCTGCTGCTGCGGAAAAAGGATGCGGATCAGAGTAATCCCAGGCCTCGCGAGCTCGCGGTTTTGTTCGTGTCCCCCCTCGTGGTCGCCCTGGCAGCGGCGGTCGCCGGGCTTTATCCTTACGGCGGGACCCGCCACGACGTTGTGCTTGCTGTTTTCGCCATGCCCGCAATGGCCATCGGCCTGGATCGGCAGAGGCCGACAGCGCTGACCCGCTGGAGATGGGCAAAGCCCCTGGCGCTGGCTCTCGCGCTTTTGATCTGCAATCTTTTCCCGTCCCCGTCAGGCCCCTACATCACTCCGAAAAATCAAAACAAAGAGTTGATGGCGGAAGGCATGGACTTCTTGAAGTCCACGCCGCCCGGTTCGACGATTTTCACCGATTTCCAGGGCCGGCTAATCTTGAGCTACTACCTTTGCGGGAGAAACAGCGTCCCTTTCGAGGCAACTCCCGCGTTGATCCAGTCGCACTGCGGCGACTATCACCTGATCACTTCCGCCGCCACGCAGCAGGGATTTGATCGGAATATATTTCCCGAAACTCTGACGGACGCCTGGCAGCTCGCGCCTCAGGAAAAGAAGTTGTGGTTATTTCAAGCCGGATGGATTGACGACAAACAACCGGAATGGATTGCTGAATTGCGCGGCCTGGGGTGTGAAGCACCACACAACTTCGGACACAATATCTTGATTTGCGCGCTCAGCAGATCGAATCGGTGAATCTAGAATCCCGCTTCAGAATGAAGTCCGTTGCCCTCGGTCACTTCGCAGGTGTGCCCGGACGAAAGGTCTTTAAATTCTTCGCTGCGCCCGCTCGGCCAATCAATCACCACGCGCTCGATCTTGTCGCGCTGCCCCAGTCCGAAAGTCGCGGGCATCTCGGATTGCGACAGATAGCTTGAGCCGCTTCTGACCATCCGCGTCTGCATCACTCCGCCGGAAAACACTTTGATTCTCGCTCCAATCCCATCGCGGTTCGACTTAGTCCCAATCAGCCGGAAACGAATGCTGTGGTTTCCCGCCGTTTGATCATTGCGGAACAAATATGCCGCGCCGTTGTTGGTCGTCATGAGAATGTCCTGATCGCCGTCGCGATCGAAATCACCCACCGCAAGTCCACGCCCGACTTTGGGCTGGCTAAAGCCGCCACCCGCTTCGCCACCCGCTTCCCGAAATTTTCCTTTGCCGTCGTTCATGAACAATTGCGGAGGCTGCGCATAGCCCACGTTGCGGACATTCCGCACGGTATCGTCGATGTGCCCGTTCACCACAATCAGATCGAGCGAGCCATCGAGATCGCAGTCCGCGAAGACGCAACCGAATCCTAGAGTGGTTTTCGAAGGCAATCCCACGCCGCTCGCGATCGCAATGTCGGTGTAGTCTCCCTTGCCGTCCGCGCGATAGAGCCCAATCATTTCGTTATCGAAATTGGTGATCGCTACTCCCGCGCGCCCGGAGTTGTCGAAATCTCCAGCGTCCACGCCCATGCCCGCGCGCGCCTTCCCTTCCGCACTGAAGGCGATTCCAGCTTCTAGAGCAATATCCTTGAAAGTGCCGTTCTTCTGATTGCGATAAAGCTTGTTAGGCTGGGTGTCGTTCGCTACCAAGAGGTCCGGCCAACCGTCGTCATCGTAGTCCAGCATGGCGACGCCCAGCGATTTCGAACTGCTGTCGAAAATCCCGCTCGATGCCGTGACGTCTTCAAACGTCCCATTGCCGCGATTATGAAACAACCAGCACGTCTGGCCGACGTAGGCTTCGGGCGTGCAATAGGATTTGTGTTTGCCGTCCTGACTACAAAACACATCGTGCTCCGGCGACCACTTCACATAATTGCAGACGAAAAGATCTAACAACCCATCGCGATCGTAATCAAACCAGATCGCCGAAGTGCTGAACGCCTGGCGCTTCCCAAGGCCGCTAGCATTGGTGACGTCGGTGAACGTCCCCTTGCCGGTATTTTTGAATAGCCGGTTCTGCCCCACGCCGGTGATCAGAATGTCCGCGAAGCCGTCGTTGTTGTAGTCGCCAACTGCCACGCCCATGCCATACATTTCAACGTCGAGACCAGCGGCGTGAGTAACGTCGGTGAAGGTTCCGTTGCGGTTATTGCGATAAAGCTTGAGCGTTGACCGCTGCCGCGAATGTCCGGGCCAATCCGTGCTGTTGACCAGCAGGATATCTTGCCAGCCGTCGGCGTCGTAGTCGAGAAAAGCGCAGCCCGCTCCCAGAGTTTCAGGCAGCAACTTCCCGCCGTAAGCTCCGCTGTTGTGCTTGAAATGGATTCCCGCCGCGCCGGTCACATCTGTGAAATGAAAATCCAAAGACGGCTGAGACGCGCCCCAAATCATCGGCGGACGCAGCGCCGCCGCGCCCGCAACCGCCCCCGCTCCGACCAAAAACCCGCGTCGGTTCACGGAATGTTCACCAGTCCGTTGCGGATGGCGTACACCACCAGTTCCGCTGTCTTATGAATTCCCAGCGCGTCCATAATGTTGGCGCGATGCACCGCCACCGTGTTCGCGCTCAGGTCCAGTTGCACCGCAATCTCTTTGTTCGATTTTCCGTCGCAGATCAATTGCAGAATTTCCATTTCGCGCGGAGTGAGTCCGGAATTACGCTCGCCCTTTAGGGTTTGCTCCTGCGACAGCTGGCCGTCGAGCACCGTCTCGCCCTTCAGCATCCGTCGAATCGCCGAACCCAATTCCAGGTCCATCGCGTTCTTAAGGACGTAACCGCGCGCACCCGCGTCCATGGCCTGCCGCACCCAGGTTTCTTCGGCGTGCATGCTGAGCATCAAGATCAGCGTCTCCGGCGCATGTTGCAGGATTTTGCGCGTGGCCTGCAGCCCGCTGATTCCCGGCAGCGCGCAATCCATGACGATGACCTGCGGCTTGAGCGATCGCGCCAGTTTGACCGCCTCTTCGCCATCACTCGCTTCGCCCACCACGTCGATGTCCTCTTCGTCCTCCAGCATGCGCCGGAACCCGCGCCGCACCAGACTGTGGTCGTCCACCAACAGCACTGAGATTTTTTCAGCCATGATTTTCTTACGGTGATTCTTAAGAATGAGACTCAGGAGCGTCTTTTGCCGCGCCCTCTCGGGAAACGCTCCCTTTCGGAACAGTCAATCGTACCAGCGCACCGCCGTCCGCAGGGCGATCAAACGCAATGTATCCGCCAAGGAGCTCAGCCCGCTCCCGCATGGCAACCAGGCCAATCCCCTGTCGCTTGCGTGTCGCCGCAAACCCAGAGCCGTGGTCTTCTATCTCTAAGACCAAACGCTCGTCGGCAAAACGTAAGCGCACCCAAGCCTGTTTTGCGCCCGAATGCCGGGCCACATTGTTCAGAGCTTCCTGTAGCACGCGATAGACATGCACCGCAGCGTCGCCGTTCACGGCAAACGGTGCCCCGCTCTTCTCGTAGGATATTCCAATTCCCGTCTGCCGCTGTACCACCGGCAAATACCACTCAATCGTCTGCTCCAGCCCAGCTTCCTCAAGCATGACCGGATGCAACGCCTGCGAAAGGCTGCGGACTTTGTCGAGCGCTCCTTGTGCAATCTCCCGCACTTCCAGCAAATCAGCCCGCAGTGCAGAACCTTCTGGCGCCTGATTCCGCGCACGCCCCAGCATTGCCCCCATCGCAGTCAGGATTTGCCCAAACTCATCATGCAGTTCGCGCGAGATGTATCGCAACGTCGATTCCTGCGTCGAGATAAGCGTCTGCGCCAGATCGCTGCGCTGTTCTGAAAGTGCAGCCAGTTGATTGAACAAAACGCGGTTCGAGCGAATCAGATACAAGCTGGTAAGAACAATCGCGATCAGCGTCCCGGTAAGAAAGTAATATGCCTGCCGCTGCACGTGATCGTAAATCTCGGTGACTTGCGCCGCCGCGCGATCTTCGCTCTCATTGTTCTGGATCAGCATCTGCGCCACGGCAGTGCTCAACGCCGCGAGCCTTGCCTGCAATGACAATCGGATCTGCTCGCGAGCTTCGTTTTCCTTTTCTTTGCCGCCTTGCGCCAGAGCGAAGGTGCGATCCACCGCGTCCCAGAATTGCGAGAGCGAGCTCTGCAAATACTGCTGCTGGTCCGCCGTTCGCCCTTGCGGAGAAACCTGTTGCTCGCGCTGGAAGGCGTCGTCCAGATCGCCGCGCATGCGCTGAAACTGCGGTTCCCACGCCGTCAATGGATAGGGCTGCTCGTTATTCACCAGCCCTGTGTCGAGCATGTCGCGCATCGCAATGCCGATTGAATTCAGTTCGTTCTGAATTCTCAATAGTTGCAGCGAGTCCTTGCGATTGCGATCAATCAGATTGCTTTGCAGTTCGCGTAGGCTGGCGATGCGCCGGGTCACATACCCCGAGTAGCCAACCACCGCCACCAGCGTAATCACCAGCCCGATGTAAAGTGGAGTTGTAGGAGATCGCCCCGCCGATTGCCGCACCGCGCAAGGATATAACGCAAAGGCCGACGGTCACAATCCGTCGTTTATACTGCGGATTGTTGTAGCGTTCACGGGATTCGAGGATGCCGTGGAAGAGCGGCCCTTTAGGGCCGCGTTACCGCGTTCTCTTTAAACCGGGCTTTAGCCCCTGCCGCCCGCATCTCCGGAGATAAACGATGGACAAACCCGCCCTCCCCGAACCCTGGCTCCGTGGCACCCTCACTGACGTCGCTCCCGTACAGCGCGCTGTCCTGCACGCGCTCGAACTCGCCAAAGAGGATTTACACCGCTGGTGCGCTGACCTCACCGACGCCCAACTCAATGCCCGCCCCGCCGACATCGCCCCTGTCGCATTCCACATCCGCCACATCGGACGCGCCTCCGACCGTCTCCTCACCTACGCCGAAGGCAATCCGCTGACTCCCGAACAAATCTCGGCGATGAAATCCGAACTAGCCCCCGACGCGACCCGCGACCAACTCTTCGCCGAACTGAATCAGTCACTCGAGCTAGCCGCCAAACGAATCCGCGCGTTCTCAGCCGAAGGTCTGAACCAAACGCGCACCGTCGGTCGTCAGCAAATGCCCACCACCGTCGCCGGATTAGTCGTCCACGTAGCCGACCACACTCAACGCCACGTCGGCCAAGCCATCACGACGGCTAAGATCGTAAAGCGAAGCGCCTAGCAATCAGCAGTCAGCCGCGAGCCGCCTTGGCTGAGTGCTGACTGCTGAATGCTGAATGCTTCTATAATTCCTGCATGTCCCTAACCGAACAAATCCAGAAAGACATTGTCGCCGCCATGAAGGCGCGCGAGGAGCATCGCCTCTCTACCCTGCGGATGGTGAAATCCGCGCTCAAGAACCGCGAAGTCGAAAAAATGGCGCCGCTCGACGAAAAAGAATCGCAGCAGGTGCTGAGCACGCTGATCAAGCAGCGCAAAGATTCCGTCGAGCAATTCGCCAAAGGCGGCCGCCAGGAGATGGCCGACAAAGAAGCCGCCGAAATCGTCCTGATCGAAAGCTACATGCCCAAAGCCGCCGGCGAAGCCGAAATCATCGCCGGAGTAAAAGCCGCCATCGCCGAAATGGAATCCCCCACCATGAAAGACATGGGCACAGTAATGAAAACCGCGATGGCAAAATTCGCCGCCCAAGGAATGCGCGTGGATGGAAAAGTGGTGAGCGAAGCAGTGAAGAAGGAGTTGGCGGGGAAGTAGGCGCTCCCAGACTGAAGTGTCGCGCGGTGGAGGGCTTTTTCTCGTGCTCGCAGCCTACGTCGATGAAAGCGGAAACAATGATTTATTCACGCTTTCTTGCGTGGTCGCTGAGTATTCGGCTTGGCTATGGTTTGAACTGGATTGGAAAAAGGTTCTCGACGAAAAGAACGCTCAATTACAAAGCGAGGGACGGAAGCCCATATCCAGGTATCACGCGGCGGATGCAAGCTCCCAAGAGGGGGAATTCAAGGGGTGGTCGCCGGAGGACGTCACGGGATTGTTTACTAGGCTTCTCTGTATTCCGCGCACACATCACCAACACAGTCGCCTATACGGTCAGCCTTTCGGACTTCGTCGCCGAGTTTCCGAATAGCGCCGACGATCCGAAAAAGCCCTGCTACGGGCTGCTGCTTAAATACCTGATGATTGAGATCGGCAACAATATCCTAGCCCGGGAAAAAGATCAGCTAGTGTGCATCATTCACGACCGCGCTAAAGGGTATAACCAGCTATTGCTGGAATCATTCGACTCCATGGTGAACGACGATACGTTTCGTTATCGAGAACGGTTTTCGTCAATTGCTCCGATGTCATGGGAGCACTGCATTCCGTTGCAACCCGCCGATGTCTTGGCATACGAGAACTTCAAAGAGGTGGAGCGCCAGCCGCACATTCGGAAACGGAGGAAAAGCTTGGAAGCTCTCCTTGACCTGGAGTCCACCTTTGGGGGTAAGTGCGTGTCCATCCCACGGGAAGGAATACGCGATATCAAAGCGATGCTAGAGGCTGCCAAACTGCAAAAAGGATAGGTAGAAATGAACGTAAAATGGATTCTTACTATAGTCTCTGCGGTAGCGCTAACGGGATGCTCGTCCCAGCCTCAGCCCGCAACAGGATCAGCGAAGCCGCCTTACCAGCGATTCGTGCCAATTCCTCCAGAGACCATACCGACCCAGAATGTCCCGTGGAACGGCTTTGTTGCGCTTGATACAAAAACGGGGACGCTATGCAGAACGATAATCAACAAACAGTTCCCCGCCGGTTCATGGGTCAACGACATTCCGGCGTGCAGCCAAATCCTGAAAGCCGAAGCCGACTCGCATGACCAATGAAGAACAGCGTAAGTTTCTCCGCTATGTCGTTAAGCGTTTGAAGGCTTGCCACCACGAATTAACTGTATATCGAGCTTTTGCTCAAGTTGTAAAGGACGCGGGGGTATTAGACGTGAATGAAGTAATTGAAGATGCGCGTCGGTCGGAGGATATTCAGAAGGCCACGGACGCTTATTTGCAGGTTTCGACGAATTGCTTGACTTACCTACCGAGGAAGACCCTCGGGAGGCTCTTCTAAAATTGCTTCGGCGATGGAAGCCACGTGGAGCGCCGAACTAGCCAGCGATTTTTTGCTTTCCTTTTTGTCTCTACTGCTACTTGCTCCTCAGCAACTCCCTGTACGCTTCGCTCTTCGAAATCCCTCTCTCCTTAGCCACCTTCTTCAGCGCCGCCTTCTCATCCACTCTCTCATCCCGCATGATCTCCTCAACCCGCTCACGGACGGAAACCCCGCGCGGAGCATTCGCTCCTTCAGCCGCCTTGCCGATTAGCAAAGTAATCTCTCCCTTGACCTCGCCACGCGCGTTCAGAGTTAGCGCCACTTCCCCCGCCGGCCCGCGCAAGAACTCTTCATGAATCTTCGTCAGCTCGCGGGCAACGACGACCGGCCGTTGCGCGCCCAGCACCTCAACAACATCCGCGAGCGTGTCTTTAATCCGGTGCGGAGCCTCGTAATAAACCTGCGTCTCCTCAGCCTCGCGAATCTTCTCCAGCTCCCGCCTTCGCGCCCCGCTTTTCGCCGGAAGAAATCCGCGAAACGAGAACGAGTCCGTCGGCAGCCCGCTCGCCACCAGCGCCGCCAGAAACGCCGCCGGCCCGGGAACTGGGAAGACTGGTATCCCACCCTCAATCGCAAGCGAAACCAGGCGGAATCCAGGATCAGAAATCCCCGGCATCCCTGCATCCGAGACCACGGCAACCCGCCCTCCCTGCGCCAACTTCTCAACCAACTCCGCCGCCCGCGAGGCCTCGTTGTGTTCGTGATAGCTGACCGCCCGCGTCTCAATCCCGAAATGATTGAGCAGCTTCTGCGTCTGCCTTGTGTCCTCGCACGCGATGACGTCGGCGTGCTTGAGCACACGAATCGCCCGCAGCGTCATGTCCTCGAGATTGCCAATCGGCGTGCCGACGAGATAAAGCCCCGGCGCGAGTTCGCGATTTTCCGCCGCAGTCATGGGCGTGAGTCTAGAGGGATGGCCTGAAAGTTTCAATCTGGCCATCGGCAAAAAGCTTCACCACAGAGGACACAGAGGGTCACAGAGGAGATTCTTGAGAAAAAGACTCTGTGATCCTCTGTGTCCCCTGTGGTAAAGATTTTGCCGTTGCTTTTGCTTCTCCATTTGCCTACGCCCTTTCCCCTCTCTACAATAGTCATTTACCCGACAATCTATGATTCATTTTCCCGTACCCGAAGCCCTCACTTTCGATGACGTGTTGCTGCTGCCTGCCCGCTCCGATGTTGTTCCGGCCAACGCCAACGTGCAGACCCAGCTCACCCGCAACATCAGCCTGAACATTCCCGTCCTCAGCGCGGCCATGGACACCGTCACCGAGTCCCACATGGCCATCGCGCTCGCCCAGCAGGGCGGCCTCGGCATTGTTCATCGCAACCTGACCATCGAGCAGCAGGCCGAAGAAGTGGACAAAGTGAAACGCTCCGAGAGCGGCATGATCGTTGACCCGGTGACCATGTCGCCGGACGACAAAGTTTCCGACGCGCTCGAAGTGATGCGGAAGTACAAAATTTCCGGCGTGCCGATTACGAAGTATAAAAAGCTGGTCGGCATTCTCACCAATCGCGATCTCCGTTTCGAAACCCGCTTTGACATTCCGATCAGCAAAGTGATGACCAAGGAAAACCTGATTACCGTGCCGGTCGGGACCACGCTCGAAGATGCGGAACAAATCCTGCATAAGCATCGCGTAGAAAAACTTCTTGTAGTGGACGACAGCTACAACCTCAAAGGTTTGATCACGGTCAAAGACATTCAGAAGAAATTGAAATATCCGAACGCCGCAAAAGATTCTCACGGCCGCCTGCGCGTAGGCGCTGCTATCGGTGCTACCGGAGACTACATGGAACGCGCCGAGGAACTGGTCAAAGAACTGGTGGACGTGCTGGCCGTCGACAGCGCCCACGGCCATTCGTCGCGCGTTTTGGAAGCGGTGAAGGCGATCAAGACAAAATTTCCCGAGATTGATCTTATCGCCGGAAACGTCGGCACCTTTGACGGCGCATGTGAACTCGCCAAGGCTGGCGCCGACGCCATCAAAGTCGGCATCGGCCCCGGTTCCATCTGTACCACTCGCGTCGTCACCGGCGCCGGGGTGCCACAGATCACCGCCATCGCCGAAGCCTATCGCGCCACCAAAGACGCCGGCGTTCCCATCATCGCCGACGGCGGCATCAAGTACTCCGGCGACATCACCAAAGCCCTCGCCGCAGGCGCGAGCGCGGTCATGATCGGCTCCATGTTTGCCGGCACCGACGAAAGTCCCGGCGAGATGATTCTCTATCAAGGCCGCACCTTCAAGTCCTATCGCGGCATGGGATCTCTGGGCGCCATGGCCGCGGGTTCCAGCGAGCGCTATTTCCAGATTGTCGACGGCGAAGCCTCCGTGGCCGCCCCCAACATGGGCAGCGATCCCAACCGCCTGGCCAAACTTGTCCCTGAAGGAATCGAAGCTCGCGTCCCTTATCGCGGATCGGTTTCGATGATTCTCTATCAGATGGTCGGGGGCTTGAAGTCCGGCATGGGATATTGCGGCTGCGCCACGCTCCCTGAGCTGCTGCAGAAAACCCGTTTCGTCCGCATCAGCGGTGCAGGCCTCCGCGAAAGCCATGTCCACGACGTGATGATCACGCGGGAAGCGCCAAACTACGCCGCGGAGTGAGGCAGTGGCTAGTCGGCAGTGACCACGCTTCGCATCGCTACCAAAAACCCTGTCATTCCTCGACTGCGCCATCCCTGCCATATCCTGCAGCGTCTGCTGCCCTCTCCAATACTGGTCATTGCAATGTGACTATAGTCGTTATATAATGATATACAAGGCGACCTATGAAACAAATGCCCGCAGGTGAATTCAAAGCCCGGTGTTTAGCGGTCATGGACAAGGTCCAGAAAACCGGGGAACCCGTTCTGATCACGAAGCACGGCAAACCGGTGGCCAAGCTGGTTCCCGCACCCAGCGCGCCCGATGACATTTTTGGCTACATGGCCGGCAAAGTGAAAATCATCGGCGACATTGTGGGCCCAGTCACTCCTCTCGAAGACTGGGAGAATAAGTGATTCTGCTCGATACTCACGTCCTCATCTGGATGTCGAGCGAACCGAATCGGCTTTCCAAGAAGGCCCGAGAAGCAATTCGGGAGGCAAGGCAGTCAACTGGAATAGCCGTCGCCAGTATGACGCTGTGGGAATTGGCCTGGCTGGCTGAGAACCAGCGAATCAGCATTGCGGGCAGCGTAGAGGCCTTTGTTCGCGAGAGTGTTTCGCGGGTCATCGTCATGCCAATGACGCCCGAGGTCGTCGCGCTTGCAGTGCGTCTTCCGGATGCTTTTCCCAAAGACCCAGCAGATCGCCTGATAGCTGCCACGGCCATCGTCGACGCCATGCCGCTGGTGACTGCCGATGAGCGCATTCGCCAAGCAAAAGTAGTTCAGACGATTTGGTAGAAATCTGGCACTACCCATGCATCGCTCTATACGCCTGCAAGCATCTCTTCGCCGTCTCCAACTCCCCAAACCCGCTGCCCTCCTGCTCCAGAAGGTAATACTCGACGCCACCGACACTCTCGGCAGCGGCAAAAATGCCTTTCCAATCGGCGCTGCCTTCGCCAAACAACGCCTTGTATCCCACTGCCGGATCAGGCGACCAGTCCTTCAAGTGCAGCGACTGTATCCGCGCGGGATTGGCGCGAATCCACGCTACTGGATCAGACCCCGCATCCAGGCACGTCCCCACGTCGAGCTGCAACATGATCGACGTCTTGGTGTTCTTCGCCAGAACTTCCATCGGCCGGACTCCCTCCACCGGTTTCCACTCTGCCTGATGATTGTGGTATCCAACTTTTAAGCCGGAGGGTTCAAGCTTTTCCGCAGTGGCATTCAACTCGTCGGCAATCGCCTTCCAGCCAGCCAGACCGCTCTTTGGCTCGGTATAGGCCATCACCATGTACTTGCACCCCAGCATCAGATTCATGTCGCGCGCACGATTGATGTTCTCTGCGCTGAAATACTTCTCGTCGTTGTGGGTTGAGTAGCAACGGATGCCGAGATCATCGAGCAGCTTGCGCATCTGTTTAGTCTGGATTTCGGTCCATTCGTAGTAAGGCGCGTAGAATTCCACGCACCGATATCCGAGTTGAGCAACGGCGCGGACCGTGCCCTCGAGATCCAGCTTCAGCGCCTCTCGGACCGAATACAGCTCCAGACCAACAGGAATAGAAGTGAACGCGTGAGCTCTGAGTGCCCACGGAAGCATGGCTGAGAGGGCAAGAAAGGATCGGCGAGAAAGAGTCATGCCCGAAATCGTACTCCGGAGTGACTCAAATTTCATCTGCGAGAACCAACTCAGAAAAGTGGAAAGAGTGCCCCATTTCTCGCGTTCTGTGAGAGAAGTGGGGCAATCCCAAAATTTCGCAGAGAAGAACGTCTGCCGGAAAAGGCTTACGACCCTAGAAACTGAACGTGGATATACGTCCCCAGCCGGACGTTGTAGGCCAAATACCATCCCACGTGATCAGGGTCGTCGTAAATCACGATGTCGTCGCTGTCCCAGAGCCAGTCGTTGCAATAGTCGTAGTCGTAAGGCGCGACCGAAAAGAAGAAGCCGCCGAAACCAAACCGCTCCCGGCTACCGCCGCCTAGCCGCCACACGTGGCCCGCACCAATCGGGCCGGTGAATCGCCCGTGCTCCCAAGGATGATCCAGGTGATAATGCGGATCATTGCGGCCGGTGTCATGGCCGACCCACTTGTCATTTTCCGCGTGAACGTGCGGAGCCTGAGGATGGCCCTGCTGATCGCTAAATGTGCGCCGTTGATCGTTGGCTGGCGCGGCCTGACGCGCCGGAGTGCGTACCTGTGCCGGTCCGTGGGCGGGAATACGTCCGCCGCCAACCCCGTGCTCGGGATTTGGGGCATGCCCGCCGCCACCGGAATGCCCGCCACCGCCAGCTTGAGCGTGCGATGGACTTCCGTGATCGCGCTGCGCGAACACGGGGAAAGAAAACAACAGGATTGCTGCGGACAGAGTGAAGAGATATTTCATGCGCTTGCCTCCTGCATCGTGAAAATCTGATGCAAGGAATATAGTGCGCGCCGTCTGGCGGCGAACGTATTTTTTTGTAAAGACCCGCAGGTCGTCCCGATAGGCTAGTTCTTAATCTTCCTACCCGCCGCGTCCCACACTGCCGGCGTCCCCTTGAAATACGAATAATTCGCCAGATGGCAGCCAATTGCGGCGTTGTTTCCGAACTCCTCGTTTTCCACCGTCTTTTTGCGCGAGCGGACGGCATCGAAAAAATTCGCCTGGTGGGCGACGACGTCGTTGTATCCGGTGGGCGGGGCGAAGGTTTCTGAGTCGGCATTGGGGTCAAACGGAACCGATGGATGGTCGACTTGCCATTTCGCCAGGTAGTCATTGCGCATTTGCGCAGGCCATCCATAGATGGAATAACTTTCCGCCTGCGGACGCGTGTCCTGCGGCACGTAAGTCAACGTCGTGCCTTTGATGATCATCGTCCCCTTGGTCCCGTAAAATCCGATAAACTCGCCGCTCTCGTTGTTCAGATTGCAGCGGAGATAGGCGCGGAAATTCGGGTAGTCGTAGAACGTTTCGATCAGATCGGGAAAGTCGCGGCCGTCTTTCCAGCGAAACAGTCCGCCGGCAGATTGCGCCCGCTGGGCCGGGGCGGGGGTTCCGGTGATGAAATGAATTCCCGAAATCATGTGGACGAATAAATCTCCGGCCAGGCCTGCGCCGTAGTCGCTAAAACAGCGATAGCGGAAAAAGCGGACGGGATCGAATGGCCGCTTGGGCGCGCCGTCCAGCCAAGCATTCCAGTCAATGGTCTGTTCGCTGGCGTCCGGCGGTATGGGATAGACCCAGGCGCCGCTGGCCGAATTGCGGTCCCAGTAGGCCTCGATGTTGCAGACGTCGCCGAGCTTGCCGGAATCGTAAATGTCCTTCGCGTGCTGATACACAACCGACGAAACCCGCTGGCTCCCGATCTGCACCATGCGGCCCGCCTTCTGCGTCGCCGCGACCATGGCGAATCCGTCGGCTACGGTGTGCGACATAGGCTTCTCGCAATACACGTCCTTGCCGGCGGCGCAGGCATCGACAAAAACCTTGCGGTGCTGATGGTCAGTGACAGCAATGAAGACCGCGTCAACATCTTTGCGATCGAGAATCTCTTTGTAGTTGCGAGTTGCTGGAACGCTCGCGTTCTTCACCGCTTCCTGCGCCGCCGCATGCCGCGAGTCATAGAGGTCGCACACCGCAACGCACTCAACTCCGGTCACTTTCAGCGAAGCGCCCAGCAGCTCGCATCCGCGCACCCCGGTGCCAATCGAGGCAAACCGCACCGTGTCACTAGGCGCAACCGGACGCGGCGATGCCCACAGCGGCTTCGGTTCCAGCAAGGTGAATTTTCCTGCCGCTCCGACGGCGGCGGCTCCGGTTCCAACTCGGATGAATTGACGGCGTGTCCACGATGGTTTGTTCATAGAATTCCGCTCCTTGGCTGAGAGTTCGACGCTCGCCGCGAAACGAAGTTGCGGCTAGAAACAATTCGCGGCGGCGATTATTGCACAAAGGCGTGGCTTAGAACAGGAGCGTTCAATCTTGGATTTAGGCTGGGTAGCGGATCAACGAAGCTTTGCGGAAGGAAGAGTCCGTCAATACAACGAATCGTACTTCGAGACCACCCACTCCCCGCTGCGGTTGTCGAGGGTCACGGAGAGCAGTTCTTCGTACAGAGAGCCGTCGGCCTGGTTACGGCGCTTGGCGCTGTAGTGCAGAATGCGCAACGGCGGGCGGTCTTCCCAATCCACAATCCGCCATGCAAGCAGAGGATGCTTGGCCTCGGAGTCGCAGATGAAAGCTGCGTAGGGCTTGCGATAGTCTTTTTCCCAGTCGGCCAACTGCTGGTTGCACTGTCCATTGCTCATGCCGCGGAGAAAATCTCTGGCCGCCAGCTCGGAGGTGCGGTCGCGAAGAGGATTTAGTTTGATCGACAGCGGGACTTGGGTAAGCGGGTCCACTTCCGGCGACTTCGCCAACACTGGCGGCTGGCTATTCAGCCAATTGAGGTACATAAAGAACCCCAACAGGATCAGGAAGCCGGCCCCGGCGGCGATCGCGATCTGGGTCTTCGAGAACTGCATATCTCATTCAGAGTCTAGTCCCGAATCAGGCGTTGAACAGGTTACTTCGGTGACCGTGGGAGGTTGTACATCCGGGCAGGGGGTCCTTGGGCGTGGGGTGTTGTCTACAATCGACATCGTGAACTCCGAGCACTTCGACGACCCTGTCGCCGCCTATGACCGCTTGGCCGCGCACTACGCGGATTTGAGCCACCTGCGGGAGGCTTATCTCCGCGGCGTCGAGCGCGAAATCATTTCGCGGATTCCGAAGGGCAGCAGATCGCTTTTGGATCTGGGCGCCGGAGACGGTACACGCGCTCTGCGCATTGCCTCGCAGGTGGGAATCGAACGGGTTGTTTTGGTCGAACCGAGCAAGGAAATGGCCGGCAGATCGGGGGAGCTTGCCGAGCTCTGGCCGGTGCGGGCTGAAGATCTGGCTCTTGATGCTGCTGAGAAAAACCACCGGGCCTGCGGCCCGTGGACGGACGAGGGCGTCCGTCCCCACACGACCGGTCCCAATACCAGCCATCCCCGCGCCGATGCCGAGAGGTTCGACGCCATCACCTGCCTGTGGAATGTGCTCGGACACATTCCGAGGGATGAAAAACGGCTGCGAGCGTTCACCGCGATCGCACGCCTGCTGGCCCCGCAAGGTCGGTTTTTCCTCGACGTAAATCACCGCTACAACCTACGCTCCTATGGAATTCTCCCTACCGGCGCGCGATGGATTCGCGATGCTCTATCGCCTGGCGAAAACAACGGAGACGTTCTCGCCGAGTGGAGCGACGCCGGCATCAGCACCTACGGCCACGTCTTCACCCATCGGGAGATCATGCGCTTGGCTGCGGCCGCTGGGCTCGAACTGGAAGAAAGACTAGTGATTGATTACGAGGACGGCCGAATTCGCTGCTTCGCTTTCCAGGGAAACCTTCTCTACATCTTTCGCCGCAGTTCGCGAATCGATTCCGCAAGCGCGCCGCAGGCTTCCTGAATTTCCGCCTCGGTCAATTCATTGAAAAATGGCAGCGCGATCACGCGATCAGCGACAAACTCGGTCTGACGAAGATTGGAAGAGGTGCCCTGGCTACCCCATCCTTTCGCGTTCTTGGCGAAACGGTGGGCGGCCAGCACCGGCTGCTGATGCAGCGGCGCGAAGTATCTCCCGGTCGCAATCCCTTTCTCGGCCAGTGATTCGCAAATCCAATCACGGTCCGTCGCTCCAAATTCCGCCCTCAGCCTTGCCGGATAAACGAACCAGCTAATCCGCCCCAGTCCGCTCGTCAAAGAAGGGCGAATGATTTCGCCAACGCCAGCCAGTTCGCGGTCGTAAATTTCAGCCAGCTTCTGCCGCCGTGCAACGATTTTTTCGATTCGCGCCAGTTGCGAAATTCCCAGCGCGCAATTGATGTCCGATAACCGGTAGCTGAAGCCAATCTCTGCATGCTGATACCAGTCGAGGGCGGGATCGCGACCCTGATTTCGCAATCGCTGCGCGTGCGCCGCCAGCCGCTCCTCTGAAGTAACCAGCACTCCGCCTTCGCCGGTTGTAATCTGCTTATTCGGATAGAACGCGAACAGACCGGCCTCGCCAAGAGTCCCGGCTTTGCTTCCGTGAACGTCCGCTCCCAGCGCCTCGCATGCATCTTCGATCAAGTGAATCGTGTGGCGCGGGTCCTGCCTTGAATCGAGCAACGTCTGCACTCCCTCGACATCCACCGGAAAACCAAACGTGTGCACCGCGAGAATCAGCTGCGTCCGCTCGGTAATCGCAGACGCCACCAAATCCGGAGTCGTGTTATACGTCGCAGGATCAATGTCCACGAATCTCGGCTGCAAGCCTTCCTGCAAAATCACATTGAGCAACGCCGGAAAAGTGAACGAGGGAAGGATGACCTCCGCCCCACGCTCCAGCCCAAGCGCGCGAACTGCGATGTGCAAGGCCGAGGTCCCTGAGTTCACAGCAACCGCAAATCTGCTTCCTGTGTAATCGCAAATCGCCTGCTCGAACTCCGCGACCTTGGGCCCCATGCTCAAATGCGGAGTGCGCAAGACTTCCATCACCGCTTCGCGGTCGGCGTCGGTAATCTCCGGCTTTGCAAGCGGAATTCGCGGGCTCATGACAGATTGGCATTCTTGAAGAGCAGCTTTGCGCCGAGAGAGGTTCTCACCAAGGTCCTCACGATAATCTTCGACGCTCCGCCGTCCCCATAAGGACTCTCCAGCCCGCGAATCGAGCACCGAAAGGCTGGTGTGAGCGTGCGGGCAATCGCGGCTTGAATCGCCTTACGATCAGCCGGAACGTCAATCACGTTGGCGGCGTGCTCGCGTCCCATTTGCCGAATCCCCACATTCAGCGCCGGAACATCCAGCGACGTGGATTCGATGATTCCGCTGCTGGAATTTCCCACCAGCACACCGACATTCTTAAGCAGGCTGAGATAAGTTCGATGGTCAAGATTCACAAACACGCGCGAAGACTTGTGCGACGCGGCGAATTCCTCCGCACGCTGAATCAACTCGCGGCAACCCGCGTCAGCATTGGGGTATATGAAGATCACTTGCCGTTGGATGCCCTCAAGCGCAGCAAACACTTCTTCCGCTTCCTCGACCGTGTTTTTCAACAACGTGACCGGGTGATAAATGCACAGCACTGCACCCTTTTCGATCTTCATCCCCGATTGTTTCTCCACTTGCGCCTTAGTCAGCAATCGCTCACGGCGCAAATGATCCAGCGAAAGGCTACCGCTGAACTTGATCCTCCACGGTTCCTCTCCCATGCTCGCGATCCGTTCCGACGCTCGTCGCGTGCAGGCGAAATGCAGGTGCGATATCTTGGTCAGCGCATTGCGCACCGCATCGTCGATCGCGCCGACTGTGATTTCTCCGCCTTCCACGTGAGCGATGGGGATCCGCAGCGCCAGCGCGACCGCAGCCGGCGCCAGCATTTCGTACCGGTCGGCGATGAGCAGAAGAATATCCGGGCGCAGGCGATCGAGTGTATCCGCCAGGCCGATCGTGGCGACGCCAATCGTCTTCGCCATGCCGACGTCGGTGTCGGAATCCAGCAAGCATTCCACCCGCGTCACTCGCGCCGCACAAATCTCGCGACCGGTGTACCCAAACACCGGAGAAAGATGCGGCCCCAGCGCAATCACCTGCAACTCGACCGCCGGATTTCCCGCCAGATCTTGCAGCAGCCAGCGCACGTGCGCATAGTCGGCCCGTGAAGAAGTAACGATGGCAATCTTTCGCTTCAAGCAGTTCTAACCGAATGGGATTTGGTTCAGAAAGGATTCTACTGGTTTGCAGCCTGTGTTTTTTGTGCGGCCGCGGGGTGGGCGCCGGGCACGCCGGGCTGATGCGCGTCCGTCACGCGATAGTCTTTGTACTCGATGGTCAGAGTCGCACGCCCTCCCAGCCGGATGTAGCTGACCGACTCGTTCTTGACCGGAAGCCAGAAGCCCTGAAATTTCTGGTATTCGTGATGGATCTCGCTCTTCTTGGTCCAGAACGACGGGTTCTGCGCGGGCTCGGCTTCAATGCGGGTGACGGCGAAATCAGTCGCGTCCACCCACACCAGCCCGCGATAAACATATTTCGTGTTGGACTTTGGGTTCACCCGCAACTCATATTGTCCGCTAGTCTGCCCGGGCTTCGGAGGCTCGTAGCCAACCCACTCGAAGTTGTAATTATCGCGATTCAATTGCGTCCGCGCGCTGATTGCGGGTTGCGCCGCCTCCTGCTCGCTATCCAGCAGCTTCTTGAATACCCGATTCAGAATCAACTTCGACCCGTTCTCGGAAACCACCTTAAACTGTTTCGACGAAGGCCGGTCGTAGATGGCCTCGACGGTCATATCCGCCTCTCTGTCTCCCGGGAACCCGGTGTAAACCAGCCGGTACACTCGCGTCGCCTCAGAGTGCAAGAGGGCCTGCGCCCGCTCTTGATTTTTGCGCACCAGATTATCCACCACTTGATCCAACGAGAGCGGCGGCTTCCCCATCGCGGATGGCGAGGCTGTCGAATCCGCGGCAGTAAGGTTCGAGGCGCTGATCAACGTCGCAAAGGCAAAGACGACTAGCGCCGGCGCGATGCGAGTTGTCGGCACGACTCTCATGGGGCTTAAACCAGTCTAACTCGATATTTGAGTTGCTCGTTATTGGCAATATGGCGGAGAAAGAGGGAAATACGGTCTAGCCAAGGATGGCTGACGTTTTTCGCAGCTCTCGGCCGCCAGTCGAGGCAATCGTGATCTTCAGGAACTGCAAGTTGCTTTCAGCACTGTCAGCAGGCAATTCGTGAGGATTCCTTCGGAAGTTCCTCGTGCTGAAATGAATCATTCTCGCGCCTTAATGAATCCTTAACAATTAGGCAAAGTGCCCCAGCACACGTCCCGCTCGAACTTGGTAAACTGGAATGCCTCGCGAGAAAGCAGAAGCGGGGAAGCGTTCATAGAAGAAGGCAGGGAGAGACTTATGGCGGTAAGCGATCAGGCGGCAGTAAGACTGAACACCGGAAAAGAAATCGACAGCCTGAGCATCAACACCATCCGCACTTTGTCGATTGACGCGGTGCAGAAGGCCAACTCCGGACATCCCGGCGCGCCTATGGGACTTGCTCCGGT
>Ga0210407_10001006_pt1 | contig 27991 bp, 24 predicted proteins | sample IncBWC27MmetaG_FD_150860 | JGI IMG/M metagenome (GOLD analysis project Ga0210407, IMG submission 150860) | Forest soil microbial communities from Barre Woods Harvard Forest LTER site, Petersham, Massachusetts, United States - Inc-BW-C-27-M | ecosystem: Environmental > Terrestrial > Soil >...
ACCTAGCCCAATTTCAATCCGTCCTGACCTCCGCCAATCACACGCTGAAGCGCGCTCTCACCGACCCCCATCTTTTCAGCGGCATCGGAAATGCCTACTCCGACGAGATCCTCCACCACGCCCGCCTTTCGCCTCTCATGCTTACCCAACGCATGAATCAAGAAGAAATCGGCCGCCTCCACGATTCCGTCCGCCACACCCTCACGATATGGACGCAAAAACTGCATGACGCTGCTGGCGACAAATTCCCCGAAAAAGTCACCGCCTTCCGCGAAGGCATGGCCGTTCACGGCCGCTTCCGCTTACCCTGCCCCGACTGCGGCACGAAGGTGCAGCGCATTCGCTACGCCTCTAACGAAACCAACTATTGCCCGCACTGCCAAACCGGCGGAAAGCTCCTCGCAGACCGCGCTCTCAGCCGCCTCCTCCGCCAGGACTGGCCCCGCTCCCTCGACGAACTCGACCAGCGCTAATCCCAATCTTCGCACGTTACAGCCGCATCACTTGACATGCGTTACGTTACGCGTTACGCTGCGGGTGTAGCGTCGAAATGATCCGCTCGATCCGCCACAAAGGTCTGAAACGACTATACGAAGACGACGACCCGCGCGGGGTCATAAGCGAGCACGCGGAAAAGCTGCGAGACATTCTTGTACGTCTCGACGCTGCCACTACGCCTGCCGATATGGACTTGCCAGGGTTTCGGCTGCATCCACTCAAAGGCGAGTGGAAGGGCTTTTGGGCGGTCACCGTTCGCGCCAACTGGCGGATAGTTTTCCGTTTTGCCGGCACGGATGCGGTGGACGTCGATTATCTGGACTATCACTAAGGAGATTGAACTATGCCAATGAAGAACCCGCCGCACCCCGGCGGCTTGGTATTGCGCCAGTGCATTGAGCCTTTGGGCCTGACCATTACGGAGGCCGCCGCCGCTCTGGGAGTCACGCGCACCACCCTATCGGAACTGGTAAATGGGAAGCGCGGGATTTCTCCTGAAATGGCCGTGCGCTTGTCTAAAGTCTTCGGCGGCAGCGCCGAAAGCTGGCTGACACAGCAGGCGCAGTACGATCTCGCGCAAGTCCGCGCCGACCGCATCAAACTCCGGCGGCTGGCGTTGGCTTAGCCGTTTTAAGGATGGCTGTTTGTATAGAGAGCGTTTCTATGATCAGTATTCAATGGTCGAGGATAAGTCAGAGGCCCCAGGTGCAGCGGCTGGCCGGTCTTGTGGTCCTTAACATGCCAATCCCAAATACGACCAAGGTCAGTTTTCACGCATGGAATCAAAACCGCAATCAGAAGTAGCCAGTTCTGGAACGCATGGCTCCCGGAGAGAACGAAATCACACTTGCACCTGCGACGGTTCTGGTGGAGTCAGCCTGGCCCTTCAACTTGCGCTGGGCCACACGGCGGGCGTGTTTTCTGTGCTTTTCTCCGTAGATCCATTGAAACAGCACATACAGCAAGAAATCACACCCAAGAATGCAAAACGCCAGGAAGATCGTAAGCGACATTGCGGCCTCACTCGCACGGATGCGATTGCCTCCCGCGGCCAACCCAATAGTCCAATCGGCCACACTAAGAAGTCCTGAGAGGTTTGTAAGGATTTGGTTAGGAGACGTGCAGCCAAGGGGGATTGCCTCAACTCCCTCGCGGCCCCAGCACTCACTCATCAACCCATCTTGCGATACACTCAAGTTATGGGATTCTTGCGGCGGCTTTCACGCTGGATAGGAACCGGAAAACAGATGACCCACATTGTTGCGGGCAACATGGCACCTGGCTTTTCGCTCAAAGGACTGGACGGCAAGAACTATTCGCTCGGCACGCTGATGGAGCGCGGCCCCGTGGTGGCGGCGTTCTTCAAAATCTCGTGCCCCGTCTGCCAGTTCACGTTTCCCTTCCTCGAACGGCTGTACAAACGCTACGGGGGCGATGGGGTTACATTTCTTGGCATTTCACAGGACGACGCCCGCGCCACCAAGAAATTTGCCGACGAGTACGGCATAACTTTTCCCCTGCTCCTCGATGAAGAAGGCTATCCGGTTTCCAATGGCTATGGCCTGACCAGCGTCCCTACGATTTTTCTAATCGACACCGAAGGCACCGTCAAAGTCAGCTCCATGGGATTCGACAAGAAGGACCTGGAGAGCGTCGCCGCCGAACTCGCCGAACGCAAGAAGATCTCGCTGGCGCCGCTCTTCAGTCCCAACGAAAGCGTGCCCGCCAACAAGCCGGGTTGAGGATCGAAAAACTAGGTCCGGTCGGGACCTTGCAGACAAATGGGCGAGCCAGGCGTGGCGTGAAAATCACGTTAGAAAACAACAGCAATGAAGAAGCGCAAGAAAAAAGTCCTGGACGTTGGAAAAGAAGCCAGACGTGCAGCCCGTCAATCTGGCATCGCGCCGGCCGCCACGCGCGTAATCGCGGACAAGCGCAAGCGCCCGCCAAAACACACCAAAGAATGGCTGGACCGGGAATCCGGTTGAGAGCGCGCTAAAAAGCGAAGGTCACCTGCAAATCGATGCGCCGATTTGCGGTGGAAGAAGAATAAGGCTGGCCCGCAGGCCCGTTCGATTGTCCGAAGATCGGCGAACTCAAGTCCCCAATGGGCGTGGCCACGTTTACGTTGTTGAAGATATTTCGAGCAGCGACGCCGAACGTAAGGCTGTAGCGCTGGCCAGTGGTATTTCCGTCGAATCCGCCAAAGCCGCGTCCGCCACCGCCGCCCCGGGGACCGCCGGGACCGCGGCCAAAGGTTCCACCGGCTCCCGGACCACCGGGCGCTCCCGTGGGAACCTTCTCTGTTTTTTTACCGAAGCCGAAGGTTTTGCTAAGGCGAAGGTTTAAGGTGAAGCGTCCGGGTCCTTCCGCAAAGTTGATTGGAATGGCCGGTTCTCCTGGTGCGGGAGTGAGATTGAAGCAACCGAATTTCGTTGACACAATATTGGTGGAAGGCGCGGAAGTGCAGCTTGCCAAGGAGGGCCTGGCGTTGAATTGCAAATCGCCGAAGGGGTCCGCGCCGTTGGTGATATTGAACGGGATCCCCGAGCTGGCGATGAGGTAAGGGCTCAAGCGGAAAGAGTACGGCAAGCCGATGGTTCCGCCAATGAAAACCCGGTGGCGCACGTCGAAGGCGGCGCGGCCGTAATCTTCGCTGAGGTTGAAGGGATTCGAGGGGATGCTTCCCGCGCCATTGGTATCGGAACGACCATAGTTCAGCGTGTAGTAACCGATGAGCGAAAGCTTCGCACCCAGACGGATGCTGCTGTTCACGATAAGCTGGTTCTGCTTGAAGATGCCTTCCGATTGATATTGAAAAATGTTGCCCGCCGCGGGATTTTGGCGCAGCCCGTTATTCGCTGGATTCAGCGCATTGATGTCGTTCGTATCAAACTGATGAATCCCGCGCGAAGAAAGATAAGTGATGGCCAGGTTGGCGTTTTTGGTGAGTTGCCGCTCCAGGCTGACGCCCGTTTGCATGATGTAAGGAGTCCGCAGCGCCGGATTCACCTGGTAAATCGATGCGGCGGTGCCGGTTTGCTGAAGCTGGCTCACCACAGGAATGTCGGTCAGGAAAAAGTTGGGATTGTTCACCACAAATTGCTGTTGGATGAGACCGTTGAGCCGTTCCTGCTGCACAACGAGATCATAAGTAAACCGGTCATAAAAAATGCCAAAGCCGCCGCGCAGCACAACTTTGGGCGCCTTCTTGGCGTCGCCGCCAATGCCCCAGGCAATGCCAACACGCGGAGCGAAATCGGCATGGTCGGAAAGATGATCTTGCGTCTCGAAGCGCAATCCGAAACTTGCCGTGATGTTGGGCCGAACGCGCCAGTCATCTTGCACATACAACCCGGCGTCAAGCCAGTTCACGTCCACGAGCGGGCTGCCATTGAGCGCGGGAGTCGCCGTGATGGAATACCGGCTGGGCCCGAAGCCGCAAGCGATCAGCATCTGCAAATTTTGTTCCGGCGAAACGTTCGCCGGTGGATTGGCCAGTCCCGTTTGCAGCAACGTAAAGGCCTGGATTCCGGTGAGCTGCGTGCCGGCATTTGCGCATCCCGTCCCGGCGGGAGTCACACGCGACCCGAAGTTGAACTCTCCATTGAAATTCCCGTTCGATTCATTGGAATCGCGATTCACGCGCAGCCTGCCACCGAATTTCAAGAAGTGCTTGCCGAGCGACATCGAAGTGTAATTCTGCAATTCGTAGCGGTCGAGGATGTCGCTGCTCTTCCCCGAAGGGTTGCCGCCATCCACGAACGCGCCCTGAATGGAAAGCGTCGGAGCAGTGCTCTGCGGCGTTTGGTCCGTGGTTTCGCGAATAAACTGGAAGCGCGTCTCATTGATAACTTTGGGGCTCAGGATCTGGGTATCGCTGATCTGAAGAGTCTGCTCGGTGTTGAGCTCGTTATACCCTAGAGATGCGAGATTGAACTGCCCGATGCCGTCGTTAGTTTCGTTGTTGTGTTCGTATTGATAGCGCACGGTGAGCGTGTTGTTTGCGCTTACCTGGTAATCCAGCCGCGGGCTGAGGTTCGTGCGGGTGCGGGGATTGGGCACGGCCTGGGTGAACTCCGTGACATTGAAATTGGGATCGAGGATCTGCGCGTTGACCACGGAAAGGTCATTGATATCCCGGCGCTCGAAATTGAAAAAGAACGATGCTTTCTTGCTGAGCGGGCCCCCAACACTGCCGCTGAACTGCGTGGTCTCGTAGCCCGGAGGCGATGTTCCGGCGGCGCTGGCGTCAAACGGATTCCGTGAATTGAAGGAGTTGGTGTTGCCGGTCAGGAAAAGCTGTCCGTGAAGCTGGTCTGTGCCAGGCTTGGTAAAGATTTCGACCCGCCCATAACCCAGCCTATCGTACTCGGCGGAAAACGGATTCTGGTTAATGCGGATTTCTCGAATCGATGCTTTCGGAGGCAACTGTCCAGCCGTAAAGCCGTCGATGTAAATTTGTCCGCCGTTGGGACCGGCGGAGGGCCCCGCCAGCGCTTGCAGCTCGGACTGCAATTCATCGGGATCGTCCGAAAGCGCCTCCAGGTCTTTTCCCTTCAGCACCACCGTGCTCGCGTTATTCTCCGGGCTGACATCCACTTTGGTGGACGAATCCGTAACCTCGACCTTTTGCTCTTGTTCTTCGATTTTCAGTGGGACGTTCAGCTTCGTTGCGGGTCCGGCGGCCACCTCGACACTCTGGGCTTCAAAAGTAGCGAAGCCCTGAGCTAATACTCTTACGCCATATTTTCCCGGCGCGAGTCCCTGCACCTCAAAAATGCCATCGCGATTCGTGGTGGAGTTGAGTGCTGCTCCACCAGGCGTGAGCACCAGCACCGTCGCTCCTCCTACCGAAGCACCGGAAGGATCGGTGACTTGACCGCGCAGAGAACCGGTAGCCGTTTGCGCCCATGAAGGAGCGGCAACGAGAAAATAGAAAAACAGGGCGAGAATAAAAACCGCGAACCGAACAACCCTAAAGTGCATTCCTGCTCCTGGAAAATGGTTGAGTCCGCGGCGCGGACTTATGGCGCGGCTGCTTCGCCTCCGCCGCTATTCAGGCTCCACGGGGAGAGAATCGTGGATGCTCCATCTTTCGGCGATGCCTGAAGGATCGGTTCGACACCGCCAAGCAAAGTGATCACCGTAACGCCAGCGTCTCTTGTTCCTTGCGTGGCAACAATCATGACTGCATCGCCTTTTTGCAAATCCGAAAGCGTTGCGGCAGGCATGCGGCCAATGGCTTGCTGCAAGTCAGGTGCTCCCCCGCCCCGTCCCGTGCCGCCTGGCCCCGAAGGAGAAGTGGCTGTAGGCTGCGCCGGAGGAGCCGACGCGGACGCAGAAGCAGATGGCGCATCCGCTCCAGTACCCTTCAAGCGTGCGGCGATGCGCTGAGCCATGGGTAAAGGCAATTTTCGAAGCTGTGATTCCGTGGTGATCTTCACGATGACATTTTGCTTGGTCGCCAGGTCCATTACGTTGATCGTTCCTGCTGCGGCGTCAATCGCACTAATCGTTCCGGCGATACTGCGAAACGAGCCGGAAACGATTTCCTCGGCCGTCAGCTCCGTACCGTCGGCGCTGCGGATGCCCCGGGCGCGAAGCTGGTCTCCCGTTTGAATCTGGTCGAGCAGAGCGGGTTTGGCTTCATCGAATTTGGTGGAGTCCGGGGCGTAGCGGCGCAGAACGGTGTCCTTCGAAAAATGAATCAGCACGTTCTTCTTGTCTCCCGATGCCGCGGTGGCAATAGTGATCGTGCCCGCAGCGGCATCGATTCCGTTGACCAGGCCTCCCACGCTGTGCTTTTGCCACTCTTCGCGTTCGCGCGCCTGCTTCTCCGCAATGTCCGTTTTTTTCATGGCGATTACGGACGTGGCGTTCACGGACTTGCCGTCCGCAGCCAGGGTTCCGCGAACGAGGATGCGGTCGCCCGGCTGCAAGTCCTTCAACTGGATGGGTGCGGCGTCTTTCAAATCCTTTTGGCCCGGAGCGATGCGAAGCAGACGCGTCGCGTCTTGAATCAGAACAGTGACTTCGCTGCCCGCATCGATCGTAAGCGTTATAGTATTCCCGGCAATGGTTTTGACGGTTCCGACCGGCTTGGCAACAGCGTTTTGTGCAGGTCCTTGCGGGGCCGGCATAGCTGGGATGGCCGGCGTGAATACTGCGGCACCGAGACAGACGACTGCGGTGAGCGTTAGTTCCTTACGGACAAAACGCACCTTCACCCTCATGTTCTTCCACCATGCGGATTTCCAGCAATATGGGTACACGTGGTCCTTGCCAAGTGTTAGACGTAGGCAGACGACGAAAATGTTACAGGACAAGCAGGGGGTGGTCGGATTACGTCGCTTTTGCTGTGATCGCGCGGTCGACGGATAGACTTCCGGCACCTCTGATCATGATGGATAGGCCAACGACAATTGCCAGGAGATGATACTCATATCCTTCACCCTTCTGAGTGCCATACCAATTCATGAATAGCCCGTTTTGGAAGTGCACCATATAGACGGCGACGAGCATGTCGCAGACGATGCCGAAGGCCGCAACGCGTGTGAGCAAACCCAGCAGCAAGCCGAGGGACCCGAAGAACTCCGCGGCGATGGCCAGAAAGGCAAATGGCGCGGGGATGTGCATCTGCTGGGTGAAAAAACCCATTGTGCCGGTGAAACCATATCCACCAAACCAGCCCAGCATTTTTTGCGCGCCATGAGCGAAGAAAATGCAACCCAGGACAAGTCTGAGAATCGTGAGGACCGGGTCGTCGTTGGTACCGAGCAGTTTGCGAAACATGGAGACCTCCTCGATTGAATTTTCAGTTCACGGACCGTGAAATTCACTAGCGCCCCTGTATGGCACCTTCGGCTGAGCACTTCCAGATGTCGTGAGCAGGCCTATCTTTATCATGGCGGTAGCGGTTTCTGCCAGTACTCGCTGTCACCAGCACTGCACAGAGGATCCGCCGCGGCACTCGGGAGAAGAATATGGCTTTTCGTTATTGCAGATGCTTCCGCACTTCGGGCGAAGGGTTTCCTCCACAGAGTAGGATCACCACGGTCTTTTCTTGCGAACTGGACGCTTCCTTAAAATACGCAGCGAGGGCAACTGCCGCAGCGCCTTCTATTCCCCACCTTCGCTGATGCGCCCAGCGCATGGCTTCCAGAATTTCCGCCTCGCTGACGAGAATGCCGCGGTGCATTGCCTTCCGCGCCAGTGGAAACGTGATTGAGCCGGCTTCCATGCCACCGGCGGTGCTCTCCGAGAGGGTGTACGTTTCAGGGAAATCGATGAGGCGCCCCGAGCGGATGGATTCATAAAGGATGCGTGAGTTTTCTGGCCAGCAGCCGACCATTTCGGTGTGCGGGGACATAGCTCGAAGGTAAGTTCCGACGCCACTGAGTAATCCACCGCCGCCCGCGGCGATGTACACGGCATCCATTCGCTGAACTTGACGGCAAAGCTCCGGTCCGATCGTGCCCTGCCCCGCAATGACGAACGGATCGTTGTAGGGCGAGATATAGATTCTGCCGAAATCGGAGGCGGCTTGGCGCGCGACAAGCTCGGCGTTGAGTGTATTGTCACCCACGACGCGAATCCTCGCGCCGCATTCCTGAATCTTGCGCACTTTTTCCCCGGAGACCTGCGTGGAGACAAAAACCTCCGCGTCAATCCCGCGGTGCTTCGCGGCAGTGGCAACGCCCAAAGCGTGATTCCCGGTGGAAGACGTCACGACCCCCGCTGCGGCTTCGGCGTGGGAGAGACTCATCACTTTATTGGTGGCGCCACGGAGTTTGAAGGAGCCGGTCTTTTGCAGGTGCTCGAGTTTCAGATAAACGCGCGCTGTAGCCGGCACACGATGTTCGCCAGAAAGGAGTTCGACCGGAGTTTCCCGCGCCAAGGCATAGATTCGTTTTTGCGCGTCGCCGATCATTGCCAGGATATTTGCCGCAAGATCGTCTGCTGGGGTTTGCGTTGCCATGGGAACTGACATTGTTCTACGAGTCCTCCGGCGGATTCCAGGGCGGCTAAGAGGACGTATGATTTACGCTTGGAATTGCCGCCAGCTCTTCTGCGCGGGCAAAAAGTTTGGGAATATCCTTGCGGGTCACATAGCGGAGATGAAATTCGCCGGGCGCTGCGACGCCGTCGGGCTTCTCAATGTACTTTGTTTCCGCCACGGGAATGAATTTATCGAGCACGCGGTTGACGCCGATATTGCGCGTTCGCGTTTGATGAATCAATTGCGAGATTGGCGCGAGATCGAAATAGGCCTTGATGCGGAAGGGATAAAGAGCGGTGGAAAGGCCCTTGGCGCGCAAGTTTGGCACGATGATGTGCCAATGGGAATAGTTCACGTGTGCGAAATAGCGATTGAGCAGGGTGTAACCGACAAGTTTTTCATCGAGCGTGATTGCCAAAGAAATCGTGCGCTGGTTTGGATCGCCTGTGGGAATCGAATTCTGGAAACGTGTGTGCACGGCTTTCGCAGATCCTAACAGCTCGCGATCGACGCCCATGAAGGCAAGGTGCTCCTCCGGACTCAGGAGCCAGTAGTCGACAATTGCCGAAAGGTCGACGATTGAAAGATCTCTCAGACCTGCTACACCGTTCGCGGTTTTCACAGATGCGAAGTTCGACATCCACTCCCCCCACGTGGTCCACAATAGCAGTGATTCCTCAGAGTAGATCCCGCGCGGGTTCACAGGCACAGCGTCAATTTGGCCTCCCTTAGGTGCGGTGATTGAGGCGGAGGAAAATCGTACTCGACATTGGACCATTGCTGGTAAGGGCGCAGCATGCTGCGCCCCTGCAAGGGAGGTGGTTGCATTGCGCTTTCCGCCGTGTTGTTAGTGCTTGTGAAAGTGCGGAAGAACTTTTTGGCCGAACAGACGCGCTTGCTCAGGACGGTTGTCGCCCCACAGTTCGAGCATGATGTGCGTGCAACCGGAGGCGCGATACTCTTCGAGTTTTTCGATGCACTGCGACGGCGTGCCGGCGATGGGGCAGACTTTGTCGAGAACGGCATCGGTGACGGCACGCGCTGCTGCTTTTCGCCCCCCAGATTCCATGGCTTCGGCGATGGGGCGAATTTCTTCGAACGCCAGGCCGGCGCATTCGAGAAGAGTATCGGCGGATCCGCGGATGTTCTGGACTTTGTTGGCGAGATACATCGCGGCCATTTCGCGAGCGCCTTCGCGGGCGGTTTTTACGTCTTCACCGATGCTGCCGACGATCACCGAGCCGAGATCGAGTTTCGCAGGATCCTTCCCTGCTTTGCGCGCGCCTTCTTCCATCATCTTGCGGGAGTATTCGACGAATTTCGGTGTGGTGATGCTGGCGGTCAGCAAGCCGTCGGAATGCGAGCCGGCCAGACGCTGTAGCACGGGCCCCGTTGCACCAACATACACGGGAACGCGCCAGCGCGGAACGTGCGCATCGGATTTCAGCGCGGGGGAATAAGCCTGGAAGGCTTTGCCTTCGTATTTCACTTCGTTGCCCGCCAGCATGGCTTCAACAATCTCAATGCTTTCACGCATCACCGTCGCGGGGCCAACTTCTTTTCCTTTTTCTCCTTCGCCGATTTCCTTCATAAAAATTTTGGAAGCGCCGAGACCAAGCAGGAAACGATCCTTGCCGGCAGCTTCCTGGAGTACGCGCGCTTCCATGGCGATTTGCACGGGATGGCGCGTGTACGGAGAGATGATGCCCCAGCCGATAACGATTTTTTTGGTTTCGCGAGCGACGATGGCGGTCACGGCGGTGGAAGAGCGCGCTTCCATGGAGTGCTTTCGCCACCAGGGGTAGGCCTCGGCAAGCCAAAAGGTGTCGAAGCCTGCGGCGTCACAAGCCTGGGCCATGGCCACGGTCTCGTTGAGGGGTTCCATGCTGAGCTGCAAAACACCGATTTTGAAAGGCGTGCTCATCGTTGCACTTTTCTCCGTTTGCGGACGATATGTGAATGTTCTCTCACGCCGGATCGATCCAGGAATGTTCGAGTCCTTTTACCAATTGCCAGAGAGCGCGGTTCAACGGCGTGGGGACGCCGGTTTTCTCGCCCCAGTCGGCGATCGCTCCGTTCATGAAATCCACTTCGGTTTGGCGCTTGGCAAGAATGTCTTGCAGCATGCTGGCGCGATGCTTGCCGGGAGCGTTGGCGCCTTTTTGCACCAGCGCGCGCGGATCGCCGTGAAGCTCGATGCCAAGCGCTTTGGCGACGGCTTCGCCTTCGGCGATCAGGGCGTTGAAGAGCGTGCCGGTGGGCGCGTAGCGCGTTGCTGCGCCGTGATGCAGCAGGGTGAGTGCACCGACAGGATTTGTGGAAGCGTTAAAGATAAGTTTGGTCCACTGCGCGCCGCGCGCATCTTTCAGCGGAATGACGCGCAAGCCGGAACGATTGAGGAGTTCGGCGAGTTTTTCGACGCGCTCGTAGGGCGTGTTGGTGGGCTCGAACGGGCCGAGCCAGGTGTCGCCGTTGATGTCGAAGCCGACGTGGCCGGGTTCGATGACGTGCCCGGCGGGAAACGTTGTGCCGCGGATGACGCAAGGAACGTGCTCGGCGAGGATTTCTTCGTTGCCCACGCCGTTTTGCACGGAAGACACGGCGCTGCGCGGGCCGAAAATGTGCGCGGTCTGCTCAATTGCAGTTCGCGTGTGCGTGCTTTTGGTGGCGACGATGCCGAAATCGCACGCAGGGATTTCGCGGGCGTTCGAAGTAGCATGAAGACGCGCGGTGAAATCGGCGGCGCCGCTGATGCGCAAGCCACGTTCCTGAATGGCGCGCATGTGCGCTTCAAAAACATCGTAGGCGTGCACTTCAACATCTTCAAGACGCGCAAGATGCGCGCCGAAAATGCTGCCAATGGCGCCACAACCGACAATGCAGATTTTCACGCTCATGCGGTCTTCAGGGCCTCCACACCCGGATAGAAACGCCACGGAACATTGGCCAGGCATTCACCTTCTTTCTTGCCGACGCGATAGGTGTCTTGCGTGTAGAGGCAAACCTGACCGTCTTGATCGACGACCTGCGGATGAAAGCTGAGCACCATGTTTTCCTTTAGCTCGATCTTCGTGTTCGCGCCGATGGCGGGATGCTCGATCATGGTCATGCCGATGGAATGACCCGTGAGATGGCCCAGCGCGAAGCCTGCCTTGCTAAAGACATCGGCGGCGGCTTTGTGAACTTCGCTGGCGAGGACGCCTTCGTGCATCTTTTCGCGCGCGGCTTCCATGGCATGAGGGTAGACGTCGCTCATGGCTTTGGTGCGGGAGCTGATTTTTCCGCGGATCAAGGCCCGGGAAAATTCGATCCAGTAGCCGGCTTCGCCGGTGATTTCGAGCGAGTAGAGCAGTAAATCGTCGGGGCCGACTTTGCGTTGCGAAGGAACCTTGAAGTGCGCTTCGGCTTCACCGCCCGTGCCGCTCAGGACGATATTCATCATGCGCGGGCCAGCGCCTCGCGCGAAAAAGCGTTCGACGGCGGGGGCCATGATTTCGGCTTCGCTTTTTCCCGGCTCATAGGCTTCGAGCAGCGCGTGGAAGCCGTCCAGAATGATGTCCATGCTGTCGCGGAAGCCTTCGAGTTCTTCTTCGCTCTTCACGGCGCGCGCCATGTCGAAATGAAAATCGAACGGGACAAGTTCGAACGCGCCTTGTTGCAGCTCGCGATAATCGCGGACGGCCATGATGTAGTCCATGCCGTAGACCGCGACGCGTTTCCAGTTACGTTTTTCGATTTCTTCGCGCAGCCATTTGCCGGGAATTTCCGCCCAGACTTTTTCGCGGACCCAGGGCGCTTTTTTGTCGCCGATCCAGCGCGCCTCACGCGGAAAGACGAGCGTGGGATCGCCAGCGAGCGGGATGAGCACGTAGACATAGCGATGCACAATTTCGAAGCCGGAGGTATAACGCACGGCGCCTTCGAAGCCCGTGTACTGATTGCCGCAGACAATGATGACGTCGACTTTTTCGGCGGTCATCGCGTTGCGGATGTTGTGGTAGCGCCGGTCGATCTCTTTTTGACTGGTCATTGCAGTTTTCTCCGGGTTATATCTTAGGCCCTCAGTGCGCGCCGCAGATCTCGGCCGCAGCCAGCGCGTAAACTCTAGTGGTGTTGACGAGCGTCTCGATAGCGACTTTTTCTCCTTCGGCGTCGCGCGGACCGCTAGAGGGGCCATAATTCAGCGTTTCGATGCCGAAGCGAGTCATGACCGAAGCATCGGAATCCCAGAGAACGGTGGCGTGCTTCGGCGCCGAGCCGAGGACGCGCTGGTGGCAGGACTCAATGGTTTTCACGAGTTGGTGATCTTTCGAGATTTCCGCCCCAGGGACAGAAACAAACGTTTCATATTCGATGCCGTAGTTCGGATGTTTTTTGCGCAAATCGAGGACGAGCTGCTTGACGGAGACGCGCACTTCTTTCAGCGGCATGGTTGGAGGAACGCGCACGTCAAGAAAAACATCGGCGCGCTCCGGCGTGCGGCTGACGCGCCATGGATAGCCGCCGCGGATGCAGCCGACGTTCACCACGCCGGGCTGGCCGTCGTAGGAGGCTTTCTTTTCCCACGCCGCGATCCATTCGTAAACGGGCGTAAGAATCTCTTTCAAGCGGAAAATGGAACTGTGGTCTTGCTTTCCGCGCGTAAAAGCCGTGTGGACGTAGTGCCCATGTGTGGAAAGGCGGACCCACACCGTGCCGTAGTGGCCGAGAACGAGCTGCATGTCCGTTGGTTCACCGAGGATGCACATGTCCGGCAAAACGCCGTGATTCACGAGATGATGCGTGCCAACGCCGTAGCCGCGATACTCCTTGCCAATGAACTCATCGCTCCATTGCGTTTTTTCAATTTCTCCGGCCACCGCGGCGATAGTCACGTCGCCTTCAAGTTTCACTCCCGCGCGCATGAGTGCCTTGACCGCTTGCGTGTAACAAACCAGCGCGCCCTTCATGTTGTAAATTCCAAGGCCGTAGATCATCCCGTCCCGAATGACGGCTTTCGGTTTGTAGCCGAGGCCGGTGAGAAATGTTTCGCGGCCGGTGTTCGAGGTGTCCATGTGGCCGTTGAACATGAGGCTTTTTCCGTTACCGGTGCCTTCCCAGAGGCCCACCACGTTCGCGCGGCCTTCCTCGACTTCTTGCCAGGAAACGTTCAAACCAGTTTCTTCAAGTGCGCGGCGCATGTAGCGGCCCATCTCGAGTTCCTCGCCCGTGGGGCTCGGAATATTCACGACGTCGCAAGACATTGCAACAATCTCTTCTTCGCGCACCTGTGCCAGGATCGCCTTTGCCAAATCATCCTTCATTGCGCGCGAAGCCTCCATAGAAGTCGGTCCATCATTTTAGTGCCGTTCGTTCACAGACGAAAATCATCGGGGTACGAGCACAATTTCTCGCAGCCGTTCGCGGTGACCAGAAAATTGTCTTCGAGGCGCAAGCCACCGCCACCTTCCCAGTAAGCGCCAGGCTCAATCGCCAAAACCATATTCGAACGCATGACGCCCGGCGCTGCTTGATGCGAATACGGCGGCTCATGCGCGCGCGCGCCTACTCCGTGGGCCACGGGATGCGAAGGCTGGCCAGGATAGCCGGCTGCATCGAGGCCCTTGCGGATGATGCGATCGATTTCGCCGAGCGGTGCGCCATCGCGCACGCAGCCGACCGCGTCGCTGAAGATTTTCAACAACTGTTCGAGCAAGCGATCGTATTGAGGGGTCAATCTTCCGGGACAGATATTCTTCGTCAAATCAGTCCAATAGCCATCGGCGCAAACCCAAATCTCGACGAGCGTAGGCTCATTCTCGATGATCGGGCGGTTGCTGGTAGCCGTGAACGTGGCGATCCCGGGGCCGGACCAAACGAGCGTAAAAGCGCGCGCCATATCCACTTTGCCTTTGTAGCCGACGCCGACGGCGTGGATGTGGCCTTCAATCATTGCCGCGACTTCGCTCTCTTTCATGCCAGGCTTGATGTTCTTGCGCGTGTACTCCATGCCGATGGCCGCGAGCTCGTTCGCGAGCCGCATGCGTTCGATTTCCTGATCGGTTTTGATCATGCGCACTTCAGCGAGGAGCGGAGCCGCATCGACAATTTCGTCGCAAGCGGCGCGAAAGGCGTCATAAAATCCCTGCCAATAAACTGTGGGCTCTCCCACCATACGGTCACAAATTTGTGATGTTTGCGATAGCTCAATTCCTACGCGGCGCGTAAGCTTGCGCTCGCGCAATACTTCAACGGCCATTTCCACGGCGCGAATCATGGGCGGGCGCGGATCCTTCGGATGATAAAATGGAAAAAACCGTACATCCTTGTTCCAAGCAGTGCGCTGCGCCTCGCGAAATTGCGGCTCAATCACCAGGAGCGTGGGATCGCCCTCACGCGAAAAGATCACCAGGTCGTAACCCTTCATGGTCCAATAGTTCGTCAGATAGAGAACATTGTCGGGCGCGCGAGCCACGATAGCATCCAGAGCACTACGCTCCATCATTTCACGCACGCGCTGCCATTTTTCTTGATCGATCGCGTATCCCATGAATTTTCCGCTCAGGTAGTTACCGCGTGCTCCTTGCCTTGATACGTCCAGGAAGCTTCTTTCCCCTTGATCAGCCGGTAGAGCGCGGTGTGCAAGGGCGCAGGAATGCCGGTACGATGCGCTTCTCTGGCAATGGCCCCGCCGAGAAAATCGACTTCCGTCGCGAGTTTGTGGCGAACGTCGTAGAGCATCGACGGCGGATGATCGGTTTGCGCGCCGATCTTGTTCATTTCCCACGGATCTTCGTGGAGCTTCACGCCGAGTCCAGCCGCTACCTGCTTCCCTTCCTCGATCAGGGCGTGCAAAAGGTTTCCAAGGTCGCCAAAGTTTTTTTCTTCTGCAAAGTGAAAACTGTGTGGAAGCTCCGTGAGCGCGGAAACGGAATTCACCGAAGCGTTGAAAATCAGCTTGGACCACTGCGCGGGGCGGGCGTCCTCAAGAGCAACCGCTTTCAACCCGGAAGAATTGATCAGATCCGCGGCCTCCTTCACGAGCGAGAAAGGTGTGTTGGTCGGTTCGAATGGGCCGAGCCAGGTGGCGGTATCGAGTTCGTACTGCACGTGCGTGTCGCTGTGGCGCGTTCCGCTCATGAACGTAGTGCCGCGCATAACATAAGACTTTGCGAGATTGGCGATGATCTCCTCGCTGCCCAAACCGTTCTGCGAGGAGAGGATCGCGCCCTTTTGGAAGAGGTGAGCGACGGGCCCAACGGCTTCCGCGGTCTGCGTGGCTTTACTGGAGACGATCCCCAGATCGAACTGCGGCATCTCCGCGGGCTGGTGCGACGCACGAAGATTGACGTGAAACGAATGCGTGCCGGTGACGCGCAGCCCCTGCTCGTTCAACGCGCGCGCATGCTCGGGCCGCCGGACAAAGGCCCAAACTTCCGTGACCTTGGCCAGGTGCGCGGCGTACAGGCTGCCAATGGAACCACAACCGATGATGCAAACACGCTTCATGCGACCTCAATAAAAATGTAACGCCGGGCTGTGGAATCCCACTTTGCAACGTCGCGTCCCACGCATTCCACCTCGCCTATTCTAGCGAGCAGCCCGCGGATGTTCGACGCGAACCATCCCCGCAAACTCGCCTGCTTTTGCGCGCTGCAACGAACGAAAAATCGAATCACCCGTGTTGTGCGAGTCGTCGATGATCACGCCGCTCGAATAGAGCGCGTCCTGCAATGCCGCGCAGACGGTGTGCACCGGCGCGGCGCCGCCTTCGCCCATCCCTTTTGCGCCATTGAACGTGAACGGCGATGGCGATTCCATGTGGCCGTATAGCAGGTCAGGCATGTTCATGGCGGTGATGGGCGTGTAGTCGCTGAACGTGGAAGCCAGCATATTCCCGTCGGAGTCGTAGGCGCAGTTTTCCATCAGCGCCGCGCCGATGCCGTGCGCTGTGCAGCCGTGAACTTGACCTTCGACGATGCGCGGATTCACCGCGCGGCCGCAATCGTCGACACAAGCGTAAGTCAAAATCTTGGGCTGAAACGTTTCGCGGTCCACTTCGATCACCGCAACGTGAATCTGCGCGGCATATGTCAGCGTGAGGTTGCCGAACTTGCGCTTGACGTCCGGCAAATTAAACGGCGCGTGATACACGTAACGGCAGTTGAGGCCGATATCCCACAAATCTTCGGGCATCCCGGCATTGTTGACGTTGACCAGATTGGCCAGCGCCCAGTAATTGATGGATTTCTTCGTGCGCGTGTCGCGCACTTCGGGCCCTTGCTCGCCAAGGCCAAATTCCAGATCCTTTTCCTTGGACTTCAAGGCCCAGGCCGCAAGTCGGCGCATCTCATCGCGAAGTTTCGCCGCGGCGCCGTGAATCGCGGAGAGTCCCGTAACCGCAAACTGGCTGGCGTATGTGCCCGTATGCCCCGTGTAAGCATTTTGCTCGGTGTCGAAGCCCGGCTTCACTTTCACGAGGTCAGGCGAGATGTTCAGCACGTCGGCAACGACCTGCGCCGCCGTGGTTTCGTGGCCCTGCCCCTGCGGCACCGAGCCCATGCTGATGACCACTTCGCCGTAAATATCGAGCTTGGCGATCGCGGCCTTCGATTGTCCGGAAAACGGCGCGCCCGGATTGATGATGCGCGCCTGGCCAAAATTGTTCGTGCCGGAATCGAGCGTCGAACCGATCCCCAGGCCAATCCAACGGCCTTCCTTACGAGCAGCAGCCTGCTTTTTCTTCCAATCGTCCCATCCGACCAGCTTTTTTCCCAGCGTTAGCATGCCCGCGTAATCGCCGGAGTCGTAGACGCAGCCATTCGGCGTTTCGTAGGGCATCTCGTCCTTGCGGATGTAATTGCGCACTCGCATCTCGTCCGTTGGAATCCCAAGCGAGTGCCCGCAAATATCCAGCACGCGCTCCATGAACCAAAGTTGCTGCATGCGTGAGTAACCGCGATTTGGCCCGACGGGGCATTTGTTCGTCAAGACCTGATTCATGTCGATACGAATATTTCTGACGCGATACGACCCAGCCAGCACCTGCGCCCAGATCACGCATCCGAGCGGCTCATAGCGCGGATAAGCGCCGCAATCATCGACGTGCCGCGAATCGATGGCAGTGATAACGCCGTTTTTGTCCAGCGCGACGCGTGTGTCGAAAAACGTACGCTCGTTGCCGTGCGCACTTGCTTGCATGTGCTCGGTCCGCGTCTCGGCCCACTTCACGGGACGGCCACCGCATTTGCGTGAAGCGAGAGCACACAGTGCCATATACGGGTAATTGGTGATCTTGATGCCGAAGCCGCCGCCGATGTCGAAGCTCTTCATTAATATCTGATCGATGCGCACACCGAGCGCCGGCGAAAGAAACTGTGCCGCAAACGATGGAAACGAGTTATTCGACCAATACTCGATACGCTCCGAGCGCGAATCCCACACCGCGATCATGGCGTTGTTTTCGAGCGGCGTGCTCGAAAAACGATGGAAATGCAGTCGCCCGATATGCACCACATGCGCGGCTTGTTTGAACGCTTTTTCGATGTCGCCATATTCGAACAGGCCGTGCCAGTTGCGGTTCGTGCCCATCTCCGGATGCACAAGACTCTCGTCTTTCAGTGCATCCTCCGCGGTCATCACCGGCGGAAGCGGATTGTATTCAATTTCCACCAGTTCGGCGGCATCTTCCGCGCCCATGCGCGTCTCCGCCACGACCGCGGCCACGGGCTCGCCTTGATACACAATCTTATCGACGGCCATCGGATAGTCCGCGATCTTTTGGCCAACGTCGGGCCCAATCTCGATGAAGGGGTTCACCAAGCCTTTCACTTCAGCGCCCGTCAGCGTGCACACCACTCCAGGAAAAGCCGCCGCTTTCGAAACATCCACTCTCGTGATCCTCGCGTGACCGTAGCTCGAGCGAATAAAACGGATGTGCAGCATGCCCGTCAATTTCTGGTCATCGACGAAAATGCCCTTGCCGCGCACCAGGCGGTCTTCTTCTTTTCGCTGAATGGGCTGGCCAACCCATTTGCGAAGCTCCGGTGAAGCGCTCTTGGGAGCCTTGCCGGGCTTCTTCTTGCTGTTTTTTGCGCGCGCGATCTTAACCATGCATTCGTCCTGTGTTTAGGTCAGCGCCTTCTGCAATCCATCAATGAGTTTCTGCACGTTTTTTTTTGCCAGCGGCTCGAGCAATCCTCCGGCAAGCGAAGCTATGCGTCCCAGCACACTCGATTGCCCGGTCCACAGCACTTTCGTTTCGCCGCCGGGCGCCGCTTCCAGTTGAAAGCCGGCGCGCAAGGTCGCCGAGCCTCCAGGAACGTCGCCTTTCCCTTCATACACCGCCCGCTTGGGCTTCTGCGCCTCGGCCAGCGACATCCTCACCGCCGCCGTGCCACGAATGTGTGAAATTCCCACGCTCAATTTCACGACGAAATTTTTGTCGTCCACGATCTCCATGCTCTGATAATCCGGGAGCAGCGGACAGAAACGATTGGGGTCCACCAGAAAATCGTAAACTTCATCCGGTGTTTTCTTCACTGTGAAATCGCCGCCGAACTTGATCTCCATGTCTAGCGCTTCTCCATTTCGGCGGCAGCCGCGCGGATGGACTTGAAAATATTCTGGTATCCGGTGCAGCGGCAGGTATTCCCGGCGATGGCTTTGCGAATCTGCTTCTCGGTGGGCTTGGGCGTTTTAGTCAGTAAATGTACCGTTGAAAGAAGCAGCCCTGGCGTGCAGTAGCCGCACTGCAAGCCATGACATTCCGCAAACGCCTGTTGCACCGGATGGAGTTTGCCGTTTGTCGAAAGGCCTTCGACCGTGGTGATCTCGCAGCCATCGGCCATGGGCGCAAAGAGTGTGCAGGATTTTACCGTGCGGCCGTTGAGCAGAACGGTGCACGCGCCACAATATGTCGTGTCGCAGCCTATGTGTGTTCCGGTGAGATTGAGTTGATCGCGCAAAAATTCGACCAGTAGTGTTCGCGGCTCGGCCAGCGCCTCGCGTGCTTCGCCGTTCACGCGCATGCGCACCGGAATTTTGTCAGCGTCCGACATATTCGTGTCCCGCCTCCACATGCTCGCCGCGCGCTCGGCGCGCCGCGATGCCGATAGCGCGCTTCACCAGCGCGGCCACCAGCGCGCGCTTGTATTCCGTGGAACCGCGCATATCGGCTGGCGGTTCTGCGGCTGCACGCGCAGCTTCCGCGGCGGCCTGCACCGTTTTCTCTCCGATTTTTTTGCCGCGCAGCTCCGCTTCCGCTTCCTTCACGCGGAGCGCCGTCAACCCCACGCAGCCCAGCACGACGCGCGCGCTTTGACACGTATCCGCACCGTCCAAAGTAAGCTGCACTGCGGCGCTCACCGTGGCATAAACCGGTGCGCTTCGCTTGAAAGCCACGCATGCCCCGCCGCTATGTTTGGGCGGAATCTTCACGATCACTTCACGCACCAACTCATCATGCGCCAGCACCGTCGTATAAGCATCGGTGATGAATTCCTCCAGCGGCACAGTGCGTTCACCGTTCGGCCCGAAGCAACGCACCGAAGTCTCCTGCGTGAGCAGAACCGTGCCCCAATCGCCACTCGGGTCGGCCTCGGCAAGCGACCCGCCGATTGTTCCCTGATTGCGCACTTGCACGTCGGCGATGCCTGCCGCGCAATCATGAAGAATGGGAATGGAGTTTGCCACTTCGGAATTCTCGATGTCCGCGTGGCGGGCCAGCGCGCCGAAGCGCAGTTCGCCGTCGCGCCTCTCAATTCCGTTGAGTCCCGGGACGAAATTCAGGTCGATCAACGCGCTTGGCCGCGCCATGCGCATTTTCATGAGCGGAATCAGGCTCTGGCCACCGGCAATCAGCCGCGCGTCTTCGCCCAATTGATGCAAGAGTTTTGATGCTTCTTCCAGCGACCCGGCGCGGTGATAGGTAAAGGGGTGTGCGTACACGACAGTTCCAGTAGGGCTCCCTTGGCGGGGTTTCGAGGCGGCTCAGCAGTGCGGCCGCATGCCACCTCGCAGCACCGGGCGCATTGTAGTGCGAATGGCGGCACGAGGCAAGTTGAAACGGCGTATCCCATGCGTATACCAATTGCATTCTCAGTGAATCCCGCGACCGCTGGCGTTCCGCTGCCCCCTGTTCTATCCTGAAGCCCTCTTGGTCCTCCCAGCGCACCACAATATCGTGCCGATTATTCTCGCCGCGGGACCTTCCCGGCATTTGCCTTTTCCCAAAGCGCTTGCTGTCTTCGGCTGCAAGACCGCGTTGGACATTGCCGTGGCCAATTGCGCGGGGCTGGCTCGCCCGATTGTCGTCCTGGGAAGTGATGCGAAGCGGATTCGTCCCGCCGCCCCTGAAAATGCCAAAGTCGTAATGAATCCTCGCTGGCGCGAAGGACAGCTCAGTTCCCTGCTGGCAGCGTTGCGCCACGTTCCCGCTCGCGCCGCGTTTCTGCTCTATCCGGTGGATCATCCGCTTCTGCAAAAGAAGACGATTCAGCAGCTTGTGAAAGCGTTTCGCGCGCGCAAAGCCTCGGAGACGATCATCATGCCGCGCTACAACGGCTCCTTCGGCCATCCCGTCATCCTTGCGGCAGACTTACGCAAAGAAATCATGACCGCGGCTACCGCCCGCGAAGTGGTTTATCGCGTGCCGGAGCGCATCAAAGTATTCAATGCACGCACGAGCGCCATCTACGATGATTTCGACACGCCTGAATCGTATCGCGCTTGTGTCAGAAAATTTCAGGCTCGAAAGTGATGGGAAGAACTGCGTGTCTGCTTACTCCACGGAAGTCTGCCCGCCCGCAAAACCAAGCGCAATTCCCGCCAGCGATAGAATCGCCAGCGCGGAACCCGCTATTGCCGCTGCTTGCGGGAATGACCCATGGCTGAACGTTTCGAGCAGCACACCAAGCGGAAAGAGTACTGCGCCGGAAAGCAGCCCCAGCGCCAGCAGCAATTTTATCCGCGGCGAGAATCCAACGCGCTCGAAGCCGATTCCCAGCACGATCAAGAGCATGCCCAGTCCGATCCAGTGTCCGTGAACATCCACTTGGCGGTCGTAGCGATATTTTGCTTCTTTGTAGCGTTCCAGTGCCGCTTGCGCACCCGCGGTGTTCCTTTCAGCGGCAGCGCTGAATCCCGTCGCCAAGGATGCGCCAATGCCGTCCAGCGCCTGATGCTCCGCAAAAATCGCGTACCACAGCCCGTAACTCATGCCCCAGAGCGCCAGCGCGATTCCGCCGAGAATAAGGACCCGCCGCGCTCCGCTCATTTGGCCTCTCTTCGAGTGGCATCCAGCGCGCCCGTGTAGCGCAAAATCCCTATCCACATGGCCAAAAGAGCGATGATCACCAGCAAGCCGCCAAAATCGGCCAATCCGCCGGCAATCAAGCCACCTTTCAGTTCCAGCAGCACGAAGACTGGCAACATCAACGACCCGAGAAGCAGGACGCTCGCCCAGCGGCGTTTCCAGACTTCGCTCAACCTTACATACGGCTGAAAGAACGCGAGCAGGATCGCCAGCAATCCGAATTCGATGACGTGCGCGTGCGCCGCGATCTTCACCGCTTTGTCGCCCTGCAGTTGGCCGTACGCCGCCAAGGAGGACTCCACTGCTGCTCCATCGATGGCCGCGGCTCCGCTGCTCATTTGCGAAAGAATAGTGTAGTCCAGCGCTTCGTGGTGATAGAGATCCGTCCCGGCGTAATAAGCGCCATGCAGGAAGCCGACGAGGACAAACAGCATGCCTCCCGCAAGCAACAGACGCGCCGATGCGCTGCGGTCGGCAAGCAATTCATCTCGGACGGGCGCCGCGCTGCTCGCAGAATGCTTGAGCAATCCCATCAAATACGCCAGTGTCGCAAGCAGCACGAGCAGTCCTCCGGAATCAGCAAAAATGCTGGCCCATCCAATCGATTGCAAAGGGCTATATGCGAGTCCGACGTAGTGGATGAGAAATACGCCAACGGGCAGCACTCCAGCTCCAAAAAGAAAAATCCACGCGAGCCGCTTCTTCAAGGCTTCGCCTAATGCAACCCATGGCTGTAAAATGGCCAGCATCAGCGCCAAATACCCAAAATCTATCATGTGAACGTGCGTGTCCACTTTGGTGCCGCGGTTTTCCAAAAAGCCGCCGACATTTTGAAAGCTGGCGAGAACAGTGGGTGCGTCTCCGGCCAGCGCCGCGTGCGCCGCGGCGGAAAGGCTGGCCCCTACCCCCGCCGCATTCTGGTGCAGCACAAACACCGCAAAAATATCTCCGAAAATCATTCCGGCAAGGATCAAACCGATGCCGCTCAGAACTAGCAGTCGCCGGGCGCCAAGCGGCGCAAAAAATTCGCTACTCATGTTCCGGAAGTTTACGCCAATCGACGAAGAAGGCGAACCAGCCATATCGGTTTGTCCAGTAGTCCATGATGAAGTGCCGCAAGAATAGTCCGGCCCCGGTTTCGCACCGGGGCCAGACGCTCGACTCACGCAGCCGAAGGTCAGAAGTTGAACTTCACCGCCAATTGAATCTGGCGCGGGTTAAAGACGGCACGCGGAGTGCCGTACAGCGGATTGGGTGAGCCTTCGCGGAGGCCCGAGGGTGTTACCGGGCAGCCGAAGGCGGTCGGGTTGAAGGGGCAGAAATCCGCTGCGCCGTAAACAGTATTGAAGAAGCGGATGTTGCTGGTGTTGAAAAGGTTGAAAGCTTCCCCGATGAGTTCGAGGCTCTTTTTTTCGCCAAAGCGAAAAATGCGGCCGGCACGCATATCGACGGACCTGAAATTGTCGCCAATAAACGTGTTCCGCGGCTCGATTCCCACACGGTCGTTATTGCCAAAGATGTCGCCATTGGCATCGAAGCCGGCGTACTTGCTGAAGCGCTGCGGGGACTGAATGGTGGCGATCAAGCCAAATTCGTAATCGCGAGCGAACGCGCTCCACTCCTTTGGCGTGGTTACCGTGCCATTGATAACGATCCTGTTGCGCACGTCGTCGGAGGAATCGGCGCGCTCGCCGCGGAAGTTCTGGCTGTCCTGTGGGATGAGCACAAAGCTGGGATTGGGGCCATCGTCGATGGACTTGGAAAGAGTGTAGCTGATGCCGTAGGAGAAGTGGTGGGCCAGCCGTCGGTTGACGTTGATCAGCAAGCCGTCAAACTGCGAATCCCACCGCGAAGTGGCCTCGAAGTAAATCGCAATGGGGAAAGTGCGAACCCCCGGAGTAAACGGGCAGGCGGCGGCGACTGAACAATAAAGGTTTTTCACGCCAGACTGTCCTTGTGAATCGTGAAAGACGCACTGAGAGGCGGTGGCGGGAGTGCCGCATAGCGTTGCGTTCTGCGGATCCGGCTGATTGACGTTAAAGAAGCTCCCAAGGTGCACGCCGCGAATATGCAAACCGCTGATGCTGACGGAAGTGTCGGGCAGCGGTTCGAATTCCAGTGCCAAGCTGGCTTGAATGCCATAGGGGTTCTGGTGATTCTGGTCGAAGCGCACGACCACCGAGGGGCCAAAGAAGCCACAACCTGATAGCACGCCGCCCGGGCAGAAACCAGCGGGCACGGCGTCAGTATACGTTCCTGTAGTGATTAAGTCCGAAAGGGCCGTTCCCGTGATGCCAGGAGCGCTGGCAAAGGCAAAAAGCTCCGTTTTAGCGTTCAGGCTGTTTTCGAAGGGACGCCCGGGGTACTTGCCGATCACCCCGCCGCAGGAAGGCTCCTGACACGCCAGCAGCGGCGCAGGAATGATGCCGTGGAACAATCCGAAGCCCGCGCGAACAACGATGTTCTTCTTGGTTCCGACGCTGTAGGCCACGCCAACGCGCGGATCGAAGTTCTTCAACTGGGTGTTGAGGACGCCGCTTGGCCAGGTTTCCCATTCCCAACGCAGACCCGCGTTGATAGTCAGGCGGCTGGTCGCGCGCCACTTGTCTTGGACAAAGAGGCCGTCGTAAGTGTGATTGAGTTCACCTTCCGCCGCATTTCGGATGTTTTGAGAGATGGCGCCACCCTGGAAAACCGCTGTGTTGATCTTTGGTTCATTGAAGTTAGGGGCTTGGAAGCGCTCGAAAAAGATGACGTTGGGATGCTGGCATCCGGCTGGGCCTGGCCCGCCGGGGTCACCCGCGGGTGAGACACAATTAGCACCGTTGACTCCGTCGTTGCCCAAAAAAGCGCCAAGATTGGGGAAGTCCGCTTCAAAAGGATAGAAGAGTGGGAAAGACTCAGTGGTACGGACGTAGTTGAAGTCGCCGCCGAAAGTGAGAGTGTGCTTGTCAAAACTGCGCGTGAAATTGTCCACCAATTCAAACCGTGACTCGCGGTAGAAGTCCGGATTGCCGCGGTTGACGCCCGTGCTGAAGATGTTGGAGAGCTCCAGGTGCGGCTGGGTGGAAACGGTGGGAAAGTCAAAGGAGCGGCGCGCGAATTGGATGCGCAATTCATTGATGAGTTTGGGGCTGAAGACCGAGGCCAGCGTTCCGGCGACCGACTGATCGCGGTAAAAATTGTTCTTGTATGCCGATGGGAGATCGAAGCCGTCGTTCAATGGCGACTGATTCAGCAAGCGGCCGTCGTTGACGAAATAGCGTACGAAGAGGTTCTCGTTGTCGCTGAAACGGTGGTCCACGCGGACAAAACCGTTGTCGCTATCGTTGGTGCGGAGGACGCTTCCCAAGTTTGGTTCGGCGGGCAGACCGTAAACCTGGGTCTTCAACTGATTGATGAAATTGATATTTTGAAGAACGGCGGAATTGTAGAAGGGTGATTCGCCGCGGCGCTGGCCTTCATAGTTGCCATAGATAAAGGTCTGGTCTTTCTTGATGGGACCGCCGAGCGCCAAGCCGAACTGATTCTGGCGCAGGAAGTGAGCACCGGTAGCCTGGAGAAGGTTCACGGCGTCGAGCTTGTCGTTCCGGAAATACTCATAGGCCGTGCCGTGCCACTCGTTGGTGCCGCTGCGAGTAATGATGTTGACGATGCCGGCCGTGGCGCGTCCGAACTCCGCGGAATAATCGGTATTGATCACGCGAAATTCCTGCACCGATTCCTGCGGCGGTGTGCCACGCTGAATTCCCGAGGCCGTGGAAATGTCGTCCGCGCCATCCACGGCGATAAAATTAAAATGGATGTTCTGGCCTGCGAAAGAAAGCTTGGTGACCGGCTCGACGATGACGTCCGTGTTTCCCGAGGTCGTGTCCCCAATCGTCACCGCGGGCGATAGCAACGCAAAGTCGATGAATTCGCGCCCGTTCACAGGTAGATTGACAATCTGCCGCTCGGTGATGACCGTGCTTACTTCCGTGCGCGTGGGCTCGACCAGTTCGGAGGTGGCCTCGACCTCTACTTTTTGCGCCACTTCACCGGGCGTCAGGGTAAAATCCAGGGCCGCTTCCTGGCCCACCTGCAGCGTGATGGTCTTCGTCTGCCTGCCGAATCCAGCGAAGTTAACCGCCACTGTATATACTCCTGCCGGCAACGAGGGTATGGAGTATTCACCGCCGTCGGAGCTCGTCACAGACCGCGAAAATCCCGTGGCTGTATTCGTGGCGCTTACCGCGGCCTTGGCCACGCTTCCGCCCGAAGTATCCATGATTCTTCCCGATAAAGTTGCGGTGATGGCCTGGCCAAACGCGGAAACTCCAAGAGCGGATAGGAATGCCGTAAAAATCAGCGCCAGACCAACGGGTAAATGACGTGGCCCCTTGCTGCGATCCATAACACCCCCCTGTTTGAATCGTTCGCGCAACGAACGTTGCAGTATGCAGGATGTATCCCAGTCGTGTGTCAGTGTCAAGGGATTCTGCGCTTAACGGCTAACCCTTGTTCCAAAAGTCGCAATCTTGCTTCACTTTGCGTGGACGGCCGTGCCTCATTTTCGTTCGGCCGGCTCAGCCTGTCGCACTAAGCACCTAGAGGTGGCCAGGAAGATTTCCTGAATCCACGCTTCTAAATGAAAACTGTGGCTGATCCGGCCCCGACCGAGAGCACAGACTTGCAACGTCAGATAAATGAGGGTTCTCAGATCCCGTACCCAGAACTCCACTTGTCCGATAACGACTGCCAGGACTTGAGGATTACTTCCGGTTAGCCCGTAACCGGGACTTAAGGCGTGTCGTTCGATACTCTTCACGAGCAGAAGCGTCCCCGCATCCGGGCCGAGCGCGTAGGCACCTGGTGAGCCGCCGATGAAGAGGTTAGATTCGATTACGTCGGAAGCTTCGCTCCGCCCTGCTCCGCCACCATATATTCGGCGTACCAGGCTGGCCAGTTTGCATCTGCCCCGCCGATGCGCTTCTCGTGCTCTCCGTGCGCGGCCGCGGCGCGGCCAAGTGCGCTCGCCAAATCGCTCGCCGATGCGAAGCTCGTTGTGGCTGGGTCGATGCGCCCGGGCAGCCGCGTCGTGATCTCCTGGAACAGCCAACCGTTGCCGTCGGGATCATCGAACGAGGCGAACGAGCGGTAGCTGCGATGCTCGGGGTCCCGACCGCTGACCCGTTGCCGCCCAAACAGGTAGGGCTCATCTGAGCCAGCGTATACGCCGCTGGCGTCATGGAACACCTCGCTGATCTCGACGCCCCGCCCCAGCAACTCAGCGCGGGTCGCCTCGATGTCGGAGACGATCAGATATAAGCCCTGTGCGGAACCGGGGGCCGCCGCGGTGACGTTCTTGCCGAAGATGATCGAGCACCCCGAGCCCGGCGGCGTGAACTGGAGCACGCGGAAGTCTTTACCGCTGTCGTAGTCGGCGTCGAGCCTCCATCCGAGCTTCCGGTAGAACTCCTTCGCGCGGTCCACGTCCGAGACCGGGATAACGATCACCTCGAGCTTCATGTCCACTGTCCCGACACGCGCGTCATACTTGTGTTGGCTCATACTCGGGCCCGTGTGACTCATTTGATTCTCCTTTCGAGTAGCCGTTTAAGCATAACTTTGGATTGCAGTCTCGAAGCCTTCAAGATCCAGAATTTAACACAGGCTTGGCAAACGGCAGGCGAGCGCGGCGCGCCAAAATCTGTTGCCGTCGTCAATTCCTGTCGGCTACCATACCTCGATCATGCCGACTTGGGAATTGCTTCGTTTCCATTCCAAACTTGAAAAATCTTCCGATGAGGTTGAGGATGTCAGGGATGATCGCCCGATCGGCCCCGCATACGAGCGATCGACCTTTTGGCCTCGCGTCTAACCCTTTAGGAGAGGATTCGCCATGTCGCATCATTTCGATACGCCTACCGCAAAAGAAGACCCCCGCATCAACATCTGCGACTTCTACTTGTTTCGCGGCCGACCGGGCACAACAGTCATGGCCTTGACCGTGAATCCGAACGCCGGCGTCGGCGCGCCAGACACCTTTCGCGACGAAGGTCTCTACGCCTTTCGCTTCGATACGGATCGCGATCTTCGCGAAGACGTCGCCTTCAAGGTTCAGTTTGGCGCGCCCGCCCACGCCGATGGCGGCGGGCACCCGCACGTTCAGACCTTCGCGGTCCGGCGCGCCACCGGAGCGGACGCTCTGAAGGGTG
>Ga0210407_10001010_pt1 | contig 27962 bp, 27 predicted proteins | sample IncBWC27MmetaG_FD_150860 | JGI IMG/M metagenome (GOLD analysis project Ga0210407, IMG submission 150860) | Forest soil microbial communities from Barre Woods Harvard Forest LTER site, Petersham, Massachusetts, United States - Inc-BW-C-27-M | ecosystem: Environmental > Terrestrial > Soil >...
ACCGAACGGCGCCGCCGTAAAGCTTGGGCTCAAGCGGACAACCCTCATCACGAAAATGCGGAGGCTGGGAATCTCGACGGGACCAGCTAACCCAGTTAGAGGTGCATCAGAGAAGAATTGGGATCGATCACCCGAGAGTTTAGCCGCGCCCGCATCCGCATAGTGAGCTCTTTTGGAAAGGAACTGTTCGAACGGGTAGTGGGCTAAACCTGTGTTCCGGAGATGCAGAGATGGAGCAATCCCGCCTGGTCGACTCAAGCATTTGTCGCATCGAAGTAATTGATTGTGCCGGCGCGGTTGCTGGCGGAGGTGCGAATCTACCACTGATATCCGGGGTAGGGCCTGATCGGGTACGCTGGTGGGCCCTGAAGGATTTGAACCTTCGACCAACGGATTATGAGTCCGTTCTGGATGCGACTCGGGGTGGCTGTGCACGCCTAAACTGTTAGTTTTCAGGTGTGGCTTTCGCGCTGAGTTGCCCCGAGTTCCCCTACGACGGGCACAATTTCGGGCACAACTTTCGCCGGTCAGTTGCTCGGTTAACGCTCTTCCCATTTCTCCGTAATTTCCCGCATCACATCTGAAGGGGTCCGCTGTGACTCTTGACCTCGTGTCTGTAGCCAAAAGCTCCTGCGGTTATCAAATCAGTAGCTTGCGATTCGGGGGCCGCAGTTGCGCGGTGGAGGTGTCGGGATGTCGACGGTGAGGGATTTTTCGGAAACATCATCTGGTTGCGAAAACCAATCGTCCGGTTGCAGTTGCAATCTCACGTCTCGCTTTGCGCCGACATTGTTGTACACGGCGACTGGAATATCGACTCGGCCGCCTTGGGTGAGCGTCACCGGCAGATCGAGGACGACGAAGAAATCCTTGAAAGCCCTACAAGAGGCGGTTCCGCCGCCGAGCGCGCCGTGGATACTGGAGGCCATCATAGCCATTCGCCAGGTGGTGATCGAATCGGCCAGCGGTATCGAGATTGTTGCGGCGCCGTTCTGGGCCCCTGCCCCTGCTCTGGCCGTGTGAACAAGAGGGCAGCTTGAAAAAATAGCCAAAAGATAAGTGCACATCCTGTCCGAGCTGATTGAAAATTGTTACGGTTCAAGGCAAACCGTATGCTCGCCAATTTATCGTTTGATTTGTCGAAGGAGAGCGTTTCTTGCGATGGCGATTTCGGTGGTACACCTTTAGCTCGTTGTTGAGAAGACCCGCAACAGGCTGACTATCAGCCCGGAGTGCGGGATTCAAGCAAGGGGGTATGGTTTGCGAGTTCAGGATTGCGATGAATGCGAACGCCTTTGGGAGGCGTATGCTAATGCCACGTTCGGGCAAGTCAGGGCGGAAAACGCCCTGAACATGGCTACAGCTTTTTGCGGAGGGCGGGACACGATGCAATCTCTGGAACAAGAGCTAGAAACGGCCACTAAGGTAGCGGAGCAGCGCTACGAAATGATCGCACAACATCAGGCAGTCGCACATACGGCGAAATCATTAGAGAAATTACGTGTGCGGTGATTGCAGTTGTGCACCAGACGATCGTGGATTCCAATCCGAGGGTGTGGCTGGAGTAACGATCTTGCATTGCAGCCGCTCCAGATGTTTGAGCGGCTCGCTGGTGATGCAATAGAGACCTTCGCTGCTGAGATTTTTGCGGCGGTCATCAGATAGTGTTTATAAGACGCGGATCCACGCGATTGCTCGAGTACCACAGCGAGCAAACGGCGTTAACTCTACGCGAATTCTGATGTGGTTGACCTGATTCCCCTATTGCAATCACCTGTTGGGGGCTTAAGCAGACTACTTACGTGGCGCCATTGCCTAGCTCGCCGCAGAAACCTGCGAGACGTAGCTCCCTCACGGTCGCACCTCGGCGCAGAACGTCTCCGGTTTCCTCCAGCTTTTTCGCCCTGGACGATCGGGTGTACACTGTCTGCAACGAAGTCCGCATGCGGCCCGTCAGCCATTCCCGGCAAAACCACATGGTGGACCTCGCCCTTGGCGCTATCTTCCTCATCATCATTGCGCTGGTAGAACATCCCAACGGCTGGCTGGCCGCGATCTGCATGATCCCCCTGGTCGTGGCTGTAACTTTTCTGGAAGATTGGTACGTAGCAGGCGCCTGCACACTGGCCCTGGCCGCATCGGAGATCTTGAGCTCGATCCCATGGTTTCCTCCACCCACGACAGTGCTACTCATCATCTCGGCCCTCTGCCTCATTCAGATGCAGCGGCTTCGCGGAGATCGCCGGCGCGAGGAAGAGAAGGTCCAGGCAGAACGGGAGTGGCGTGTGTTCTTCGACAACAGTCCTGCCGCCATGCTCACCGCGGATGGAGAGGGAAGAATTATCATGGGTAACGCAGCCGCCCAAAAACTGCTCGGCTTTGAGGATCAGCCGTTACGTGGAAAAGCGCTCGCATCGTGCTTGCCGGCTCTGGCAACGGCACTTAGGATCGAGCGCGCGAAACCGCTTTCCCATACGCTCACTGGGTGCAAAAGCTGGCGTCCGAACAATGAAATGTTTGTCGCCGACGCCTGGCTTTCCATCGATAAGACTGAGTTCGGAACGAGGTTGGGGGCGGTGATCGTGGATGCTTCCGAGAGGTTGCAGGACCGGGAGCGATGGGTCCTCCGGTCTTCCATGGCCACCTCACAAATCGCCATGGGGGCGGTATTGCACGAACTTCGCAATCTGAGCGCCGCCGCTTCGCTGATGCTCACTAATCTGGCGCGCAGTACGAGGCTGCAGAAGAATGCCGATTTTGTGGCCCTCGGGAATCTGCTGACAGCGCTGGCGAAGATTGCATCGGCGGAGTTGCGGCCGGGAGAAGGGTCGCACAGCAGCGTCGATCTGGGCGGACTACTCGAGCAATTGCGCATCATCATCGAACCCTGGTTACAAGAATCGGAAATCTCGGTTAGCTGGAAGTTGGCCGCCGATTTGCCGCACGTTTGGGGCGAGGAGACGGGGCTTCTGCAAATTTTTCTTAACCTGGCTCAGAACAGTAGCAAGGCCATGCAATCCTCGGAGCAGAAGAAGTTGACGATCTCGGCAGCCGTCGAACGCGAGCTGGTGGTCGTGCGCTTCCGGGACACTGGCCCTGGCGTGATCCAGCCGGATGAATTATTCCGGCCATTTCATCGGGCTTCCGGCGCAAAAGGACTTGGTCTGTACGTTTCACGCGCGATTGCGCACTCCTTCTCCGGCGAGTTGAAGTATGAACCCGTGCCGGCGGGCTCCTGTTTTGCCGTCGAGCTGGTTCCTTTGCGAGAGTGGAAGAAGGTCACAGGCGAGTATGGAAGCGCAACTGCCACGCACCAGAATTCTTCTCGTTGACGATCATGCCTTGTTCCGCGAGGGCGCCGCGCGGTTGCTCGATGCGGAACGTGATCTTAAAGTTGCCGGCCGTTGCGGCTCCGTCGAAGAAGCGCTGGAGATCCTGCGCTCCACCGAAGTCGATCTGGTGCTCCTGGATGTAGACCTGGGTAAAGAGCGCGGGTTCCAGTTTTTCAAGCCGGCCAGAGATAACGGATTCGGCGGACGCATATTAGTAGTTGCGGCGGTCCTCAGCGTTTTCGAGGTTCGCAGGCTGGTGCAGGCCGGCGCCGCGGGAGTTTTTCTGAAACAGAACCCCCCAAATCTGCTGGTGGACGCGATTCGCGCGGTCATGGGCGGCCAACTTTACATCGATCGCGCTCTTCAGGATTACCTGCGCTCCGACGCCGAGCCCAAGAATTCTCCAGAAGCTCTAACGAGCCGCGAACACGCGGTGATGAGCGCCGTGGTGGAAGGGTTGGCCAACAAGGAGATCGCGGCGCGCGTCCACATTTCCGAAGCGCTGGTGAAAGCCACCCTGCAGCAGCTCTTCGAAAGGTATAGCGTCCGCACGCGAAGCCAACTGGTCCGGATCGCGCTAGAGCAGTCCGCAAATCAACTTTGAGGCGGACTTGGTAGGCTCCCCACCAGAACTGCAGCGACTCGTCCCGTCACGCCGCGGTGGCCCGCTGGCAAGCGGAGCTCGAGACAATGGCCTGGCCTTGGGCCTATTCGCTGGCGAACCTCGTCCTTCCAACCAGTCGTTGCGCCGTACCGGCTGGATCAGCAGGCGCGGATGTGGCGGACTCCGGACGCGCCAACGAGCGGCGGCGTGCGCAATCGCAAGGGCAGTAAGCGCGCTGCGCACGTGGATTATACAATTGACGTGTTGTTGAGCTTGGCAAAATCCTCCGCGAAAATAAACTCGTTCGCCATCTTGACCCCTCCCGTTTTTTGCATTTCAAATTCCGCTCCAGAAAGCTCGCTGCCGTAGTAAACCAGGCTGGCGGCATAAAAAGCATTGTCCTGTTCGTCAATAAGCCAAGACGGGTGAGCGAGGCGGGCGATTTTTGCCCGATCCGGCGCGCTTAGATCCCCGGATAACTCGCGCTGATCCGGAGACTCGGCGATCAAAAACGGACCTTTCTGGGTGCGAACGAAAAAGCAGAAGAACCGCAGATAGTCGAGCGCGTTCCGGATTGTCAACGCCAGGGGGGCAGCTCTATTGATTTCGTGGATCGGCGGCGAGGACCCATTGAGGCGAAAGAGCCGATCGTTCACGCGTATGTAGTAGAATGAGCGATCCTTTTGCGTCCACTTTGGGGAGACGATACGCAGGAGTTCGGCTTGCTTATAGAAAGAAAGAAAGCCTCGATCCACACTTACATCGGCAAGACCGTCTTCGAGGCCGTCCATTGTGCTGAGCAGCTTCTCTGATCTGAGTTGCTTCTCTAAGACCGCCAGTTCATTCCGGGGGAATGGCGCCCAGGCAATGTTGCTGTCCCAGCTTACAGCAGCGGGCAAGGGCGCGGCGCAGGGGGGATTCCCAAGGAAAACACGCATCTCTTCATTGCACAAGTCGATGGGCCGACTTCCCATCTTATCCGTGCGGCTCCACAGATCGTCACGGCCGGCAATGTGAGGCTTCAGGCATTCGAGCCAACGCTGCTGGTTATGGGCGCAGATCCGATGCAGCATCGTCCAGCCGAGCCGATCGGGTCTGCCGATGACTTCCGTATCCAACTCGATCAGTATTTCCAGGACTCCGGCGGGAGCGTCCGGCTTCAGGGCGGCAAAAATCTCGTGGGGAAATCCAGTCGGGCCGAAGTCGAGCGTGACGCGGCCGGTGCCGAGAATACGGATTGCGAGCGCCCAGTTCCCGGCGGCCATGGCGCGCATGAGCGGCGTCTCACCCGCCTTATTCCGCGCGTTAATCCGCTCAGCCGGTAGGCCGGCCAGTTGCCGATCGGCAAGGTCCAGCGGGGCGGTCCGGCGTGCGAGCAGGTGCAGAATCGTATTGCCATCCTGGCCGGCGATCTGGGCCTCGTGCAGAGGCTTCTGTTCGATGTAGCGCCGCACCGCGCGCCAGGCGCCAAGACGGAGCGCGGTAAAGAAAGCGGTCTCCGAGGACCCGGGAACCGGCTCCGCAAGGGCGGTCCGGGAATCCTCCAGCAGCACCTGTTGCACCCTCGGGAAATACCTGGCGAGCGACAGCGGAGTCTCACCCTTACGCGAGCCCGCCGTAACCTTCGCATTTGGATCGGAGCGGTCATCGCCCAGAAGGGCTTTCAGTGTATCGACAAGCCGATCCTGATCTACATTTTCTTGATCGGCTTGGCGCGTGGGAAACAAACAATGGAGCGGCTGCTCGCCGTTGTTGTCGACGGCACGCGGATCCATGTACCGGCACAGCTCCGCCACGCAATCGGCCTGCAGATATTCCCGCGGCATAGTGGAGAGCCGTCTTTCCCGCATGGTCCCTTTCCGGCAAGCGCCTTGTCCGCATCGCGGGAAGCGAGGATTCTGTCGAGTATGATCGTTTTGCGCAGACGCCCGGAGGTCAAGGCGGCCAAAAGCAGCCCAGGCTTCAGCCGCTTTACGGCAGCTTCGCCTTGGTCGCAAGAAAGGGAAGCCTGGCTTCATACCACCCCTTGGCGGCGGGCCAGTATTGAAGCACGGCCTCGTGAACCAGGCGAAGCAGGCCATCGCCAGCGCCGATCAGCAGACGATACTTGCAAAAGCTGGCGGCAAGTTCCCGTTCATCCTCATAGGGCGGATCGTTTGGAGCCGATGTGAGTTGGATACGCCCGCTGTCGACGCCAACGAATGGCTGGAGGAAGTATTCAAGCGCCAATGGACCGATCGGTCCGGCGCCGCTGCGCCGCCACGCGAGCTCCGCCTGCCGCTCTATGACCTGTTTGAAGCCCAAGTCTTCTTTTTCGGATGCCAGCGCTTGAACAGTGATTTGCCCGTCGTCGGAGCCAGCACCGCGAAACTCCGCGCGCACTCCGGGTTTTCGCGGCTCGAACCGATCGCTGACGAATGCGAACAGTTGGGTCAGTTTGAGCGCCAGCAACGGAAGCACGGCGCCCTCGGCCCAAGCTTGCCGCGCTTGCTGCCTTTTGATCCCGTACAGATTGTTCGTCAGAGCTGTAATGACATCGTCCGCCAAAGGAAATCGTGCGAGTCGGAAAGGGCGGTCGATGATGGTGCGGATGAACGTGCGCGGATCGTCGAGCTCCTGGACGGCAGCTCCCCCGAATGCCTCGCCGAGAGAAAGATCGTCATAGGTCTGGATCCGGCTGCTCTCAAGCGTATAAACGATGCCGATGTTGGACGTTTTGGCGGCGAGATTCACGAACTGGACCAACGGCTGCCATTGCTCGCCCGAGAGACCACCGCCGAGCACGTCTACGATTTCTTCGAACTGATCGAGCCCAATCACCAAGCGGACCTCATTGGAGGGATCGCTCTCCGTGAGCGCTTTAGAAATCAAGGCCGCAGCGGCGGAAGCGGCGGCGGCTCCGCGTTTGGCCACGGCGAAGATTCCGGCGGCCGGCAGGTTCACATGGGCCTGCTCAGAAACCGCTTGCAAGAGAACAGTGACCACTGGCATCTGCTGTCCCGCTTCGTCCTTGAAGTCTTCGGGTCGGAGCGCGGCCACACGATACCGGCCCCGCAACTTCGGGTCCCGCAGGGAACGTAAGATGCCGGCACGCAGAACGGAAGACTTGCCGCTTCCGCTCGGCCCCACCAACCGCACAACCGCCGGCCCAGAGGAAAAGCGGTCCTCAAGAGTTTTGACCGCGATGGATGTGAATTCGTCACGGCCAAAGAAATCGGCGCCGTCGCCGATGTCGTAGTAGCCCAAATGCCTGTAGGGATTCCGATGGCCACCCGACGCCTTGAAGACGGCCGCTCCGATAAAAGCCTTGACTCGCTCCTTGAGTTGTGCGTCGGTCTCGGTTGGGTGTTGATCAATGCCTCGCCTGGCGATCGCGCGCATCAGGTTGTAAACACCTTGGGTCTGGCGCCAGTACTCGCCGTTCACCCAGAAACTCAAGGCGTCACGATCCAACCCGCATGTTTTGGAATTAAACCATCGCCGTTTGTTCAGCTCGATGTCCTTGCCGCCAACAGTAACCGCCACCTCCACACAGAGCCCAAGCCAAACGGGCTTCCCGGCGCCATGAGCGTCGAGGAATTCAAAGACACCGCCGGTTAGCGGAAAGGCGCCGGATTTCAGCAGCTCGTCGCCGCCCGATTGGTCCTTGGGCCATTTTGGCTCTAACCGGAAATGCTTCGTTGGATCGGTCCAATGGTTGAGTTGCGCGATGATTCCGGGCTCAAAACTCTCCTCGAGGGGCAACCCAATGCGTTCTCCGACGAGGTAAATCAGGCCAAGGCAGTTCTCGCCGGAGGGCCGGGGCAAGTTCTTCTGCATGGAGCGGCGCTGGTCAAGTCCCTCGGGTCCGGTCTCAACGTCCCAGCCGAACACCTCGACATCGTCTTGACCCAGCTCCTTCAAGGCATGCTGTGCCGCGGTGTCCGCGATGACACGCTGCAGGGCCACATCGCCGGACGCGGCGATGAAAAGATAGCGGCCCTCTATTTTGCGAAAGCCCTCGGGAGTCAATTCCTGGCTGGAATTCGAAACTGCAATCCTTTCTTGTTTCGGCCCAGCTCCGGCGTCGAAGATCACTGTATTAGGTTCTGGGAGAGTCAGCGGCAAGTAGTGTTTTGGCATGGAGACGGCAAATGCGTAATAGGCTGGGGAGGTTCCTGCCGATGAAATCCTCGGCAGCTCCGAGGCTAGCGGGTCCGCAAGCAAAGGCGCCTGCGCGGAAAAAGGAGCGGGAAGTAGTGTTTTGGCATGGAGACGGCAAATGCGTAATAGGCTGGGGAGGTTCCTGCCGATGAAATCCTCGGCAGCTCCGAGGCTAGCGGGTCCGCAAGCAAAGGCGCCTGCGCGGAAAACGGAGCGGGAAGTTGTTGGCGGCTGCAGGCCGCCGACCCCCCATAGCCAAAAGATAAGTAGCAAACCCTTGCGCTTTACGCGTGTTAAGTGCCAACCTACTTGGATCGGTCGCGAGGACAGACTGCAAGGCGCGTATGGGGATTGTTGTGTATGCGGCCTGGGTCGAAGCATACATCACTTCATGTCCCCTCCACCACGTTTGTGACGCGCGGTAGAAAGAGGCAATCCATGCAAAAGACAAAGAGATCAAGGACGAGGCGCGGCATCTGCCGAGTTTTCGGAGTTCTATGGCTAGCACTGTTGACGTTCGCGGTGACCGGCCTCGCGCAGCAGCCAGCTGATTGGGTAGTCGGAGACGTTTTTGTAGGCACTGGAGGCGGCAACTACCAGGTCTGGCACAGCGCAAATCCGTTGGCCTCAAAAGCGGTGTACACACTAACGACGGTCAACGACGGGCTCAACGGCGCGACAAGGGGCTGCACCTTTGATTCTGCCTACCGTCTCTTCGGGACGGATTCTACGAACACCACCAACGACGTCGTCAGATTCGCGATCAACAATGCGGACGATATCAAAAACGCGCCCCCGCCCGTTGCAATATCGAGCTTCAGCGGCTTCACTGGCACCCAGTCACTTGCGTTTGACAGTAATGGCAACTTCTACGTGGGATATGCAAACGGCGGCCTCGAGAAGTATTCGCACAATGGAACATTTTTGCCTCCTGCCTTCCAACCAAGCCCTAGCTCCAATTGGATCGACGTGGCTGCAGACGGGCACACAATCTTCTACACTTCGCTAAGCCGAAAGATTTACAAGTTCGATACAACTAACCCGAGCCACGGGTCATGGGTCTACGCGGATCTGTCCCTCGTCTCCAGCGCAAGCAAAGGTACGCTTCATGCCATCCGCATTTTCCCGCTGGCCAACGGCGCTCCAGGCGACGGCACTAATGGAGTCCTAGTAGCGGATGAAGACGCCATCAGGCTCGTGACTGGGACCTGTCCGGTTACAAGTACTAGCGATTGCACGTCGGCGCCCTCTCTCATCTCCAACACCAAACTTAAAGGCAATTTCCAAACCCTGAGCCTGGATCCATTGAGCACGAGTCCCGGCAACCCTTCGACGGCAACATTTTGGGCTGGGGATGTTTCTACTAATAACGTCTTCAAGGCCACCCTGTCCTCGACCAAGCCGATTGCTACCATCACCACCGGTGTCCCTACCAGCACACCGTTAGGGGGCATCTGCGTGGATGGGTCGTTCAGTCCGGCGCAACTCGCCTTCGCGACCCAGCTTCCGCCGACCACTTCGAATTCGGGTTGCACGGCCGCCCCGGAGAACGGCCTCACCTGCAACCTCACTCCTTGCAAATGCACCGGCAACAGCTGCCCCTCTTCCTGCGATAACAACACCGCTACCTTCACAAGCCCCTATTCCGGCCAAATACTCACCATCACCCTGGCTGACCTCTCGAACAACGCTTCATTGACCTTGCGTGACTCGCTGGTTGACCCCTCGGTCGCGCAATCGGACCCAACCGTGTTTTCCTTTATCCCGAACAGCAACGGTATCCCGAACTTCAACGGCCTGGTCGCCGGAAACATTCCATGCTTAAACGTCGGCTCCGGATGTGAAGTTTTCGAATTCGAGGCCAATCCGAACTCGGGCTACTCGGATGGAAACCTGCAGATCTGCCCGCCCAATAGCCCTACATGCACCTTCCCTTCTAGCGCGACAAGCAACCTGCCGAACTTGCGCCTGCTCAAAAACCTGGACGAAGACACCACGACCGGACTCGATGGCCTTGGCGGCAGGACCAAGTGCGTTACCACCGTAAACATGCAGACGGATAGCCCGAGCATTTGCAACCCGGCAACCGACACGGCCGTCGTGGGCTTCGAGTCACCTGTGGGCAGTACGATATTCAGCAAAAAGCTGAACTCGAGCATCTCTTTTAAATTCCAGATCGGCCAGTTCAGCAACGGCGCTTGCAACGCGAACACCTCTCCGCCCCTCTGTCCAAGCACCGGGCCGTGTGTAACGCCGCTGCTACTGATTTCGCAAAGCGACACAGGCGGGGCCCCGGCGCCACTAGAATCATGTTCTTCGACGCTTTCCACACAGTGCATAACCGTAGCGGGCGGTTCCAGCCAGAGTTTCCTTCCCCCGATCTTCGTTTTGAGCGGCAACACCTGGCAACTCCAGATAAAAACCTCGACAATGAACGCTGGAAGCTACCTGGCGACCGTCGTCGATCTCAACAGCGAAATCCCGACTTTCAGTGTCCCGTTTACATTGCAGTAGTTAGCAGCCGCGCAGGGGCCGGACATAATCCGGTCCCTTTCGCGGGCAATCAGCGTCGTCTAGCCAGGCGGGCTCTGAGACCACTTCGCAGATTCTGCGTAGATGGGGGCAAGGTCGGCGCGTTTCAGGAGAGTGTCGCTCTTTGCCTCTTTGTTTATTTCATCCAGAATGCGATGGGCATTCGCATAGTGGCGTGATGCTTCGGCGCCGTTCCCGGTGAGGCGAAGGGCGGTGGCAAGCAGATAGTGGCTCTTCGCCTGCAGCGGCTGCAGGCCGAGTTTTTCGCTGCGCGCCAGCGCACGGTTCACTTCCTGGCTGGACTCGGGATAGTTCTTGGCGTTCACCAGCGCCTCACCCAGGTAAACCGAGCACTCCACGGACACGTACTTCAGTCCCAGCGCGTCAGCTTCTTCGGCCAACTTGCGAAGGGTGCTGACCGTCTCACGGGAGCGCCCCAGCCTCACGGCCACTCTCGCCAGATTGAATTTGGCGGTGAGGATGAGGCGCCGGTCCGCGGTTTTCGAAGCCAGGGCGAGCGCCTGTTCGTACTGCGCACCGGCTCCTTTATAGTCGGCTCGATAGAACAGGCTGTCGCCTTGCACATTCAGATTGCGGGCTGTCAGCGGCTGGCTATTCAGTTTGTTCGCCAGCGCGACGCCTTCCTCCTGGGCCTTCCGCGCGTCTTCGGTGCGCCCCAGCAGAATCAGCGAACTGGCATAGCTGTTCAGAATGCCGGCGATATCAGCCTGGTCATGGGTCTCACGGATCATTTTGAGTGCGTCCTCTTTGGACTTCAGCGCTGCGCCCAGACGGCCCTGCTGCTCGAATAGATCGCCCAGCCCTTGCGAAGCGAAGGCCGCATCCCTCTTGTCATTGACGCTGCGCCCGAGGTCCAGCGCCCGCAGGTAATGCGTCAGCGCCTGATCATATTGTCCGAGCTTCATCTGCGTGTCCGCGACGTTGTAATGGCTCTGCGCGATCGTGGCGGGGTCCTTCGATTTCTCGCGAATTCCGAGAGCCTGCTCGTAGAAGGTCAACGCGTCGTCATACTGGCCTTTGTCGTCATAGTTGGCGCCGATATTATTCAGACAGAGACCTTCATAAGTACGATTGCCGATATCGCGCTGGATTTGCAGAGATCTCTTCAGCACCGTCAACGCCCGGTCGTTCTCCCCGCGGGATTGATAGAAGACGGAGAGGTCGATCAGGGTGTCGCCGGTGCCCGCCTTGTCGCCCAACTCCTCCCGCAATGCCAGGGCTTGCTGGTAGCTCTTCAGCGCTTCCTCCGACTTCCCCAGAGTATCCTGAACCTGCCCCATCCCATTGAGCGTCTGGGCGCGATCGTGCTTATCGCCGGACCGCGATTGAATATCGAGGGCCTGCTGGTAGTTTCGGAGCGCCTCCTCAGGCTTGTTCAGGAGCGAGTAAGTCATGCCCAGCCCGTATAAAATCCGGCCCCGCTGTTGCTCGTTGTCGAGTTCGACCGTTATCGGCAAGGCCCGATTGAGATATTCAAGAGCAGCCTGCAAATTGCGCGCATTCATCTCGGTCCAGGCTATGCCCGAGAGAGCCTCGACGTATTTCGGATCGCGCTTCAATAATTTGGCGTAATAGTCGCGGGCCTTGTCGAACGAGCCCACGGTGTAGTACAAGCCCGCAAGCGCAAACTGAACATCGGGGTCATCCGGTAAGGCTTTGGCCACATCCTGGTAAGCCTCGATGGCTTTATCATTGTCGTTGGCGGTCTGGGCGCGGATCGCCTCAATCAGGTACTTCTCCTGTGGCGCAAGCTTCTCGCTCAGGTCCACCGCCTTCCGGGCGGCCTGCTCGGCCTCGTTACCGTATCCCTGGCTGGCGTACGCCTGACCCAGCTTGGCGTACGCTAGCGCAAAGTTCGCATCTTCTTTCACCGAAGCCTGGAAGCTCTTCACCGCCTCCATATTTTTCCCCTGATGGGCCAGTTGCAGACCCTCGTTGTAGTAACGCAGCGCCTGGACTGATTGCGTCGAGGGCTTGAGCGCCTTCGCTTGTAGCTCCTTGATCACGTCGGCGGGGAGCGCCAGACTCTTTTGCACATCCCGGGCCAGCTGCTCCACGGCCTTCGGAAGGTCCTTTTCACTGGGAGCCACTGCCTTCAACGGGATGGTCCGCTGGCGCTTCAGGTCCTGCAGCGTGACGTCGATCTGAATCTGATCTCCGAACTTGGCGAACTGTCCCGAGAGCAGGCGGTCGGCGCTGGTTGCGTCCGCAATCCGGCGCAGTGTGTCCGGCTCGACGTTGGAACCGGGCGCGATTTGCAGGTCGTGCAAAATCTGGGCGACCCGGTCAGAGGAAACGGTCTGCAGACGCGCCGACTGCCCCACGTCGGTCCGCAACATAGCCGCGAGCTCCGGGCCCATCCAGTCCAGCGAGGCAACACCCGACGCGTTGCGGAAGGGCACAATCGCCAGCGAGAGAGCCGGGGCCGCGGGTTTGTCTGAGGAGCGCAACAGGTACCACGCCAGCGGCGACAGCAGAATCGCGACTCCAGCGAGGCTGAGCGTGATCCATTTCCACGCGATGGACGGCGCCACCATGCTCAATCGCGGAGCCTTTGGCACGCGGATGGTTTGCACTTTGGCGCCGCCTTGCCATGCCTCGAGATCCGCAAGAAGCTCACTGGCGGTCTGATACCGCTGGGCTGCATCGGTGGCCAGGCACTTCGCCACGATGTCGCTGATGACTTGGGGTACTTCCGGATTAATCTCGCGTACCGGTTCGGCGCGTTGTTGGGTGCGTGCCAGCAAGGTGCCCAGGAGCGAGTCGGCTGTGAAGGGCAGCTTGCCGGTGAGCAGTTCGTAGAAAATGATGCCTAGCGAAAACAGGTCGCTGCGCGCGTCGGCCTTCTCGCCCTTGGCCTGCTCGGGCGACATGTAATCGGGCGTGCCCATCAAAGCGCCAGTTTGCGTCATGCCGCGTTCTTCGACGGAATGTGCTAGCCCGAAATCCATCACCAGCACCTTGCCCTGCTGGTCTACCATGATGTTCTGTGGTTTCAGATCGCGGTGGATGACATTTTCGGCGTGCGCAGCTTGGAGCCCTCGGCAAACCTGGCAGAAGATGTCCACAGCCTGTTCGGTGGTGAATTTCTGGTTGCGCAGGAGGTGCTTCAGGTCCTGGCCTTCCAGATATTCCATGGTAATGAACTTGGTGTTGCCGGTAACGCCCAGGTCGAAAATTCGGATGACATTGCGGTGCGTCACTTGGCGCGCAAGGATTAGCTCACGCTTGAACCTCTGCAGGATCTCCGCATGCCGCGCTAGCTCGGGCCGGATGACCTTTAGCGCCACGATTCGATCCAGTTCACGATCCCGGGCTTTGTAAACCGTGCCCATGCCGCCCTCGCCGAGTTCGGTCTGGAGTTCGTACCGGTCGGCCAGCACGCTTCCAGGACCAATCGGCCCTTGCATGCCGGCCGCGATCGCGGATGTTTCGGAACCGGCTGGCTTTGACCAAGCACCCGTACCAGAGCTGCTAGCAGCCTCCTTTACTTCGGGAGGAGTCGAGGATTCCACCGGCGCAATTATCGTCGCGCCTTCAACGGGCTCGAATATGGTGGCCTTTTCGACTTCCACCTGTGCGTGGCACTTGACGCACCGAGTTGTACCTGGAGGATTAGGATGCTGGCACTGAGGGCAAACCACGGATAAGGCTTTCGTTCTCTCTCGAAGTATTTCTTAATCTACGCGTTTCATGCGGTGAACTCAAGCACCGGTAGTGCGCCAAATCTGTGTGGGCTTGGTGGCGTCCTCGGTTGATAGATCTTAGGTTTTGAGGAGCGAGCGATAACCTTCAGGTAGCCTAGGCTTATGGATCCGCTGTACTCGACGCCGAAACAATAGCCAGCGATCGTCGCCTTGGGATGAAACGCCGGGTGCATCAGGTCGCCTTGTCCCACGCGTCCACCTGCACGCTGGTTGAAGCGGGCGGGCGGACACCGAGTCTGCATTGCGCATTCCACCTGACCGTCGAACGCTCTCCAGAAACTGATCTCGGTTTGCAGGAGCTTCTTATTAAATGCGCGCAACTCTTCATCTGCAGGTCCAGCGGGGCGCCGGCCTAAGAAGACCGGCAGTTTTACCCTTCGTCCTTCAAACTGCCCTTCATGAAAGAGTTTTGCTCCCGCAGGGTGGCCACCGTTACAGCCGCGGCAAGATCTTTTGCGGGAGAGAATGCCGCCGCCCGAGGCTCGTCGTGGTTTTCAATGAAACGAACCAGCCTCTCCTGGTACCGCTGTCGGCACAGAGGTGCAGCCCGACGTTCTCTGCGTCCCCATTTCCAAGCGATCATAGAGCCGCTTGTCGTAACAGAGGTCGAAGCCCAGTTGCTGAAGTTCCCACTTCAGATCCCAGTAGGCTTCGGCAATGAAGAGGAAATCCAGGTGCGCTACCTTGATAGAGGGGATCAGGTCAGCCCAGTACTCTGTGGCAGGCCGTTGACCCGCGCTGTTGCCCCACGTGCGTTCAACGATTACGTTCAACATGAGCATCGCCATGTCGCAGCGGATTCCACCGCACTGGCGGCCGATGTCCGAAACCGTGTCGCGGACCGCCTGACGGAGACTTGGATGATAAGCATTGAGTTGCACCACATCCGGTCAGGCCGGGAAGTATGGGTCGCGACCGCAAGCAAAGACCGACCCTCCTGCCGTAAGAAAGGATGAGGGATCGTTCCGGACATCGTCCGCGGTTCCCCGAATTAAGTACTCGGGGTGCTCGATCACCCAACGGTGATCCGGCGCCACATGGTTCGGAACGAAATCGAGGAGCAGGCGCATGCCTCGTTTCGCAAGTTCCTTCCGGGCAATTTCCAGACCACCGGGCCCTCCTAGTTGTGGGTCAACTTCGTAGCGCCGTACGCAATAGGGAGAACCCACGTTGTCTGGCAAGCCGAAGTCCGGAAGTCCCGGCGGAAATCCTCCAGCAGGCCCGCATTCAGGTTGGCTATGGAGATACCCGCGGGGCTCCGCTCCCAGACACCCATCAGCCACACGGAATCGAAGCCGAATTCGGCGATAGCGTCCCATTCGCGCGCGGGCACGTAGGCTAAGTTCTGAGAAACTCCATGCTTCTGGCTGACGCCAGAAAGCCAGACCCACGTGTTGATCTCAAATATCGTGGGATGTCGGGACCATTTCGGCATGCTGCTCCTCCAACGTTCCTTCCTTTGCAAATGCGCCTGCTTTGCCGGCCGCAAGGAACTGAGTTCCGTCGATCTTACCGAAAAGCTCGATCAGTCTTAGCGACGAGACTGGCCCAGTCGGTCTGATGGCTGGCTGCAAGGCCCGCATCGTTATCTCCATGGAAGTATTCGTAGAACAACAGGTAATCCTTCCAGTGAGGATCTGTCTGGAATTGCTGCGGGCCTCCGTAAACCACCCGCCTGCCCGCCTCATCCCGCAGGAAAATTCGGGTCAGCCGATCGGCAATTTCGCGGCCACCTGGAACAGATTCATCCATTTGCCCGAGCTAGTCGGGCACGCGACTTTGAAGTTGTCGACATAATAGAGGTAGAAAGACATAAGGCTGCGGATGAGCAACACGTTCACCGGAATCAAGACGGGACCCGCCAGTTGGAGTTGCAGCCCAACATGCCGTGGTGTTGGGCTGTTTCACTGATTCTTGGAAGGGCTTCACGCAAAGGCGGAGAGGATTCGGAGACGCAAGCGTTGTTGCGTACATATGTTACCGCCGCTCCCCATAGGAGAAACTCTGGGCTGAAGAGATGGGGGGATCTGACCTCGCCGGCGGCAAGCCGGCGCTCACAGCAGACGACGCAACTCGAGCTTGCGCGCTCACCTCCGCCGCTTCTGTTTTTCGTTTCAGCTTGCGCAGCAGGTATGCATACTTTGTCAGGTTGGCGGCATACTCTGTATTCCGAGGGCCGCCAGTTTTCTCCTGAATTGAGAGCAAGTGCTGGTACAGCGGCTCTGCAGCCGTGTAGTTCCGCTGAGCAATGTACACTTCTGCAAGAGCCTGCAGAGGGGGTTCCAACTTCGGATCGTTCGCCCCGAAAACTTCCTCACGGATCGCCAGCAGGCGCTCCAGCAATGGTTGCGCCTTGGCGTACTTATGCTCAATGACGTAGAGGCTGCCTAGGCCATGTATTGCGAGAGCAACATTGGCGTGAAACCGAGGCAAGGTCGCCTGCCAAATGGCCAGTGAGCGGTGCAGCAGGTTTTCCGTCTCGCGCAGCTTGTTTTGCCGAGCGTAGAGGCCTGCCATGTTGTACAGAACGCTGGCAACGCCCGACTGTTGCGAGCCTCCGGTATTCTGTAAAATCGTCAGCGACCGCTGGTAGAGTGGCTTGGCTTTTTCGTAATAGTGCAGGTCTCGATAGAGTCCCGCCAGGTTACAAAGGTTGGCAACCAGTTTAGGATGCTCCGGCCCCCAAACTTTTTCATTTATGAGCAGCGCTCGCCGGTAAAGCGGTTCCGCTCTGAGGTACCGGCTCTGGCCAGCGTAGAGCTCAGCCAGATTATTGAGAACCGTTGCCGTCTGTGGGTCTTGCGGTCCGAGTTTCTTCTCGGTGATGGCCAGGGACCGCTGGTACAACGGTTCGGCCTCGGCAAGCTTTCCTTGTGATCGGTATAGCGCCGCGAGGTTGTTTAAGGTCGTGGCCGTCTCGTTGTCATCTCCGCCACCAGTCTTCTCCTTTATGCTCAGAGACCGACGATAGAGCGTTTCGGCCTCAGCATATCTGTCCTGACAGAAGTAAATTCTGCCCAGGTCCGAAAGGACGGTGGCAATTTCGGGTTGGACCTGGCCCAGGCTCTTTTCCAGAATCAACAGCACCCGATGCTCAATCTCTTCTGCCTGGTTGTAATTACCAAGATCAACGTTAACTTCCGACAGGAGGCGCAGAACGCCGGTCACACTCGGATGATTCGGCCCCAACGTGCTCTCCATTGTGGCTTCGATCCTTCGGTACGCAAGCTCCGCCTGCACATAGTTGCCTTGCTGGTAATAGAGTGCCGCCAATCCGAGCTCGGACGTCACCACGCCGCCTGAGGGCACTTCAGACCGGGCCGATTCATCAGCCTGTTTGGCTGCTGCCTCTTGAGCCATAGCGCTGGCTACCCAAAACGCCACGCAGAGGCTCGCGTTTAGCAGAACGCGCATCGCCGTCTTGAAGGTCCCTCTCGCCATAATTTCTACACTTCCGTATCCCGTAAGCCTACGAGATATTCCGCTAAGCCTCCGATGTCACCCTTGTAAAACAAACCAATATGGGTAATCGACATAAAGGTCTGACCTTGTGCCGACGTGGCCGTAAACTCACACGAGCACGAGTCACTTCTGTTGGTACTTAACCAACTCGCGGAGTTCACTTGGGTTTAGATCGGAAATCGCCCAGTAGGTGACGCCTAACCAGCTACAGTGGACAAGGCTATAACCCTGGATTGTGCTTGTGTGGATTGACGCATCGGGGCGCGACGCCGGCCATACAAAAAGATTGATTGTATGTTGACCGCGACGGAAAACTAATGCAGCAACAGGCCGTCTGTTTAAATACTCCACGCGCCCGCCCATCAAAGAAAACCCCCGATCAGTTAAATCTCTGACCGAGGGTACGAAATCCAGCTTTCCAGCGAACCATGGCTTCAATGCACCCTGATCCGAAGAAGAGACATCGACCAGATGGTCTCGCATCATTGACCGAAGGTGTGCATCCAGGACCTCCGTTGCAATGACCTCGGTAGCAGACGAGCCTGACAATGCTGTTAATACAATCGCCGTGGCAAGGGCAACCGCGACAATGCTTGCGGCTATCGCGAACCACTGGGTTTTCCCAGAGCGGTTCAGCCGGCGCAAAGACACTTCCGCTTTGCCGGTATCCTGAAGAGAACTTCGGATGCTGGCCTTTAGCATAGTTGATGCTTCGTAATACATCATGCTCGCGTGAATGCCGTGGCGCAGTTCTTGATAGCTCCTTAGCGTTTCCGCGCAACCGGCGCAGCGCCGAAGATGCCCGTCGATGTCGAGCTGATAAGCCAAATCTAACTCGCCATCAAAATAGGCATCAAGAATCTGGCGGGTTTCCTGGCAGATCATCTCCGCACCTCTTTGCTAGCCATTTCGAGAACGTGACACTGAAGCTGTTTACGGGCACGAGCCAGGCGCGACATGACTGTTCCTAAAGGAATGTCGGCAACCTGAGCAATGGCTTTGTATGACAACTCTTCCATTTCTCGCAAAATCAACAGTTCTCGATAGTGTGACGGCAACTCTTCGAGCGCCTTCTTAACCAAGTCTCCGCGACTCGTCAATATTAATGTCTGCTCGAGGTCGGGAAGGGCGCCAGCTTTCATATCTAATTCTTCGTTCGAAGCAGTAACAACTTCCTTTAAACGATTTCTTTGTAACCATGTCAAACACGTATTTCGTACAATAGCGAGAATCCACGCACGACCATTGCCATCAGACCTAAAGCCGTCGATCGCCGTGAAAGCCCGCAAATATGCTTCTTGAACGACATCTTCGGCGTCGTGCTCGTTGCGCGTCATCCAGCGTGCCAAGTTGTAGGCGGCGTTTAGGTGTGGAATCATTACTCGCTCAAAGTACTCTTGCTTGCTTTCCTTTGGCAGGGCTACCGAATGTGTATTGTTAGTTTGGCTGAACATGACGCATCTCTGCCGGACTGACCGAGTGGGCCAAGACGCCGGCTGTGTGACGTGATGAGACTTGGTGAACATCGCCGGTACTAGATTGGAAGACTTGCATCTTACGCAGCATCATCGAAAGCGTCGTAAAGGAATCGGCCGTTTGTGCCCTGATTTCTCTCGGCGTGTTCCTGGCAATCAATGCAGAGTGGTGCCCAGGCAACCGCGTTGAGCCGCGCTGGCTTGATCTTTGCGTCACAGAGCCGGCACAGTCCGTACGAGCCATCCGAAATGCGCGATAACGCATCTTCAACTTCCTGCAGTAGACAAGCCCGCCGATCGAGGCTGTCAATCTCCAGCTCTCTAACTTCGGCGAGTTGAACCTCTTCGATACTATCCGGTGAAGATACAGGGGCGAGGTCTTCGCGCCTGCGCAACTTGAACAGTAGTTCGCTTTCCTTGTGCTGCAAGATCGCTGTGTATCGTGCAATGTCGCAGGTATTCATGATTGAACTATCTGTCCTCTTCTGGCCGGGAAAGATACCGTGGTCGTTCACGCGATGTGCTGGGCTGCTTGTCATTGCCGTGTTGCCTCCAAATGTTTCATACTGTTTTGCGGTTTCATTTATTCCGTCTCGGAATTTCCTACGGAACTGACGAGCTGACAGAGTCTACAGTCTCACTTGCTTTTCCGGGTGTTTGGCAGTGTGTTAACGGGCGAGTTGGGGCTGTATTAATATGTGAAACCGGGAGGGCCGGTCATAGTGTCTGTCTTCTAGAAAAGTCGTCCAAGGAGCGTTAGCGGCCGTCGCCTTTCGAATCTTGTGCCGGCTGACACAGTGTGATTTGCACAGAATGTCTTCCGAATGACTGCTCTGTCGCCGTTAAGCAGCCGCCTGTTCCTGTATGCAGCCTGAGCGAATAGTGAACGCACTTACAATAGAAACTCCGAGACGCTCCGCCCTACTCAAGATGTAGAGGTGGTGAGCCGCTGTGTAAGCTGTTCTTCCGTGAGACTCCGCGCAAAGCGCATGGCAATAATCATGCATTCGGACGTTAGAGGCTTGCATAAAACGCCCAAACCGCCGGCACTGATTACCGCTAAGAAAAGATCATCGGTCGCCATGTTGGCTACAAGTTGGAAGCATACGCCGCGCTTTACGGAGTTTTCACATAGTCTGTGCCAATCCCTTTCATCTGACTCCCTGTCATAGACCAGGATGTCGATGGGAACGCGGCCAAGTAACTCCACTGCATCCTTCGCTGATTGAACAAACCTGAGCTGCCAGCCTTCCCGGAGAGCCGCTACGCGAATCGCGACTTTAGTGTGCGGACTGTGGGTTAAGGCTACGATTCGCAGTTCACTGTGATCACTCACCGAAGAAGGGCGGCTGCTAGTTTGTCGCAGCTCGCTATAAATGCGTCTTGCTGCGGATAACACTCTCTTTAGACGGCTTGTTAAGAAGTGTGCAGTATACATAAGATTGGTCATCCCGAGGCGCCTGAAGACATCTCACGGCGAGCGCAGAGCACAAACTCCGCGTTCATTGGCTCTCGTCGCTAGCCCGCTCAGGCATTCCATTCGTTACGTGTGCTTTCCTCGCGATGCGATACTTCGGTCGCGCTGAGTAGCGTCTCGCTGCCTCAGTTGTCTCGACGCTGCAATGTTGGACGCTCGTCTTTATCAGTTCCTTCTTTGCTACCGTTCTGATCGTCGACGGGCCCATTTCCAGGCGATTTGCGCAAACGAGGCCTGTTACTGTCCTCCACGGGGCCCTTGCGGTTCTGCAACATCGCCAGCCGCCCTTTCACGTCCACAAATTCCGAGGTATTCAAAACGTATTCGGGCTTCTCTTTAAGCAGCTCCTGAATATTCCTTTGGGCGTCGCGGATGCGGTCATCCGTCATAGGGTGCGTCGCGAACACTTTGGAAATCGTCCCGGGTTTCTTTTTCTCGAGCGATTCGATCTTTTCAAAGAAATCAACAAAGGCCGTCGGATCATATCCGGTCTTGTCCAGGTACTGGAGCCCCAGCATGTCCGCCTCCTTTTCGAATCCGCGAGAGAAAGCAAGGAAACCCAGAGGAACCGCGAGGCTGGCAGCTTCTTGAATTGCGTAGCCCGCCCAGCCGCCCATAAAGACTAGCGGTAGAGACGCGTAATTGATAATGGTGCCTCGTGTCGCCTGCCGGGTGCCGTGACGAGCGGCCACATGAGCGATCTCATGGGCCATAACTCCCGCCAATTCGGCTTCGTTATCTGCTTTCAGAATGAGTCCCGAGTTCACGAAGAAGAATCCGCCCGGGAGCGCAAAAGCATTCACTACCTCGGTATCGATCACCTTGATAGTGAAAGGCACCTTTGCATCCGAGTTGCGCACGAGGTTTTGACCTACACGGTTGATGTACTCCGCGATAACCGGGTCGTCGATAATCTTAGCTTGACGTTCGACTTCCTGAGCCATTTGCTTCCCCATCGCGATCTCCTTCTCCAGTGAATAGAAATTTACCCCTTTGCCGACATCGCGATTGCCGATCTCGTCAGGATCTCTTTTGCTGTCTTTGGCCCAGGAGAATGAGTTCGTAAGTACGACGATGACTAAAAGCACCCGCACGGAAACAGTTATTTGATTCATACGGCCTTCCTCACAATCAACCGGCGCTAAGTTGTTAACTTCCGGGCTCCGACTCCGGCACGGACGTGAAAGCCGTTGCTCCGATCTTGGAATGGCCTTCATAAGCATAGACTGGCTCCAGAACCAAAAATTCCACTCGAGTACCGCTTTGTGCGGGTGCCTATCCCACCCTGGCCTGACCGAACACATGGTCTGTCGAGGTGCGTTCCGCGCACATCTAGCCGGCGTACCTGATGCGAGATTGATGTACACAGAATGTCGATTTGCCCGGAAGCGACCCCGCAACCAGCCCGGTTCTTGGATTACCACGAACTGGTTCATCTGCAGGAATGTTTTCGGACCACACCTGGTATAGAAAGATGACGCAACTCAGGGACCAATATGACATTCACCAATTTCGCTTGTACTACGGTTCGGCTCACAATTCTGATGTCATTTGGCACCGGGTCGTTATCTGTGCTTTGGGGTCAGCCAATCACGGAAGCCCCCATCGGTGCAGAAACAGACTGCAGAAGTGCGCTTCCGCCCAACGGCACACTGCTAATGGATAAAGACACGAGGTGCGGAGTACCAAGTTCGGCCGATAACACCCGTCGGTACGCTGCGCTGCGGCCCCTTGACACATGTGGTGTGGCGATCACGAACGTCGCGGAGACTAACCCTCTTAGCCCGAGTGCCCCAGTTGTTAGTTTTTTGTTTGCTTGGCCGGTCGATCTAACATATGCCGGATTTTCGGGCCTGTACCAGATCGACATGGAGAATCCAGCTGCCGCGCAGGGCAGCTCTCTGCAGAGTTCCTTACCGCCGCCTCCGAACCAGGAGGATAAGAACCACTCCGGGCCCGGCCAGGCTCCTGAAAACAAGCGTATGTTTGGCGTTTTGCCGAACTACCGCATGGCCGAAGGATCCGCTCCTTTCCAGCCGATTACTACAAAGCAAAAATTCATTATCGCGACAAAGGATTCATTCGATTACCCTGTTTTCCTAACAACGGCCTTCTTCGCTGGCCTTTCGCAGTTACAGGGGTCAGACAATAGCCTATATCGTCAAGGAGTCCGAGGATTTGCGCATCGATATGGCTTCAGTTACGCGGATCAAGTGATGAGCAACTTCTTCCCCGAAGCGATCGTACCCGCTCTATTTCACAAGGATCCTCGTTACTTTCGCAAGGGCGAAGGCTCGAAAGGAAGTCGGCTGGTCTACGCTACTGGTCGTATTTTTGTATCTAGATCTGACTCGGGCGCCACCACCTTTAACTCCCCTGAGATCCTCGGCAATGGCCTTGCGGCGCTCGCTGGCATGACCTATCACACCCAGGGGCGAACCGCAGGTGATGTCCTGACGCAGTGGGGAATCACCTACATTGGAACCGATATGGTGGGGCAGGTACTCAAAGAGTTCTGGCCGGACATCAAGCGCAAGCTCTTCAAATGAGACGGCCTTCTTGGAAAGTAGCTCGTGGGAGAATCGAACTGCTTGGCCGTCGTGTACTTCCGGACGTCCCCGGTCATGGACGCAACTTCTGCGCGGTGGCGCATGGGAGGCTTTACTCGGGCGTCGGAGTAGGAGGGCGTCGCCCAGCCTTCGCTCTCGCAGCAGATTCTGAACTCGAATCTGAAATGGGCGCGCCGGTTGTTTGAGCGGCTTGGGCGGTCGGTGCGCTTGACGCCTTGCGGCGAACTCCTGCTGCCCCAGGCGCGCCAGTTCGCGGATGCCAGGCACTCCTTGCGAGGTCTGCTCTCCGGCGTGAAGGCCGCCTGACGGTCGGTTCTATTCCGACAGGTCATTCGTTCTCAAACGCCAGCTTGGACGGCCACGGTTCGTTTCCACATCTGATTGAAGCGGTTGTTAGCGGTGAGATGGAAAGCGAGCCACTCTGGGTTGTTAGCAGGAAGCCGGTTGCCTTGTTAGGAACATCGATGGACGTTTCCGCGGGGCGCGGTTGCTGATGGACGAATTGAGGCTGAGCGAAGTCATGACGGTGTTTCCAGTGACTCCCAGTTTGGGCTGTCGGTAATCAGGCAGCATTAAGAGAAACTCGAGCAAGTTTCCATCTCGGTTTCTAAAAATAGAGACAAGCAGCCGACATCCACGGAAGGACCACCGGTTCCAGCATTGTAGTACCCAAGGGAAGTTTGCAAGTAGAGAACGACGCGACATGGACAAGCGATCATGGATCTCGGAGCCTTGATTTTTCGGAGTCTTTGATTCGGTTTGGCGTATCCAGTCAAACAGAAATCAGGATTGTCGTCCCAAACTATCTTGGCAGCATTTCAGGGCCAGACTCTCCATCTGGATTCGGCGACATCGCTTTGGGAATGAAACACCACCTTGGGCCTCTGCCAGGAGGATTCGACCTCTCACTAATTGCCGCGCTCAGCCTACCCACCGGTGCTAGCCGGGTTTCGAGCCACGGCTTCGATCCGTTCATCAAGTTTCCTTGGTCCAAGGAACTCAGCGCCGGATGGTCCATTGGGGGTATGCAAAGCCTTTTCTGGAACACCGATGGCGGTAAACGGAACGGTGTGTAGGAGCCAACTTTCTATATCGGGAAAGAGATCAAAAAGCCATGGGACGCATTCGCCGAAATACGCCGTTGACTTCGCACTGGTTGGCCCGGGGATCAACCCAAACTTGGCGGGAGGCTTTGATTCGGTGACGCTGGCCGCAGAATTGGCGCCGACAAAAAAAGATCTGTTAGAAGCGATCAGCGGCCAGGAGGGCAGATTCAAGTGGTCCGTATGGCTGGACTTCCCACTCATTCTTTCCTATACGCTGCTATTTTGGTTTACGGCGCGCATGGAAATGGCCAGGCGCAAAGCTCACCTGGTTCCGGGAATCATCGCCGCCGTGGCTATCTGGATCGCCGCTGCCGCGGATGTCGCGGAGGACCTGGGCGAATTGTTTCCGGGCCGGTTTCCGCATGTGATGCACTCGGCATCACTTTGGAAATGGGGGTACTCGGAGTCGTGCTGCTAGCCGTATCGTTCCTGTTTTTTAAGTGGCAGCCGCTTGCCACGGAGTTTCACGTCGCCCTGGCGGCTGCGGCATTCTTCTACGCAGTAGCCGGACTGATCGCGGTGTATGCCGTGGTGGACGAAACGAAACTCGAACGCGTGGCTCCAGCGATGGCGCTGGGTATCCTCACGGAGGCTGGCATTCTGTTACTCCGCCGCGACAAGTTTATTGATCACGTGCTCAATCGAATCGCACCCGCGACAATGGCCCCGCGCTAACGACCGCGAGCTCTGTCACGCCAGCGCACGCAGCGCGCTACGCCCTCTTGGGTAATTCCGATTCGGTAGCTGAGTGTGTAGCGTTTCGCCTTGGGGCCAGAACCCTCCGCCTGCCCAGCAAGCCGGCTACATTGACACAGCCGCGAACGGATGGCTTCCGATGGTACAGGTTCGCACACGCTTCTTCGGGTGTCATTACCGAAAACTCTGGCCGGGCACCCGAACCCGTTTCGACCAATTGATGCTCGCCAAGGCCGGTGTGTTAACCGGCTCTGCTCATGTCACGGGGACCGACAGGAGTCGAAGATGAAACTCTGCCGAACGGTTCACTGCCCCGAAAGCCCCACCCTATGGATGAGACAGTTTACTTTTGGGGCTGGAAAACTCGGCAACAGGCGGAGTTGAGGCGAGAGCATGGAACGTACCAAATATGGTGCCGCGAAGGACGGCCTAAGTAGCGCGCCTTTCGTATCGATGGTGCAGGCCGCCCACCCTGAGATCGGGCTACAAGAGTGCCTGTTGTTAATGATGGGTCATTTTGCAACAGAGATTCTTTTTGGCGGGCTTCTCCAGCGAAGGTCGGATGCGGCGTTAGGCGGCCGCCATCACCCCAACCGGCTACGGAAAAAGAATCACATGAACTGCATCTTCGTCTGCTTAGCTAAGGAGCAATTCCCATGTTTGAAACTGCGGTTCAAGAAGAGCACGTCGGCGTGCCGTCGGGAATCCTCATCGCTTGTGTGGCGTTCGTTGTGCTGGTCGTCGTTGGATACATCTTGATCGCCTAATCCTCAACCGCTCCAAATCCCGGCACCGCTTACCATAGTAAAGGCAAGTTCGTGGTCGACCGGAAATTTGCTAACAGGCTAAGATCAGGCGAATGAGCGGCCACAGGCTTTGTGGCATTCTGCGTCGATTGAGGCAGACCAACAAACGAAAGGAGTTCGTTGAATGACCCCCACTCCGCAAGCGAATGCTGGAGGAGCTGCAGCTTCGCAATTATGCCGACTTCACGATTGAGACGCGGTCCGGAGTTTCGCGAAGTACTTTCACAGCGCCCCAATGGCGACCCTGAGATCTCGCGCGTAAGGCGGGCGATCCTTTTTTAGCGGGCCCGCTACCAGCCGGTTAGTACTCTTGCGCAATTCTTCAGTATTAGCAATGCGAAGACAACCAAAGTTGAAAAGATGGTTGCGACGGTGAAATAGCCCGGCACTTTGGGGTGGTGTTTTTGCGCTAATACAGACATGCGAGCCTCTCCCTTTTGGTTCTTGATGCGGGCGCTGGCACACAAGGCGCAGAAATTAGGCTGCATGAAGGTAAGGCGGAGTTCGGCTTTGTCGGTGCGGTGCTCGCATGGCCGGGGCGCTTCGGTTTTTGAGTTGACCTCGTGGTAGCAGCAGCCAGCACAGCGTGGGTAGTGCATTCATACTATAGGTGCGCGGCTTTCAGTTACATAGTGCGCCCGTCTGTGCCACGAAGCCGGCGGGGGAGCTTGAGCAGATCCAGTTTCTGCTCGGCCACCTGAGCGTCCAAACGACGGAGCGCTACCTCGGTTGTAAGCAACGGCTTCGCGATGCGGTGAACGAAAAATCGGCCTCGAACCGGTTGCGTCGTGAACGCCGTAACCGTCACGCTGGCCGACTTCTCGTTCGTAATCTGGCGCAACTTGTTCGATCCCGTATCTAACGCGGGGATGAACTTTTGTGAAATTATGGGCTGATCCCCGTCGCTCGCCCCTTTCGCGGTCTTCCGCCAGCTTTAGTCTGTCGCATGGCCGCGATCTTCCGAAAATACTCCGGTCCACGCTTCGCTGTAGCTTTGCCGCCCTTGGCTCCTAGGACGGCTGCGGGGCGCACTTCGAGCAGGGCATCAGCCAATGCGGCTGCAGCCCGTAAAAGCTCGCGAGAGCGTTGGGAACGGCCTTCTGGAAGTTCCTCCATGGCTACGGCTAGCATGGCTTGGTCGATGAGATTTCTGAGGGCCTTGAGGTCTTGACGTTTTGGCATGCCTCAGCGTAAGACACGGACAAGCGCTTGCTGTTCTTTGGCAACGCACCCCGCAACACTACCGGAGCAGCAAGGACATTTCCAACCCGCTGGTGGCCGAGCATCAGCAGCCAGGACGGCTGGGGTGTGCTCCTGATATACGCCGCCTTCATCGCTCCCGAGAATATTGGAGGGCGGGTACCGTTCGAGGGGACCGGAGGACACTCCAGTGCTAATGCTGAGTGGCCAGCCTGCCCCACCAGTGATCGATATCTTATTCACGATCGTGACAGCGTCTTCTCGGCCCGAGGTTGATGCGGACTACCTGATGGCGCTGAGCAAGGGGGATCTGAAGTTCATCCTTCGTGAGTTCATCAGGCACTACAATCGCGGCAGACTACACTCGGCCTTGGGGCCAGGCTTTCCGGAACCAATTAAAACACCTGATCCTGCCAGTGGCCATCGACATCGATTGCTTCAGCCGACATGCCGTAGCACTGGCACTCGGACAAAATAAGCCAGGTCTCTCGGATCTACGAGTACGCGCGCGCCCGTACACGCGAAGCGGTAGGCGGTTTGCGATCCCGGCCCGACAATACTCAGGGCCGTCTTACCCGTGTACTCAAACAGCGCCATAGCGCCCATCCGTCCCGGGGACGGAAAGTTGGTAGAGCGGTTTCGGGCGCTTCCGCAGCAACTCATGGATCCTCTCCTTTCGCCGCCGACGGCGGATCTTCTGTATAGACTGGCTGAGCCGGCGCGGTGGCGCGCTCAAGAACGATGGCCGCCCCGGAAAGCGCCGGCCAGAAGAGCAGCCGTTCCGTCCAGCCTCCGCCCAACCACCAGGCAAAAGGGGCCGACAGCCACAAG
>Ga0210407_10001011_pt1 | contig 27952 bp, 27 predicted proteins | sample IncBWC27MmetaG_FD_150860 | JGI IMG/M metagenome (GOLD analysis project Ga0210407, IMG submission 150860) | Forest soil microbial communities from Barre Woods Harvard Forest LTER site, Petersham, Massachusetts, United States - Inc-BW-C-27-M | ecosystem: Environmental > Terrestrial > Soil >...
GGTGTGATACTGATTGAGGTTAATGAAGCGGGGAACGATCAGCACCGCCAGAAACAACACGGCCACGATAATCAGAGCTGCAATGCCGGCCTTTCGCATGAATGCCTCCTCGTTTATTGTAGCCACGATTTTCTGTAACCACGATTTCTGCTTACCACGGGGTGAAATCACTGGGGGGCGGAGCTTACTTAGTTGGAAGCCGTGCGAGGGGCCACGGTTGCTCTGAAATGCTGCCGTAAGAGTTAGGTTTTACCGGGTCCCGATGCGGGCGACCGGCGTTTTTTGGGTGGTTCGGGCTTTTTGTGCCCCATGGCAATGTCCGCCAGTTCCAGCAAGCGGGAGCCCGTGGGCGTGGCCATGCGGTCATTCCACGCGCGGTCTCCGCTGTCGCCCTTAAGGTTGGATTTAGGAGCGATCCAGAGATCCTCCGCCTCCACCGCGCTGGTTGCGCGCTTCTTAAGGGCGGCGCGTTTACGAAGAGGCTTCTTATTCGCGGACAAAGGAGTCCCTCGATTCCGGGGTCATGAGTTGTACCTAGAAAGGTGATTCAGTGTACTCCGAGAACCGCGAATTTGCAGGTTAATTTTTCGGAAGTATGTACTTAACGCAAGAGGGGCGGAGGGGGTTAGGGATTCAGTGGTTTTTTCTGCCACTTCTTGGCGATATATTCAAAATCTTGGTAATAGGTTTTGCCAGACCCATCTTGGGTGTACTGTTTCATTGCGCTTCGGAAATCACCTATGAATCCATTCAGAGCTTCCCATTCTCTAATCGTTATGGAGCATTGCATCCGCTTATAGAGGTCTTCGTCGTATGCCTTGCCCCGTATGCCGCAGCAAACGAACTCGTGCGTATTGAGAACTCTCATGATATGACGGAACTCAGGGCTTTCCCTTTGGCTGACGAAACGAGCGAGGTTACCCGAAGCAAGGAGTTTACGGAATTCTCGCTTGGACGCGATAAGCTCGTCATCGCTCCATTGCTGGAGTACCAAGTCAACCGTGGCGCGCCTTCTCTCGCTTTTCTCCCGTGATCGCACAATCCAGAGAGCGCCTATCGCAGAAAGAGAAAGGACTCCTGTCTGTATCCAGAAGCCCTTTGTTTCTCCTAGCCACCAAATCGCTCTTTCGATTGTGTATGGCTCAATGAACGACATTTTGTCTTACCGTTTGGGTGGGCCCCATCCTTCACGCGTCATAATTGACTCCTTGTGCTCTCGACTTGCAGGTTTTCTCTTTTTGATCATCGACGCCCTTGTTAGGCTAGCCTAGAGTACAAAGGTCACGATGAGGCTAAACTGTTCAAAACACAATAGTTACGAACAGAAATAAAGCCGGATAACTTTACCCGTGCAATTAGTTTGATGCTTCTGACTCTTGGCAATCGTCATAATATTTGTAAACCCGTAGCCAAGCAGAGGGTTGCGGGGAACTTTATACCAGTTTGGCGATACAAGTCTAGTGCCTATTTAGCCAACCCCTGTTTTTATCAGGAAGTTAGGGCATGTACCTTATGCTGGCCAGCCAGCAGGGGGTTTTTTCTTTGCCAGAGATTGCTTGATCGCCGCCTGCCAATCGCCTTCGATCTTGAGTGTATCAGGCTTGGGCCCAGGAGTCAGCTTTGGCCTCGCTGGACGTTTCGATTGTCTCTTGGTCTTTGCTCTCGGCATGTCTCACACTACCTAGGCAGGGGCCTTATACAGCAATCGTTTTCCTTCGGCTCCGCGAATCGCCAGCACGGTGCGCTCGCCGTCATTGAGTTTGCGGTTATTCCAGAGGAAATCGAACTGATCGATGTAGCGCCCTAAGTGCTCAGTTTCGGCGTGCTGGCATCGGGAGCCATCGCAAAGCGAATCCGGTTCATGAGAAACAGCGCGGACTTGTAGCTGATCTGGCAGTGCCGCCGAATCTCCAACGCGGCCACGCCCTTTTTGGAAGTTGATGCACGCCAGAATGCATAGCACCAATGGCGCAATTCGATGCGGGACTCTTCGTAGACTGTGCCAATGCGGACGGTGAACTGCATTTTACAGTCCCGGCAACGCCACAAGAAACGCTTGTTGCGTTCTCCGGTCTTGGCATCGCGCATTTTGTAGACTTCGACGCTCCCGCAGTGCATACAGCAAGGGTCGGCACCCCAGCGTTGTTTTTCAAAGAATTCCACTGCGGCCAATTCATTCGAGCAAGCAAGTGGAATCTCTTCGATCAGTTTTGACTTTGTTAGGCTGTGCCTTTTGTCTTCCATGTTTGTAATTTTATACTTAGCGCAATTGTTGTGTCAAGTATAAAATTGTTGACTTTTGCGCACTGACGGCGTAAGATGCGACAGGTTGGTGCCGTAGGCAGGATTTGCACCCGCACGGGGTTAGCCTCTTCACCAAGAGAACCCCACCCGATCCCAGATCGGGCGCGTCTGCTAATTTTCGCCACTACGGCGCTATTGGCGGGGCATACGAGATTGGCTACTCGCACTTCTGTGGTAACAGCACAGCGGTCTGGGTTGATCCTAATGCCCCATAAGCGGTCAGCATTTGGAACCCCTCCGCAAAAGGATTCTCCAATGCTGGCCGTTTTCTATTGCAAACTTGGTTGGTCTTTTTCCTCCTCCGGCGCAGAAGTTGCACGAGCGTAATATTTCCCGCGCCGTTCATAAATGTCGTTTCTGTCCTTCAATCTCTTGAGAATGGAATAGAGATACGGCCGATGGGCAATTGCTCCACTCACTTCATGCCACAAATCGGCGGGCCTGATTCCGTTTGGAGTTCGCCGGATAAGTTCTCTCACCAAGTCGGTTCTATTCATCTCGGTCGTTACCGATCGTGATTCCGGCCTGTGTCTAACAACTACTGCCGTGGCGGCAAATCCCAAATCGGCATCAAGCGTTGCCTGCGAATTCGATGCGTGGCGGTCTTCCTGGCGCGTTTCAAATTCGAGCGCATTTTGCCAAGTTGTAACCGCAAGGTTAGCAGACTGATATTCTTCTTGCGCTTCTGCCACTCGTTGCTTGGATTGCAGTAGACGGTTTTGCGCGTCAGCTAGACGGGTCTTGATGGTATCTAGAATCGTTTTCATATACCCTCCGCAAGAGGAACGCCAATAATCATAGCACAGAAGGAGGCCATGAAAGGTAGGTATTTGGCGAGATATTTTCGCCGCAGTTTAATTAAGCAAATCAACTTAATACCTTAAAATATTAGTTTTCATTTAGGTTTATTTCTTCTTTTTTATTACAGACACGCTATCAGGCGTGTAGAGCACCACTTCCTGCGTTTGTCCGGAGGAATCTTGTTTGAACTCCACGCTGATACCGTTCAGGCCCTTGATATCAAACCGCGTGCCTCGTCTGGGGATGAGCGTCAGTGGCGGCGCGCCGGGCGTAGTGATTTCAAGCGCGTTGTCGCCGACCAGCACTATCGTCCAACCAGCGGCCCCGACGTCGTATGTACCGGTGAACTGTCGCAAGAACGAGGCTTCAAACATCCGGGATTCCGCCACGCGCTTGAATACTATGTCCGCGACGTGCGTCTCCAGCGGCGCGCTGAGAGAAGAAATCTCTCCTTCCGGGTCCGTGCGGAAGCTCAGCTTCAGTTTCTCGAGGGAGTCGAGTGGATTTGCCGGGACCTGAAACGTGTCGTAATGGAAATGCTCCAGCGGACGCTTGAGATCGTTGATGGTCATTTCCAGTCCGTTCACGTCACCCTTTTTCGCGGCCCGCACGCTGATTCTGCCGTAACCGGGGTTCTCGAAGTCGCCCTCGTACTCCGCTATATCGTGGGAGGGATGCGTGCCCGGGTGCTGTCCGGTGATGCCTTTGGTCTCGGCGGTTTTTTCCTGCTCCTCGCCTTTCTTCTGCAGGGCGAGGAAGCGGCCGTCCCAGTCCACAGTGTCCAGACCCAGCAGGCGTTCGTAAATGTAATACGGCACAAAGTCGCGCAGCCGCGTGCCGTCCATATTGGTGAGCACCACGACGCCAATGCGTTCATTGGGCAGAAACGCAAGTTGCGAGCTGAAGCCATCCAGGTTGCCGCCGTGGCTGACCTGCTTGCGGCCGCGATACGTGCCGACGAAGAACCCCATGCCGTAGCTGTTCTCGCCCAGTTCCGGGAACGCGGGCGTACCCTGGATCACCATTTGCGGCGTCTGCATCTGCGAGGCGGTATTGGCTGAGAGAAACTGCTTGCCGTCAATCTGCCCTTTGTTCATGTGCATGAGCAGATAGCGCGCCATGTCTTCGATATTGGAGTTGATGCCGCCCGCGGGGCCGATTTCTCCCCACGCGGCGAAATCAATCTGGTGGACTTCCTGCGTCTTGCGGTCCTTGCGATACGGCAGGGCGTATTCGGAAGACTTGCGCGCTTCCGCCGACGACATATACGTGCCGGTCATTCCCAACGGCGCCAGAATACGCTGCCGCACCAGGTCTTCCCAGCGCATTCCCGCGACGTGGCCGGCCAGATATCCGGCCGTCACGAACATCAGATTGTTGTACTGAAACTTGGCCCGCAACGGTTCGTTCGATTCCAGGTAACGCAGATGCTCCACCAGCTGCTCGTACGTGAAGTGGCTGGTATACCAGACAAAGTCATGCCGGGGCAGGCCGCTGCGGTGAGTCACCAGGTCGCGCGGCGTCATCTCGTCGGTGGCCACGCGATCAAACATGCGGAAATCGGGAAGAAACTCGCGCACCGGTTTGTCGAATTCCAGCTTGCCCTGGTCCACCAGCAAGCCCAGCGAAGTCACCGTGAAAGACTTGGTCATGGATGCAATGGGGAAAACGGTCTTCCCGGTTACCGGCAGCTTGTGTTCCACGTCGCGATATCCGTAGCCTTTGGCAAAAAGAATCTTGCCGTCTCTGACCACCGCCACCGCCGCGCCCGGAACTTTAAAGTCGCGCATGGCCTTCTCCATGAAGGCGTCCAACCCGTCCAGGTTGCCGGGAGTAGCGGAACTGGTTTGCGGGCGTTGCGTGCTCTGAGGTTGGGTGCTGGGAGTTTGAGCGCCCTGCGCCAAACCGCTGGCGGCGAGACACGATGCGACCAGACACACAATCGCAAGTTGCGAGAGAAACGAGAACGTACTTCCAATACGTCGGACCATGAGTTCTTCTCCTGATAAATAATCAAGGGACCGCAGAGCGCGCAACCAGCAAACTGCTCTGGCCTGCTGCAATCCCCGCACCGCGGTTCGTTTTGCCGGGTGCGATGGCCTCCGCGGCGCAGCAACTTTATCACATGGAGTTGCGGAGCGACCCTTTCGCAACACAGTTCAAAGTGATGAACAACCCATCGCTCCCTAATTCAAACCGAGATAGCGCCGGTCAATAGACTCAATTGACGCGCGTACACGCACCCTGCTAAACTACTGCGTTTAAGCCACTTATCCCACCGAATCGAAAAGGTCCTTCAAAAAGTGCAAAGCTATACCCGCCATAAACTGAAGCAAGACAAATTCCGTGAGACCGCCGAGGACGCCGCACATTGGGCCGGCGGCCACCGCTCGACCGTGCTCTGGGTCGTGGGTATTCTTGTGGTCCTGGCCGGCGCAGGCGTTGCTCTTTTTGCCTGGCACGCCCGGCAGACGGAACAAGCGAACCTGGCTTTGGGCAAGGCCCTGCAGACGGCCAACGCCCAGTTGCGTCCCCCGGGAACACCGGCGCCCGAGGCTCCGGCGAAAAGCTTTACCAGCGCCGCCGAACGCGGCAAAGCGGCGGAAAAGGAATTTAAAGAAATAGCGGACAAGTTTCCCTGGACCGAGACCGGAAAAATCGCGGCCTATCTGGAAGGCACTGCGGCGATCCAGGCCGGTGACGATAAGGCCGCGGAAGAGCAACTGAAGACTGTTGCCGCCGATCGCGATAAAGATGTTGCTTCCCTGGCCAAACTGGCGTTGGCCAATTTCTACCGCTCCAGCAACCGTCAGGCCGACGCAGACAAGATTTACAGAGACCTTATTGACCATCCGAGCAAGACGGTTTCCAAGGAACAAGTCCAGCTTGAAATGGCCGAGATGTACGAAAGCACCAATCCCCAGCAAGCGGCTGGTATCTACCAGCAAATCCAAAAGGACAGTCCGAAAGACTCCGTGGCCGCCCAGATCGCCGCGTCCAAGCTCAAGGGTGAGAAGTAGCCGGCTATTTCTTGACACCCTCTCCAATCCGCCGTTATTCTTAAAGATGTTCCCAGCGTCTCTCCGCAAGGTGCTGCACGCCCCAGTTCCGGAGCTTGTCCTATGTTCATAAAAGTAAAGGAACTTGAACTCCGGAGAACAGTATTCGACGAAACCTTCACACCCGGTGTTATCGAGCTTGGGCCGGAGGTCGAACAAAAAGTCCCGTTGCGAGCCACAGGGCGGGCTGAGCTGGTCCGGGAAAACCGGGGCGCAAAAGATATCGTGGACGATATTCGCCTGGTCGGCACTTTTTCTACCGATGTCGTGGTACGTTGCGCACGCTGCCTGGAGCCGGTGGAGCAGGCGGTGGCGGAAGAATTTGATCTGCTGTACCGTCCGCTGGGGGTGGACGCCAAGGAAGATGACGCCTCGATTGGCCCCGGGGAAACGGAAATTGGTTACTATCAGGGCGAAGGCCTCTTGCTGGAGGACGTCCTCAAAGAGCAGCTCTTGCTGGCGTTACCGGTGAAACTGCTGTGCCGCGCGAACTGCAAGGGGCTGTGCCCGCACTGCGGACGCAACCTGAATGTGGAGAATTGCGATTGCGCCAGCACGGTTCCCGATCCGCGCTGGGCGGCGCTGGGGGACCTGCGCAAGAAACTGGAACGCTGACCGGAATTTATCACGAAAGGTTTAATTCAATGCCCAATCCAAAACGGCGGCACTCGAAAGCCCGTACTTCGAGACGCCGCGCACATGATTTTCTGACGGCGAGTTCCACTTCCGAGTGCCCGAACTGCCATGAACGCAAAATGCCGCACCGCGTGTGCCCCAAGTGCGGCCACTATAAGGGCCGCGAAGTTGTAGAAGTCAAAGACACCGACTAAGCGAATTCTGTGCAAACTGTCATAGCTCTCGATGCCATGGGGTCGGACCGAGCGCCCAAGCCCGAAATTGAAGGGGCGCTGGCGGCGGCGCGCCATTACGGCGTCAAAGTCCTGCTGATCGGTCCCGAAGAACAGCTGAAGCGGGAACTGATCAACCATCCTTCGGCCAACCATCTTCCCATTGAAGTGGTGAATGCCAGCCAGGTCATTGGCATGAAAGAAAAGGCCGCGCAGGCCGTGCGCAGCAAGCGCGATTCCAGTATGCACGTTGGGCTGCGCCTGGTCCGGGAAAAACAGGCCATCGGCTTTGTGACAGCAGGCAACACCGGGGCTGCGATGGCCACGGCCAAGATGGTCCTGGGAGCGCTGCCCGGGGTCGACCGTCCGGCGCTGGCCACGGTCTTTCCCACGTCCGCTGGCAAGCCGTGCATTCTGATAGACGTGGGCGCCAACGTTGACTGCAAGCCGCAAAACCTTGCCCAGTTCGCCATCATGGGCGAAATGTACTACCGGACGATTTTCGGCGCCACCAAACCGAGCGTTGGGTTGCTTTCCATTGGTGAAGAAGAGACCAAAGGCAACGAGCTTACGCGCCAGGCCCATGCACTGCTGAAAGACCTGCCCCTGAACTTTATCGGGAACGTGGAAGGCCGCGATCTGTACAACGGCCACGTGGACGTGATGGTGTGCGACGGTTTTGTGGGCAACGTCGCGCTGAAGATTTCTGAAGGACTGGTAGAGGCTGTCCGTTATCTGTTGAAAGAGTCGCTGCGCTCGACCATTACCCGCCAGGTGGGCGCGTTGCTTTCGCGCCGCGCTTTTGTGGACTTCGGCAAGCGCCTGGATTACTCCGAATACGGCGGCGCGCCGCTGCTTGGTCTCAAAGGCGTGGCCATTGTGGGTCACGGTGCGTCCAACAACAACGCCATCAAGAACGCCATTCGCGTGGCCAAGCAGTTCGCCGAATCCGGCATCAATGCCCGCATCGAGCAGGAATTTACCTCCGCCCGCCATGAAGCCGCGCTGGCCGCCGCAAGTCTGAAAGAGACTTCATGAGCCTTCCGCAGATTGCCTTCCTCTTTCCAGGACAAGGTTCACAAGCAACTGGAATGGGCAAGGAACTTGCCGGACTGTATCCCGTGGCGCGCCAGACCTTTCAGGAAGCGGACGACGCTCTGGGCTTTTCTCTCTCCCAGCTTTGCTTTGAAGGTCCGGACGAGAAACTCAAGATGACCGAGATTACCCAGCCGGCCATCTTGACTATGAGCACCGCCGTCTGCCGCGTGCTGAAGGAAAAAGGAATCACGCCGCAGTACGTTGCCGGACACAGTCTGGGAGAGTATTCCGCGCACGTCGCCGCGGGAACATTAACTTTTTCCGACGCCGTGCGCGCGGTGCGCAATCGCGGACAGTACATGCAGGAAGCGGTCCCCGCAGGCCAGGGCGCCATGGCGGCAATCCTGGGCATGGACCTTGCGACGCTGCAGCAGGTTTGCTCAGAAGCCGCGCAGGGCGAAGTCGTTTCGCCGGCAAATATCAACTCGCCCGATCAAATCGTCATCTCCGGCAATCAGAAAGCAGTAGAGCGCGCGGCGGAACTGGCCAAACAGCGCGGCGCCAAGCGCGCGGTAATGCTCCAGGTAAGCGCGCCGTTTCATTGCGCGCTGATGCAGCCCGCCCAGGACCGCCTGGCCGCGGACCTGCGTACGCTTCAGTTCAACAATCCTTCCGTTCCGGTAATCAGCAACATTGACGCGGAGCCCAAGACCACTGCCGACGCCTCGCGCCAAGCGTTGGTCCGGCAAGTCACCGGCGCGGTCCAGTGGGCGCCTTCCATGCAGAAACTTATCCAGCTTGGCGTGACGACATACATTGAAGCCGGGCCAGGGAAAGTGCTCTGCGGCCTGATGCGCCAGATTGATCGCGCACAGACTTGCCTGAACGTGGAAGATGAGGCGTCGCTGCAGAAGGTTCTTCTGAAACCTCGAGCGTAGCGAGAGGTCCCTACCTTTTAGACAGCCGCGGCCGTGAACCCGTGGCTTATCGTCCCAATTTGTTCGCTTGCCTGAGCTGTACCAAGATGGTGTCTCGCCCTGGGCGCGTCGTGGCTATAGGGACCTCTCGCTTGCGCTCGAGGTTTCAGAAAAAGCTACGGCGCATGGCACAAAGCGTCCCGAGGCGAAGTAGTGATGGTCTTGGACCCCTTTTCCACCCACAGAGACTTCGGCTCGCGGCGCTTATTGATGGTGACCACCACGATGACCCCGGTTGACCTGCCTATCTTTTTTGGAAGTTCCAGAGCGCAGTCCACGGTGTGCGAGGTAATGGGACCGTAGTCTCCTTGCGGGCCCCAGTCCAGGACGAACTGGTTATAGGTGTAGCTCTTGTAGTTATCGGGGTGCTGTTGCCAGTCCGGATCGGCGTTGTAGATCCCGTAGGCCTGGTCCATCTTCTTGGCCTCAATGGCTTGCAGGAATTTGTCGACGACATGCTCTTCCGGCCAGTAGCGGAAGACCCACCAGAGGACCACGCCGACAATCACCACGACCGCCGCGGCTAAAATCAACTGCCAGCGCCGTCGTGCCGGCCCAGGGTCGTATTCTTTTGCATCCATCAATGCCATAGCAGTTCCTCAGAGGGTCCGTTTGAACAACAGAGTTGAGAGCGCAAACATCACAGTGGCGAACACACCAAGATACAGCAGGTCCGGCCAGATTGCAGCCAGCCCCACTCCTTTCAGCAGAACGGCCTTGAAACCGTGCACCGAGTACGAGAACGGGTCAATCCAGGCGATCCATTGCAGCCACTTGGGAAAAGCCAGCGTGGGATAGATGGCCCCGCTGGGGAAATAGAGCAGCGTGTTCAGGATACCGAAGATCGCGCGCGGGATCAGCGGGTCATTGACGCGCACCATCATGAAAAACATCATGGCGATGAACGCGAATGAAGTCGTGGCGATCAACAGCAACAGCCAGAACAGATTGGCAGGATGAAACGCTCCCCCAACTCCGGCGATCAGCGAGCCGATCACGGTCAGCACAATACCTGCGCCCATGGCTTTGGCAGCGCCGGCAAGGTTGAGGCCGGCGACCAGTTCCATCTTGGTGATAGGGGTGACCAGATAGCCTTCGTGGACGCCGCGGGCCTTGTCGTCAATATAAACAATGCCGCCGCCGATCATTACGCTCACGAACATGGCCAGCGTAATCGAGCCGGGCAGCAGGTACTTCATGTATTCGATGTAGGGATAAAGCTCCACCACGTCCAGTTCAATCTGCTGCAGCATGCGCGGCTGGATCTCCGGCTGATTCAGCGCGTCCACCAGCTTGGTCAGATTGTCTTCAAAGGCAGAGGTCATGAAGTTGTCGGTATTGTCCAGCACCAGCCCGAGTTTAGGCCGCGAGTGCTCATATACGTCCCGGGAAAAACGCGGCGGGATCACGATACCGGCATTCAGGTTGCCTTTGCGGATGTCTTCGGTCATCTGCCGTTCGTCGTTATAGACGATGGGACGGAAGGTGCGGGCATTGCTCTGGACGGCCTGCAGGGCTTCCTGTACGCGAATCGCCTGCGGGCCATGGTCGTTGTCCACAATTCCCAGTTTGGCGTCGCGGACTTTCCCGCCAAAGGCGTTTCCCAGGACAATCAACTGCACCAGGGGAAAGACCATGGCCGCCATCATCAGCGCGGGCGAGCGGAAGAACTTTCGCAGGTCGCGTTCCACGATGGCCAGCATGCGCTCGCTTTTGAAAAACTGCATGGTTACTTTCCCCAGGCCACAGGTGATGTATACAACGCAGCGTCCACAATCTGGTCGCGGAGCTGGCGTCCGGTGTAATGGACAAAGACGTCGTCGAGCGTGGTGCTCTGTACGGTAAGAGATTTGATCTTCACGTTGGCGTGAATTGCGGTCTCGACCAGCGCGGTTGTCGTGCGGGGACCATCGTCGGTGAGCAGGCGGTAGGTGTCGGCGCCTTCCGACTGAACGGAATTAACGCCGCTTAGGCCGGCCAGCGTCTGCTGCCAGTCCCGCGGCGGATCCAGGAACTGGGACTCAATCACGCTGGACCCGGGAATGCTGGCCTTGAGCGCGCGCGGAGAGTCGAGCGCCACCAGCTTGCCGTGGTCCACGATGGCGATACGGTCGCAGAGGCGGTCGGCCTCGTCCATGTAGTGCGTGGTAATCAGGACGGTAAGGTTGCGCTTCTGCTTGATGTCGGTAATCATTTCCCAGACCGCCACGCGCGAAACCGGATCAAGACCGGTGGTGGGCTCGTCGAGGAAAAAAATCCTGGGACGATGGACCAGGCCGCGCGCGATTTCCAACCTGCGCCGCATGCCGCCGGAGAGATTTCTGGCCGGAGCGTCGCGCCACTGCGCCAGGTCCACCAGCTCCAGCAGCTCCTTGATGGAGCTCTCACGATCGGCGGCAGCAATTCCGTAAAGCTTGGAGTAGATGCTCAGGTTTTCCCAGACGGTCAGGTCGCCGTCGCTGGTCATGGCCTGCGGAATCACTCCCATGCAGAGGCGCGCCTTGTCCGGACTTTTGCGCACGTCATAATTTTCAATCATCGCGGTGCCGCTGGTCGGCTCCAACAGGCAAGTCATCATGCGGATCAGCGTGGATTTGCCGGCGCCGTTCGGCCCCAGCAGTCCAAAGATCTCTCCGTTGGCCACGTCAAAAGAGACACCGTCTACCGCGGTGAAGTTCCCGTAGCGCTTCTCGATGTTAAGGACCTGGATCGCTTTGTCGGTCGCGGCAATCACTTGCCCTCCAGTTTGGACCTGGGAACAAGGACTTCCGCGGTCATTCCCGGGACTAGCATCTTTTTGCCGTTGTCCACGCCGACTTTGAGCACAATGGCTTTGATGTCGCGCTTGCGGCGGTCAACGTCTCGCTGGGTGGCGAAGTCAGCTTCGGGAGCTTTGAAAATTACTCTGCCTGCGACAATGTCGCCGGACGGCAGGCGCACTTGCAGCGCATCACCCAGAGCTATGCGGACAGCATTGGTTTCAGGAATGGCGGCCTGGACCCATGTGTTGCTCAGATCTGTAATGACCACGATCGCTCCGCCGGGGCTCACGACTTCACCCTCACGGGCGGCGCGTAGGGTGATGGTCCCATTCAGCGGCGCTACTACTTTGGTATAGCCCAGACGAGCTTCCGCGGAATCGAGCTGGGCCTGCGCGCTCATGGCTTGTGCGCGGGTGGAGGCCACGGTGCTCTGGGCGGCGTTTGCCAGGTTCGTATGCGCCTGGGCCGTCGCTAAATCAGCCTGCGCGGCGTGGACCTGGTCTTCCGCCGAGCGCACCAGCGCCTGTTGCGCTTTCAACTGGGCCGCGGCTTCGTCGGCCTGCTGCTGCGAAGCCACGCCTTGTCTGGCCAGCTCGATGGAGCGCGACGCGTCCCCCTGGATACGCTGCAAGTCGGCCTGTGTCTGGGCCAGCGTGGCCTGGGCCGCGCGCAAGCGAGCTGCTGAATTGATGACCCCGCTTGAAGTTTCCCCAAATGTCTGCTCTTGCGTGGCCCGGGTCTGCGCCACCTGGTTGCGCAAGCTGGCCACGGTGGCTTCCGCGGCTTTGCGGTCCGCGGTCAACTCCTGGGAGTCCAGCACGGCGATGGTCTGCCCGGCTTTCACCTCGTCGCCGTCGTTCACCGCCAGGCGCTCGATCCGCCCCATGATCTTGGCGCTGACCACAATCTGGTTGGCATCCACCGTGCCGACCAGCGGCATATCCGACGACCGGTCGGTTGAGAAAAAGTAGTAGACTGCCGCGGCGATCAGCAGCAGTCCGAGGAATCCGAAGAACCTGTTCCTTTGGCTCACGTGTGTTTGCCTTTTTTCGATTTGTCGGGCAGAAAGAGCGCGGCGGAAATAAAGTCCAGCACCGCGGCCCGCCGGTCCGCGAGACGCTCGGCGGAAAATGGATCTCCAGGGTTCATCAGTCGCATGGCCGGAATGTTGATGAAGTAAAAAACGATAGTGCCCAGGACCGAGGTGACTGTCTGCCGGGCGTCAACCTTGCGAAAGTCTCCGCTCTTGCTGCCTTCTTCTATCAGTTGCACCAGCTTGAAATAAAGCGGCTTTCCGTAGTGCTCAAAAACCCGGCTGGCCGCCGGCGAAAGCGTGCGACCCGCCGAACGCATAAATTCGCGCTGTACCAGCCGTGAATGGGCCGGAGAACTGGCAATGTGGTCAAAATGCGTCTTAGCATAGAGCAGGAGCCGTTCCCGCGGCGGCAGATCTGTCCGCTCCAGCACCGGCATGGCCCGGTCAATCAGGCCGGAGATCACTTGTTCCAGCGCCGCGGCATAGAGGCCGTCTTTGTCCGTGAAGTAGTAATAGAGGAGCGCTTTGTTGACACCGGCGCGGCGGGCAATCTCCTCCGTCCGCGCGCCCGCGGCGCCTTCGTGGGCAAACTCTTCCAGCGCGGCGGTCAGAATCGCGGCGCGGGTCTTCTCCGGCTCGCCGCGCGAACCGGACTTTCCTGATCTGGTGGGTGCTGACATTTAATTAACCGGTTAGTTAGTTTAACAGGAAGCAGATACAGATCGCAAACAGAAGAATTTCTTCATCGCGGACGAGAGTCAACATCCAGGAGCAAGCCGCGAATCGGCGCGAACGAACACGAATCAATTTTTAGAGATGGCTCGGCCGAAAGGATCTTCACCGGTTTCGCGTTTTTCGCGTGAGTTCGCGGCTAAACCCCTTGACTGCCGAAGGGACATGGCCGTTTGTTAAAATAGGTAGTTTGCCTTCTCAGCACCAAGCTCACTAGGAACCCGAATGCCTGAAACCATGCTTGCCGTCGTAAAACCGGAGGCCGCACCGGGGGCCGAAGTGCGCCAGATGCCCATCCCGCAGATTGGCCCGGACGACGTCCTGGTAAAGGTGAAGGTAGCTTCGGTATGCGGCACCGATCTGCACATATATAACTGGGACCAGTGGGCGCAGAACCGCATCAGGCCGCCGCTGATTCCCGGACATGAGTTTTGCGGGAACGTAGCCGCCGTGGGCCGGAACGTGACTACGGTGAAGGAAGGCGACTTTGTTTCGGCGGAAATGCACGTGGCTTGCGGCAAGTGTTACCAGTGCCGCACCGGCGAAGCCCACATCTGCCAGCACGTGAAGATTATCGGCGTGGACGCGAACGGCGCGTTCGCCGAATACGTGAAGATCCCGGAATCGAACATATGGAAGATTGACCCGGCCATTCCCGCCGACTATGCCAGCGTGCTCGACCCTCTGGGCAACGCCGTCCACACCGTCCTTGCCGGGGAGATTGCCGCCAGGACCGTGGCCGTGATCGGGTGCGGACCGATCGGATTGTTTGCCATTGCCGTGGCCCGTGCCTGCGGCGCGACTCAGATCTTCGCACTGGAAGTGAACGACCATCGCCGGAAGCTGGCGCAACAGATGAAGGCCGACATGGTGCTCGACCCGGTGAAGGACAAGGTCTACGAAAAAATCATGGCCGCCACGGACGGCATCGGCGTGGACGTGATGCTGGAAATGTCCGGCAAGACGGAAGCCATAAAACAAGGATTCAAGGTCCTGCGCCTGGGCGGACGGGCGTCACTCCTGGGCATTCCTTCGAAGCCCGTCGAATTTAACCTGGCCGACGACATCATTTTCAAAGGCGCGACCGTCCAGGGGATCAACGGCCGCCTGATGTACAAGACCTGGTACCAGATGACCGCGCTGCTCAAAGCCCACAAACTGGACCTGGATCCCGTGATCACCGACCGCATGGCCATGGCAGATTTCAGCAAAGGCATGGACCGGCTGAAGACCGGCGAGGCGAGTAAGATTCTTTTGTATCCCAATGGGATACAAAAGAGTTAGCCGCAGATTTACGCTGATAAACGCAGATAAAAAAGCTTAGCCGCGAATATACGAGAAAGAACTTGCTTGATCAGCGTTTGTCTGCGTAAATCAGCGGCAAATAGACTTTTTCCGAGGAGTGTACGTGCCCACCACAACTTCACGCCCCCAGCTTTCCTACCTCACCGACCAGATGAACGACCTCCGGCAGAAGGGTACGCACTTCAACCTGCGTGTTCTTCAGGACGCACAGGCGCCGGAGTGCACTGTGGACGGCAAGCGGATCATCAACCTGGCTTCGAACAATTACCTGGGCCTCACCACGCACCCGAAGCTGCGCGAAGCGGCGCTCGCGGCTATTCACAAATACGGCGTCGGTTCCGGCGCGGTGCGGACTGTGTCCGGCACCATGACGATCCATATGGAACTGGAAGAGAAGATTGCGCGCTTCAAGCATACGGAAGCCGCAGTGGTCTTTCAGTCAGGGTTCGCGGCGAATGCGGGGACCGTGTCGGCGATTCTGGGCAAAGAAGACTTCATTATCTCCGACGAACTGAACCATGCCAGCATCATTGACGGCGCGCGGCTGTCCCGGGCAACGATCAAGGTCTTTCGCCACAAAGATGTTGCCCACGCGGAAGAGCAGCTTAAGTCCGTGGCCGGCCAGCCCGGCCACAAACTGATCATCACCGACGGCGTTTTTTCCATGGATGGCGACATCGGCCCGCTGCCCGCGCTGTGCGACCTGGCGGAAAAATACGGCGCCATCATGATGATTGACGACGCCCACTCTTCCGGAGTGCTGGGCCGCAACGGCCGCGGCACGGTGGACCACTTCAAGATGCATGGCCGCGTGGACATTCAAGTCGGCACGCTCTCCAAAGCCGTCGGCGCCTTGGGCGGTTATGTTTGTGGATCAAAAGACCTGATTGATTTTCTCTACCACCGCGCGCGCCCGTTCCTGTTCTCTACTTCGCATCCACCGTCAGTCGCGGCAACCTGCATTGCCGCTTTTGACGTGCTGGAGCAGGAGCCGGAGTTGATCGAAAGACTCTGGGAAAACACGCGTTTTTTCAAGAAGGAACTGGGCGCGCTGGGCTTCAACATCGGCGGCGTGAACACGCCGGTCAGCGAAACGCCTATCACTCCGGTGATCATCGGTGAGGGCCGGCTGGCGATGGAGTTCAGCCGCGAACTGTTCAACGCAGGCGTCTTCGTGCCGGGCATCGCGTTCCCCACAGTGGCCGAAGGCAAAGCCCGTCTGCGGACGATCATGACCGCGACCCATACGAAGGACCAGTTGGGCCGCGCGCTGGACGTGATGAAGACCGTTGGGAAGCGGATGGGGATTATTTCGTGATTGCATCCCGAGCGAAGTCTTTGTGAAATTCCGAGCGTAGCGAGGAATCCCTACCAACTCGAAACGTTTAAGGTGTTAACTGTTGTTTGCCCTTGCAGCGATTGTGTATCCCTACATTATCGTACTGATAGGGATTCCTCACTTCGTTCGGAATGTTAGAAAGACTTCGTTCGGAACATGGGAATACCGCCCACCACCGTAGCCACAACTTTCCCCTGCATCTTCCAACCGCCAAACGGCGAATTCTTGGATTTGGAAAGCGAATCCGCGGCGCGGTAGGCCCAGGTCTTTGCCGGATCGAAAATTGTCACGTCGGCGTAGGAGCCGACGGCCAGCGTGCCGCGATGCGCCAGGCCCATCACCCGCGCGGGATTAGCAGTCAGCAACTCGATGACGCGCGTCATCGGAATTCTTCGCTCGTTGTGAAGAATGGAAATACAGAGCCCCAGCGCGGTTTCCAGACCGGTGATACCGAAGGGGGCCTGGTCAAACTCCGCGTTCTTCTCGTTTTGCGGATGCGGGGCGTGGTCGGTGGCCACGCAGTCCACGGCGCCGTCGGTCAGTCCGGCGAGCAGCGCGTCACGGTCTTCCCGCGAGCGCAGCGGTGGATTCATCTTGTAATTGGTGTTGTACTCGCCTACGTCTTCATCAATCAAAGCAAAGTGGTGCGGCGTGACTTCGCAAGTTACGTGGACGTTCTCCCGTTTGGCCTTGCGCACGGCCTTGAGCGCACCCGCCGTGGACAGGTGCGCGACGTGGTAATGGGACTTGGTTTCGGCCGCCAGCGCGATGTCGCGTTCGACGAGTGAAGACTCAGCTACAGCCGGCCATCCCCGCAGTCCAAGACGAAACGCCGTTGGTCCCTCATGCATGGCCGAGCCTTGGGTCATGCGCGTGTCCTCCGCATGCTGGATCACCGGCAGATTCAGCGAAGCCGCCGCTATCAGCGCTTCCCGCATGATCTTGTCGCCTAGAATAGGTTTGCCGTCGTCGGTCACGGCCACGGCGCCGGCGCGCTTGAGCATGATGTAGTCGGTGAGTTGTTCGCCCATGCTTCCGACTGTCGCAGCCGCAATAGGAAAAACGTTGACGCGCGCGCCGCGCTCCGGGTCCTGCAGCCAGCGGGTAATCGCCGGCAGGTCGTTGACAGGATTCGTATTGGGCATAATGCAGACGGAAGTGAATCCGCCCGCCGCCGCCGCGGCCGTACCGGTGGCAATGGTTTCTTTCACCGACTGGCCCGGCTCCCGCAGATGCACGTGAATATCAATGAATCCGGGCGCAACGATCAGACCCTTGGCGTCAAGCGTTTCGTCGCTTTTGCCGCGAAGCTTGCCTTGGGGCGCGACCTCGGCGACCCGGCCGTCTTTGAGCAGCAAGTCGTAGTGGCCGTCCAGGTTCTGGACGGGGTCGATGACACGGCCGTTGCGGATTGTGAGACTGTTCTTGTGCACTGGCTTTCCCTATTCCGAGCGAAGCGAGGAATCCCTATATCCTAGTTAACGTTTATCGCCAGCCGTGTCTAAGCGGCGCAAGAGCGCGGCAGCATCGAGAATGTCCGCACTCAAGTCCTTCCACTTCGGATTTGTCACGGCGAACAACGCGATCTTTTTCTCGCGCCTGTACTTCTTGATTTGTATTTCTCGATTCCTCGCATTTGCGGCATCGCGGAATATTTCAAAGTACATAAGACGATTTACGTTATATTTCTTCGTGAAACTGTCAGCTGAGCCAAGCTTGTGCTCGACCATCCGTTTGCGCAAGTCATCAGTTGACCCGACGTATAACGTGCCGCTGAGACTGGCGAGAATATAGACATAGTAGCAACGCTGAAATCTTCTCCTGGTTGTGACAGTCGCGGCCATAGGGGTCCCTCCACTCCGCTTCGCTCCGCGTCGGGACAGGGCGGTCACGCCACCCCCATGCACACCGTCATCACCGCCATGCGCACGTAGACTCCATTGTGCACTTGTTCTTCAATCACGGCCTGGGGAGAATCGGCCACTTCCGTCTGAATTTCCATGCCGCGCACCATGGGACCGGGATGCATGACGATGGCGTCGCTCTTCGCCAGCCGCAGCCGGTCGAGGGTGAGCTGGTATTGCATGCCGTATTTTTCCGCGTCGATCTTGAGACCGACGAGGCGCTCTTTCTGCACGCGCAGCATCATGACCACGTCGCTCTTACGGACGGCTTCCTCCATATGGCGTACGATCTTCAACCCCGGCGCCAAAGTGAGCGCCGTTTCCGGCAGCAGTTCCGGCGGGCCGCAGAGCACGATTTGTGCGCCGAACTTGGAGAGCAGATGGATGTTGGAGCGCGCCACGCGGCTGTGCTGTATGTCGCCGACCATGGTGACCTTCATGCCTTTCAGGGTCTTCCGATGGCGAAGCATGGTGTAGGCGTCCAGCAGGCCCTGCGACGGATGTTCGTGCATGCCGTCACCCGCGTTGATGACGGGAACATGCAGGTTGCGGGCGAGCACGTGCGGCGCGCCGGACGAAGGATGCCGAACTACAATGCAGTCGGCGCCCAGCGCCTGAAGCGTCTTGCCGGTGTCCACCAGCGATTCCCCTTTCTCGACGCTTGAAGCCGTCGCGCTGATCACCGAGGTGTGCGTGCCCAGCAGCTTGGCGGCAAATTCAAAAGACACGCGCGTGCGGGTGGAGGCCTCATAGAAGAGCAGCGCGATCCGTTTGCCCTGGAGCCGGGGACGCGGCGGACGCGTTTGCATTTTCCGCGCCAGCTTGAGAATGGAAGTAATGTCGGTGGTACTGAGATGTTCCAGGTCGAGTAGGGACCGTGTTCGCGCCATTCTACCTACAGTGCACGCTCCACCAGCATGACTTGTTCTTCGTGATCGATTTCGGTCAGGCGAACTTCCACAATTTCGTTGGCGGTGGTCTGCACCGTGCGTCCGACAAAGGCAGCTTCAATCGGCAACTCGCGATGGCCGCGGTCGATCAGCACGCAAAGCTGCACCCGGCGCGGACGGCCGTGGTCAAACAGTGCGTCCATGGCGGCGCGAACAGTGCGGCCGGTGTAGAGCACGTCGTCCACCAGGATCACGTTCTGGCTTCCTATCTCGACCCCCAGGGGCGTGGTTTTCTCGATCACCGGAGACGCGCCCACCGTGGAGAGATCGTCGCGGTACAGCGTGATGTCCAGGGTGCCTACGGCCACCGGCTTCTTTTCAATCTGGGTGATGAGCTTGGAGATGCGGTTGGCCAGCGGAACCCCGCGCCGCTTCAGCCCGACCAGCACCAGGTCTTCGACCCCGTTGTTCTTTTCCACGATCTGGTGCGCCAGCCGGACCAGCGTGCGCTCAATTTCCGACCCGGACATGATGCGTCCTTTTTCGCGCAGACGGGGAAGGTGGGTTGCGGGTTCAGCTTTCATGGTCCCCCGCATGATAGCTGATCGGGCGCAATGAGCCAAGGGACGGGTGCCGGAAAATCTGTCAGGAAGCGTCCGGGCCCGCGAGCAGTTTTCCGAGAGTGGCTTTGTGCTTGGCTCTTTTGCGCAGCTTCTTGTTTTCCTGCCGCTGCACCGGCGGAGGCGTGCCCAGGACCGCGCGGGATGCGGCTTTCACCATGGTGGCGGCGGTAAGTTTTCTGCGTTTTTTCTTTTTCGGCACGGTTTAAGTTTAACCACAAAGGACACGAAGGAACACACAAGGAAACACAGAGCGCCTCAGGAGTGAACGTCTTCATTCCTGAGCAAAGTCTTAACTTTGAGACAATACTTGATGTTCCTTCGGGGGCCTTTGTGGTTTATATTGTCTCTAATGGACGAGCGCGATTTTTTCGACGAGAAAGAATCCAAGAAGCCCCACTCACTTACGTGTCCGCATTGCCGTCAGGCAGGCGACTACGAACTGGCATGGCTGGTGCGTACCAAGAAGCGGCAACTTTCCGGCCGCGCCGATGAACGCGATCGCGCCAAGTTCGCCAAAGCCCAGTCCTACATGGTCCGCCGCGACGACATGGTGGTATGCAAGAACGTGCGTTGCCGCAAACGCTTTGAAGTTGCCGGCATTCAGTCGGTCGCGTTTCTGGACTGAACGGCCGCCCTGGCTGAAGACCAACCAGGCCAACTCATACTCAGGGCGAATCCTCAGGCGCAGGTCTCGTTTCAGCCACCAAAAAGACCCAAATCCGTAACAAATACACCTGGTGATTATTCTAAATTTAGAATATAGCCCATGGATTATCTACCGAAAAGGGTATGTATTGAAAATGGTATTAACCGTTAAACTGTTTAAAATCATCATCTTACATCCAGGAATCAAAGTGGATAATGGCGTGCTTCACAGTTCTTTAAAGATGTCCGAGAGAGCCGTCGGCTCGAACGGATCTTTCACGGCCTTATAGAAGTTATAGGCGTTCGATCTACAGCGAAGCGAACTGAAAGCCGCAAGAAGAAATTCCCCAGGAGGGTACTAACATGAGGAGCCAGAAGTATTTATGGATCACAGTCATGAGCTGTCTGTTGATCCTGAGTTGTATTAACTTATTTAGCCAGGTGACCGCAAACTCCAGCATCCAGGGCACGGTCATGGACAAGTCTCAAGCCGTCCTTGGCGGGGCGGAAGTCACGATTACCAACACAGGGACCGGCGCCGTCCGGACCACAAAGACCAGTAATTTTGGAGCGTATCGATTTGATTCGCTGTCGGCGGGCATCTACAGCCTCAAGGTTTCGAACGCCGGTTTTGGCGGAGTTGAAGCCAAGAATGTCGAGCTGCTGGTGGGAGCCACCACCACGCAGAACTTCACCCTGACACCCGGCGCGGTGAGTGAGACGGTGGAAGTCACCGCGACCACACCCTTGGTGGACCAGACGAAGACCGACGTCAGCACCAACATCACCCCGCAGCAGATCTCGGATTTGCCGCTGATCGGACGCGATATCGCCGACCTTGCGTATCTGGCGCCCGGCGTAAAAGCGGCGGACTCCTACGATCCGACCAAGAACCGCTACTCGATCCTGTCGGTGAACGGCCAGGGTGGTCGCAACGTGAACGTAACCATCAACGGCGTTGACAACAAGGACAACACGGTCGGCGGACCGGTGATGCAGCTGCCCGCTGAGGCGGTTCAAGAGTTCCAGGTTTCGACGCAGCGCTTCTCGGCGGTCAATGGGCGCTCGTCAGGCGCCGCCATCAACGTCATAACCAAGTCGGGAACCAATGCCTACCACGGTTCGGCATTTGGCTACTTCCGCGAGCAGGCGTTCAACGCGGACCAAAAAGTGCCTAACGGGGATGGAACCTCTTCTCCTGCCAGTCCTCCCTACTCACGGCAATGGTTTGGCGGCTCTGTCGGCGGACCGATCAAGAAAGATAAGCTGTTTGCCTTTTTCGCCATCGAGCGGCAGCGCGAGAACAGCTCGATTGCCGAAACGCCTCTCGCTTTCACGCAGTTGCAATTGGTGACGAACCTGGGAGCGCAACCCATCTCTACCGTCCCGACACCGTTCTACGAGAACCGCATCAACGGGCGGCTCGACTGGACGATCAACAACAAGCATTCTGCATACTTCTCCGTGTCCACTCAGGCCAACAACAGCCTGAACGACCAGAGCGCTGCAAGTTTTGATGCGACGGAAGGAAATTTCACCGTCAACCACCTGCAAGTGGCCAACCTTAGCGTGAGCTCTGCACTTACTCCCACGCTGATCAACCAGTTTACGTTTGGATTCCAGTACTGGAACAACCTGATTGATAGCAAGACGCGTGCGCCGCTGTTCACTTTCGCGAATGGCATCCAATTCGGCACCAACACCAACGTTCCCCAGCAGTCCATTCAGCGCAAGTATCAGTTCAAGGACGACGTGAGCAAGACGATTGGCAAGCACACGTTCAAGACCGGAATTGATTACATCTGGACGCCGTTTATGGGCGGCTTTTTCGAGTTCAACCCGACGCTGGAGATAGATTACGGCCTATTGCCCAGCGCGATCCTGGCAATGCCGCAGGGATTTCAGACTCCTGGGCTGGTCCAGAGCATGAGCATCGCGGTGGGCGATCCGACGTTCATCATCAAGGATGCCAAGCAGTTTGGACTCTACTTCCAGGATGACTGGAAGGTGACCAATCGCCTGACCATGAACATCGGGATCCGCTGGGACAAGGACTTCGACTTTGTTGGCGGCTCGGACGTCGCTAACAGCCGCACCTTCCAGGAACTGCAGGCGGCTGCAGCGTTCAGCCCGCTGGCAGCCCGTTTGGTAGCGAAGAAGGCGAACGACTACAGCAAAGGCTTCAGCCCGCGCATCGGGTTCGCTTATGACCTGACCGGCCACGGGAATCAGGTCGTCCGCGCCGGCTTCGGCATGTACTACGACAACACCTTCCAGAACATCCCGCTGTTCATGGAACAACAGAGCAACGCGACCATCTTCCAGACTGCCTTCTCCCTCGCCCCCGGCGACACGGTGCCGGGCACGGGCCTTACGCTCTCCCAATGGCATGTTGGAAGTCCGTTGCCGACGATCCCGGCTGCATCGGGCACCCTGGCAGGCGGCGCAATTGGCCGTCTGATGGACCCGAACTATCGCACCCCGGTAACCGAGGAGTGGAACGGCGGCTATACCTGGCAGATCAACAACAAGTCAGTGATCGAAGCCGAGTACGTTCACGTGCTGAGCCTTCACGAGAACAAGACGATGAATGTTGATGCGAGTATTCCCGTTAATCCTTCGAATATAGCGCTAGGCTTCTTCAAACCATTGAGCGCAGCATTCGCATCGGCGGGCGTGCCGGTGCTGGGCAGCGTTCGCGACGAGCAATCGATCGGGCGTTCGCGCTATGATGGGATGAACGTCAGCTATCGCCAGCGTGCGTTCCATAAAATTGATCTGACTGTCAATTACACATTGGCTCGTGCCATGGGTTATGACGAGGATGGCGGTTCCTTCCGTTATTATCCCCGCGACCCGAACCGCCCATTCGCGCCGGAAGACTTTGGTCCGGCTTTCAACGACGAACGGCACCACCTCACGATTAGCGGTATCTGGAACCTGCCATGGGGCATGTCCTTTGCCCCGATCTTGCAAGCAGGTTCTGCTCGACCCTACAACGCGGTTGCATCGAGCAACCAGTTGAGCCTCGGCGGAGGCAGCGCGGCCGGCGCGCTTCTGGCTCCGGGCTGCACCGAACAGGGCTACTACTCGAGGACCTGCGGTTTAAACCCTATATTTAACCTTCGTGGCAACCCGTACTTTGACATGGACATGCGTCTGGCTAAGAACCTCAAGCTGGGAGAACACCGAAACCTGCAGCTCGCATTCCAGGCTTTCAACCTGACGAACCATGCCAATTACGGCAATGACTTCGGCGCTACTGTCGGGGCTTCGACTTTTGGGCACCCGATCGGTTTCATCAACCCCACCAGCGCCACGCTTCCCCGTGCGTTCATCGGCGAGTTTGGAGCACGGTTCACCTTCTAACCACTGCAACAGTTATCCCTCGGGGCCGACGAAAGATGTCGGCCCTTTTTTCTTGCCCACTCGCCGTTAAGAAAATCAACACATCCTTACGCTTCTTAATTCGCGCGTTGGACCGCGGTAATTTTGCCGGTGCCGCGGTAATTTCTTCATCGTAACTTGAGTACATGCACATCCAGGAACCTGTTGTAAGTAAATCACTTTCCCGGATGGTCCCCGCTTTGGCCCATGCCTTGCACTTGGCACGGGCGAGTTTTGAGTCTTCACGACAGGAGATCAGCAAATGAAAATTACCAGGATACTTTTTGTGGCAGCACTGACCACCGTTGGTTTGTCTTTGACAGCGAATGCCCAGTTGGGGCTTGGCGGCGTGGTGCGCGGATCGGGTAACGCCGGCGCCAATGTTGGCAGAAACTCTGGTTCGCTGAACGGCGGTCTCAACGCTGACAGTCAAGTTGGCGGTCGAGCCCACAATCGCGGTTTGGATAGCGGATTGAACGGCGATGTGAGTTCCACTACCCAACTCTCAACAAACCAGACCACAGCCGCCAACGCGCACAGCAAAAAGGCAAAGCACGCGTCCGCTGAGGCCATGACGCAGACCGAGGCCACCACCAACGCGGCGGCGCGAACTGGCCGCGGTACCGTTTCGTCCTCGCTGAACAGCGCCAACGAAGGCAGCGCCAGCGCGATGAGCCACAGTGGCAGCGCGTCCGGTAGCGCCAGTGTCAATTCCGGAAACAATGCCAGCGCGGGAACGGGGCGCGGATCGTCGAACGCCCGGATTGACTCGAGCAGCGACGTCAATGCTCAAACCAGCCGCAAAGCTGGGGGCACGCAAGCCGGGCTTTCGTCTTCCACGAGCACCAGCGCTGACGTAAAGGTCAAGCACAATCCGAAGAAGTAAAACGGTCCTCCGTGGACCACGGAAAGGCGATAGGCCGCAACAAACCGTTGCGGCCTTTCTTGTTGTAACAGTTCCATCTTCGACTGTAATAACCAGCCCCGCTCGTTTATACTTGCCAGTTTCCTCTACGGTGGTTACCAACCGCACTACTTCGCCGCCGCACGGATGTTTTCAATCTTATGAAAATTCTGGTCTGCATGAAGCAGGTCCCGCAGAAAGACGCTCCGCTCAAGCTGAACGAGAACGGCACGTGGATCCGCGACGACGTTTCCTACGAAGTGAACGAACCGGACGCTTTCGCGCTCGAAGAAGCGCTGCGGCAAAAAGAAAAGCACGGCGGCGAAGTGGTGGCCATTACCGCTGGTCCGGCGCGCGCGCAAACCGTGTTGCGAGAAGCGCTGGCCAAAGGCGCCGACCGCGCCATTCATCTTGAAGATAACGGCTTTGTGGGCATGGACGCCACCAACATCGCCAAAGCATTTGTGGCCGCCATCAAAGAGGACCAGTTCGACCTGATCTTCACCGGCCTGCAGTCGGACGACTACGGTTACGCGCAAACCGGCGTCATCATGTCCGAGTTGCTGGGCTGGCCGCATGCAACGATCATCATGGAAATCCAGAAGAGCGATAGCGGCATTAAGGTCAAGCGCGAACTGGAGTCCGGCTTTTTCCAGCACGTGGCCATGCCGTTGCCCGCGGTGCTGACGATCCAGTCGGGCATCAACAAGCTGCGCTATGCGACTCTGCTGGGCATCAAGCAGGCCAAGAACAAGCCGTTGCGCAAGGTCGCGCTGGACGAAGTCAAGCCATCGCTCGGCGACAACATGCAGAAGATCGAAAAGCTCTATGTTCCGCAGAAGAGCAAGAAGACCGAGATGCTCGAAGGCTCGGCGGCGGAAGTGGCGAAGAAGCTGGTAGAAAAGTTGAAGAACGAGGTCCGCGTGATCTGAACCGAAGAGTGACCCCGCGGGCCCGAGGAGGAACAGCCATGGAACGGATGGAATACGATCCCGAAGGCGGAAACTACCTCCCGGTAACAGAGCGGGAAACGGGTTCAACATTAATCGTAATCGGCGGAATCATGCTGGTTGCGGCGGGGCTCTGGGGACTGTACGTCGGCTGGGACATTCAAGCCGGCGGCAAACTGATGCAGATCATCTGCAGCGCAGATTTTCTGGTTGCGCTGTCGCTGATCGTCTGGGGATTTCGGAAGAAGACCCATCAAGGGAAATAGGCGCTCAACAAAGAAAACATGGCAGACACAATCCTGGTTGTTGCTGAACAACGTGAAGGTAAGCTGAACCGCGTCACCTGGGAGACGGTAACGGCGGCGCAGGCGATTGCCGCCGAAACCGGCTGGAACATTGAAGCCGCGGTTTTTGGCGCGGGCGTCGCTGGCATTGCCGGTGAGATCGCCGGCAAGAAGCTGGCCAAAGTCTACGCGATTGAATCGCCCAAACTGGCCAGTTACACGCCGGACGGAACGGTGGCCGCGCTGAAGCAGTTCATTACCGCGCGGCAGCCCAAGCTGGTGCTGATGCCGCACACTTACCAGGTGCGCGACTTTGCTCCGCAGCTCACTGCTGCGCTGGGACGCACGCTGATCAGCGACGCAGTCGGCTTCCACAAAAACGGGGACAAGCTGCTTTTCATCCGCCAGATGTTCCAGGGCAAATTCGCCGCCGACGTTTCTTTTGCCTGCAATCCGCCGCACTTCGTTACGTTCCAGGCAGGAGCATTCCGCGGCGACAAGGCCGAAGCCGGCGCCGCAGCGGCGCCGGTCGAAACCGTCAACGCGCAGATTACCGACAACGCCATCCGCACGCAGCCGGAAGCTCCATTCAAAGAAGCCAAGCAGGCCGTGGACCTGACGCAAGCGGAGATCATCGTCTCCGTAGGTCGCGGCATCAAGGAACAGAAGAACATCGAGATTGCCAAAGCGCTGGCGGACGCCCTCGGCGGCGAGATTGCGGCGTCGCGTCCGATATGCGATTCCGGCTGGCTGCCCATGGACCGCCAGATCGGCAGTTCCGGACAGACCGTTGCTCCCAAACTGTATCTCGCGATTGGCATCAGTGGCGCCATCCAGCACATTGTCGGAATGAAGGGCGCGAAAAGCATCATTGCCATTAATAAAGATGCCGAAGCGCCGATTTTCGAAATCGCCGATTTCGGCGTCGTAGGCAACCTGTTCGAAATTGTTCCTGCGTTGACCGAAGAAGTGAAGAAGGCGAAGGCCGGCGGGTAATAAGATCGTGTGATCATAGAGATCGGCCCTGACCAGTGTCATTCTGAGCGAAGCGAAGAACCTGCTCCGCCCAACTTTAAGGTTGGCGACGCCGTGTGCGCTGCGATGCAAGTGCCGTGGAGAATTAGAGGGGAACATATTTGTCGCCCGTGAGAGCCGCGGAGCAGGTCCTTCGCCTTGCGGCTCAGGATGACACGTCCTCTTTCGTTGACTCGCTGAGGAATACGCATGATAGTTTTCCGCAAACCAATCGAAGGCATCACGCGTCCGCAGATGGAAGCGGACGTAACCATTGTGGGCGGCGGCCCGGCGGGCCTGGCTTGTGCGCTGCGGCTTTCGCAACTGATTGACCGGCACAACCACCGCCATCCGGACGCGCCGCTGAGCAAAGAAAATATTTACGTTCTCGAAAAAGCGCGCGAGATCGGTCAGCACAATCTTTCCGGCGCCGTGCTCGATCCCCGCTCGATGGACGAACTGCTTCCCGGCTGGCGTGCCGAAGCTCCCATTGACGCCCAGGTTGATCAGGAGAGTTTTTATTTCCTGACGAAAGACAAGTGCTACCAGGCCCCGATGATGCCGCCTCCCCTGCAGGACCACGGCAACTGCATCATTTCCATCAATCGTTTTATGAAATGGCTGGGCGAAAAAGTCGAGCAAGCTGGTATCACCTTGTTTACAGGCTTTGCCGGATCGGAGCTTCTGCTCGACGGCGACCGCGTGACCGGCGTCCGCACCGACGATAAAGGCGTGGACAAACACGGCCAGCAGAAATCCAACTTCGAGCCGGGCTACGATTTGAAGTCCAGGATCACGATCCTTTGCGAAGGCGCGCGCGGATCGCTGACCAGGCAGCTCGTGAATCGCTTCCATCTCGATAAAGACTGCAACCCGCAGGTCTATGGCATCGGCGTAAAAGAGCTGTGGGAAGTTCCTTCCGGCCGCGTCAGCAAAGGCCAGGTCATTCTCACGCTGGGCTGGCCGCTGACGATGAAAGAATACGGCGGGTCGTGGATGTATGGCGGAAGCAACAACCTGGTTTCGCTCGGTTACGTGACCAGTCTGGACTACGCCGACCCGCGCACCGATCCGCAGCGCGTGCTGCAGGCGTGGAAGACGCATCCGCTGATTGCCTACTTCCTCGAAGGCGGCAAGATGGTCCGCTACG
>Ga0210407_10001012_pt1 | contig 27943 bp, 30 predicted proteins | sample IncBWC27MmetaG_FD_150860 | JGI IMG/M metagenome (GOLD analysis project Ga0210407, IMG submission 150860) | Forest soil microbial communities from Barre Woods Harvard Forest LTER site, Petersham, Massachusetts, United States - Inc-BW-C-27-M | ecosystem: Environmental > Terrestrial > Soil >...
CTTCGCGAAGCTCTCGCAAGCGCCTGAAGTAGGGCCGAACTCGTTCCGCATCCTCCAGGAACGGCGGGATACACATCAACCCAGCAAGCTCCAATCGAGGCATTTCGGCAAACTTCTCCGCCAAAGCCGAAAGCTCGCTTATTTCCACTCCACTCTTCGTTTCCTCGGGAGCCACTCGCACTTCGATCAGTACGCGCAACTTGCCCATGACGCCTGCCTCAGCCCGCGCGCGGTCCAGCCGCTGCGCGATCGCAAGATCGTCCACAGAGTCAACACTGTGAAAGAGCTTGGCCGCTCGCGCCGCCTTATTGCTCTGCAAGTGGCCGATCAGGTGCCATGTCGCCGCCAATCCTTCCGCCCCCGTGCGCTTCCCTTCCCACTCCTGGACGCGGTTTTCGCCAAAATGCCTCACTCCTGCTTCATACGCTTCGTGGATGGCGCTCGCCGGATGCGTTTTCGACACAGCGATCAGGGTAATCTCTTCCGCTCTCCTTCCCGCGCGCGCCGCAGCGCTGGCGATCCTCTCTTGAATTCGCAGCAGATTTTCCCTCACCGAAGTTTGTGTCATGTTCGAATCCGAATCCTAGCATGCGCGGCATTGCAGCGCAGAGTCGCAGCGGTTAGACTGGCTTTCGGCCGCGAAAAGATCCGCGGTCACACTGAAAATGACCGCTCCCGGAAAACTCATCGCCGTCGAAGGCATTGATGGCAGTGGCAAGCGCACGCAAGTCGAGCTCCTGACGCTCAGTCTCAAGGCGCGCGGCCACTCGGTCTATTCCACCGGATTTCCTCAATATGATTCCTGGTTCGGCAAAATGGTCGGTCAGTTCCTCAACGGCGATTTGGGCCCGCTTGAAAGCGTTGATCCTCACTTTACCTCCCTGCTTTATGCCGGTGACCGCTTCGAAGCCAAGCCTAAACTCGAAGCCGCCCTGAACAACGGCCAAATTGTTCTGGTGGACCGATACATTGGTTCCAACCTCGCCCATCAGACCGCGCGCGTCCCTCCGGCGAAACGCTCCGAGTTCCTGTCATGGATTGAGCATCTCGAGTACGGCATTTACGGACTTCCCCGTGAAGATCTCATCCTCTACCTTCGCGTGCCTCCCCAAGAAGCGCAGCGGCTTGTCGAGCGCAAATCGACGCGAAGTTACACTTCCGCCCGGAAAGATCTGCTCGAGGCCAGTCTTCGCCATCTCGAAGACGCCGCTGAAATGTACGACTCGCTCTCTCGCAGCGTGCCCTGGGCAACCATTCAATGTTTTGACGCCGAGCTAAGCGCCATTCGTGAACCTGAATATATTGCCGTAGATGTTCTCGCTGCCGTAGAAGGACTTCTTACCTCCGCTTCCACGGGCGAGGAGCGCTAGCGCATGGGCCTTTCCGAATTTCTCGGCAACGAACGTATCGTCGCTGCGCTCCGGGGCGCCCTTCGAACGAATCGTGTTCCCCATGCCCTGCTCTTCACCGGGCCTCGCGGCGTTGGCAAATTCACGCTCGCGCGAATGTTCGCGCAGGCCGCAAATTGCGAGCGGCTCAGCGACGACTTCTGCGGCGAGTGCGCCACTTGTCAGCGCATCTCCCGGCTTGCTGACCCGCAGAACCTGCTTGAGCAGGGGCTCGTCGAACGCGGCGAGAGCGCCGACGCTGCAACGGTCGAGCGCGTACCTCTCATCCTGCAATCCCACCCGGATGTCTGGGCGCTCGTTCCCGACCCTGTACGTCTCAAGAGTCCGGTAGCGCGCCCCATGTTGCGCGTAGGCCAATTGCGCGCCGTCCAACGCGCCGCCTATTTCCAACCAATGGGCCGCCGCCGCGTCTTCATCCTTGATGGCGCGGAGACCATGCGCTGGGATGTCGCCAACGTCTTCCTGAAAATCCTTGAGGAGCCTCCCGGCTCTGCCACGCTCATTCTTACCGCGCCCTCGCCTTATGCGCTCTTGCCCACTATCGTTTCGCGCTGCCTGCAATTTCATTTCGCGCCGCTTCCGCAGGAAGCCGTGGAAAAAATCCTGAAAGAAAAGACCCCTCGCAAACCCGCCGAAATCAAACTCGCCGCGCAACTCGCGGAGGGCAGCCCGGGCCTCGCCATCGAAATGGATGTGGACGCAGCCTCGCAGCGCCGCAGAAGTGCTCTGCGCATCCTCGAACGTGCCGCGCAAGGTCAGGGTTTCGCCCAGCTATTCTCGGACACCTCCGCCCTCGCCAAAGACCGCGATTCTTCCTTCGAGGAGCAAATCGGCGTTTTCTACGGCTTGCTCACCGACCTCCTCGAAATTACGTCCAAAGTGAAACAGCCCGTCTTGCGCAATGCTCCGCTCGCCAAAGAACTGCAATCGCTCGGCAAATCCGTGGATTGTGCCTGGGTTCTACGCGCCATCGCCGGTTTTGACGAGCTTTACGCGGGTGCGCGCCGCAACCTGAACCGCCAGCTTGGTCTCGACGCCCTGGCCGCATCTCTTTCTCCGGGAGTTTCCCGAGTTTTTGACCCCCGAAGCTGATCAATTCTGAAACATTCGCCAAAATAAAATTAAATCGCTAGACTGTAACCCACAGCCAACCGCACGCATCTTAGACAGCAGATATTCCATACCTTTAAGTTAGAAGGAGCAGTCATGGTGAACCGTCGCATGTTTCGTCCGGGCTTTGCGGACGTCAAGGAGCCGAGCGCACCCCGCCCTCAGCACAACGGTGGTCCTATCCCCAACAAAAAGCCCGCGCCGCCGGAGATAACTCATGCCGAGAACTTCTACTGGGTCAAGCAGATGCAGTCCCACACTCCGATGGCAGTGGTTCTCGAGGATGGCGAGGTCCTTCGCGGCACGATCGAGTGGTACGACCGTGATTGCATCAAGCTCACCCGCCAGGGTAGCCCCAACCTGCTCATCTTCAAGCGCGTAATCAAGTATCTGTATAAAGACGGCGAAGAATCCGCTCAGGGCGGCGAGGAGTAAGCCCGCTACTTGGGCCCACTACTTGTAAAGTGAATGCCCGGCGGTTGCTCCGAAGGTGAGCAACGCCTTTGCGGCCAGCGATCCGTTCTCGTTGAAAATTTCGCACTCCGTCACAATAAAATTTCTGCCCGCGCGCAACACGCGCGCGTCCGCCTTGATGCGCCCTCCCGGCACCGGCTCCAGATAATTGATACTCAGTTCCACGGTAGCGATCTCCGTTCCGTTGGGGACCGCCGTGTACGCCGCAATCGCCGCTGTAGTGTCCGCCAGCGCCGCCAAAATCCCGCCGTGCACTACTCCGTGAATCTGCTTGTGACCCGGCCGAACGTCCAGCCGGAAAATCGCCCGTCCTGCATGCACGCTTTCCACGTCGAATCCCAGGAGCTCCATCGAGCGGCTCTCTTTCATCCGCCGCCGCACGAGTTCGGTGACTCGTTTCTTTTCTTTCGACATTCTCTTCGTCATCCTCTTCGTCATCGGGTCCTTTTTTTGCCCTGTCAGTAAGCCGTCAGTCCCCCATCCAACGGAATCGCTGCCCCCGTGAGCCACGACGACTCCTCCGAAGCCAGGAACACGGCCATCTCCGCCACATCCGCGGGCTGTCCGAAGCGCCCCAAGGGTATCAAGGCCAGCCGCCCCTTGCGCCGCGCTTCTCCCTGCTCGCTGGCGTCGAACAGTCCTTTCACCAATTCCGTCTCCACGATCGAAGGGCAGATACAATTTACGCGTATGTTCTCGTGTCCATGGTCGATGGCCATGGCTTTCGTCAGCATCGTAACTCCGCCTTTCGACGCGCAGTACGCCGCCCGATCTTTCATCGCCACCAGTCCGAGCACGGAGCCAATATTTACGATCGCGCCCCCGCCGCATTTTCGAAACTCCGGCAGCACCGCCCGCGACATCAGGAACGGCCCCTTCACATTCACGGCCATCACGCGGTCCCACTCTTCCTCGCTGATCCCCTCCACGGTCGACACATGCAACGCTCCCGCATTGTTAACCAATACATTCAGCCGCCCGAATCGCTCCACGGTGCCTTTCACCGCGCGTTCGACATCTTTCGCTCGGCTCACATCGCACTCCATCGCCAGTCCGGCGCCGCCCTGCTTTTGGATTTCGCTGATCACTTCCCGAAGTTTTTCGAGCCGTCGTCCGGCCACGGCCACACTCGCCCCTTCCCGGGCAAACGCCAGCGCGATCGCTCGTCCGATGCCCGTGCCGCCGCCGGTGATGAGCGCTACCTTGCCTCCAAGTCGTGTCACGGAATTCCTTTTCCTCGCGTCTAATGGGATGCTGCAGCACCGCAGCGCGGCGCGGTGCGGGTGGGCGCGACTCTAGCATCCGGCCTCTTGTCCCGCAAGCCGTCGTATTTGCGTTTGTAGTGGCGGGTCTTCAGACCGGTGCCTTTCTAACCGGCAGGTGCAGGCCGCCCAAATCAAATCTGTTATATCGTAGCGGCGCTCATTAGCTCGACGGAAATTCGAAAGCACATCCTATGCGAATTGGCATCACCTGTTATCCCACCTACGGCGGCTCCGGCGTCGTCGCCACCGAACTGGGCATGGAACTTGCCGCCCGCGGCCACGACATTCATTTCATCAGCTATGCCCCGCCCATCCGCATGAACCCTAACGACCCCCGCATCCATTTCCATGAAGTGGAAGTCGTCTCCTATCCGCTCTTCGATCATCCTCCGTATACGCTCGCCCTCGCTACAAAAATGCTCGAAGTCTTCGAATCCGAATCGCTCGACCTGCTCCACGTCCACTACGCCATCCCGCATTCCGTCAGTGCCCTGCTCGCCCGCTCCATGGCTGCGCCTCGGCGGCTCCCTTTCGTCACCACTCTCCACGGCACAGACATCACTCTAGTCGGGAGCAACCGCAGCTATCTCCCCATCACGCGCTTTTCCATCGAGCAAAGCGACGGCGTGACCGCCATCTCTCGCTATTTGCTCAACCAAACTATCAAAGAGTTCGACATCAAGCGCCCTATCGAAGTCATCCCCAATTTCGTCAACTGCGACCTCTACAATCGCACCGCCGACAAAGGTCTCGCCGCTCAATGGGCCCCCAATGGTGAACCCATCCTCATGCACCTCTCCAATTTCCGCCCCGTCAAGCGCCTCCCCGACGCCATCGAAATTTTTGCCCTCGTCCGCGCCAAAATGCCCGCCAAACTCGTCCTCATCGGCGACGGCCCGGATCGCGGCGCCGCCGAATACCTCGTCCGCAAGAAAAAAATCCAGAAGGACGTTTTCTTCCTCGGCAAGCAGGACAACGTCTACGAGAAACTCGCCGCCGCCGATCTCTTCCTTCTTCCCTCCCAGCTCGAATCCTTCGGTCTGGCCGCCCTCGAAGCCATGGCTTGCGAAGTTCCCGTCATCGCCACCAACGTCGGCGGCGTCCCCGAAGTCGTCCAGCATGGCGTGGATGGATTTTTGGTGGAACCCGGCGATGTGAAGGAAGCCGCGCGCTACGCCATCGAAATTCTCTCTCGCGCCGACCGCGGCCGCGAAATGGGCAAAACCGCCCGCATCAACGCCAAGAAAAACTTCTGCGCCAACGACGTCATCCCCGCCTACGAGAACTACTACAAGCGCATCCTCGCCGAATCCTGAGTTTCTGGTTCTCCAGGAATTCCGAAAGTTTTCGGCGTTCGTCCAGTCATTAGACATTAGGACAACGCGGGACAGAAGTACTATTGTTGCGCTCGCCCCCACTGAATAACGTTGAGAAGCGACCCTCCTAAGACAAACGTCCGGGGTCGTTTGGCCAGAAAGCGGACCAAAACGGACTCCGCCATCCCTCAGCTCGCCATGGAGGCACAGATGCGTCGTATCCTGTCAACTCTCTCACTGTTCTTGGTTGCGGCCCTACCTGCAACAGCCGAAGAAATTGTGCTGAAGGATGGGACAAAAATCGTTGGACACATGACTGGCGTCACTAACGACAAAATCGAAATCGATAGCGCCTACGGAAAAATGGTGTTCAAGCGCACGGACATTATCGCCATCAACTTCCCCGAAAATGGCGCTAGCCCCGCTCCCGATGCTGCAGTGAAAAAGGACGCTCCGGCTCCGAACGTAAACGTGGAGGAATCCTTACGGGGCACACAATACGTCAATAAGACCGGCAAGTTTGCTCTCATCCTTCCATCGGGATGGAAAATCGACCCGAAACTTGGCCATTCCCAGGCGATGCTTGCAGGGCTCAGTTCTGGCGATGATATGCGCTTTCTGACCGTCACCCAGGAGCAGTTCAACGCCTCCCTGGAAGGCTACAAGGGCCTCCTGGAGTTCAAGTACAGAAAAACCTTTGGAGGGTACGAGGAAGTCTCTCAGTCTTCCGTTACCATAGATGGCAAATCGGCTCTGCTTATCTCTTTTCGAGGCACGCTACCGCAAGCCGGTCTGCCACCGGTTCAATACCTTGTCGCCATCATTCCCTCAGGGACCACTTTTACGCGCGTCGCCACGTGGTGCGCCGAACCGCTTTTTCACGAGACTCAGTCCACCTTCGAAAAAATATTGTCGTCCTTTCACTACACGGAGCAAGCGGCTGCACGCGCCTCCAGATAGTGACTCAGCTGCTGCGTTAGCAGGAGACTCGCATGCCGATTGAATGGCCCACGCTCATAGAAGGTGGCATCCCCATCCTTGGGGGCCTCTATGCCACAGCCCTCGGATATGGAGTCATCGGTGCCTCACCGTCTCCTCCGAGCGCGTTCAAGCAGAACCTCCTGGCTCGCTTCAAATGGCTTGGCCCAGCCGTCGTCATGTTTGGCGTATTCACAGCTTGGCAGACACATCTCCATGTCATCCATCCGCCGGCAGAAGAGCTTGCTCGCCAGATTGCTACGCGCCTGAGCTTTCCGTCCAAGGTTGACGAAATAACTCAAGTCCTCGGCGTGGAAGGCAAAGGAGACGACCTCATCTATCATTATTCGATTGCCGCCTCCCTCAGCGACCTCGGCGGAAGGGAAAGGGTGCAACGCGGACTGGAGCAACAGTTGCGCACTGCCGTTTGCAAGACCAAGGACACCCAAAAGCTTCTTCGGGCGGGCTACACGGTTCAGGCGCGCTATTCGTTCAAAGGGTCTCCGGAAGAGGTCCTGGTTTCTCTTCCTCCGCGATCCTGCGATTATTGAGCTTGCCATACGAGTCGGCGGTGACCATCGCGCGGCTGGTTTCCCAATCCTGGTTGTTCAAATGCAAACGAAACTCTCATTGCGATTTTGGCGAGTTGCGTTCTGGGGACTGATCACATTCCTGCTGTTTTACGTTTTGTATTGGTATTTCTTGGATGTCTATATCAAGTTTCTAATAGCAAGAAAGGAATCGTTTTCTTCGATTTTCCCCAACCCTTTCCTGCCCGGTATAGTTTCAGGAGTAGTGGTTCAGCTGTCGACGGCCCTGGCTCTGGCCGCCCTGTGGTGGTTTCAAACCTGGCGAAAACCCGTGGCCCTTCGCGCCGGTTTTGCGCGCCACAAAGGAAATGCGGAGTTATGCATTTGGTTGCCGGTGCTGATTCTTATGATGGCAACCTCCTTATCTCTTCCCGAACACTCTCACATTGCCACCTGTAGATGCTGTCTCTTTACCGTGGACGAGGCTTGCGGACGCGGACAACTTCCCTCCCGAGGCTTCTATTATTTTTCGACCGGCTCTGGTATTCATGCGGGAATCTATGCCAGCGGAGACAAAGGCCTGACCAAATATGGGTTCGATAAATTTGCATTTGAAAACATCGAAGCGGACCGCACCCGATTCGGTTGGCCGGCCCAAGCCATCACGCGCGATGTTGTTCGGCGTCAACTGGAGTGGCACATAATCTTCGAAGGTTGGGCGGCGGTCAATCTTGTCTTCTGGTTTTTTGCATGGCTGTGCATCCAGCCTCTGATTAACCTCGCCAAATGGCTGTTGCGTTTCTACAAATCGCGCGGGATGAACGGCCGGGTGCCACAGCCTTCGGTGTAGTCTTGCCACGCTTTGATCGCGATCGCGCAAATGGGCAGGTGCCCCGCACCGCGATTCAGTGTACTGTCTCCTGACGCCGCGCCAGATCGCAAATCCGCTGCAATTCCTCGTAGGTGAAGTACGTCTCTTTCTCGTTTCCGGCGCGTTCCACGTGGCCCAGTCCCGATTCCTTCGAGATACGGTCGAACTCAGCTTCTGTCATCCCGAGCAGGAAGGACGCTCTTGCCTGTGTGAAGTATTTTGGGATTTGATTGTTCATAACCTTCCCCCGTGCCGCCGCCCCCGCCTCAATGTCGCTGGTTCGGCACTTGTGGCAATGAAAGGGGCTCCCTCTAAGGAGCTGGTGGCCTCTCTCCTTGCAACATAGCCCGCCGCGAAGTGCTTTCAATCAGGTAAATCACCTAATTCAGGCTCAGTGAAATGACTGAGAACCGCCCATTGGCAAACTGTCCCGCGAAAATGTGACGGAGGCTGGCCGACGATCATTCTGCCGGGAGCCGCAGTTCTCTTTTTAAGTATCGCGGGGTTTGACTTGTTCCCCCGCTGTTCGGTAGTGCTCTGATTTAATTAGAGCAGCACCCGCTGTTCTCTTCTCTTGACAGGCTGCCCCTTCTCTGGTAGTTTCAATATTAGGTATACTTGTCGTTAATCCAGTTCCCCTCGTCAGCGTTCCTCCACCCGACTGTGGCTCACCCCGGAATTCATTTCGACCGGGTTGGGGGATGAGGTCATTCCCTTCCGGCATGGTGAGTCACGATGTTTTGGCGGAACGCAACTCCCTTTAGAATCAACACTTACAGAAATGCCCGCAAGTGCTGGATTCTAAACCATTTACATAAAATTCTAAGTCCTTTAGATGCAACACTTACAAAAAAGCGGGGGGTGCAGTCCGGGTTGCGATCCCACGTCATGGCTGCTTCAGTCTGCGTTCATCCACCCAATCAGCCCGCAAATGCCAAATCCGAGAGCATTCAGCGCGCCGTGGTATCGCTCCATGCGCCCGAGATCCACAAAAGGCTGTAGCGGATATTCACCAAGCGCCCAGCTCGCCGCCAGTGCCATGCCAGCAACTACACACCCGCTCGAGAGAATCAGCATTGCCCGTCCAACCGGATTCTCCGTTCGCAGCGCTACGCGAACCATGCCCGTCGCAAGTCCAAATTGCCCGGCGACGATCACCATCACCGCCGCCAGCTTCACCTGAGGTCCTACTAAAAACGCCAAGCCCAACAGCCCCGGTCCTATGATCACACCAGGCAGTGCTCCGCCAAGCAGCTTGCTCCAGCGAGTTTCTCGGAGCCGTTCAAAGGTGAGCCCGGCAAGCACGGCAGACAAGAATCCCGCGAAGTGAAAATGAACCGCGGTCAGCAATACGATGGGCTCTTGAAATCCCACGGGTTGCAAACCCAGCCGTGAAGCCACGAGCCATGCTCCGCCAACAATCAGATAGGCCTCCCCAATCGCAAAGCAAACTTGAGAGAACGAGCGTGAGCGAAATCGCCAGAGTCTGCGCAAGCCTCTCCCAGCGAACCAAACGCAGACGAGCAACCATGCACCCGCGAAGGACGCCGCCCACACGCCCACAGGCAGAAAGAAGGAGACCGTCGCCAGTGCAGCCGCCGCGAAAATCATCCACTTCCCGGCTAGCGGCCAGACAGTCCTTGGCTCGGAACCATCCAATGCGGGAATCAACGAGTTCGCCAGGGGAATAACAATCCAAGGAGCAAGCAGAAACAAAACTTCGATTACGCCCAGTTGCGGCCATCCGCTCCACGACCCCGCGGCCATTCCAAGCCACACCGCCCCGCCAAGAAGGACGACTGGGTGAAACGCGCTTCTCGCATTGCGAACATCATGCATCTGCAGTCCGCTCACGAAGCGTGCGCAAGCGCGGCCGCTCCATATGTCGTGGTTAGGAACAAGGCGGCCAGCGTGAACGCTACATCGCCTGCGCGGTTCGATCGGCGAAGCGACGCGTCGTAGTACAAAAGCTGAACCGGCGCGCGGCAAAGCCAAAAAATTGCCATCGACGCCGCAAGAAACCGTCCGAGCCCTCGCCCGCTCGCGAGTTCCGCTGCAAAACCAAACGTCACCGCGGCGAACAGCAGGACTACGCCGACGATGTAGACTGAATGCACGACGAAAATCTGCCGGATAATCGGCGCAACCCGCGACAGGCTATCTTGGTAGTTCAGTTTCTTCGGAATGAAAAGATTCGCGCCTGCAATCGCAATCTGCACAAACCCTGCCAGCCAGAGGAACGGCAGAATGGACCTCATAACTGCCTCCTTCCGCGCTCTACGCTCGTCGAGATATTTCATTTGCCGGGCACCTCGCCGCGGCACACTCGCGATTCCCTGCAATCCATCGGTACCCTCTACGCAAAATTTCCATCATCCCGGGAATCTTCGAAATCCATAACAGCGGCCGCGCCCACCAAATCTCACGCGCCAGCGCCACCGCCGCATCTGCACCGCCGAATCGGCTTCCGTCGCTCAGCAGAAACTGCATTTCACGCATCAATTCCTCGCGCGACAATCCCAGCAACGACCAGACCCGCGGATCCTGCAGCGGCGCCAGCGCCATCCCGCGCCGCTCCAGGATCGGCGCCAGCCAGCGCGCGATCCGCGTGCAAAACTTGCACTCCGCGTCAAAAAACAGCCACCCGCGGGCGTGCCGCCCCTTCCCGTCCGTGTACTCACTCACCAGCGAAATCATGCTCCACCTGCGATTCCCTGCACCGCTCGATTCTTCTCTGCGAATCTCCGCGTTCTCTGCGTCTCCGCGTTATCCTTCTTCCTTTCTCAGCACTTTTTAACTTTCAATCGGAGGTCCCGAGATTTACGGGACCGGAGATCCCGACCCGGTCGGGACTGTCAACCAGTAGCCGCCTTTTTCCCCAGCAACGTGATCACTTTCCCGCGCAGCTTCACCACGCCCTTCAGCGCTCCCGTCGGCATGCGAATGATTTCCTCGAACAAACCCGTCATCGCCGTCAAGAACTCCAGCATGCTCTCCAGCCGTTCCCGCGTGTACGCGTCACCCTGCGGGTTGGACTTGACCTCCCGCACGCACTCCGCCAGCACGTTCAGCGTCGGATCAATCTCCCGCCGTTTGCGCTCCTCCGAAACAATCCGAAAAATCTCCCACACATCCTTGATCGACTCGAAGTGGTCCCGCCGGTCCCCCAGCACGTGCACCACGCGCACGATCCTCCAACCCTGCAGTTCTCGCAGACTGGTGCTTACATTAGAGCGCGCCACCGCCAGCGTTTCCGAAATCTCATCCGCCGGCAGTGGCACTGGCGACAGGAACAGCAACGCATGCACCTGCGCCACCGTCCGGTTGATGCCCCAGCGTGTGCCCATCTCTCCCCAATGCAAAATAAATTTCTGGGCCACAAGGGTTAACGAATTTTTTGTTGGTTCGCTCATTTTGCCCTTCCGCGGGTCGTGTCGTTCTCGCCGCTTTCGCCATGCCTGTTGTTTCTGTTATTACAGAACATACAGTACCCCCTGCTCCCTGTCAAGCCTGTTTGCGACGGCTTTCCCGTGGTAGTATAGTAGTAGTATGAAAGAGAAGACTTCTGTCACACTTTCGAAGGATGTCCTGGAGGACGTCGACCGTCTGGCCGGGTCAAAGTACTCCCGTTCCGCGTTTATCGAACGCGTCCTCCGGAAATATCTGCGCGAACGTGCGAAGGCAGCCGCGCAGGCGCGCGACCTCGAACGCATCAATTCCGCCGCCGATCGACTCAACGTCGAGGCTGCGGATGTGTTGGATTATCAGGCCTCTGGAGAATGACCCGCGGGGAGCTTTATCGCGTGTTCAAGCCGGGAGGCGATCCCAAACAGTACCGGGTTTTCGTCGTCGTCAGCCGACAGGTCTTGATCGATTCCAAATTTTCGACAGTCATCTGTGCTCCCGTGTTCAGCAGTGGCGAAGGGTTATCCACGCAAGTCGCCGTCGATCTTGAAGAAGGCCTGAAGCATTCAAGCTGGATTATGTGTGACAACCTCGTGAGTTTGCGAAAAGCAGATCTGCGGAATTACGTCGGCTGTCTCTCACCAGCCAAACTACTCGAATTAAACCGCGCACTGAAGCTGGCCCTTGATCTCTAAGAGGCAGATCCAACTGCTGGACCATCATGTTATCGTAGCCACCCTCGCCAGATTGGAGGCGATTTCATGACCGCCAACGAGTTTCGCCGCCTGGCCTTGAGCTTCCCCGAAGCGGAGGAGCGCGCTCACATGGACCATCCGGACTTTCGGGTTGCCGGAAAGATATTCGCTACCCTCGGCTATCCCGACGATGGCTGGGCCATGGTCAAACTCACTCCGGTCGAACAAGAGATGTTCGTGAAATCCGAACCAGCCGTATTCAACCCCTGCGCGGGTGCTTGGGGACGTCGCGGCGCTACCAACGTCCGGCTGAAGTCGGCCCGCAAGCCTACTTTGCGCCGCGCTCTCGAAGCCGCGTGGCGCCTCGCCGCTCCCAAGGCCCTGAGCAGTCAATTCGACGAAGATCATTGATGCGGTGCTAGTTTCCCCCACCCCACGCTTCTTGGTAGAGTCCCGGGCCCCCAAATCACAACTAATGTGACGCCAAGGGAACTTTTTCCTTCCCCAAGCGTATTTTGTGAATCTGACCGTGACAACCGTGGCTACGGAACGTCTAAGAATCTCAGCGGGTGGCAGTCTTGCGAGCACGAGGGAGGAAGCATGGCAAACTTTGCGCGCAATGTCCGCTTTGGCCTCAGGCTGCTCCTCAAGAATCCGGGTTTCACCTCCGTAGCCCTTCTCGCACTCGTTCTAGGAATCGGCGCGAACACCGCCATCTTCAGCGTGGTCTACGCCACTCTTCTCTCCCCCATGCCCTACCCCAATCCGGACCAACTTGTGATGGTCTGGTCCAAGATCAATGGCAACCGCAACGGCGTTTCCGCGGGTGATTTTCTCGATTGGAAGGCTCAAAGCATTTCCTTTCAATCCATGTGTGCCTGGACCGGCGGCAATTACGCCCTGGCCAACTCCGACCATCCTGAACTCATCCAGACCAGGCTAACCACACCTGGCTTCAACGACATGGTGGGAACTCCCTTTTTCCTAGGACGGGATTTTCTGCCGGAGGAAGGACAGGTGGGCAGGGACCGTGTCGTCATCATGACTCACCGGTTGTGGATGGAGCGCTTCGGCAGCGACCGCGACATTATTGGCAAGCCTATTCGCCTGAATGGCGAACGCTACACGGTCGTGGGAGTCCTGGCGGCCGGCCAGCCCGACCGTCTTGAAAGCCAATTGTTCGTCCCACTCGCCTTCAAGCCGGAGCAGATCAATCATGATTTTCATTTTATTCTGGTGATGGGCCGCCTGAAACCTGGAGTCACTCTCCAGCAAGCCAACGCGGACATGGACTCCGTCACTCGCCACATCGCCGAGGTCTACCCGAAATCCAACAAGGGCTGGAGCGCTGCGGTCGAACCATTGCGGAATGATTTCATCAGTAAAGACACCATCAAGAATCTGTGGCTGCTCATGGGCGCCGTCGGGTTCATCCTATTGATCGCCTGCGTAAACGTCGCCAATCTTTTACTCGCCCGCGGCAGCGCGCGCCAAAGAGAGATTGCTGTCCGCGCTGCGCTCGGCGCAACGCGCTGGCAGCTCTTCGGCCAGTTTCTGACCGAGAGTGTTGCGTTGTCTCTGATTGGCGGCGTCTTGGGGATAAGTCTCGCCTGGGGCTTGCTCAAAGTGATCGTAGCGATGATTCCGCCTTTTACTTTGCCGTCCGAAGCCGACTTTCGCTTGAACCTGCCGGTGCTGTTCTTCAGCCTGGGCGCATCAATCGTTTGCGGAGTGCTCTTCGGCTGCGCTCCCGCATGGCAAACCGCACAGCTCAATCTGAGCGACACTTTAAAGGAATCCGGGCGTTCCTCGTCCAGCTCCGCTGGCCGGCAAGGTTTGCGCCGAACCCTTGTGGTTGTCGAGTTTGCTCTGGCGCTGACGCTGCTTGCCGGCGCAGGCCTCGTGATTCACAGTTTCTGGAAATTGTCGCGTGTGGACCTCGGATTCCGGCAAGACCACATCCTTACTTTTTTTCTGCCGATCACCAACGACCGCTTTGCCAGTCCCGAATTGAACAATGCCTTTTACCGCCAGCTCATTGACAGGATTGGCGCGCTCCCCGGAATCACCGCCGTCTCCGCTTCCACCGGCATGCCTATCATTGGCACAAACTTCGGCATGCCTTTCCATCTCGCAGGACAGGCTGTTGACAATCCTTCCTCGCGCCCCGGAGCCGGCTTCAATATGGTCACTCCCGAATATTTCCGTACCTTTGGCATTCGCATGATTGCTGGCCGCGCGTTCACCGAACAAGACGCCGCGGGCGGCGTGCCCGTCGCCGTCGTGAATGAGACTTTCCTGAAAAAATACCTGTCCAAAGTGGATCCCCTCACGCAGCGCATTGTCGTCGAGCAGTTGATTCCGGGTGTCACCAAACTCGGCCCTCCCATCGAATGGCAGATTGTCGGTGTCTATCATGACGTTCACAACGGGGGCGTTCGCCGCGAAGGCTTCCCGGAAATCGACGTTCCCTTCTGGCAGTCCCCCTGGCCGCAAGCGGGCCTGGCGGTACGCACTTTTGGCGATCCCGCCGGCCTGACCAAGAGCATTACCGCGGTTGTTCACACCGTGGATCCCGATCTTCCTCTCGACCAGGTAAAAACCATGGATCAGCTAGTACACGAATCGCTGGCCAGCGATCGCTTTTCAACCGTGCTGTTCGCCAGCTTTGCCGGCCTCGCGCTTCTCCTTGCCGCCATTGGGATTTATGGAGTGATGTCGTTTGCCGTCGCGCAGCGGACTCACGAAATCGGATTGCGCATCGCTCTTGGCGCCGGCCCTCAGCAGGTGCTGCGCCTGGTGCTTGGGGAAGGAATGCTGCTCGCGCTGATTGGTTTGGGAGTGGGTCTGGCCGGCACTTATTTTGTCGGCCGCTTGATGAAGACCGTCTTGTACCAGGTCAATGCCATCGACCCTGCGGCCATCAGCGCCGTCACCGCCGTTCTTCTGCTCTCCGCACTGCTGGCGTGCTACATCCCAGCGCGCCGTGCTACTCGCGTGGACCCCATGGTCGCCCTACGAGACGAATGAACTTTGCCTGACTGCTCTCGTCGCGTCGGTTGTCTAGCTTTCGTCTCGATTACTGGCTCATCAGATACGGGGATAGCGGTTCGTTACGCGCTGGGACGATGGTCGACTATCATTCGACCACTCAACTTATTTTAAGTATTGCAGGAGATTGCTGTAATCATCAGTCCAAACTTGGCCGTGGTTGCTCAGCGAAACGCTTCTTCCAGCTTCGACGATTCCGGGCAAGCGCAGAGACCCGGGGTTCTCTGATAGAAAGACCCAGTCGGTTTGAGCAGAGTAGCCGCCCAGCCAAGGCCGGTAAATGCGGACAGATGAGAGTCGAAGCTCGCGCGCGATACCGGCAAGAACCAGCCTGAGGTCCAGATTACGATTGGTGATGTGCACGGCAATGATAGAGTCCTCGGAGCGAAGGTGCTTGCGGTAGAGCGAAAACGCTTCGCGCGTTAAGAGATGAACCGGGATTGCGTCTCCAGAAAATGCATCCAAGACCAGCAGGTCAAATTTCTGCAATTCGCCCTGGGTTGCCTCCCGTTCGAGCGATAATCTGGCATCCCCAAGCACCACCTCCACCGTTCCTGGGCTATCGCGCAAGAAGGTGAAGTACGCGCCACTTCCCTGAGCTAGTCGAACAACATCAGGATTAATTTCATAAAACCGGAAATAATCGCCTGGACGCGAAAAAGCTGCCAGGGTGCCGATTCCCAGGCCCGCAACGCCAACGCGGATTGGCCGGGATGGGTGATCCCGGAACAAAATAGAGATTCCGCTGTTGGCGCCGTAATAACCCGCCGGGACACGCGCGAGAGCAGGATTGGTGTATTGCATGCCGTGGTCGGTCATATGATCCCGAAGAAAGAGGAAATCGCCCGCGGGTGAAGAGTCCTTCACGACAGCCAGCACGCCATAAAAATTCCGTGAGCGCGCTACGGTATCCAGCAGCCGCTCCCGCGCTTCCCATAGAAATCCCATAGCGATTACACAGAGCGCCGCTACCGCAGTCGCGCGCGAAATAAAGCGGCTTAGAGATTGTGCCTGATGCTGGCTGGCGATTCGGTAGAGCACCGCGGCAGCGATAATCACCACTCCCGCGAGAATCCAGTACCACAGGGGCGGTAAAAGTATGCTCTTCCACCCAAACGCGGGCCCCGCTAGCGGAATTAGACAGAGCACCACCGCGCTGAGCGCCAGTGGCATCCAGGGAAGCGAACGGAACCACCAAGATTCGGAATCCCACCGAACGGCAAGCAGTGCCAGTCCACCAGTTGCCAAGATCGTGATCGGAAACTCCCAGAGACTTGGAAAAACCAGCGGAGCGATGATGCTGACAAAAATCCCACCGATGGCGCCACCTATCGAAATGCAAAGATAGAAGCGCGTGAGGTAACGCGGATGAGGTCTCGTGCAAGCTATTTCCCCATGAACCACCATGCAACAAGCAAACATTACGGAGAAAAACAGCAGAAGTTCAGGAACTAAAGGAGCGACGGCGGATCTGAGCAGCAAAGTGCAGGTGCTCGCAGCAGTTAAGAAGAAAAACAAATGAAATGGACCGCGCCGATATAAACCTGGGTATTCAAAGCAGAGTATAAACGTTGTGAGGTAAAGACAAAGCGGGAAGACCCACAGGAACGGGGATACGGCCACCTCTTGGCAGACTACATTCGTCACGGCCAGGAGCATCGCGGAACCACAAGCGGCCAGACCCACCCAGAATATTTGTCGAGAACGAGTTGGAGGCAGTGTGGTCTCTTGCGTGCATCGTTCCGACGGGTTCGCCGCTGAGGAGACGATCGAGGAGCTCCACGGAGCAACCGACACGCACAGGGCAACGAAAAGAAGGTAGCTGAATGACCAGACCCAAGCCTGGGTTCGGAGGTGCAGGTTTGGCTCTACCAAGAACGGGTAGCAGAGCAAACCCAGTAACGAGCCTAAATTCGAAAGCGAGTAAAGGCGGTAAGGTGAAACGGCCGGATTCCTTTGTGAAAACCAATGCTGAAGGAGCGGACCCGTCGATGAGAGCAGGAAGAAAGGCAGCCCCACGCTTGCGAGAAGAAACCGGAGAATCAGCACAGTGGGATTTCCATCGGCTTGCGGCTTCCAGGCAGAACCGGGCGTTATAGGAGAAGGCCACACAAAGGACAGAAGAAAGAGCACGAGAAGCGAAAAAACCAGCAATCCTGCGTGCAGGTTCCTTTGCTTGGCGGTGGCTAACCGCATGGCGACAAAATGGGAATAGGAATAGCCGCCGAGAAGAAGTACCTGGAAAAACAAAAGACAAGCGGTCCATACCGAAGGCGTACCACCGAACCAGGGAAGGAGATATTTTCCAACCAGCAACTGAACTTGGAAGAGAAGGAAAGCGCCAATGAAGACTGTTACAGCGATTCGGTTAGTGTAAGAAAAAGCGGTGCGTTTTTGATGCACGGTCGGGGTCACAGTGCGGTCTTCTGGGACCGCCACGTCAGGCAATTCGTGATGAATTTGACTCGCCAAGTCAACCCCCGCTTACAAAGCTTCGAGCCGCAGTCAATCAGTAAATCTTATGCGACATGCTCCCACTTTCACGAAAGCGATGGCGACTTGTGGTACCAAACAGTAACAATTTGGATAAATCGAATTGTAAAGAGAAATGGAGTGGCAGAGCATAGGTGAGGAGTTGAGGCAGGACCAAGCCCACAGAATGGAGACACAGCATGCGCCTAGGGATACTAGCTGCACTTCTAGCCATCGTCGCAGGAATAGCCTATTGGACAGTGGTCCGGCAACGTGAGCAGGCGCGGTGGGTGACAGGATATCAGGAAGCTAGTGATTCCTACGAGCGCATGCATTACGCGGACGCCGAAGCACAACTTCGCATGCTCCTGCCAGAAGCCAACAGGCCAGATAATCACCGATCGGCGCTGACGATGAACCTGCTGGCCCTCGTCTATCATGCCGAGGGACGAAGGAAGGAAGCCGAGCCTCTGTTTGAAAAAGCGATTCATATTTTTGAGAAAGAAGGCTCTACGTCCCTTATGGACTTGGCCAAAGCCTGCAACAACGAGGGGAGAGTTTATTTGGAAGAGAACCGGGTGCAGGAAGCCGAACAGAGATTCCAGCAGGCTCTTGCCATTTTCCAGCAAGCGCCTGCGGCGGCTGGCGCCGAACTAGGCAGCGCATTGCAGAATTTGGGCTTGGTGCGTAGACGTCAAAAACGTGACACCGAGGCGCAACCGCTTCTCGAACAGGCCGTTCAGGTGTTCGAACGAAATCTCCGTCCCACCGATCTGAGCCTGGCTCAGGGCTATCTCGATCTGGCCGACCAGTACCGATTCAACGGTCTCCTGAAAAATGCGCAAGAAATGGATCAGAAGGCTTTGTTCATTCAGGAGCGAGCGTTTGGAAGCGACAGTGCGGTAGTCAAAGAAACGCGAGCGCGGATCGCCCAGGAATCGAAGTCTGCAGCATCGGCGACTGGCGCACGCGTAATGCGGTAAAAGGAGACCTCTGGCTAAGAAATAAAGAGTCACGTCCTAGTGATCATGTCAGACGGACATTGACGCACACCAGAACGTTTCTCGGCTTGACACCGAACCCGCACCGCCCTATGGTTTTGCGCAAGGAAAGTGGAAGTCGCACGCTCCCGCCGGCTCTGAAAGATTTCCGCTTTGGAGGTACCTCATGCCATTAAGCCTGATGACTCTATCCGTGGTGGACTCGCCAGTAACCCTGAAGGAAGGCCTGAAAATTCTCGAACGGGATGATTATCGCTGCCAGTACTGCGGGCTGGACGGCCGGGCCAGTTTCGAGAACGCTCTCGTCATGCGCCTAGATTTTGTTGTTCCACGGGCTCGCAAAGGGAAGAAAGAGCCAAGCAATCTCGTAGCCTGCTGCACGCCGTGTAACACCATCAAGGGCACGCGCGTTTACGCCAATTTCGAAGAGGCCAAGACTTTCGTGCTCAAGAAACGCGAAGAGTTGCGGAAGAATTGGGAATCCAAGACCGCGCGGCCGCTCGCCAAAGCCGCAAGAGCATAGCAGGGACGGTTCAATTCATCGCGGGAGAATCGTCAAGCACGCGGAGATACTTCTCTCTACTCGGCGGCCGATTGACGCGGCCTTGCACTTTTTGCGCGGAAGACTTGCTACGAGGCCTTCGGCTTATTCCCGCGCCATTCCTTCGCGGAGAGAAAGCGCATGCACGGACAGAAGCCTTTGTGGTCGCCCGCCGCCTGGCACGAATACTTGAGTGCCGCATGGCTGCCGGCCCGGTGCCCGCACGTGCACATCTCGCGGGCAAGCTCAGGTGAAATGACCACTCCACGGCCGCGTCCTGCACGCGGTCTTGCGTCTTGTAATTTACTAGCCACAGTTCCTCGCTCCCTGTCTCCCCAGGCACCGTTCTTGTTCGCCTAGGATTTCAGCCCCCTTAGTGTCGCATCTGGGCGTTAAAATCTCAATGACCTATAAAAAGGCTTATCTCACTTCCTGCATGGTTGCCACCAACTCAGGAATTTCAATGCGAATTACCGTCCCTTCGCCCGGCCGGCTCTGGATGTCCAGATGAAAATCCGTGCCGTACAAGACGCGCAGCCGTTCGCGCACATTGCTCAGTCCAATGCCTTCCACGTACACGTGCGGCAACTTTTCTTCCGAGATACCCACGCCATTGTCTTCAATCTCAATCTTCAGCCGGCCATCGTGGTTGGTTGTTCGCAGCTCGATTTTTCCGCCGCCCAGTTTCGGCGCAAGCCCGTGTTTCAGGCAATTCTCAACCATCGGCTGGAGCAGCATGCTGGGCACAAACGATTCCAACGCGGCTTCGTCGATGTGCTTCACGATGTCCAGATTGTCTTTTCCGAAGCGCGCCACTTCGATGTCCAGGTAATCGTCGATGAATTGCAGCTCTTCGCGGAGCGGCACAAACGTTTCGTGCTTGCGCAGCAGGCGCCGCAGAATGTTGCTCAGCTTCAACACGACGCCGCGGGCGGAATCCGGATCAAAGCGAATCAGCGCCGAAACAGTGTTCAGCGTGTTAAACAGAAAATGAGGGTTTATCTGGCTGGAGAGCGCGTCCATGCGCGCTTTCAAGAGCAGTTGCTGGTGCCGCTCCAGGTTCATCTCGTTGCGCGTGTTGTTCCAGATCTTCAGCGGCGCCGCTACCGACATGAGCGTGGCAATCACCACCAGGATCAACCACCAGTCCCAACGCGCGTCAATGGCGAACAGCCACTTGGGCTTGGTGGCCAGCACCAAAGCCACGCGCCCCAATTCCAGGCCGACGCACGCGCCCAAGGGGGCCATCTCCCAGGAAAGTTGCGCCTTGCGCAATAGCCGCACAGTAGCCTTGGGAATATTCAGGAAGGTGAAAGGACCAAAATTCCAGATGTCCTCCTTGTTGGGAATCATCTGCCGGATCAATCCGCCAAGCAGTCCGGCGGTGGATGCCGCCGGCATGGCCAGCCATTCGTGCGAGAGCAGCGCCGGAATCGTGATGATGGCGCCGCCAATCGGACCGACGACGCGGCCGCCGAGCAGCCCCATCAGGAACGCGCCTTCGAGCGACAAATCGGCGAACGAATAGGGAGCTCCCCCAACAAGCCGCAGTGTCACACCGAGGATCAATGGTGGCGTCATAAATAACATGAGTTTGAGTTTTTGGTCCGGATCGCGCTGTTCTGTGAACAGCACGCGGCGAAAGGTGTTCCACCGCGCGAGCAATGCCGCGAACGATGACGCCGCTGCCACCTTCAGAAGCAGGGTGAACAGGAAATCCCGGACTGTTGTCGCCGTGTCCATTCTTGGCCGCGCGCCTCAGGCTAACGCTAATCAATCCGCCGCTTGATGTAAAGCGTGCATCTCGGCTTGTTGTTCAGGACTGGGCACTTTATCTTGCATCCATTGCATTGCTCGTATCGCTGATTGCGTGCAGCCGCTCCGCTCCGTCAGGCGCGGCAGCCATAGAAAACAACGATCCCTGGAAAATTGAGCGGCAGTACCCACCGTTGGTTTTCAACAGCAACGCGTGGCTAGATTGCTCGATTTCTTCCACCGCGAACGGGCGACAGGTCATGAACACGACGTCTGGCCAAGGATTCACGTTTGATACGACTATGCTTCCGATTGAAAAGAGCAAACTGCAGGTCATCGGTCAAAGCGGGATGAAATACAAGTTTGATTCCTTTCCTACTGCCGCGGTCAAAGCTCGTTTTACGGGCTTGGGCGACGGCTTGATCACCGAAATGAAGTCGGAAGTGGAGGTGGCTGTCGCGCGGTACAGTCAGCCGGGCGGGGCGGGGACCGCGATTCATTTCACGGCCGCGGACATCGGTGCGGATTCGGCTTACGTCGAATTTACGGGAGTGTTTGTTCGAACGAACGATAGCAAACGCTTTCCTTTTCGCGTGCTCTTCGGCCGCGTTTCGGAGGGAAGCGGCACGGTTGTCCCACTCAGCGCGGCGCCGGAAACTCGGCTTCTGAGCAAAAATGTGACTCTGGGAAGTTTGCAACACCCCGTGACGGTAACGACGGCGCTGTACGAAGCTGAAGAGGATGTTGCCAAATTGAAAATGCAATGAGGTGGAGGCCTACACGTACGCCGATGAATTCGCAGGATGCACGAGCCCTGTTATACTTTTCAGTTCCCATGAACAGAAAATCGCAAGCACGGAAGCGAACGAAGAGAAAAAATACGGGGCCGCAGATGGTCGCGCACGCCGCGCTTCCAACGCGCTATGGCCAGTTCACTATTTATGGATTCAAGGGCCGCGGGCCGCAGGAAGAGGCGGTCGCGCTGGTCCGCGGCAAAGTCAACGGAAAGAGAGCTCCCCTGGTGCGCGTTCACTCGCAATGCCTGACCGGCGACGTGCTCACTTCGCTGCGCTGCGATTGCCGCGCGCAGCTTGAATTGTCGCTGAAAAAAATCGGTCAAGCACCCTTGGGAATTCTGCTCTATTTACCACAGGAAGGCCGCGGCATCGGCCTGATGAACAAATTGCGGGCTTACGAATTGCAGGACGGCGGCATGGACACGGTGGAGGCAAACGAAACTTTGGGCTTCGCGGCGGACGCCCGCGATTACGACTTTTCCGCGCAGATCCTGAAAAAACTCGGCGCAACGAAAATTCGTTTGCTCTCCAACAATCCGGAAAAGGTCCGGCAGCTTGAAAGCTCCGGCATCCGTGTCATCGAGCGTGTGCCGTGCCAGCCGCGCGTTTCAAAAATTTCGCGCGCCTACCTCAAGACAAAAAAACGCAAGATGGGTCACCTGCTGGAAGGAATTTGAATTCCGAGGAAGATGTTTTAGCCGCCGCCGACGAATTGCACGATTTCGTAGCGGTCGCCGGCTTGGACTGCCGTCTCGGCCCACTTGGGCCGCGGCAAAATCTCCAGATTCCTTTCGATGGCCACACGCCCGGAATCAAGTCCCAATTCGTGAAGCAAATCCGTGACCATGGCGCCGGTCTTCGCGGCGCGATTTTCTCCATTTACCACAATTGAAAATGTAGTTTCCATTGGCTAACTCGCTGATGGCACGCGCGGCTTGCTGCGCAACTGAAAACGCAACTGGCCTCGGGCATTTCCTTTCGACGCTTCGATGACCAACGCCGCGTCGGCGCTCGACAACTTCGGCATATCGAATTCGAATTGGGTATGTCCGAAGTCGCCGGTTTGTGCGGAAAACTGTGTCGCTTCCGCGGCGCCATCCACGCGCGCTATCACGGTAGCGCCGCCCACCGCCTGGTGGGCTTCATTTCGAACCGCGACTTGCAGCAAGGCGCGTTTGCCGGTGAGCCAAGTCTTGGCATTGAGCAATTCAATCGAGAGAACTCCTGACACGGACTTGGGATCGGGCAACGCTGGCGGCGCAGGAGCTTGCTCGTCGCGCGGCAGCGGGAGACGCAGCGCACCCGTTCGAAGCCCTTCGACGACGGCACGATGCTGCTCGTCGAGACGCAGCTTCAGGGCCTGTTCGCGATCCGAATTCAGCGGCAGTAGGTCAAAGTAATTGTTCGTCCGGCGGTGTAGCACGCGCCCGTGGAAATAGACGGTGGTATCAATCAGCGCGTTCATGGCGCCGCGATCTTCCGTTTGGACGTGATACGTCGTGCCTCCCGCCTCGACGTTCGAATTGTGACCAAAAAGCATTGCCCTGTTCGCTCTGAGCTGCGCGCTGGTTTGAGGCTGCCGCGCAGGTATCTTTCCGCCGCATTTGACCGACTGGCAGTTGAATCGTTATTATAGCGCTTCGCCTATGAGTGGTTCTGGTTTACATACGTACGCTCCGCTTCTCTTACACCTGCTGATTGCCACGGCGCTCGCGGGGTTGCTGACTGCGCTTTCAGTGCTGGTGGGCTGGCGACGCCCAAGCCGGGCCAAGCAGCAGCCGTACGAGTGCGGCATGGAACCCACGGGCGACGCGCGCGAGCCCTTCTCGGTCAAATTTTACCTCGTAGCGATGGTTTTCATTCTGTTTGACGTGGAAGCCATCTTCCTGTACCCCTGGGCGTACATCTTTCGCAGTTTGCGGTGGTACGGCTTCGGGGAGATGATGTTGTACATCGCCATCCTATTGGTCGGTTACCTATATCTGTGGAAAAAAGGCGCGCTGGACTGGCATAAATAACCGGCGCAGGCGGGATTCGAAATCGTGACGGAGTCTTCCAGTAAAAACGCTAATGTTGTAGCCGAATGCCTGCGTTCGTGGAACCCCAAAGCAGTCGCGGAAGTAATTGAATTCCGGGGCGAAACCACCATCGTAGTACCGCGCGAACTCCTCCGAGCGACGGCCGAGCGCTGTCGCGAAGACGCCAAGCTGCAATACAACTTCCTGACCGACGCCACTTGCGTGGACCGCTTCCCTGCCGAGCCCCGATTCGAATTGAACTATCACTTGGTTTCCATCCCAAGGCGCGAAAAAGTGCGATTGCGGGTGTGGGTCGGCGGCAGTGATCCCGTCGTCGATTCCCTGGTTCCAGTGTGGCCGGGCGCGAACTGGCTGGAGCGGGAAATTTTTGACCTTTTCGGCATTCGTTTTTCGGGCCATCCGGATTTGCGGCGCATCTTACTTCCAGAAGACTGGGAAGGTCATCCCTTGCGCAGAGATTATCCGGTGGAGGGCTATCGAGACGTGCCGAACACTGGAGAGTTGTTCAGGAAGAGCAGCACGCCATGACTACCGTCGAAACCGCGGTTGGAACAGCAAAAACAATGGTCCTCAACATGGGGCCGCAGCACCCGTCGACACACGGTGTGCTTCGTATTTTGCTGGAGCTGGACGGCGAAACTGTAGTGAAGGCGATTCCGGACCTGGGATATTTGCACACTGGAATTGAAAAATCCTGCGAGGACAAAACCTACTCCCAGGTCATCACCTTGACGGACCGGATGGATTACCTGAATCCGCTGGGAAACAACCTGGTGTACTGCCTGGCGGTGGAAAAGCTGCTGGGGCTGGAAGTGCCGAAGCGCGCGCAGTATATCCGGGTGATGATGGTGGAGCTGCAGCGGATTTCTTCGCACCTGGTGTGGCTCGGGACACATGCCATCGACCTGGGCGCGATGTCGGTTTTTCTTTACTGCTTCCGCGAGCGCGAGGAAATCCTAAAGATTTTCGAATTGTTCGCCGGGCAGCGGATGATGACCAGCTACATTCGAATCGGCGGGCTGGCACTGGATCCGCCGGCGGGCTGGCGGCAGGCGGTCGACCGCTTCCTGAAGATGATGCCCAGCCGCGTGGACGAATACGAAACGCTGCTGACGGAAAACCGCATCTGGATCGGGCGAACGAAGGGTATCGGGTACATTTCGGCGGAAGATGCGATCGCTCTGAGCATGAGCGGGCCGACGCTGCGCGCTGCGGGCGTGGCTTACGACAATCGAAAAGTGTTTCCGTACTCGAGCTACGAGGAATTCAATTTTAACGTTCCTACGCGGACGGACTCGGATTGTTACGCGCGGTATCTGATTCGCGTAGCAGAGATGCGCGAAAGCCTGAAGATCATCCGGCAGGCGTTTGACAAGATCAAGGACGAAGGGCCGATCAAGGCGGAGGCGCCGGGGATCATCCCGCCGCAGCGCGAAAAGATGAAGACGGAGATGGAAGCGCTCATCTACCACTTCAAGATTTTTACCGAGGGATTCTCGCCTGCGCCAGGGGAAGCATTTGTGACTGTTGAATCCCCGCGCGGAGAATTGGGCTGCTTCGTCGCCAGCGACGGTTCGCCGAAGCCGCTGCGAGTTCACTTCCGAGCCCCCTCGTATATCAATTTGCAGGCGCTGCCCAAGCTCATCGAAGGGCAGTTGATCGCGGATGTGATTGCGTGCATCGGGACCATCGATATCGTCCTCGGAGAAGTCGACAGGTAATCATGGAACTTTCCCCTACACTTTCGGCGAAGTTTGAAAAATTGCAGAGCAGCTATCCCGTGAAGCGCAGCGCGCTGATCCCCATGCTGTTGTACGCGCAGGATGAGTACGGCTGCGTCAGCGACGAAATGATCGCGGAAATCGGGCGGCGGCTGGACCTCAACAACGTGCAGGTCGAGGAGACGCTGGCGTATTACTCGATGCTGCATCGCAAACCCTGGGGCAAGCATCACGTGCAGATTTGCACTAACGTCGCGTGCATGCTGAAGGGTGGAAACGAACTTCTGGAACGCGCGAAAAAGCGGCTGGAGATCGGGCACAAAGAAGTGACGGCCGACGGCGTCTTCTCGCTGGAAGAAGTGGAATGCATCGGCGCGTGCACGGGCGCGCCGGCCATGCAGGTCAACTACGATTTCTACGAAAACCTCACGGCGCTCAAGTTTGACCGCATCATCGAGGATCTCGATGCGGGGAAGCGGCCCGCCCCGGAGCCGGTGATTTCCGGCGCGTTGCACGACCGGCACGTGCTGGAGACGCCGCTCATCAGCCGGCGATGGGGGATGAAGGATTCGCACAAGATCGACGTCTACCTGATGCAAGGCGGCTACCAGGCTCTGGAAAAAGCGCTGAAGGAGATGACCCCGGAGACGATCATCGAGGAAGTGAAGAAATCGAACTTGCGCGGGCGCGGCGGAGCAGGATTCCCGACGGGGATGAAGTGGTCGTTCGTGCCCAAGGATACGCCGAAAGCAAAATATGTGATTTGCAACGCCGACGAATCCGAGCCGGGCACGTGCAAGGACCGCCCGCTGATGGAGATGGACCCGCACCAGATGATCGAAGGAATGGTGATTGCGGGCCGCGCCATCGGGTCGCACCAGGGCTTCATTTACATTCGCGGTGAATACCGATACGTGCTGGATATCGTGGACGGGGCAATTGCCGAGGCTTATGAGCGCGGGTACCTGGGGAAGAATATTCTTGGCACGGGATTTGACTTCGATTTGCTGGCGCACACCGGCGCGGGCGCTTATGAGTGCGGCGAGGAATCCGCGCTGATGGAATCGCTCGAGGGCAAGCGCGGGTATCCGCGCATCAAGCCGCCCTTCCCTGCCGTGGTGGGATTGTACGGATGTCCCACCATCATCAATAACGTGGAAACGCTGAGCGCGGTGCCGTCTATCATTCGCGAAGGCGGCGAGGCTTACGCGAACCGCGGCACGCCCAAAAATGGTGGGACGCGCATGTTGTGCATCGCGGGTCACGTGAAAAGGCCGGGGATTTATGAAGTGCCGCTGGGGATGAACATGAAAAAGTTCATCTACGACGTGGCCGGAGGAATCCCGAACAAGAAAAAACTAAAGGCCGTGATTCCGGGCGGAAGTTCGTGCCCGCTGATGACAGCGGACGAGATCGACATCCCCATGGACTATGACTCAGTGGCGAAGGCCGGTTCGATGCTGGGCTCCGGCGGCATGGTCATCATGGACGAAGACACCTGCATGGTGGACATGGCGCGGCGGATTATGCACTTCTACGCGCACGAGTCGTGTGGCTGGTGCATCCCATGCCGCGAAGGAACGGCGTGGCTGAGCAAGATGCTGGACCGTTTTCACGCCGGGATGGGGCGCGTAGAAGACATCGACATGATTGCGGACCTGTCGAAAAACATGCTGGGCCGCACGTTCTGCCCGCTCGGAGACGCGGCGGCGATGCCGACCATCAGCATCATGAAAAAATGGCGCGGGGAGTTTGAAGAACATTTGAGGGGAGCCTGTCCCTACAAATCCGCGGAAGCGCTGGTTGGATCGCGATAGGAATCCATGCCCGAACAAAAACTTATCAAGCTGAAAATCAACGAACGCGAAGTGCAGGTGCCGCAAGGCACGCTGGTGATCGAAGCGACGCGGCGCATCGGGACGGAAGTCCCGTCGTTCTGCTACTACCCCGGCTTGTCGCTGCAGGCGGCATGCCGCATGTGCCTGGTGGAAGTGGAAAAAGCGCCGAAGCTGCAGACCGCGTGCACGCTCGTGGCGACCGAAGGCATGATCGTTCGAACGGACACCGAGCAAGTGCGGCAGGCCCGGAAGTACATGCTGGAATTCCTGCTGACGAATCATCCGCTGGATTGCCCGGTGTGCGACAAAGGCGGCGAGTGCGAATTGCAGGACATGGTGTTTCGCTACGGCGCGGACTCAAGCCGTTTCATCGAAGAAAAGATTCACCGGCCGGAGGAAAAATGGTCGGAGCTGGTCTATTACGATGCGCCGCGCTGTATTCTGTGCTTCCGTTGCGTGCGCGTTTGCGATGAAGGCATGGACGTAAAAGCGCTGGGTGTGGGAATGCGCGGCGCGAATAGCGTGATCATCCCCAACCGTGAGGATCATCTGGAGTGCGAAGAGTGCGGGATGTGCATCGATATCTGTCCCGTGGGAGCGCTGACCAGCGGGACGTACCGCTATAAAACGCGTCCGTGGGAGATGGCGTACGTTTCTACTGTTTGCACACATTGT
>Ga0210407_10001013_pt1 | contig 27941 bp, 24 predicted proteins | sample IncBWC27MmetaG_FD_150860 | JGI IMG/M metagenome (GOLD analysis project Ga0210407, IMG submission 150860) | Forest soil microbial communities from Barre Woods Harvard Forest LTER site, Petersham, Massachusetts, United States - Inc-BW-C-27-M | ecosystem: Environmental > Terrestrial > Soil >...
TGAAACGTGCCGATGAGCGAAGTTTCGAGCGCGGTGATGTCCACTTCGCCGTCGCCCTGTCCGGCGTGGCCGTCGCCGACTTCAAAGAGCGCGCCGGGGGCGTGCACCGGAATGTAGAGCGTCGAACCGGCGACGAGGTCCTTGTTATCGAGATTGCCGGCCATAATCCACGGCGGAGCACTGTTGAAGCGGCCCGCGCTTTCCGGCGGCGCGTCGCCCATGCTGCCGAAAAAAGGATGCAGCGGAATCTCGATGCCCGGCGCGAATTTCGCCACCATGCGCTTTTCATCCAGCGGAATGATTTTCATTTTCGCGTAAGGATAATCGTCGGGGAGAAAACCGCGGCCCGCGCCGAAGGCGTTGTAGGCGTAAGGAATGGCGAGTTTGATCAAGAGAATTTTTACTTCGAGCACATCCCCGATTTCCGCGCCTTCGATGTAAATCGGCCCCGTCAGAATGTGCCCGCCGGGCCCTTTGTCTTTCACCTGATCGGTGATGTCGCGCAGCGATTGCTCAACCTGCTCCGCCGGGAGGCCCGCATCCTCCAGCCGCTTCGGACTATTGGTAATCAGCGTCTGAATCTCCACGGTATCGCCCGACTTGACGCGAAGCACCGGCGCCGCCTTCGCGTCGTAGTATCCCCAAGCCACCGTCTTCGGCGTCGGCTTCAGCGTGTACGTTGCCTGTGCATTTGCCTCTTGGGCACATAGGAGAACTCCGCAAAGTACACTGATGAATGCCACCAAAAGCAGACGTCGCGTCATTGTGACCAATTCCTCCCCCGTACGTTCGCATCGAATTCTTCGGCGGTGACGTAGCCCGCTTCGTGGAGAAAGTTTCGTGTCATCATGTTCCCACTAGCATCAGGACTTTGAGTTCTCCGCCTCGCTTGCTCTGTCCATCCAAAACTACATAAACGTGAGTCACATTCCATCCGCTGCCCAGGCTCGAACGCAGTTCGTACTTCCCTGGAGGCAAGTTGCGAAAACAGAATTTGCCGTCAGCAGCAGTACGGCATACCGCCACTCTCTTCTGCTCTGGAGGGCCTTCGCGACGAGAGTGAGACGAATCCAGTAGGTAGTCAGGGCGATCAAAAACTTCGACGAGAGCATCTTTCAAAAGGCTACCGTCAGACATCTCAATCGTTCCGCGTAGCTTCCTGTAACTGTTTTCCTCCTTCACCACAATCATTTCGTTTCCGCCCCAATGGGTGGTTTCTTCTTTGTCGGGGGCGTGGCATTTGCAATCGGCAAGGACGAATGGGGCGACGAGCATGCAAGCGAGTAGCAGGGTGCCGAGCCTCCGCAGCGCTTGAATCCTTGAGATGCCGGCAAGGTGGGGCGCGATATGTTGGGTCCCTACAAAAAAGTTCTGTTGGCGTGAGGGTGTCATGGGTGGGTCATGTCCTCGGGCTTGACGAGGGCGTCGAATTCTTCGGCGGTGACGTAGCCGAGTTTGATGGCGGCTTCGCGGAGGCTGATTTTGGCGTGATGGGCGGCTTTGGCGACCTGGGCGGCATTGTCGTAGCCGATTTTGGGGGCGAGAGCCGTCACGAGCATCAGCGAATTGTGGACATAGTGTTCGATCTGTGTGTAATTGGCTTCGATCCCCTGGACGCAGTGGGAGACGAAGCTGTTGCAGGAGTCGGCCAGGAGTTCGACGGAGTGGAGATAATTGAAAATCATCACGGGCTTGAAAACGTTGAGCTCGAAATTGCCCTGGGAGCCGGCGAAGCCGATAGCGGCATCATTGCCCATGACTTGCACAGAGACCATGGTGAGGGCTTCGGCCTGCGTCGGATTCACTTTGCCAGGCATGATGGAAGAGCCAGGCTCGTTTTCGGGAAGCGTGAGTTCGCCGAGGCCGCAACGCGGGCCGGAAGCGAGCCAGCGAATGTCGTTGGCGATCTTCATGAGTGAAGCGGCGAGCGTTTTTAGCGCGCCCGAGGCGAAAACGATTTCGTCGTGCGCGGCGAGCGCAGCGAATTTGTTGGGATGCGAGCGGAAGGGCAGACCGGTGAGTTCGGCGATTTTGCGCGCGGCGCGCTCGGCAAATTCGGGATGGGCGTTGAGGCCAGTGCCGACGGCGGTGCCGCCGATGGCGAGATCGTAGAGGCCGTCGAGAGCGACGGCGACGCGTCCGCCATCGCGGTCGAGCATATTGACGTAGCCGGAAAATTCCTGGCCGAGAGTGAGCGGCGTGGCGTCCTGCAAGTGGGTGCGGCCGATTTTTACGATGTCGGCGAATTCTTTAGCCTTGACGTCGAGCGCGTCGCGAAGCGTTTTGATGGCGGGGAGGAGGCGTCGCGCGGTTTCCGTGGCGGCGGCAATGTGCATGGCGGCGGGAAAGGTGTCGTTGGAGGATTGCGACATGTTGACGTCGTCGTTGGGATGGATGGGCTTTTTGCTACCCATGACGCCGCCAGCGATTTCGATGGCGCGATTGGAAATAACTTCGTTGACGTTCATGTTGGTTTGCGTGCCGCTGCCGGTTTGCCAGACGCGGAGAGGGAAGTGCTCGTTCAATTTTCCGGCGATGACTTCATCGGCGGCGCGGGAGATAAGACTGCACTTTTCGTGCGAGAGCTTGCCGAGATCCTGATTGACGAGCGCGGCGGCTTTCTTGAGGATGCCGAAGGCGCGGATCAGCTCAGGCGGCATCACGTCCTTGCCGATGGCGAAGTGGATGAGCGAGCGGGCGGTCTGCGCGCCGTAATAGCGGTCGGCGGGAACTTCGATCTTGCCCATGGAGTCGGACTCGGTGCGAGTCGGCGTGGAGGCTGCTGTCTTTGCGGCTTCAGACATAATGGGCTCCTTGAGGGCGTTCGGGTTGAGTGTAGCAGCAAGGGGCATAGTGGGGCAGGGGGATAGGGCGCAGAGAGTTACTCTGGAGGAATAGCTGGTTAACCGTAACCGGGAACCCTCCCCCCGTTTTTTGTAAATGATGCATCTAAAGGAGTTAGACTTTGTTGTAAGTCTTTTGTTTGCAACACTTGCGGTGGAGTCCACAAGTGTTGCAGCTAAAGAAGTTAGACAAGAGAAGTGTTGGCAAGAAAGTAATTTCGCGAGGCCCAATGATTTTGAAGGAGTTAGAGGAACCGCTTGGCGGGCGCCCATGATCGAAGGACACGCACGTACTGTGTCCAGCTCAAAGCCCAATTATAGCATATCGGTACTGTTTGTCAAGTAATTAATGGTAAGTAGTTTGGATGGTGTGGGATAGCGAAGAAAGAATGACTAACGCAGAGAACACCCGACCGGGTCGGGGCAGGCGCCGGACGCGGAGAGGAGCAGCGGGCGCAATCTCCGAAATCAGATGGAAGCGAGGCGAATTGGCTTGCTTGACAGGGTTGTCATCGGGAGTGGAGGGCGGAGGGCTGTGGCTAAATCAAAACGGTACGGGGCGAGCCGGACGGTGCTAGAATCCGGTTGCAATCGGCCTCCGGGAAAACGACAGGGAGGATCCCCCTAAAAGCCAGAGTGTCATAAGCGTGAGGAATGCCGAAGGCCGGACGGAATGGGAGAGGAGAATTTCGATGAGGAAACATGCGGTGGCGCTGGCATCTTTTCTGATTCTCCTGGTGGCGGCGGTGATCGGGTCGTGCGCAAAACCTTATCACGCGGAAACCGAGAAGTATTACTTTGTGGCGACGAATATTAATTTGCCGTACTGGCAGGAAGCAGAGGCGGGATTTCTGGACGCGGCCGCAAACCTGAAGGTCAGGGGCGAACTGGTGGGTCCGGCGACGTATGACCCCGGCGCGGAGGCAACCATGTTCCGGGACATCGTGGCCAAGCAGCCTCCGCCCGCGGGAATCTGCCTTTCGGCGGCAAGGCCGGAGTTTTTCCGGGCGGAAATTGACAGGGCAGTGGCGGCAGGCATCCCGGTGATTTGCGTGGACGCGGATGTGCCGGAATCGAAGAGAGTGCTGTACATCGGAACGGACAACGTGCGGGCCGGAAGAGAGTGCGTGAAGCGGATGGCGGCGCTGGCCCCAAAAGGAAACATTGTGGTGATCACCATACCGGGGCAGCGCAATATGGACGATCGGTTGGCGGGCGTTGCGGATGCGTTGAAGAATTATCCGTCATTGAAGTTGATGCCGCTGGTGGACGACAAAGGAGACTGGCGGAGCGCGTTCGACCAGATTTCGGACATGATCCTCAAGAAGCAAAAAATAGACGGAATCATCTGCCTGGAAGCCACCGGGGGGCCCGGGGCAGCGGACGCACTGAACCGGTTCGATATGGCAGGTAAGATTCCCATCGTGGCGTTCGACAAAGATCCGAAGACACTGGAGTTGATCGACAAGGGGGCAATTTCGTCAACGATTGCCCAGAAGCCCTACGTAATGAGCTACTACGGGCTGAAATTCCTGGACGACCTGCACCACAACGCGTTGAAAGAGTTCAAGGACTGGCGCACGGCGCCGGCGCCACCTTCGCCCAGCTGGGTAGATACCGGAACAGCCGTAGTGGATAAGAGCAATCTGGCCGCGTTTCGCGAGGCCATGGCAGCGTTGCCAAAACCGCAGTAAACCAAGCCATTGCTGCAGTCCGCGGATAACATATCGCAGATCGCATACCAGGGATGCGCCGGCACGTCGCACGGCAACGTCTTCGCAATTCACAGTGGCAACGGTACGAATGGGGCATCAGGGCAGCGGTGTTCACCGCAGTCATGTATAATTTTGACAGGGGAATCTGCTTCTTTCATGGCTGAAGAAACAAAAGTAGTGGGGGCGAGTACGGAAACACGGCTGAGGAGGCGGCTACGTTTCCTGCGGACGCGCGCGCGCGAGCTGAAAATGATCGGGAAGGCGCTCGTGTCGACAAAACACCCCATCCTGGTGCACATCATCCCCATGCGGCAATGCAACCTGGCGTGCACGTACTGCAATGAATTTGACGATTTCTCGAAGCCGGTGCCGCTAGAGGAAATGAAGAAGCGGCTGGATCTGCTGGCCGACATGGGGACTTCGATCATTACGATCAGCGGGGGCGAGCCGCTGATGCATCCGGACTTGGACGAAGTGATCCGGCACATCCGGCGGCGCGGCATGATCGCGGGATTAATCACCAACGGTTTTTATCTGAACAAGGAACGCATTGAACGATTGAACGAAGCGGGGCTGGAGCACGTGCAAATCAGCATTGATAACGTGGTGCCGGACGAAGTCTCCAAGAAGAGTTTAAAGACGCTGGATGGCCGACTGGTGATGCTGTCGAAGTACGCGGTATTCCAGGTGAACATCAACTCGGTGCTGGGCAGCGGCGTGAAAGATCCCGAGGATGCGCTGAAGATTGCGCATCGGGCCGTGGAGCTGGGCTTCACCAGTACGGTGGGAATTATTCACGATAATAACGGGCAGTTGAAAGCGCTGGGGCCGCACGAGCAGGATATTTTTGAAGAAGTGATGGCGCTGGGGAAGCGGTCGTTTTCGCGGTTCAACGAATTTCAGCACAACGTGGCGCGCGGGAAAGAACACAACTGGCGGTGCCGCTCAGGGTCGCGATATTTGTACATTTGCGAGGATGGGCTGGTGCATTGGTGCTCGCAGCAGCGTGGGTATCCGGGGATTCCGCTGGCGCAGTACACGCCGGAGATGCGCCACCGGGAGTACTCGACCAAGAAATTTTGCGCGCCGCGATGCACCGTTTCGTGCGTGCAGCAGGTGGGGATACTCGATAACTGGCGCGATCCGCAAGATCTGAAACCTTTGCCAATGACGCCGCCAGCAACCCCACAAGAAGAGCTGGTGCAGATCGGGCAGGCGCGCGGCGACTCCTGATTTCCCGCGACAATACAGTAAGTGTAGCCATCTTTGTATTTTCACTCCGTGCACATTTCCTAGCCGAGGGGATTGACGGTCACCCCCGGCTTGCCAACAATAAATACATGTCAAGTCCAGCGATTGAAATTGAAAATTTGACCAAGGAATATCCCTTCGGGTTTCTTCACCTAAAGAAAAAGACATCGCTCGAAGGGTTGAACATGCGAGTTGAGTCGGGCGAAGTGTTTGGTTTTATCGGGCCTAACGGCGCCGGCAAGTCGACGACTATCAAGCTGCTGATGAGTCTGATTTTCCCGACGTCGGGAAGCGCGCGAATCCTGGGCAAACCGATCAGCGACGTGGAAATGCACCGGGACATTGGCTACCTGCCCGAGCAGCCCTACTTCTACGACTACCTTACCGGAGCGGAAGTACTCGATTATTTTGCGCGGTTTCACGACCTGACAGCGGCCGACAGAAAGGACCGCGTGCAGCGGATGCTGAAGAAGGTGGGGCTGGAAACCGCGCGCAAGATACAGCTTCGCAAATATTCGAAGGGGATGCTGCAGCGCGTGGGGCTGGCGCAGGCGATCCTGCACGATCCGAAAGTCGTGATTCTGGATGAGCCGATGTCGGGGCTGGACCCGGTCGGCAGGCGCGAACTGCGCGACATTATTCTCGAGCTGAAGCGGGAAGGCAAGACGGTGATGTTCTCCACGCACATCCTCTCGGACGCGGAGATGCTGTGCGACCGCGTGGGCGTGATTGTTGGAGGGAAGCTGCGGGGTGTCGGCGCGCCGGGCGCACTGGTGGATATGAAAACCCAGGGAATGGAGATTCTCTTTGAGCTCGCGGGAACGACAACAGCGCCGCTCTTGTCCAAGGCGACACGCACGGGCGACCGCTACCGGCTGCAGGTTGCGGAGGAGGAACTGTACGCGGCCATCGAACAACTCCGAGGGGCGGGGGCACGCATCCTATCGGTGTCCCAAGTAAAAGCGACGCTCGAAGAGTTTTTCATGAACATGGTAGAGGGGGACCGCGCGCAAGCAGCGGCGGTGGAGGTGAGCGGGAAATGAGGCGCGCCGGCATAGTGGCATTGAATACATTTCGCGAAGCGGTACGCGACCGCGTGCTTTATAGCCTGGTGTTTTTTGGGCTGCTGATGATGGCGGCAGCCGTTCTCGTGGGACAGATTTCGATTGGAATCGAGGACACGGTCATCGTGACGCTGGGCCTAAGCGCCATTTCGATGATCGGGCTGCTGATTGCAGTCTTCATCGGTGTCGCGTTGGTGTCCAAGGAAATGGACAAATACACGCTGTACGCGCTGCTGGCCAAGCCGGTCCGGCGATGGGAGTTCTTGCTCGGAAAATTCGGCGGACTGGTGCTGACGCTGGCAGTGAACACAGCGGCGATGGCGCTCGGACTGCTGATGGTGATGCTCTACGTGAAGCACTCGCTGCAGGGAAGCGACGCGGTGGTGCTCGTGGCGGTGTATTTCATTCTGCTGAAGCTTGCTCTGGTGGTAGCGCTCGCGCTCTTGTTTTCCTGCTTCACGACCCCGCTGCTGGCGATCTTGTTCACCGTGGGATTGTACATTGTAGGCTTGTACGTGCAGGAACTGCGGGATATGCCGTTGGAGGTGATGAGCCCGGCCATGTCCAGTTTTACGAAATGGCTCTCCTATGTGCTTCCGAATTTTGAAAATTTCAACGTGATGGCCATGGCTGCGCACGGACGCGCGGTTCCCGGTACGTTGATCCTGCAGAACACGCTGTACGCTGTAGTTTATTGCACGATCGTGTTGATGGCGGCGGCCACCGTCTTTTCGCGGCGCAATCTGAAATGAAATCGCTGAATCCCATGGCTTGGCTACTCTTACTGGTCCTGCCGCTTGGATTTGCGGGCGTTTGGCGGCTGCAGCATGACATTGACGCGCAGCGCACTTCGTTGAGCGAGGAGCGCGACCCCGTGTTGCTGCGGTCTGGAAAGCTCGTAAAGGCGATGAGCCTGGAGTACGCGCCGCTGCTGGCGGACATTTACTGGACACGCGTGGTGCAGTTCTACGGAAATAAACATATGCGAGGGCAGGCGAATCTCGAGCTGCTCTGGCCGCTTCTCGATATCACGACGACGCTCGATCCGAATCTGATGGTTGCCTACCGGTTTGGAGCGATATTCCTAAGTCAATCGGCTCCATCGGGAGCGGGCAGGCCGGACCTGGCAGTGCAGCTGATCCAACGCGGCATCCAAGCGAATCCCGACTACTGGCGCCTTTACGAAGACCTGGGTTTTGTCTACTACTTCGACCTGAAGGATTACCGGAAGGCCTCGGAAGCTTTTCTGGAAGGGAGCAAGAAGCCGGGCGCGCTCGTGTGGATGAAAATAATGGCGGCCAGAATTGCCGCGGAGGGAGAGTCGTACGCGACCTCGTTGTTCCTCTGGAAAGACATCTACGATTCGGCAACCGATCCTCAGGTCAAGGCGAATGCTCTCCGTCATATGGAATTGCTCCGGGTGAAAGAAGACTGCAGGCAGCTCGACGCGCTTGCCGAAGAATACGCGAAGCGGTACGGCAAACGGCCCGCGCGCGTGAGCGATTTGGCGGAGGCTGGGTTGATTCGAGGAATTCCCCGCGATCCTAAAGGTTTCGCCTATGTCTTCGGGGAGGACGGGAAGGCAGAGCTCGATTTGGACAGCCCGCTACTCGAAAAGGAGTTGCTGTTCGATCGATATAAGAAAGTTGTGCCTTGAAATTCAAAGTCACGGTCCTGAATTCATTCTGAAAAAAAAGAAGGAAGATTAAGACGAATCGCAAGAGTGCGACGAGCGCCCCTAATTCACACAAAGGCGATGTTTTCTCACTCCGAGGTACAGAGCAAAGTCATCCGGGGATCAACAACAATTTTGTGAGGGGGAGCCGGAACGACGAAGTGAAATGATGTTTCCGGACCGGCGGCCACGACCGTGCCGAGAAGCGCGCCGTGTCCCGCACTGCCGGAATAGAGCGGAACGCTGGCGATGAACGAGCGTGGGACACCGGTCTGAAAGAGCTTCCCGCGAATCTGATAGCCCTTTTCCGTGTGGTGAACCGTGAATTCCACGCGGTAGTGTGGAATGCCCGTGCCACGTACCCACTCTTCGAAGAACCATTCCATGGAACGCCCGCCTTCGAGGTCCATGGAGGGCGTCATGACGGCTTCCACTTCGTGCTGCAAGTCATCGGTGGACAGGGCACGGTAGGCGTACTTGGTCACCAGGGTTTGCAGGAGGGCGACAAAGCGCTCATCGGGGTTCCTGGCGCCGGGCTGACGCAACATTTCCCGGAGCATGTGAATGACCCAGGTGCCCTTGCCGTAGATGATCTCTTCATAGGCATTGGGAGACTTCGAGGAATTGAGGCGCGTGCCCAGGGCGAGCGCGCCGACGTCACCCGCTGCTTCATCGGCGCCCGGTAGTTTATCAACGAGTTGCTGGCGGTAGCGCGCGAGCCAGACGTGCAGGGTGTGGTCCGGGTTCTTCTTGGTGTCGGCGAAGAGCACGGCGAGATAATTCGCGATGGCTTCGTCAATCCATTGGTCGCGATAGCTCGACCAGGCGACGACGTTGCCCCACCATTGATGTGCGACTTCGTGATAGGGAACCAGCTCGGTGAAGTGTTCCCGGCCGGTAGTGCTCAGACCTGCGCGTTGCTGGGCTTCGGAAGGCAAAAAGGAATAAGTGGAAACGTAGAGGAGGCCGGGCCAGCCTTGCCCAAAGGTCCCGGGAATCTGCGAGACGCTGAGGTTGTGGAAAGGAAACGGGCCGCTGAACGCTTCGTAAAAACGGATTGAGGAATCGATCTCTTTGCCAAGTTGCTTGAGCGCATCGGCCGGGCTGGGAGAGGGAGGAGGAGGAGGAACGACCGAGTGTCCGGTGGGGACAGAACCGAATCGTCTGGAAGTGAGGGCGAGGGGATCCACGAGCTGTATCGACAGGCGTTTGCGCAGATCCTCCTCAAGTTCACGATTGGCGTAGACATCAATGGTGCGGGCCTCGGATGCCACGGACGCCGAGGCATATTCGCCGAGGTTGAATCCCGCGACGGACATGGGTTTTTCCGTCTTCCAATGCCCGGCGCGGAATTCCCCTTCCTCATGCTCTTCGACTTTAGAGCCGGTGGCGATCAAGCGAAGCTTCCGCGGCCAACGCAGAAGGAAGTCATAGTCCGAAAACTCGGCGCTATCTCCAAAGTGCGGGTACCAGCTTTCCCTCGCGCCGACAAACAGGACGCCGTTTCCCGCGTCCTGGATGACCTTGCCTCGGTAATGAAAATGAAGGGTGAGTTCCTGATGGCGCCCAGGAGCTTGCGGGAGAACCACCTCCAAATAATCATTGCCGCGCGTGCTGCGCTCCTGGAGGTTCATGCCCTCATTTTGAAAAAAGGGGAGAGGTTCACCTTGCTCGCCAGTGACGGTGTCAACCGCCAGGGCTCGGGAAAGCTGGAAAGCAAGAACCCGTTCCGCACCGGTCTCCGCACGTAAACGAACGGCGGCGGTTGCATCCAGAGCGTTGCCGGAGGAAATCGTAGTCTCAATGGAGTAGTGCAATGCATGAAAGGCCACTGGAGGTGCGAGGGTGCCTGGAACTCGATGGGAGGTCCAAACATCGTGAAGGAAAACGTCGCCGGCTTTATGGACTTGTCCGAGAAAGAATTGCTCGTCGCGCTGTGTGTCCAACACCACATCGAACGGGCCGGTGATCATGCCTTCCATTTCGGCGTAAAAGCAGGGCTTAGGATTGGAGGAAAGGCGATCATAGAGAATTCGCAGAGTATAGCCGGGATTGAGCTGAGTAACGGCGGCATCCCATCGCACTCCGACGGAAGTATCCGTCTGGACCGTAAGATTCGCGGCCTGGAATTGGCGAAGAAGTTCGCCGGCAGTATCGTCCGTGAAGCGGAGATAGCCGTTGATGAATTCCTGATCGAGGACGGGAGCGCCGAGAAAACGCCCCATCTGCTGCTTTTCGACCGGTTCGCGGGGAGCTGCCAGAATGTGGCCGCGCCCGGAAAAGACGACGCCCGTAATCTGCCCATCCAGTGGAGAGAAAAAGGCGAATGCCCCCTCTTCAAAAGAGAGAACCGCATCGCCGCGGCGGAGCTGGATGTGATTGGGGGGAGCAACGCGGTAGACATTGGAAGGGTCAATGCGCAACGCCTTGATCGCATCATACAATTCATGAGGCGATCTTTCCGCGCTCGCAGAAGCCGCTGGTGCCGCGAGACACCACAACCCAAAAAGGACTACCCCCGCCCTCATGCAAGAAGTGTAGTCATATTCGGCATGAGGGAACAAGGCGGACCGGGCAGATTCGCGGCGGCGGATTAAAATGAAAAGATACGGCGCATGACCTTAGCTTCCCCAATTCGTGCGTTCTCGCTTGGCGTGGCGCTTCTTTTGATTGGCGGCCGGGCGGCTGCGGATACGATTGTGCTCAAGAACGGCCGCCGCATCATCGCTCTGAGTGCTGTCGAAGAAGGCGACAAGATAAAGTACCTGACCTCCGCGGGCGAATTGAGCCTGCCGAAATCCATTGTCGATCATGTTGAGAAAGGTGGCGCGGTGCCGATGGCCGGCTCTCCCGGGGCCGATGCGGTTAACTTGACCATGGCGCCCTCGGCGATGGAAGCGAGCAAAGCGAGCGCCGACGTCGAACTGGGTGCGGTCCACGACGGAGCGATCGACCGGGGATACATTGCAAAACTGGAAAGCGCGGCCCGCTCGGGCGAGCGGCGGGCCAACTGGAGCGCGGCTCTGGGGCATCATTTGGCGGCGAATTTCGAATTGGCCCACGGCGACATGGAGCATGCCCTCGTCGATGCGCGCACGGCATTGACCTATGCGCCCGAAGAGCCGGTGTTTATCTTGAACGTGGGCTACCTCCTTCTCCGGCGGAGCGAGTTTAAGGAGTCCCTGGAATACCTGGAGCGCGCGCGGCGTTTTGCGCCGGACAACGTGGACGTGCCAAAACTGGAGGGCTGGGCATACTACGGTTTGAACAAAATCGACCAGGCGGTCGCAGAATGGAAGAGCGCGCTGGCGATGCGGCCGGACAAAGAAGTCCAGGTGGCGCTGGACAGAGCACTGGCCGATAAGAAGGAAGAAGAAAGTTACAAGGAAAACGAGAGCAGCCACTTCAAGCTGCGTTACAGCGGTGCGGCTGCGCCGGCACTGGCGCGGGACGTGCTGCGAACGCTGGAGAAGCACTTTTCAGCGATTGAATCCGAATTGAACTTTACGCCGCCGGAATCGATCGGCGTGATTCTCTACACCCAGGACGCCTTCAGCGACATCACCAAGGCGCCGGCCTGGGCGGGAGCGGTGAACGATGGGCGCATCCGTGTGCCGGTGCAGGGACTGGAGAGCGTAGACGCAGAATTGTCGCGCGTCCTGAAACATGAGTTGACGCATAGTTTCATTGCGCAGAAAACGCGCAGCGCTTGCATGGGTCTGAAAGCAAGCTGCGCAAATCGCGCGCCAACCTGGATTCAGGAAGGATTGGCGCAATGGATGGAGGGGCAACGCAGCGGCGAAGATGCGGCAGCCCTTCTGCAGATTTACAGCCGGGCGCAGGCTATCCCGCTCGGTCGGCTGGAAGGCTCGTGGATGAGCATGGGCGGAGATGGGGCGCGCTTCGCATATGCCTGGGCGCTGGCGAATATAGAATACATCGTGCAAACCGACGGGATGGGCGACATTGAGCGAATCCTCGATCGCATCGGGGCGGGAATGGCTACCGAGGCGGCATTGAAGGAAGTGCTGCACAGCGATTACGACGACCTGATGCGATCAACGGCGGAATACCTAAAGAAGACCTACGGGCGCTGATCCACTTCGTGAAGGCCTTCCTTCTTCTCCTTTCAACATCATTGCTTGCTGTCTGCGGTTTCACCCTTCTAGAGGGAGACTAGCAGTGCGGCCAGGAGCGCCGCGCGTTGCGGCATCGTGTTTATGACGATGTGTTCGCGATGGGAATGGGCGCCGTCGCCTACGGCGCCGAGGCCGTCGAGCGTGGGAATGCCGAGCGCGGCGGTGAAATTTCCGTCCGAGCCGCCGCCGGCAGTGCATTCGCCCAAGGAAAGATTCATTTGATTTGCCAGGGATTTGGCGCGGGCGAAGAGAGTCGCGCTCATTTTGCGTTCGAGCGGAGGACGGTCGAAGCCGCCGGTGATCTCAAGACGGGCGCCCCTATGAAAAGACCGCAGAGAGTGCAACCGGCGTTCCAGGCTGCGCATGTCGGAAACACGCAGTGCCCGCAGGTCGAGTACGGCGCGGGCTCTCTCCGGGATGACATTGGTGCGCGTGCCACCTTCGATGAGGCCTGCGTTGATGGTGACGCCATGGCGGAGATCGTTCCATTCTTCGATGCGCGCGAGTTGCCGCGCCAATTCGTGGATGGCGTTGATTCCTTCGTTTGGTGCGAGACCGGCGTGCGAGGCGCGGCCGTGTACCATCAATTCGGCCTCGCCAACTCCTTTGCGGGCCGTCTTGAGCAGACCGCGCGGTCCGAAGGAAGGTTCGAGGACGAAAATGGCATCGCTGCGGCTGGCTTCGGCTTCGAAAAATTTGCGCGAGGCCTCGCTGCCGATTTCTTCGTCAGAAGTCCAGAGGAAGACAACGCGTTTGCGAAGCGATATTTTCGATTTTCGAAGAGCTTGGAACGCGAAAAGCGCTTGAACGATTCCGGCTTTCATGTCGAAGGTTCCCGGACCGAAAGCTTTGCCGCCTGCTACTCGAAAAGGCATGCGAGCGAGTGTTCCGGTGGAGTAGACCGTATCGTAATGGCCCAGGACCAGTAGTTGGCCCGAAGAGTGATACTTGTCCGGCGAATAAGTGATGCGGAGAAGGTCGCCGCGATGCTTCTGTGCAATCCGTTCCACGCGCGCACCGCACTTGTTCCACTCTTCGGCGATGACGCCGCAGCAATGATCAGCCGCAACCTTTTCCAAACTGGGTGACTCTGCTGTCACAAACCGGCGCAGCGTCGCAAGCATCTGCGGCAGGCGCGGCTTCAAAAGTTGCAAGAAGTTCCGGGGCAGATGAGAATCCGGCATGGCGCAGAGATGCTATCAATAGCGCGGCGGTCAGAGCAATCGGACAAAAGACCATAGGTACAAGTTAAGAGCGCGTATCGCGCAAGGCAGGGTTCGCATATAATTATAAGTTTGCCGGGGAAGTGTCAGACGCCGCTGGTAGGGGTGCGCGGCGAGACGGAGAGCGCGAATGTTACTGGACGTGGTTGCGATACAGAAAATACTGCCGCACCGCTATCCCTTTCTAATGGTGGACGGCATCCTCGAGATGGAGCGGCTAAAGCGCATCGTGGGCGTGAAAAACGTGACGATCAACGAGTCTCATTTTCAGGGGCACTTTCCGGGAGCGCCAGTGATGCCAGGCGTTCTGATCATCGAGTCCATGGCGCAAACCGGCGGACTGTTGCTGCTCACGGAAGTTCCCGATCGCGAAAACAAGCTGCTCTACTTCGTGGCCGTCGACGGCGCGCGATTCCGCCGGCCCGTGGTACCCGGCGACCAATTGAAGGTAGAGATGAACGTATTGTCGTGGCGCGGCGACTTCTGCAAGTTGGAGGGAAAGGCCACGGTAAACGGGCAATTGGCTGCGGAAGCAACGCTGATGTGCAAGATGGTGGACCGCGACGTGGTGGCCAAGGCTCAAGCGCCCGCGAAATGACGAAGCGCGAAATTCACCCGCAGGCTATCGTGGCGGCGAGCGCCAAGCTTAGCGCCGGCGTGCAGATTGGCCCGTACGCGGTGGTTGGTGAGAACGTGGAATTGGGTGACGGTTGCGTGTTGCACGCGCATACTAGCGTGGAGGGGCCCTCCAAGTTCGGCAAGAACAATGTGTTTTATTCGTTCAGCGCGATTGGCGGCGACCCGCAGGATTATACCTTTCGCGGCGAGCGCACGGAGCTGGTTGCCGGCGACGGCAATATTTTCCGCGAATACGTCACCGTGAGCCGTGGAACGCAAAAGGGCGGCGGCAAGACCGCTCTTGGCGACAACAATTTTTTCCTCGCCTATTCACACGTCGGGCATGACTGCGTGATTGGCAGCAACACTTTGCTTGTGAACGGCGCAACTCTCGCGGGTCATGTCACCGTGGAAGATTTCGCGACGATTGGCGCGTTTTGTCCCGTACACCAATTCTGCCGCATCGGGCGTTACGCTTACATCGGCGCATCGACGGTGATTACCCAGGACGTGCCGCCGTTTTCCAAAATCGTCACCGAACGCGAGACAAAAAGTTTTGGTATCAACTCCATTGGCCTCGAGCGCAAAGGATTTTCGGCGGAGCGCTTGCGGGCTTTGAAGCGCGCTTATCGTTTGCTTATGCGTTCGAAGCTGAATACCTCGCAGGCGCTGGCCGAAATGCGAAAATCGCTGGGCGATTCCGCGGACGTGCAGGAATTGATAAAGTTTATCGAAAGCGCCGAGCGCGGCATCGTGAAGTAATACCTGACTGCTGATTTCATGCCCGACGCGAACACCAACACGACAGGCTGGGGACTCATCGCCGGAAACGGGCGCTTCCCGTTCCTCGTGCTGGAAGGCGCACGCAGCCAGGGAATCGACATGGCGGTGATCGCGTTGAAGGAAGAGGCGTCTGCCGAGCTGGAAAAAATTGCTACACGGTTGCACTGGGTAAGCCTCGGTGAGTTAAGCAAGACCATCGACTTGATGCACCAGGAAGGCGTGAAGCAGGCCGTCATGGCCGGGCAAGTGAAGCACAACAAGATTTTCAGCGCCATCCGGCCGGACTGGAAACTGGCGAAGCTGCTGTTTTCGCTGCCGCGAAAGAATACTGATGCTCTGATTGGCGCGGTCGCTCGCGTGCTGGAAGACGAAGGCATTCAACTCGTGGACTCGACGCTGTTCCTGAAGCCGCTGGTGCCCGCTCCTGGCGTCCTCACTCGGCGCGGCCCGAACGAACACGAAGCGGAAGACATGGCTTATGGGCTCGGCGTGGCCAGGACTATTGCCAGCATGGATATCGGCCAAACGGTGGTTATAAGTGATTGCGCTTGCGTGGCCGTGGAGGCGATGGAGGGCACCGACGAAACCATCGCGCGCGCCGCTCGCATTACTGGCGGCAAGCCGCTGGTTGTCGTGAAAGTCAGCAAGCCGGGACAGGATATGCGCTTTGATGTACCCGTGGTCGGTTTGCCCACCATCGAACAGATGAGGGGTGCGGGTGCGACCGCTCTGGCGGTGGACGCGGAGCGGACGCTTCTTTTTGACCGGGCAAAACTGATCGAGTTGGCGGATGAGGCGGAAATCGCGATTCAAGCTTTCCCTCAGCTCTCCGTCCCGGAACCGAAAGAAGCTTCGAAGGGAATGAAGAAAGAATGAGCGCGGCGGCGGGAGAGTTAAAGAGGATTCGTGTCGCCGTCGTGGGCACCGGCGAATTCGGGCGAAATCACGCTCGGGTATACAGGGAACTTGAGAGCGTGGAGCTCGTTGGCGTTTTCGACAAGAATCCCGAGAGTGCCGCCGCTGTCGCCGCAGAGTTCCAGACGCTAGTCTTAACGAGACTAGAGGAATTGCACGGGCGCGTGGACGCCGCCAGCGTGGCTGTTCCGACGGTCGCGCATGCGGAGGTGGGTTGCCGGCTTCTGGAAATGGGACTCGACGTGCTTGTTGAAAAACCCATGGCCGTGAATCTCTCAGAGGCCGATGCGCTGCTCCGTGCGGCAAAGAAAAATGGACGGATTCTGCAGGTGGGGCACGTCGAACGATTCAATCCCGCGGTGGTTGCGGTTGAGCCGATCCTCAACCGTCCGCTGTTTTTCGAAGTGCACCGATTGGGCGTCTTTACGCCGCGCAGTCTCGACGTGGATGTGATCTACGATTTGATGATTCACGACCTGGACATTTTGCTGGCGCTCGTCGCCGAGCCGGTGACGGAGGTCAAGGCCGTCGGCATTCCGGTGCTGACGGAAAAAGTGGACATTGCGCATGCGCGCCTGGAATTCGCGGGAGGAGCCGTCGCCAATATCACCGCCAGCCGTGTTTCCACCGAGCGCGTGCGCAAGATGCGCTTCTTTCAGCAGCATGAATATATTTCGCTGGATTATGCGCGGCGCGACGCCCTGCGCATCGGCGTGAAGAAGCCCGGTCCGCAGCCGGAGTTTGGATTTGAGAAGCTGAATGCGCCGGCCGTCGAGCCTCTGCATGCCGAGCTCGAAGCGTTCGTCAATTCCGTACGCTCGCGTAAGGAACCACGCACCAATGGGGCAGCGGGACGCGCGGCCCTCGAATTGGCTAGCCGTGTCATGGCAAGCATCCAAGAGCACGCCGCGCGCGTCCAAATAGGCTCATTCGCCATACAAGACAAAACAACATGATTTCGCGAATTCTGGTTCCGATCGGCGCTCGTCCACCTGCGGCAGTGGATGCGCCAACGCAGCGCCGCCGCCCCACCACCATGGACGAACGCACGCTGGTGCCGGCCATGCTACCTATCGTGCAGTTGGACGGGAACTCGACGATTCCCACAAATCTGCCGCTCGAGTCCATCGCCGCGCGCGTGGTCGTCCCTCGCGACGTGAATCGCGAAGCCTACGGCGTCAAGGAAGACCTTTCGACGCCGGTGCAACCAACCGACCTGGACGAGCGGATTGTCTTGCCAGCGGGTGCGGCTCCTCCGGAAATGAGCGAGCACCCTTTGCATGTTCCGGAAGACCTCGTCGGCCCCGACATTTTCAGCACCGGGGAAGTCCAACTGATCGTTCCCGAGCAAGCCGAAGAGAAAGCCAAGTGGCAACTCACCACCCGTCTGTCTTCCATCGCGTTTCACATTTTGCTGTTCGTTGCGCTGTTGTTCCAATCGAAGCTTTTTCCGCCGCATGTGCCGACCCAAGCCGAAATAGAACTCGCGCAAAGGCAATTGACGCCATTGCTTCCGCCGTGGAGGCTGGAATCGTTAAAGCCATCGGCTCCCGTTCAGCCTGCACCCAAAGTTCACGTCAGTCCGCGCGTGTTGCGGGAAGTGGCCCCGCCTATTATTCCGACGCCAGCGCCCGCCCCACAACCGGAACGTCCAGTGAAAGAGTTGCCGAACGCGCCGGTACCTAAGCAGAACGATGTTCCGCCGGACCCGCAACCTACTGCTCCCGTGCCCAAAGCCGATGCGCCCAAGCCTTCGCTAAGACTCGAAGCGCCGGATACCCCACAGCCGCAGCGTGGGCTGATCCTGCCCAAGAACTCAACGAGCAGATCGCTCCAGGATACGATCCGGGATGCGGCAAAGAGTCCTTCTGCCGGTGGCCGTTCTGGCGGCGTGATTGGTCCGATGCCGCGCTCGGGCGGAGCGCTGGGCGGAGGCGGAGCGCAGGGCGGCGGTGGTACCTACGGCAATGGCTATGAAATTCTTACGCCGACCGAAGGCGTCGACTTCAGTGACTACATGGCCCGTGTCATCGCGGCAGTGCGGCGGAATTGGTACGCGGTGATGCCGGAGTCGGCCCAGCTTGGCGATCGCGGGCGCGTCGCCCTGCAATTCCGCATCATGAAGAATGGCAGTGTGCCGGACGGAGAGCCCGTGCGGCTGATCGGCTCTGGAAAAGAGCCCCTCGATCGAGCGGCGGTGTCGGCCATTCGTTCCTCGAATCCATTCGAACCGCTACCGCCCGCCTTCAGCGGACCATTCATCGAGCTGCGCTTCTATTTCCTGTACAATCTGCCGATCGAAGCGGCGTACCAGTGAAACTCCCGCGCCAACAGGTTCTGGGCAGTCTTCTCCTCGCACTTTTCTTGCTCATTTTTCTTTTTGTTCGCGCGCGGCATCTCCTTTTTCGATGAGCGAAACTAAAGCGCTCTTGCCACTCGTCGCCATCGTTGGTCCGACGGCCTCGGGAAAGTCAGCGCTCGGTGTGAGGCTCGCGGAGCAGTTCGGCGGCGAAGTTGTGGCCTGCGATTCAACGCAGCTCTATCGCGGCTTTGATATTGGCACCGCCAAGCCCAGTCCCTCCGAACGTCGCGGCATGCCGCATCATCTGATGGACGTTCTTGGGCCAAAGGATAATGCCACTGCGGGCGGTTACCGACAGTTGGCCTTGCAAATTCTGCGGGACTTGCGAGAGCGGAAGCGCCTTCCGGTATTTACCGTTGGGACTGGATTGTATTTGCGCGCGCTGCTCGAAGGCCTTGCCGACGTTCCGCAACGCTCGGAAGGATTGCGCGAGCGGCTCCGCGCGAGCGTTGAAGAGCATCCCCCGGGCCATCTTCATCGCCTTCTGAAGCGGCTCGACCCGGAAGCGGCCAGGAAAATCGCGCCTACGGATGAGCAGAAACTCATCCGCGCTGTCGAAGTGTGTATTCTGGCGCGCAAGCCGATATCGGAAGTGCACACGGGCGGCCGCGTCTCGCTGGAAGGATGGCGCGTTCTAAAAATTGGGTTGATGCCTTCGCGCGAAAAGCTCAACGAGCGCATCCACGCTAGAACAGAGGCAATGCTCGAGCACGGATGGATGCGTGAAGTGCAAGCGCTGCTTGAGAGTGGCCTGAGCGGGGATTCGAAGCCGTTTGATTTCATCGGCTACCGCGAATTGCACGCGGTTCTCCGTGGCGAGGTTGCATTGGAAAGGGCGCGGGGAGCAATTCAGCAGGCCACGCGGCGCTACGCCAAGCGCCAACTCACCTGGTTCAGAAAAGAGCCGGGCGTGCGCTGGTTTTCAGGATTTGGCGATGATCTAGCAGTGCAAGACGCCGTTCTCGAATGGATTCAAACAGAAGGCCTGAAACCGGCGAAACCGTTCGGATGAGGTCGCCCTGCGCCGGCGGCGTTATTTTGGCGTCGGTGCAACTTCTGATTTGGCTTTGTCTTGGATGGAAAGCAACTCCACTTCAAAAATGAGGGTCGCGCCCGGGCCGATGCCCGAGCGCGGGTCCGCGCCGCGATCCCCATAAGCGAGGTCCGAGGGAATATAGAGTTGCCACTTCGATCCCACGGGCATGAGTTGCAGAGCTTCCGTCCAGCCCTTGATGACGCCAGTCACAGGAAATGACGCTGGCTGGCCACGCTTGTAAGAGCTGTCGAATTCTGTACCGTCCAGAAGGGTTCCCCGGTAGTTGCAAGAGACTGTGTCGGTCGCTGCAGGTTTTGGTCCCGTACCTGCGGTCAAGATTTTGTATTGCAGGCCGCTCGGGAGCGTGACGACGCCTTCCTTGGCCTTATTCGCCTCCAGAAAGTATGTGCCTGCTTTCTTATTCAGATCCGCTGCCTCTTTCATTTTTTCCATCTGTTTGTTGCGCAGATCAGCCTGCAATTGTGTGAGCGCGGCTTTGGCCTCATCATCTGTCAACAGCAACTTGCCTCCCGCGAGAGCGTCCTTCAAGCCCCGCAACACAATGGCGGTGTCCACATCCACGGACTGATTGTGCAAGTTCATCCCCAGGTTAGCTCCCAGAGCGTAGCTGACTTTGTCTTTCTGCGTTTTGAGTGTTAGGACAGGTTGTGTTCTCGGCTTAGCCAATTGTCCTGTCTTGGCCGCAGGCGCCTTCTGTGCACCGGCAGCCGGAGCCGGTGCAGCCTTCGCTGCTGGTGCTTGTTGTGTGTTTGCTGCCGGTGTTTGCTGCGCCTGGGCATTTCCCATCAGCATTATCCCAGCTGCCAATAAATTTACCGCGGTGAGCGTCAATTTTCGCATAGACCTATCTTCCCACGGGTCTATGTGCGTCGCAAAGCGTCTCTGATCCACACAAAACCTAGCAGGCCGGAGATGGCTCGCAGGGCCGCAGAGAGAAGCGTATAATTGATTTCAGGGGTGAGACCCGCAAAGAATGCAGCAAGTCCGCACGATGACTCCCGGCCGATCTCAGTGACGAAAACACAACATCAGGTCTCGACAGCAGAACGCGCCTTGCTTGTGGGCGTTGGTTGGAAGCGCGCGCCTCGCTTTCCCGGCATGCCGGCCGGCGAGCAAGGCCGCGAATCGCTTTCGGAGCTGGTGGAACTAGCGAGCAGCGCGGGCGCGGAGATTGCTGGAACCGTTTTCCAGATGCGTGACTCTGCGGATCCAGCAACGCTGGTTGGCCGCGGCAAGCTGGACGAAATTCGTGCGGAGGCCACGGCGCACAAAGCGCCGCTGATCATTTTCGACAGCAATCTTTCTCCGATGCAGCAGCGCAATATTGAAGAAGCAACAGATCGCCGCGTAATCGACCGCACACAGTTGATTCTCGATATTTTCGCGCGTCATGCGCGGAGCCGCGAAGGTCAGCTACAGGTCGAACTGGCGCAATTGAATTACATGCTGCCCCGCCTGACCGGAAAAGGAACCGCGATGTCGCGCCTCGGCGGCAAAAGGGGCGGCGGTGGCGCGGGTGGAGCGGGCGGCGGAGCGGGACGCATCGGCGTGCGCGGACCCGGTGAAAAGAAACTGGAAACTGACCGCCGCCGGATTCGCGATCGCGTCCGCAAAATCGAGGCCAGTATTGATGAAGTCCGCAAACAGCGGGCGCTGCGGCGCGAGGCCCGTAATGCCGTTCCTCTCGGGACGATCGCGCTAGTGGGTTACACGAACGCGGGCAAATCCACGTTGTTTAATGCCCTCAGCCGCGCCGATGTGCTGGTTTCCTCGAGAATGTTCGCGACGCTCGATCCCACGATCCGCGCGCTGCGCCTTCCCTCGAACCGTCGCGTCCTGGTTTCCGATACCGTCGGGTTTATCCGCGATCTGCCAAACGGTTTGCTGACGGCGTTTCGCGCGACTCTCGAAGAAGTGCAGGAAGCCGCTTTGATACTGCATGTGAGCGACGTCTCCAATCCGCACCACGACGAACTCGACGAGGAAGTCGACAAAATTTTACGGCAACTTGGTGTTGACGGCCGCCCCAGGCTGCGCGTGCTGAATAAGATGGACCAGCTGACTCTTGACGAGCGAAAGGCCATCATCAACGGCTCCCGCAGAAGCGCTGTCGCCGCGCCTGTGCTAGTGTCCGCTCTGACGGGCGAAGGGATCGGGGAGTTGCTGCACCGCATGGACGTTGAGATGCCCACCGATCCTGTTGTAACGCTTTCGATTCGTTTGCCGCTGGCGGAAGGCCGTACCCTGGCCATGATTCACGCGCTGGGACGGGTCCTTCACTCGGAAATCGACGATTCGCACATGCGGCTCGATGCGGAAGTGCCTGCGTCCATCGCCCGGCGGCTCCGGCTCAAGGAATTTGCCGTCGAGGAAACTTTTCCGCGCGTGCTCTCGTAACATTCAATGAGGCTGGCGGTCACCATGGTTGCTGACTTTTCTCGCGGCCGCCACAAGCGAGGTTGCCATGGCTGCATTTTTCTTGTGGGTCATTCTCTTTGTCCTGTGCTGGCCGCTCGCGCTCCTTGCTCTTGTGCTATATCCAATCGTATGGCTCCTGACACTACCTTTTCGGATTGTTGGAATCGCCGTTCATGGGGTTCTCGGCCTCTTTAGTGCCGTCTTCATGCTTCCTATCAGACTGCTTCGGGGTCCGCGGGCCATCTGAGCGGCGCTCCGCGCTTTTCAATCCGGTAACTGTGAAGTAACGCCGCGTAAAACCTCTGTTTTTACCAACTTGCAGTCCCTCCCGCGGGCTCTTTTCCTTCAGGATGGGTAGCCGACCCTCTGTGGAAAACGTTGTGGAAACTGCAGCTCCCCCTTCTGGATGGGTCTGTCAGTTTTCCTGACTTGCCCAGAAAAATGAAAAACTGAATCCTTGTACTCTATTGAAAATAAAAGAGTTGCTTGCAATTCCAGGGCGTCCTCCGCCCGGGCGTTAACCCCTTCATTCCCATATCGCCGTTTTCACATTTGCACAGATTTGCAGCAGCCTCGATCCGGAAGAGTGTGGTCTTCCTTGTTTGTGCCCTTAAGAGAGAGTTAATCTGGGAGTTACTGCCAATGGCCAAAAGCGTAGTAATTTCAAGCTCTTCGGCGTGCTCCCGGAACCGCGTCTGACGTGTTGACGCGTTCCTACGCCGAGTCTATAGTGAAACTGCGGTGGCTGATGCCACGGGCGGCTCCCTCCGCCGCCATGGACTCATGAATCTTCCTAATTCATTGACGCTGTTGCGGATCTTTTTCGTTCCCGTCCTCATAGTGATCCTCCTCACTCGCAGTCCCAACTTCGAGTTCTGGGGATTTTCCGTGCACTTCGAGGTCTGGGGCGTGTTCATCCTGCTGCTGGCGGCTGCGACCGATTGGGCGGATGGCTATCTGGCTCGGCGCCGGTTACAGGTAACGACCCTTGGCATTCTTCTCGACCCCATTGCCGACAAGCTCCTGATTTCTGCGGCGTTCGTTTCGCTGGTGAGCATGCAGCTGGTTTCCGCGTGGATGGTGGTAATCATCATCGGCAGGGAATTCACCGTCCTCGGCTTGCGCAATATCGCTTCGGCGGAGGGATTCACCATCGAAGCCTCCACGCTTGGAAAAACAAAAATGGTTTTGCAGGTTTGCGCCGTAGCGGTGCTTATCGCCGGAGCCGGAGTGGGTCACCCCTGGCTCAAGCTGCTGGGGCAGGTCTTGCTCTGGCTCGTCGTCATCAGCGCACTGGTCTCCGCCGCACAGTATTTTCGGCGCTTCTGGAGCCACGTCGACGACAGCATCAAGCAGCGCCGCCGTCTCCGGATGCTCGAAGCTCGCAAGAAGTCCGAGGATGTCGTCCCTCTCTGAAGCGGACCGGCGCGCCGCCCTGCAACTGGCCAGGACGGCCGTTGTTGACGCCGTGTTCCACCGCAAACTCCCTGATGTGTTCCCGCGTGAAGGAGTCTTTGCGGAGCGCCACGGCGTCTTCGTAACGCTCCATGTGGCCAAGCGCCTGCAAGGTTGCATCGGCGTCATTGAAGCAAACGAGCAGCTCGGAGAGGCCATTGTTCGCTGCGCTGCGAGCGCGGCTTTGGAAGATCCGCGCTTCGCACCCATGAAAGCGGAGCAGCTCGGCGAACTTAGCATTGAAATCTCGTTGCTTTCATCCCTGCAGCCCATCGCCCCTGAATCCATCGAAATTGGCCATCACGGGCTGCTCGTCCGTTTGCACGCGCAGCGCGGGCTTCTTCTCCCCCAAGTGGCGATCGAACATCGGCTGTCGCGCCAGCAGTTCCTCGAGGAGACCTGCCGCAAGGCCGGGCTGCCTCGAGAGGCTTGGCGCGATCCCGAAGCGCGTCTCTTTGGATTTACTTGCGAGGTCTTTTCCGAGAGTTCGGTTCGCGAGGGGACCTGAATCATCAAACCAGAAGCGAAAGATCGAGCTTACGGAGCAAGGAACAACGGAAAAGCAAAAGGCCCGCGCAGATGAACCGCAGCGGGCCTAAGCCGTTCAGCGAGATCCCAGTCTTCTACTCGATTTCGACGTAGTCGCCCGCGTACACTTCGGCGGAATTAAAAGTGATCACCATCGTCGATGAATTACGGCTCACGTTGATGACGATTCCTTCGCCGAGCACCTCGCGCGGCAGATCATTCCATTCATAGCGTGTGGGCGCGCTGCCGAAGCCGTATATCGAGTACTGATAACCCTTGTTTTGCGGCACTGTCTCTGCCATTGAGCCTTGATACCGGAAGATTCGGAAGTAATCGCCGACTTTGACTCCCTGGTTAGTTCCGAGGTTCACGTAGACCGCGCTGAGCTTGCCAAAGACCTGTCCGTAGTCTTTTCCTCCTACCATCATGGCTACCGGTTTTCCGCTAACGGGCGCAAAGTGATTGAAGACGCCCGCAGGATCCTTGTACGGCGGCGTAGGACGATTCTGATATGGTACGAGGATATCTCCTCGTTGCAGGTATCCGCAGGAAAATATCACCTCGGCGACGGATACTTTGGGCTGAACGTTCACCACGCGGACCTGTCCCGCGTCCGAATACTGCGTGCCCATGGCTTTAAAGAGCTTTGCCTGCCACTTGAACCATGGCACATCCGTCGGATCCTTGTCCGGACGTACAACCGAGAACCGGTCGCCGACGCGAACACCTTTGTCCTGGCCGCGATTGATGTGCACGTACTCACCGTTCGACCAGGCGAGCTTGTAGTTGGATTGTTCCCCGGACACGAGCCGGATTTCATCCGGCACTCTCTGGTCGGCGACGAATCCGGAACAATTCACCGTACTGTAGTCGACCTGCGGTGTTCGCGGACCGCCTTGGGGTGTATCTTGTGCCGAACTTACCGCGGCGCCCAGGAAAACCGATAGAGACAGAACAGCGATTCTAGCGCGCATTCCAAACTCCTTCGAAAACACGCCCGACGGGCCGTGCATGGACTTTTCTAAGCGAAAGTATCAGGGCCTGCCCCATGCGTCAACCAAATGGCCGAAGTTGCTTTACACTTTTGATACGGGTGCGACCGCCGGATACGGCATACTACCACCTGTATTTTCAATGGATTGGCGGCATAAGGCAGGGTATGGGCCTCTTTGGCACCGGATTACGGCGGATTTGTGCGGTTGCGGCGGCTGGGACGGCGGCGGAAATGTCAAAACTGGTCCGTTCCGCCCTAGAGCAAACCAGCACCGTCGAGCTTCGCCTCGATTGGCTAAGCAGCGACGCGGAGCGGGCGCGCTTCCTCGGCTGGCTGCGCAAGCGCCGGCCTCGGAACGCCACATTCATCGCCACCTGCCGCCGTCGCGAAGGCGGAGGCAAATTTGCCGGGGACGTCGACCGCGAACTCTACTGGCTCATTCAGGCCCACGAAGCCGGTTGCCAATGGTGCGACCTCGAAGTGGAAACCTTGCGCAAGCTTCCCGGCCAGTCCGTTCGCGAATATCCCGTGCCGCCGCGCGTCCTGCTTTCCGTTCACGACTTCGAGCGCACGCCGGATTTGCCTCGAAGCGTGAACCCGCCCGCTCGCGGCGGAGTTGACGCCGTGAAGATCGCCGCCGAAGCGCGGAGCATCCGCGACAGCGTCCGGCTCCTGCGTCTGGCGCGCAAGTCGAAAAATTTTGTCGCCGTCCCCATGGGAGAAGCCGGTCTGCCCGCGCGAATCCTCGCCTTGCGCGAGGGAAGCGCGCTGGCTTACGCGCCCGTCGCCGCGGCCACCGCCCCTGGCCAGGTTTCGCTCGACGAGATGAAGCATCTTTACCGCGCGCACACTCTCACGCGCCGCACGCGAGTATACGGAGTGATTGGCGATCCCATCGGCCATTCTCTTTCTCCCCTGCTGCACAACACGGGGTTCGTGTCGCGCCGTGCGGATGCCGTTTATCTCCCCTTTCTAGTCCGTCATCTCACCGATTTTCTTGCCGCTATTCCCGAGTTCGGCATCCGCGGTTTCAGCGTCACCATCCCGCACAAGCAAGCCATTCTCAAACACCTGACGGAATGTGAGCCCTTGGCGGCAGGAATCGGCGCGGTGAACACTGTTGTGGTCCGCAGCGACGGTTCGCTTCACGGCTTCAACACGGACTACGTGGGCGTTCTCCGCGCACTGGAGAAAAAACTCCAAATCAAAGGCAGCCGCGTCTTGATCTTCGGTGCCGGTGGTTCAGGGCGTGCCGCTGCGTTCGCGCTGTCGCGCGCCGGCGCCGCCGTCGCCATTAGCGCCCGCCGCGAGAAAGCCGCCAAAGAATTGGCCCGCGCTGTAGGCGGAGAAGTCGTTCCGCGCCGTGCTCTGCGCACAGAGTTCTTCGACGCCATCCTCAACGCCACTCCCATCGGCATGCACCCGCACGATAAAATCTCGCCTCTCGCCCCGGGCGAGATGCACTGTGGCATCGTAATGGATTTTATCTACCACCCACAAAAGACCCAACTCTTGAAGCTCGCCGCGAAAAAGGGAATCGCCACCGTCTCTGGCGTCGAGATGTTTCTCGCCCAAGGCTTCGCTCAATGGGAAATCTGGACGCAAAAGCGAGCCCCCGAAGCCGCAATGCGCCGAGCCGTCCTCGCCGCCCTCCGCGCCGAAGAGCACTCCCGCCCCCGTTAGCCGCCGCCCCGGTCAATTGAAAAAGGTTTTCGGTAGGGGTCAAGTTTCCTAATCGGGACTTTACGGCCTAAATCTGTACGTAACGAACTGCGTCTATACGTCTAAGATTTGCCGAGGCGTACGCCACATCCAGGTGTGACGCGGACGGACTTAATTTAACTATGAGGGAAACGTCTATGAACCGATTCTCCAAAGTCTGCTTGATGATCATCGTTCTTTCATTAGCCATAATTGCTCTGCGCCCGATTGTGAGTCCTCAGCCTGCCCGAGCGGCTAACCACTACAAGTACTTGTTCGAGAGAATAAACTGGCAACCCGAATCAATCCAGGATGAGTTGAATAAGCGCGCCGCAGAGGGGTGGGAACTATGTGCGTCGTACAATTCGGGGAGCGGCCCTTCGGTCGACCTCATTTTTCGACAGGAAGCACGCTGACCCAATACTCTCTCAATGCCTGGTAAACGCGCCACCGGACAACTGGCGTAACGGCGGCGGCGACACGCGCGACGAACCGACCGAGTGCCTTAGGGCTGCGAAATACGTGGAGCACTGCATTGGGTGCGTGGTTGGCAATGGCTGCCATGAGAATCGGGCGGCTCTGATACCGGTAGGCCAAAAGCCAGCGCCAAAAATCAGCACGTTCGCCTGATCGGCAAATTGCTCGCCAAGCGCAGCGGACAAGCGAAAAGTCCATAAAGAGGATTGTATCTGCCGCACGAAACCGGACCTCGACAGCGTCATAGGGCCCGAGGTCACCATCCATGATCCAACGGTCCGCGGCAACGAGCTTCTCTTGCATTGCAACCCACTGCTCGCGAGGTGTTGCGATAAGCCCCGGTTGCCAGAAGATCTTGTCCACTTCGATCACGGGCAACCCCGTAACATCGCCCAAGCGCCTCGCCAGAGTCGATTTGCCCGACGCTCCGCGGCCCAAAATGACCACGCGTTTCATACTCTCCAGTTTGCGCAATTGCTGTCACCCGCTACCCAAATTCCCCTTGACTTTTCTTATCGTTGAGGTACACTAAGGCTCGGGTAATCCTGCGCAATTCCCGTCTATAGTTGCCATCCCCGTTTTCTCGGTGTCCCAGCTGTTTTTCGGCTAAGTTATTTAGAATCAACACTTGTAGAAATGCGTCAAAATACCGCCTGTAACTCCGTTTAGAATCAACACTTGCAAAAGTGTATCAAAATAAGAGACTTTAACTACCTTTAAAAT
>Ga0210407_10001014_pt1 | contig 27923 bp, 17 predicted proteins | sample IncBWC27MmetaG_FD_150860 | JGI IMG/M metagenome (GOLD analysis project Ga0210407, IMG submission 150860) | Forest soil microbial communities from Barre Woods Harvard Forest LTER site, Petersham, Massachusetts, United States - Inc-BW-C-27-M | ecosystem: Environmental > Terrestrial > Soil >...
GCCGTGATGCTTCGCCACCGCCGCCGTATTAACCGTCGCGGCCAAATAGGCATCCGAAACCGACATGCCGAAGTACATCGTCTCGCACCCGGCAATCACCCTATGCATCGAATCGAGATCGAGGAGATCCCCGATCACGACCTCCGCACCCATGTCGCGCAGTGCCTGCGCGCGTTCGTCTTCATTTCGCACCATCGCACGCACCGCTTTGCCTTGCTTCAGCAGCTGTTCGGTGATCGTGCGCCCTACTCCGCCGACGCGTCCCGCCGCGCCGGTGACCAGAATTGGACTAGCCATGGTTTTCTCCTCCTATGCGTCCAATTAAATCGAAGTCAGATTTTGACCAACCATTTGGCATTATGCACCCTTGGCGTCAGCGACGCTGCGCCATTCGAACCCGCCTCGCGCTTCGGATCGCGCGCCCCAGGCTGCGGCGCCACCCGCAATCGGACCGACCTATGCAGCCCTGGCCTTGGATGCGAGACTGGTGTTTGATATTTGGCGGTCAGACGGGGCAACGTCAGCCTCCAGAATATGCGATTAGGAGCGAATTACGAGCGAGCCGCAAGTCATCGATTCGTCCGTCGGCCGCGACGCTTCCCGGTGAAGGCCCGGTAGTTGAAGCTTATTGCTGTGACAGGGGATATTTCAGCAGTAACGGCCTTTTATCAATAGTTGTATCGGGATACAATGCGCAGGGCGTATTTCGTCTCCAGTTCCGAGCAAGAACGCCGGAGGCGCCATGATTACCCCATACCTTCTTTATGAAGATGTTGCCGGTGCCATGAGGTTTCTGTCGAAAGCGTTCGGCCTCAAGAAGTCGGGGAGCGCGATGTCAGGCAAGAACGGTGAGCTTACTCATGCGGCGATGAAGCTCGCCGACGATCTCATTATGATGGGGTACCCCGGACCGAGGTATAAAAACCCAAAGAAACTCGGCGAAGCGACGCAGATGCTCTACGTCAAGGTGAACGACGCAGACAAACATTTTATGCGTGCCAAGAAGTCGGGAGCGAAGATTCTAGAAGAACCCGAAGATACATTCTACGGCCATCGCCGGTATAGGCGGAGGATCCTGAGGGGCATCAATGGTATTTCTTCCACGAAATCAGAGCGCGCAAACCCAACAAACGTCGCTAACTCAATGCCCTGCGGCAAGGCCGCAGTCTGGAACTGACTGGCTCGCGGCAGGCTCGAACTTCGCCATGGCAAGGAGAAGTGCATGAGTGCTCGAAACGGCAGAGCCTTATTGTTCGCGTTGACCATATTCGTCTGGTCCGCCGCGACTGAGCTTTACCCCGCCGATAAGAACAGCGTTGAACCTTCACGCGATTCCATCATCCGCATCGTCACCCAGATTCAAAGGGCGGACTACGAAGGCGACCGGCCAGCGCTGAAGCGCCTTCACGACGAGCTCACGCCCATCCCAGAAGACAACAGGCTGGCATCGCGGGTGCTCTACTGGCGTGGATTCGCGTTGTGGCGCAGAGCGATAAACGGCTTCAACGAATCCCCGACTCCAACTGATCTGGAAGAGGATCTCAAGCAGGCGGTCACCGATTTCAAAGGCGCCATTGCCCGGGACCCCGCATTCGTGGAATCTAAGATTGGAGCAGGCTCCAGTCTGGGCTACCTGATGTACTTGCACAGGAAAGACCCAACCGTCGTTCAGGAACTGCTCGAACAGTCGAGTCCGCTTTTGAAAGAAGCCATGGCCACAGCCCCGGACAATCCTCGGCTCCTCTGGGTCCTCGGCCCCATTCGTTGGTCGTCGCCTCCAGAGCGGGGAGGAGGCCAGGACAAGGCGTTTGAACTCTACAACAAAGGATTGGAAGCAGTGCGCAACCAGAAGCGCGACGTGGTTGATCCGCTGGAACCCTCATGGGGAGAACCCGAGTTGCTGATGAGTCTCGCGTGGTCGAATCTGAATCGAACCACGCCGGATTTGAACGCCGCCGAGCAGGACGGACAGGCTGCCCTTAAGATGGTCCCTTCCTGGCACTACGTTCGCGACATTCTGATGCCGCAGATTCGAGCTGCCCAAGCTAAAGCCCTGGCTGCCTCAACCTCTGCGCAAGCCCAGGAACAGCCGAATGCCAAGCCCGCGCAGTACTTCTTCGTACTGTTGAATCGTCCCGCCAGTGCTCCGCAGTTGAGCAAGGAAGCGGGTGAAAAGCTTCAGGAAGAACACATGGCCAACATCCACCAGATGACTGCCGAACACAAGCTTGTGATTGCCGGGCCCTTCATGGACGACACCGTACTGCGTGGCATCTTTGTGTTCCAGGCGGAATCGGCGGCCCAAGTACAGGAGTGGGCCGATAGCGACCCGGCGGTGAGAGCAGGCCATCTATCGGCCGAGGTGCATGGGCCGTGGCTCATTGACCCGAGCACCATTCACGATCCAGCCGGGTCTCCTGGATTCGAGCAGTACACGCTCGTTTTGATGAAGCGCGGCGACCATTGGAACTCAGACGCGCCGGACTTTGTGGATGTGATGAACCAGCACCCAGCTTTCGTCAAACAGATGACCGATCAGGGAAACATTGCGGTTGCCGGGCTGTTTCCGTTGAGCGGCCGGGACGAGCTACGGGGAGTCGCCATATTCCGCGTGGGGACCGAGCGAACTGCCAAGTTGATGCGAGACAATCCAACCGTCAAGGCTGGCCTGCTCAAGACTGAGATTCATCCATGGGGCACAGGCACGGGAGTGTTGGCGACGGGACAGCCGATGCAATAGTCGCTCGACTCTGCTGCCAGATTCGGTACTGCTAAAGGGAGCAGTGACGATCCATTCCAGCCCTGGAGGGGGTTGTTTGCCGGAAATCTCGCCGAGTCAGGTTACGGAGCTACTGATGCAGTGGAAGCGCGGTGACCAAGAAGCGCCACGAGTGCTGCTGCCGCTGGTTTACGACGAACTGCGCCGCCTAGCCCGTCATCACCTCCGAGCGGAGAGATCCGATCACACGCTGCAGAGCACAGCACTGGTCCACGAGGCCTACCTGCGCCTGGTGAAGCCGGGATCGTTGCAACTGGAGAGCCGGCAACATTTCTTCGCTCTAGCCTCGCAGCTAATGCGGGAGATCCTCGTGGACTATGCTCGCGGCCGTCGTGCTGCGAAACGTGACGGTGGCGACAGGCTGACTTTAGATGAGGCGGCGGAATTGTCGGGGTCAAAGGGCGTGGACCTGCTGGCTCTCGACGACGCGCTCAACGAACTCGCCAAGATGAGTCCCCGGCAGAGCCGCATTGTGGAATTGAAGTTCTTTGGCGGCTTGCGGATTGGGGAAGTCTCAGAAGTTTTGGGGGTCTCCTCGGCCACCGTGGAGCGCGACTGGGCTGTTGCTCGAGCGTGGTTGCATCGTGAGATCAGCAGGACGGCGTGCGATGAATCGTGAGCGATGGGAACAGGTGAGCGAAATCCTGGATAAGGCTTTACGCCTGCCGCCCTGGGAGCGCTCCGTCTATCTCGCTCAGATCGCGGCGAGCGATCCAGAACTGCACCGGGAAGTGAACTCTCTTCTCGCCTCCCATGAACTGGCCGGCAGCGAATTTCTGAACACGCTTGCTGCGCCAACTGGATCTGTTCAAAGTGAGATAACCGGGCTCGATTCGAAAGTCGGTCGTCGACTCGGACCCTACCAGATTGTCGAGTTGATCGGCGTCGGAGGAATGGGGGAAGTGTATCGAGCGGTGCGAGCGGACGATCAGTATCGTAAGCAGGTGGCACTCAAACTTGTCCGCTCTGGCCAGGACTCATCTTTTGTGATCAACCGGTTCAAGAATGAGCGGCAGATTCTAGCGAGCCTCGATCACCCAAATATTGCCCGGCTTCTTGATGGGGGCACGACCGAAGACGGTGTTCCCTACTTTGTCATGGAGTTGATCGAGGGCAAGACAATCGACCATTACTGCAACGGTCGCAACCTGGCAACGGCCGAGCGGCTGACGCTGTTCCTGCAAGTCTGCGCTGCGGTGCAACTCGCGCATCAGCGACTGATTGTGCACCGCGATCTCAAGCCCGGCAACATCCTGGTGACCGCGGATGGAGTGCCCAGACTGCTCGATTTTGGGATCGCAAAACTCATCGATCCCGGAGTGGGGGCAGAGGGCTCCGAGCCTACACAGACCATGACCCAGTTTCGAGCGTTCACTCCTGGATACGCGAGCCCGGAGCAACTCAAAGGCGAGCCCATCACGACCGCGAGCGATGTTTACTCTCTGGGTGTCGTGCTGTATGAGTTGCTGACCGGCTGCAGCCCGTATGGCAGCACCCGCCGCACTCTCCATGAGTTGGCCCGTGCCGTGTGTGAATTGGAGCCGGAGAAGCCCAGCACAGCCATTCGCCGGCACTCCATGCGTGTGAGGACTGCCATTCCCTCGCCGGCGGGAGATCTACCGGCTGCCGTCGCAGGCGACTCGAACAAGCTGAGCCGGCGCCTCAGAGGGGATCTCGACAACATCGTTCTGATGGCATTACGCAAGGAGCCGCAGCGGCGCTACAGCTCGGTGGAACAGTTTGCGCAGGACATTCGGCGACACCTGGAAAACCTTCCGGTGACTGCCCGCCAGGACACTGCGGTATATCGGGCGTCCAAATTCGTTATTCGCCACAAGACCGGGGTTGCCGCAACTGCCTTGTTCGCAATCCTTCTGCTGGCGGCCCTGTTGGTTACCGCTCGCGAGGCCCGCGTTGCGCGTGCGCAGCGCGCCCGGGCCGAGCAGCGCTTCAACGACGTGCGGAAGCTGGCGAATTCGCTCATTTTCGAAATCCACGATTCCATTCAAAATCTGCCCGGGGCTACGCCAACCCGCAAACTGGTGTTAGATCGCGCGGTGGAATATTTGGATAGCCTGGCGAGAGATTCGAGCGGCGACCCTGCATTGCAGCGTGAGTTGGGGTCGGCTTACCACCGGCTCGGTCTGGTGCAGGGCAACCCGAGCGAGGGGAATCTCGGAGACACAGAGGCGGCGAAAAACAGTTTCCGCAAGTCGGCGGCGCTGTTCGAGTCCGTCGCTAAAGCCGATCCAAACAATGTGACGGACCAATTGACGAATGCCTTCGGCCATCGCATTCTGGCGTTCGCCTCGTCGCCAGGCGGCAATGATCGTCAGCAGATTGAGCAGGCGATGGCGATCACGGAACGGCTCATGAAGGTGGATGGCGCAAATCCTAAGGTGCGCAGTGAGCGCGCCATTGAATTCGGGGTGCTCGCCGGAACTCAGGAAGCCGCGGGAGATCTGGTGAGCGCACTCGAGTCTTATCGGCAGGCCCTGGCGATGAACGAAGAACTGTGGAAGACAAATCCCAGCTATCCCAGAATACGCCAGCGCGTTGCCGTCGGCGAAGTCCAGTTGGGAGATGAGTTAGCCCGCCTCGGTTTGCGCAGGGAAGCGCTCGAGGCCAATCAGTCGGGATTAGAAATTTATGAAGCGGTGAACAAGAACGAAAAGACCGATGCCAGGGTATCGCGTGAACTGGCGGTCACATTGGCGAAACGAGGGGATATTGAACTGATGGACGGGGACGCTGCTGGAGCGTTGCGCGACTATCGCCGAAGTTTGTCTGTCAAAGAGCCGATGGCGAAGGCCGATCCCCAGAACTCCATGCTTCGTCTTGACGTTGCTGGAGGCAACCTGGAGATTGGACGGACCCTGGCGTATACCAGCAAGTACGCCGGCGGCTTATCCATGATTAAGAAAGCCGTCTCGATTCTAGAAAAAGAACACAATGGGGATCCTGCGAATACGGATATCCCGCACGTTCTGGCTCTCGCCTATGTGTGGCAGGGAGAAGTCTCGATTCGAACGGGCATTCCGCGTGAAGCATCGGAAGCCTACAGGAAGGCGATCGCTGTCCTTGAAAGTTCTAGCGACTTGAAGGACGCCAATACACAAGGCGAACTTGCGTGCAGTTATACGAAGCTCGCAAGCTCCCTTACAAGAATTGGTGACTTACAAGAAGCGTCGACGGCATCTAAGAAGGCTCTTGACATCATTCAGCCACTCGCCTCCGCAAAGAATCCTCCGGCTTTGTACGTTAGCGCGGATGCCAACTACGTCATGGGAGAAGTAGAAAGAGCTATCGCCGTTCGTTCTGCGGTGGACCAGCAACGCCAGCACTGGATCGAAGCGCGGGACTGGTACCAGAAAAGCCAAGATGCCTGGCGGCAGATTTCGAGTCCCGGCGCCGTCAGCCCCGCCGGATACTTGTGTAGCAACCCCCGTGAAGTTGCGAACGCTATCGTCCTTTGTGACCGCGCTCTGCGCAATGGCAGCAGCGCCGGGGCAAACTAGACGCTGGATTACGGTCCTGCCACGACCTGGAGCGTGACTGCGGTTGGCGTGTAATTAATCTGGAAATGCTCCTTCAAGTTGATGCTCAGTATCGGCGATGCAAATTGTCCGGTGACGGCGCTGCCGGTCACGATCGTGAAGGCGGCGCCTAATGGGGGCACATAGCCCTTGATTCGCTTTAGAACCAACTTCCCAGCGAGGCTCACACCGTTAGTGCTCGCTAGCTGTCCGTAACCTGTTCCCAAGACCTGGCTAGCGATGGGTACGGTCAGGCTCCCCGTGGATGTCTGACTGTAACTGCTAACCGACAGAACGCCCGCCTTAGTGGCCGAATCGCCAGTGTTTACTACGGCGGAGGCAGTGACACTACCATCGATCGTGCCCGCACCAAAGAGCTTCCCGTTGTTCAAGTTGAATCCAGTTGGCGCGGAAATCACCCCATCCACCGTAGTTGTACCTCCCGTCTGCTTGTAAGCGCCTCCGACGCCAAACCCGCTCCCGGCGCCGACCGTGAATTTTCCCTGGTTGGTGAAGTTGACGCCAGTCGACAACCCCTGGCCGTTCTGAACTGAGAAAACGCCCTTCGCGGCATTTGTAGCGAAGCTGGCGAGCGCGCTCGGCCCACCCACGCCGTTTAATACCTGGGCGGCAGCACCGGTCAGAGTGATGTTGGACGAGTTCGTGGTGATGGTTGTGTACTGCGCATTCTCCAGTTGGATGATGCCGGCCACGGAGTAAGTACCGCCGGTCAAGATACCCTTTGACAGGTTCTTAATCTGGCCGTTGACGGTGAGCGTACTGCCGGCATTGACGATCACGCTTCCGGTGTTCGAAAACCCGGAACCCGCGGACACGATCGTCAGGGGGTTAGATTGGTCGGCGATGACCGTCCCGCTGTTGGTGAAACCCATCGGGTTCGAATCGCCAATACTTCCGGAGCCCTCAATCGTGCTCCGGTTAGTCAGGGTATTAGTGACCGGCCCGAAGATGCAGCTGTTGCCGTTCATCTGAACGGTCCCCGCGCCGGTCAGAGTTGTCGGAGCGCCTATCGCCAGGCAACCCCCAGTCGCTAGTGCAAAGGTTCCGGAGTTACTGATCGCACCCTTCAGGCTAAGAGTGTCGCCGCTGCCAACATTGAAGAGTCCCGCGTTCGTCACTGCGTTGGTGCTGCCATCCAGGGTCCCACTCGTGGTCTGGAAGCTGCCGGTCCCGCTGGTGGTCAATGTGCCGCCATTCACCGTGCCGAAATTGTCCAGTAACACCGTCGATCCGTTCAGCGCCGAAATCGTTCCCCCGGTGTTGTTAACCGCATTCTGAATGTCCAGCGTGCCACCGCCGCTGGCTTCGAAGGTCCCCGTGTTAACCGCTGGGCTACCCGTAAGCGCCAGCACGTTGGATGGATTATTGGCGTCCACCGTGGACTGGTTCGTGAGTGTGAAGGACGAGTCCCCAATCGCCCCGCCCCCAGAAAGCGGCTGCTGGAGAATCAGGTTCGCGGGATTGCAGCAGTATTCGTGGAGGAGCGCACCGTCGCCTCCGATCACCGTGCCAGTGCCCTTCAAAGTCACCGTTCCGTTAATCAGCAGACCACCATGAAGTGCCTGGAGAGTCCCATTGTTGACAATGGTGCCCTGCAACGTCGTGTTGGCCCCATTGATGAGCTGGTACATGCCCTTGTTCGTGAGGTTGTTTAGGATCGCGTTGTTGGCTGGAACGATTTGGAAATTTCCCGTTCCACTGGTCGTGAATGTTCCGCCGGTGTACGTGTATCCGGCAAGAGTTACCGTCGAACCGCTGAGCGCTTGGATGGTCCCGCCCGTGTTGTTGAAAGGGACCGAAAGAAATCCGGCGGTGAGTTGCAGGTTGCCGCCGTTACTGGCCTGAATCGTGCCCGTGTTTGTCACCCCGGATCCGTTCCCTTGCAGGACAAGGATGCCACCATTCGCATCGATGAGCGCATGGTTAACGATCTGAATTGCGCCCAGACCGATCGAGCCCTGGCCATGAATGGCATTGTCCGCGTTGACAATGGTGCTCGAGTTCCCGCCCCCCAGTCTGTCGTTTGGGTCGGTTAAGTTAATCGTCCCGCCACCCGACAACGTCGTTGTCGTACCCGAAAAGATGGCGATTCCGTTCCCACTTCCCACATTAATTGTCCCCAGATTTGTGAAGCTCGTGGAGTAGAGGAACAGATAGCCTGGAGTAACCGTCAGGCTGCCCTTGGTATCGAGCGTGAAGTTGGCACACGATCCGCCGGTATCCCCGCTGACCGCGGAATTTGCTGGAAGCAAACAGTCGTCACTCGAAGTTGGCAGTCGGTTCAGCGACCAGTTATTGGGCTGGCTCCAGAGACCGCTCCCGGCAGTAAAGGTGTCCTGCGCGAACAGTGGCGCCACCAGACAGGCGAGAACAAGAAACCCCAGCGAGACTTGGAACCGTGCAACTACCTTTGTGCAGCTCTTGGGCAAGAGTGTCGCAGCCATGATGCCTCCGAATTCGTATGAGATCAGACTCCAGTGAGAGAGTCGGCGAGGCGGCTAGGACCTGCTTGCGGCCTTCCCCGAGGGGATTGCAGTATAGAACCACTCCGCCTCTATCTATACAAGCGCAAAAGAAGAGATATTCCCATCATGGTGAGAGATCAAAACAGCGGGAAAACCCTGGATTGGGGCGAGTCAAGAGCGAGCGGACTGCTCTTGGTTGTCGTTGTTTTAAAAAGCTATTGAAAGCAAAAAGTTTATTCGCAAGGAGGCTGAAATAACCAAAAGAATCAAATCTTTTCAGAGTACAGCCGAGAGTTCCTTCAGGCTGGCCAGAACCCACCCAGACCAGGACCACGCAAGAGCCTTACATCTCCTTTTACGCAAAAGCTGCCTGAGGGATGTCTACGCTCACGTGCTGCGACGACCCCGTGTTCCGATGACTGCGAGCGCGTTTTGGCCTTCCAGGCCGGCCGATAAATGGCAGCATCGACCTCCTAACGAACCCCAACCGGCACCGAGCTTCAGACCCGCTCACCAAGAGTGCGAATAGAAACCCGGTGGAGAACAACATGCGTTGCGACCCCAACAAGAGCAAAGCAAAAGCCCGGTGAAAAAACGTTTAACGGTACCCATTCTGAATTGGCGTGCGTATGCGCATTGAAAACCTTCAAAAAGGACCAAGGCGACAATCTCTCCAGGACTTCCTACGCGGAGTCTGAGACGGGGTTCTTGATGGCAAATTGTGCGCACATCTCGCTCCTTCACCGGGTGGCGATGGGTATCGCGAATCGCTCTCCCTTTCCATTGAATTACAGCGCTGACGCGTCATCAGAAATTACAGAACGCTAAGAGAATGATGAGTAGCCGGACGATGAAAATGATGTCCACGGGCCGTCTAGACTTAGCTGGCTTGCTGGTTTCAGAACTCCGCTGGCTCCGGCCGCAACGTGCCCCTCCGTAATGCCCGTTGTTTCATCAACACGAAGAAGACCGGAACCAGAATCAGTACGTGAATCGTGGACGTAATCATTCCGCCGACCATGGGAGCGGCAATCGGCTTCATCACGTCAGAACCAATACCACTCGCCCAGAGGATGGGAATCAGGCTGGCGAGAACAGCACTGACCGTCATCAGCTTTGGTCGGAGCCGATGCACAGCACCCTCGATGGCCGCCTCATGAATATCGGCGTCCGTGAGTGGGCGACCTGACGCAATACGCTTATCGAGCGATTCGTGCAGATACACAACCATCACGACGCCCGTCTCCACTGCGATGCCAAACAGCGCGATATACCCGACCCATACAGCCACGCTGAAGTTGTAGCCAAGTAACCACTGCAAGATCAGCCCGCCGGTCATCGCATAGAACGTAGGGAGAATCAGGACCACGGCCTCGGTCAGGGAGTGGAAAACCAAGTAGAGGAGCAGGAAGATCACGAAGAACACCACGGGCAAGATGATCTTGATCCGTTCCTTCGCCCGAAGCTGGAACTCATATTCGCCCGACCACTGATAGGCGTATCCCGCAGGCAGTTGCAACTTTTGGCGAAGCATTTGGCTGGCCTGGTCTACGAAACCACCGTAGTCGGTGGTGTTGAGATCCATGTAGACATATCCAGTAAGCTGGCCATCTTCATCGCGGATCATCGCCGGGCCGCGTGAAAACGAAATCTTGGCTACCTCCGAAATCGGGATCTGCGCCCCGGAAGGGGTCGCAATCAACACGCGACTCAGCTCTCCGACGTTGTCGCGGAAATCGCGCTGGTAGCGGACATTGATTGGATACCGGCTGCGGCCTTCGACGTTTTCGGCAACGTTCATGCCTCCAATACCAGATTCCACCGCTTGTTGCACATCGGCAATGGTCAAACCGTATTTCGCTGCTTCCGGACGATTGACCTCCACGTTGATGTAAAAGCCTTGCGAAACTCGCTCGGCAAAAACCGAACGTACTTGCGGCAACCCCGAGAGAATCTGCTGGACCTGTGCCCCGAGCTGCTGGATTTGCTCAAGATTGGTGCCTTGGAGTTTCATTCCTACCGGCGTTTTGATTCCCGTCAGCGCCATGTCGAGACGGTTTTGTACCGGCATAGTCCAGGTGTTCGTCAGACCTGGAAACTGGAGCTTCTCGTCCATCTCGCGAATGAGCTTTTCGTAGGTCATTCCCGGCCGCCACGTTTCGCGCGGCTTGAGCATGACTGTCGTGTCATACATATCGAGGGGAGCATTGTCGGTAGCACTGTCAGATCGGCCGACAGCACCGAAGACCGTCTCAACTTCTGGAAAGGACCGGAGAATCCGGTCCTGTTCCTGCAGGAGCTGCGAAGCCTGCGTGATCGAAATACCGGGAAGTGCCGTCGGCATGTAGAGCGATGAGCCTTCAAACAGGGGCGGCATGAACTGACTGCCCATCTTGAATATCAAAGGAAACGTCACCACGAGGAACGCCAAGTTCAGGAGCAACGTCGTCTTGCGGTATTTCAGGCAGAGTCGTAAAACCGGCAAATAGAGTGCCTGCGTAATTCTTGAAATCGGATTTTCTGATTCGGGGCGCAGCTTCCCGCGAATGAAAATGACCATCAGGATGGGAACCAGTGTGATGGCCAACAAGGACGAGAAGCCCACGGCAAGGGTCTTCGTCCATGCCAGCGGACGGAACATGCGTCCTTCCTGTGCTTCCAGAAGGAACACCGGGAGGAACGAGACTACAATTATGAGGAGAGAAAAGAACAGCGCCGGTCCCACCTGCTTGGCGGAATCGATGAGAATGCGCACCCGCTCTCGCTCAACCGCATTCTTCGCGGATTTACCCGCGCTCGCATCTCTCTCCTTGTGGAGGCCTGGTCCGAGGCCTGGGCCATTCGAGGAATTCATCTCTCCGAGTACTTCTCCACCGGATGCCGGGCGCTCGGAAAGATGCCGATATCCGTTTTCCACCATGACGATGGCGGCATCCACCAGGACACCAATCGCCAAGGCCAACCCGCCCAGCGACATGATGTTCGAGCTTACATTCAGGTAGTACATGGGAATGAAAGAGATCGCGAGCGCGATCGGTAATGTGAGAATAGGGATCAACGCCGAACGGAAGTGAAACAGAAAGACAATAATGACCAGGGAAACGATGATCGCTTCCTCGATCAGGCTATGTTTCAAGGTGTTGATCGATTCGCTGATCAGTCCCCCGCGGTCATAGCCGGAGACGACCTCGACTCCGGACGGCAGCGATCCTTTGATTTCAGCCAGCTTCTTCTTGACGCCATCGATCACGGTGAGGGCGTTCAGCCCATACCGCATAACGACAATGCCGCCCACGGTCTCGCCTTCGCCATTCCACTCCGCTACACCTTCCCGCATGTCCGGGCCGAAGGAAACCGTGCCGAGATCCTTGATGAGTACGGGCGTCCCGTTCTTCGCCATCACCGGCACGTTCGCCAGATCATCGAGCGACTTGAGATAGCCCAGCCCGCGAATCATGTATCGCGTGCCGCTCAGTTCGAGTACGCGGCCACCGACTTCGTTCGTGCTCGACTTCACGCGGTCGATAACTGTCGACAACGGAATGCCGTATGCCAGCAACTTGTTGGGATCGACATTGACCTGGTACTGCCGCACGAACCCACCAATACTCGCCACTTCCGCCACGCCGGGAACGGTCGCCAGTTGGTAGCGGAGGTGCCAATCCTGGATGCTTCGCAGATCGGCGAGGCTCTGCTTGTGGCTGTGATCGACAAGCACATATTCATAGACCCACCCGGCGCCGGTCGCGTCCGGGCCGATGGCGGGATGAACGTTGGCAGGAAGCCGTCCCGCAATTGTCTGCAGATACTCCACAACCCGAGAACGGGCCCAATAAATATCGGTCCCGTCCTCGAAGACAACAAAGACGTACGAATCATTGAACATGGTCTGCGCGCGTACCGCCTTTACCCGCGGTGCAGCCAGTAAAGCAGTGACGATCGGGTAGGTCACCTGATCTTCGATGATGTTGGGTGGTTCCCCTTCCCAGTTGGTGTGAATGATCACCTGCACGTCTGAAATATCCGGCAGGGCGTCCAGCGGAACGTGGCCCATGGACCAGATTCCAGCCAGCGTAAGCAGAAACACCCCGGTGAATACGAGGAAGCGATGATGCGCGCACCACTCGATGATTCGGGAGATCACAGTTACATACCTCCTGTGGCATTGAGCGTGAGTTGCTTGTTGGCAATCGTCTGCCCGTTTTGTTGTACCCTGATGGTGACTAGCCAAGTGCCGCCGGAGCCGAGATCACCTTTGCCTTCATACATCCCGCCGCCATCGTCGCTGGCATCGATGGCGGTTTTCATCGCGGCCATCCCCATCGCTGGCATTGCGGCCATGAAGAAGGTCACGGTTACGTTTGCGCCCGTGATCGGTTTTCCGTCTTGGCCCGTCAGCTTCACCCGAACGATGTTTCTGCCCTTGTGCGGAGGGTCGGGGTCAGTCGTCAGTTCCACAATCGCTTGTTGTTGCGCCGGAGCATTCATGGAGGCCGCCTGACCAGCACCGGGAGGCGAAGGAACAAATGCACCGGCAGCCGCCTGCAACTGGGCCTCGGAATCAATCAGGAAGTTTGCCGAAGTGACGATTTGTTCTTGTGCCTTGATGCCCTTTGTGATCACCAGTTCATCGCCGACTTGAGGCCCCAGCTCGACTTCGCGTGGCTCAATCCTGCCTTCGCCGGTGTAGACGAACAGCAGGCTCTTGGTTCCTGAGTGAAAAGCAGCACTGGCCGGGACGACCAACTGCCGTCCCATCGGCAGCTTGGCGCGAACATTCACATACATCCCGGGCCTCAACTTCAGACCAGGATTCGCAAACACCAACCGCACCGGCAGCGTGCGCGTATTCACGTCCAGTTGCGGGAGGACGAAGTCCACGCGTCCATGGAAGACTCGTCCGGGATACGCATCGACCGTAACCTCCGCGGGATCCCCCGGTTTGATCTTGCCCGCATCGCTTTGGAACACCTGGGCGAGTACCCAAACATCGGAAAGGTCAGCTACGGTGTAAAGCAGGGTTTCGGGCTGGACGTACATATTGGGCAGTGCGCTTTTCTGCGTGATGTAACCCGAAACGGGAGAATAGACTGTCAGATCCGTAATCGCCTTTCCGCCTTGATCCAACTTCTCGATTTCCGCAGGAGACACTTCCCATTGCAGCAGTCGCTCTTTGGCAGCACTGAAGAGCGAAGCGGCGCCCGAAGCAACCCCGCTCACTTTGCTTTGCTGCAGAGACTCGGAGTTCTTCTTTGCCAGCAAGTATTCGTGCTCGGTCGAGACCAGGTCAGGACTGTAGATCGAGAACAAGGGCTGACCTTTGCCAATAAACTTGCCGGTTGCATCGGCATAGACTTTGCGAATCCAGCCAGTGACTCGGGTCTGCACGTAAGCCTGCCGGCGCTCATCAACCTGCACATTGCCGTAGACGCGAAGCTCAGTGTTGACCGGCTTGGATTCAACCTTCCCAAGCACCATGCCGATGCTCTGCATCCGCTGGGGCGTGAGCTGGAAGGGGGCAAGCGGCGTCTCTTGCATATTGCTGGCCTGAGAGTCGCCTCCCGCTCGCGGATCGGAACCGGAGGAGTTGGCCGATGAGGTTTGCGCCATCGAGTCCATCGACTCGCTTGCGGAATTAGCGCCTAGCAGCGACGAAGTTCCGGCGTGACTTAAACGCCACCACAAGACCGACGCCACAATCGCGAGCACAACGGTTGCGGTCAGTGCAATCCAAAATGCGCGGCGATAATTGTTGTGTTCTGTACGGAGCATGTCTGGTACCTCGTGTGCATTGGTTCTGAAGTTGCGCTCGTTCATGGCACGTCCACCCCGGTGAGGCGTTCCAGTTCAGCGAGCGCCGATTCGTGCTCTGCCAACTCGCTTCGATATTCCAAATCGAGGTTGAGAACATCGAGGAACCCGGAAAGCAGGCTCTCGAAGTCCTGGCGGTTCGATTGATAGGCAGACAAAGCCGATTGAAAGGTAGCTTCCGATTGCGGGACGAGACCGTCACTGTAGATCTTCAGCCGCTCTTCCGAAGTCCTTGCGCGTACATACTGCTGTTGCACTTCCGAAAGCACGCGCTGCGATTCAGCCTCCAGCTCTTGCCGTGCTCGCTCCTGGTTCTCCTGCGCTTCCGCCAATTCGGCTTTCTGGCGCCCGCGATTGGGCAGCCGGATACCGAATGTGGCCATGTAGTAATCGCGGGCCTGGCTTCCGGTGTGCTCGTAGGTGTACTGGACGTTGAAGTCGGGACGGAAATTCTTGTGCGCCAGCTCGATTTGTGTGTCCCGCTGCTGGACGGAGGCCTGCTTTGAGTGCACATCGGGATTCTGCTCACGGGCCCGCTGCAGGAGTTCGGCTGCGGCGTGCGGAAGAGTTCGTAACGTGAAGGCCTCGGCAACGATGTCCGCGGACTCCTGCGGACGGCCCAAGAGCTGCTTAATCTGGGCTTCCAGCAGTCCTTCTTCCTGATGGTGGTGTGCGATCTCTTGAAGAATCTTGGTGTGCTGCAACTGAGCTTTCAGCGCATCCTGCTGATTGCCCTGGCCCACGCGGTAGCGTGCCTCGGCCGCTTCCTGTAGCTGGCTCAGTAGCTCGTCCCTTCTCTGCAGGACGCCGAGGGTTTGCTGAATGTAGGCGAGGTGGAAATAAACTATCTTGAGATTTCCCACCACCGTTCTGCGGGCGGAATCGGCCTGCGCTTCCATGGAATCCGCTTCGTGTTCGGCGACGTTGGCGCGTAACTGCCGTTTGCCTGGGTAGGGGATGTCCTGCGACGCGCCGAACCCGATGTAGGCGAAATCGCTGTTGCTGTAACCCGCGAAGGGTCGTGGGCTACCCACGCTGAACGGCTGCACCGAGAGTTGCGTCTCGGGAAGCGCCGAGGCCTGCTTGGGAACATTTCGTGAGGCCTGCCAAGCGTGAAATGAAGCCGCAATCTGGGGGTTTTTCTGCTCTGCCTCCTGCATTAGCTCACGCAGAGACGTGGCCATTCCCGCGTGCTCGGCCATGGCGGGCGATTCAGAAGTCCGCCTCTGCGGACTCGCTGGCTCTTGAGCGCCGGCACGGGCTAGCGTTCCAACGAACAGAGTCGCAGTGATAAGCGAAATACGAGTGCGCCCGAAGAGACTTCGGGACAAATGAGTGGATTGCATCTTTCCTCCGCAAACAAACACCAGTTTGTAGGCGCACGAACGTGCAGACGCACGAGTGCGTTAGCAGCTCAGAGGAAAGACGATCAGATTCTTAGGACTGTGGTGTTTGTCGACCCTAGTCCTGGCGGACTATGCGTGCACGAAACACACGACGACCACTGTGCAAAAGACAAGTACGAGTCGGATTGGGCGGTACTGGGAAGCGCGTGAAACAGAACCAAACTGACATGATCCAATTGCGAAGAGGCGGTCTTCAGAGCGTGAAAGTCTGCAGGCGTAGCGGTTCCCCTACAGCAAGGATGGGACTTCGCCATCCCCATGTCCCCGCATTGCTCGGCCATCTTCTTGCAACACTCGCGCTCGGCCGATGTCATTGCTGCACCCGGCAATACGCACGCCGCGACCGGCAACGCAGCCAGCATCAGCGCCAGGGCGGGAACAGCGACTTTGACCAACAGTTTCACCATCACCAGTCTATCTACGGCTGAAGTAAGACGCAACAGGCGGGATAAGGTTTCACCTTTCGCCGGTCACGCGAATCGTTCCTATTCGGCTGTCCTTTAGCTGTCCCAATAAGGATTCCTTGGCGCTCCTTACAAGGTTTTTTCGAGGGCCAACAGCACCTTGTAAATTGTTGAAAGTACTAATCATTTTGGACAGGCGGGATACGCTCCACGCATCGACGGCAGCCAAGGCAACTTGCACAAGGAAACCGCCGGCGGCAGTTTGTCCATCGATTCGTCATATTCTTTTCTAATTTACAGGGATTGCTTTAAGTTTGAGGAGTCTTACCTTCTGATAAGTGGAGCTGACGTCCAAAGGCTTGCAAGAAGTCAACGGCTGCAAATAGACCGCGGAGACTATCTTTGCTGAGGGCGCGCCGAAGCAGCCCGAAAAGGCTGACTGGTTGATCTCGCTCGGCCGTCGCTTGGGCGATTCCTTCTGGAATTGCCTGGAAGATCCCCTGGAACCATTCCGGCTCGATGCCTCCAAGAATGCGGCGCCAAAAAAGGAGATTCCTGATGGCCCGGATGGCCTCGGGCGTTTTGACATTGTCGACTACCTTCTCCAGGATCTCATCACTCGCGGCTAAAGCGCCACGCATGATCTCCAGCACGCCATGCTTGTGCAACTCCTGGAGCACTTCGTACGCGGCCAACACCGCCTCAGCATGTTCTTCCGGGGCTTGCTCCAATCGAGAACGCAACTCGGCACGCGGGTTGCGAGGCGGAATTTCCAGAGGAATCGGTTGAGCCATTGAGTTCTCCTCGCGTCACTTCTTCGTCTGCAACTGCACTAATCCATTTCCTGGAGGGGAATAATCCGGTCGCTTCCACTTGCGTTCGACTTCCACTCCGTTCTGCGGCGTCGGATGACCGAAACGAGAATTCTTGCGGGGTAGTGGATTCTCGCCGACTTCGGCCAAAACATTCATGTGAACGCTGGTCTCCTTGTAGGCCGGAGTGTTGGTCACCGGATCAGTGTGGCTGCTGGTCAACCGGTTCACGGGACTCTCAACGGAGTTCATCGGCATATACAGTTCTCTCCCAAGCACCCGATCGGTAACTACCGCGCGCACTCGGACCTGTCCGTACCGCGAGACTAGCTGCACCCAGGTACCACTTTGAATTCCGCGTTCTTCGGCGAGTTCGGGGGAAACTTCCACGAAGGTGTCAGGAGCCTTCTCTCGAATCCCTTCGGTCTGGTAAGTGAGGTTTCCCTCGTGGAAGTGTTCGAGAAGCCGCCCGTTGTTCAGGTGCAAGTCGAATTGAGAGTCCGGTTGATCGGTGGGGCCAATCCAGGAGACGGGAAATAGCCTCGCTTTTCCGTCAGGAAAGGCAAAGCGTTTGGTATAGAGCAGAGGCTCGTCGGTTCCATCGGCCGCGACCGGCCATTGTAGGGACTTGTACCCGGCCAGCCTCTCGTAATTGACGCCTGCGAACATGGGCGTGAGGGAAGCAATTTCATCCATGATCTCGGAAGGATGTTGATAGTGCCAATCAGCCCCCAGTTGGTTGGCAACGTTCTGGATGATCTTCCAATCCGGCCGACAACCTTCGAGCGGTTCTAACACCTCGTAAAGTCGCTGGATCCGTCTTTCGGTGCTCGTGAACGTGCCCTCTTTTTCGAGGCTTGGTGCTCCCGGCAGCACGACATCGGCATACCGGCACGTGTTGCTGAAGAAGATGTCCTGCACAACAAAGAAGTCAAGCTTGGCGAATGCGTCTCCGACATAGTTGGCGTTGGAGTCCACGATGCTCATCTCCTCGCCAATGAGATACATGGCCTTGAGCCTGCCGCCATGAATGGCTTCCACCATCTGGTGGTTGTCGAGTCCCTTGCTGGAAGGCAGCTTCACCTTCCAGCCACTCTCAAATCGCGAGCGCACTTCGGGATCATTCGCCGATTGGTAACCCGGAAACATGTTTGGCATGGACCCGTGATCACTGGCTCCTTGTACATTGTTGTGCCCGCGGAGCGGATAAGCACCCGTGCCCGGCCGCATGTAATTGCCGCTGACGAGTAACAGGTTCGAAATGGCTGTCGAGGTATCGGAACCCTGGGTGTGCTGAGTTACTCCCATTGCCCAGAGTATGCACATGGCCTTCGCGTCGGCGATCATGTGTGCTACCGTCTTCAGAGTCTCCTCGGGCACGCCGGAAATGCGCGAGGCGGCTTTCATGGTGAAAGGCTCCAGGCTCTTTCCATAGTCGTCTAGACCATTTACCCACTGATCGAGGAACTTGGTATGCGCTAGACCGTTGTCAAGCAGATAGCGGCTGATTGCATTCAGCCAGAAAAGATCGGTACTGGGCTTGGGATGTAGGAAGAGGTCCGCTCGCCTTGCCATTTCGTGTTCGCGCAGGTCCGAGACAATGAGCTTCTGCCCGTCCAGTTTATGAGCGCTCTTCACCCGGGTGGCAATGACCGGATGACTCTCGGCCGTGTTGCTGCCAATGATGAGAACAAGGTCAGCCTTCTCCACGTCGGTGATGGAGCCGGAATCGCCGCCGTAGCCGACCGTGCGGAACAAACCCTGGGTCGCCGGCGACTGGCAGTAGCGGGAACAATTGTCGACGTTGTTTGTGCCAATCACGGCTCGCGCCAACTTTTGCATCAGGTAGCTTTCTTCGTTCGTACACTTGGACGAAGAGATGAACGCCATCGAGTCTGGGCCGTTCTTTGCCTTGAGCTCCGACAATTTGCTGGCAACCAGGCTGAGAGCTTCGTCCCAGCTGGCCCGGCGAAACCTGTCGCCTTCTCGAATCAGCGGGGTGGTCAGGCGATCCTCGCTATTGATATGACCCCAGCCAAACTTTCCCTTCACACAAGTGGAAATCCCGTTGGCTGGGCCGTGCTCCGGCGCCACTTTGAGAATGTGACGATCCTTAGTCCAGACATCGAAGCTGCAACCGACCCCGCAGTACGTGCAAACTGTCTTCGTCTTGCGGATGCGATGCTCCCGCATCGCGGATTCTGCCTCAGAAACCTGGAGAATGCTCCCATAGCCGGTTTCCGGTTCAACCCCCTTGACCACTTCGATCATGCCGCTCAGAGCAGACTTCTTCAGAGAAGTTAAGAAGCCGGCATGGCCCAGCATGGTTTTTTCCATCAGCGCGTTGCAGGGACAGACGGTGACGCAGTGGCCGCATGAAACGCAGCTCGACTCTCCAATCGTTGAGCCGCCGTCCCAGAGCACGCGGGGATTGGGATCTTCCCAGTTGATGGAAAGCGTTTCGTTGACCTCCACATTTTGACAAGCCTCTACGCAGCGGCCACACAGAATGCATTGGTCGGGATCGTAACGGTAAAACGGATTCGTGTTATCGACTTCGTAGGGCTTCGATCGAAAGGGGATTCGCTGATGCTCGATGGCCAGCAACTTCGTTGTGTTGTGGACAGTGCAGTTGCCGTTGTTGTTGTCGCAGACTGTGCAGTAGAGCAGGTGGTTACTGAGAATCCGATCAAATGCCTCCACCTGCGCGGCTGATGCCTTCGCCGACTGAGTGGAGATCTTCATTCCATCGGCGACTCTGGTCGCGCAGGCCCGCAACAGCCGGCCGTCTGCTTCAACCATGCATGTGTCGCACGTCTGAACCGGGCCGAGTTGAGGGTGGTAACAGACGTGGGGGATAGACGCGCCAGTGCGGCTGATCAGATCGATGAGAAGCTCGTCGGGTCGGGCTTCTTGAACAACGCCGTCAATCGCAACCTGAGCCACAGTTTTATCCTCCACTCGACTCGTAGACAGTCTAGTTCCAGTCGCACGGCGAAGTGAGGGCGCTCCAAGTGAGCGCGTCACAAATAATCTTGCAGCACAAAAGGAATCGTCAGCTACCAATCATCCGCGTCCAGGCGCGTTGTAATTTCGTGACTCTCCGCCCCAATCCCGTTCTCACCGCAGCTGAATTGCAGAATCGCGAATGCATTTTGTGTTCCAGAAATGCCAGGAAAGGATTTGGTGGTTGATTTACATGCGTAATGTCGTGCATTAAAACGCAACGGAGTCGTGAATCGTGGCATCGGAGAAACATATGGCAATGCACCAAGGGCGGCAGTCGCCTTCGCAGTCCCGCCTCCCTCGACTTTCGTCCGCTGCGAAGGCGGCTCGTGCTCTGTGTCTTCCAGCAGAAGCCATGGTTCCCGAACGTCAATTTCCTTTGAGCAACCGCCCTGACACGCAGCCAAACTGTGACGCCCATTGAAAGCGATGCCTGTCGAAATATCGACGCCGTGTCAACCGCAGCACGCACTCTCTGTGTTTCATCGGCCATCCCCAACCTCGCGGTCGACTCACGCCACTGAAAATATGCAGTTAACTTGCCGGGCGGTCGATTGGAAATAGGAGTGCTGCTCCTGCCGTCCAGAATGACAACACAACATGCAAGCTCGTGTCCAGCAAACGCTCAAAGTGGCGAATCTGGCAACTGCCAATGCGGGAAGCTCTGCACCAGAGATTGCAGCAAAGATAGAGACCTTGAGATTGAATTCATTTCCACAGCTTCATTTCCACTTTACGGAGGTGGCCAACAATGAAATCTGACGATACGAAGGATCAAGTCTCGCGCCGCGGCTTCCTGGGAGTTGGTTCGGCAGCCTTGGTTGCAACGGTGGGCGGTCTCTCCGCAACTGGAGCAGCGGCCCAAGACAAACAGGTGAATGCCAGGGTTGCGACCGATAGAAGCGCAACCGATCCTGGTCCGACCAACGCGGGCCTGGACGCGCAGAACCCGGATTCCGCGTGGCCGCCCGGCACGGATTCCAAGAGCTTAGTTCCAAACTTCAAATATCCGTTTTCTTTTGCGAACAAGCGGATTTACGAAGGCGGATGGTCACGGGAGGTGACCGTTCGGGAACTACCCGTCTCGAAGTCCATGGCAGGCGTAAACATGAGGCTCACCGCCGGAGGCGTTCGTGAACTGCACTGGCATACGGCGGACGAGTGGGCGATTATGCTCTACGGGACTGCGAGGATCACAGCCATTGATCGCGACGGCAAGAGTTTTGTCGCCGACGTGAAGAAAAACGATCTGTGGTATTTCCCCAGCGGGATTCCACATTCGATTCAAGGACTCGACCCGGACGGAGCGGAGTTTATGCTGGTCTTCGACGATGGAAATTTTTCGGAGTCAGAGACGGTCCTGTTGAGCGACTCGATGGCGCACCTGCCGCCCGAGGTCCTGTCAAAGAACTTCGGCGTTGCCGAAATGGCTTTGAAAAATCTCCCCAAGAAAGAGTTATTCATTTTCCAGACTGCAGCTCCGGGGTCTCTGGTGACCGACCAGAGAGCAGCCGCAGGCGGGCAAGGAACGTCGCCAACCGATTTCGCTTTTCGCACGATGGAAATGCCGCCGACGAAGCGCACGAAAGGCGGAGAGGTACGCATCGTTGATTCGAGCACGTTCAAGGCCTCGACTAACGTTGCGATGGCCATGGTCACGGTTCACCCGGGAGGGCTGCGGGAATTGCACTGGCACCCCAACGCCGACGAATGGCAGTATTACATCTCGGGCAAGGGAAGAATGACGGTGGTGGCGACAGGTAACCGGGCTCGCACGATGGACTTTCAGGCGGGAGACGTCGGGTACGTGGAAAAAACTCTGCTGCATTACATCGAGAATACAGGGGATACAGACCTGGTTTTTCTGGAGATGTTCAAAAGCAGCTTCTACCAGGACCTGTCGCTTTCGGAGTGGTTGGCCCACACCCCACCCGAGCTGGTGATGGCACATCTCAATATCGACAGGGCAACGCTGGACACAATACCGAGAGACGAACTCGTGATCGTGCCGCGTTAGTGCGAGATTCGAAAGAACAAAGAACAAAGAACAAAGAACAATGAGGCGCGGAATCCTGGTGTCCGCCGGCGCAGGTTTGCAGTCCTGACAGGATGCCGGATCGTCCACGTCTCTAGCTGTGACAACGCATGTGGAATACTAAGGTTGTTTTTGGGTCAGATGACTTCAAGGCATTGAAGGGTCTGGGCAGTGAGAACCACGAAATCCAGGGCTGCCTTATGAGACTTCTTGTGGCTTTGACCATACGTCCAACTCAGGTCGAACGATCGTCCACCCTATGGACACTTGGACTCGCGAGTTGATCGCGATGTGATCACTTACTGTCCACGGCGTTATCGCGCGGAGCCAATCGTCAGCTTATCGACTACGTGGCTATGGACCGCGAAAGACTTCGCGATCTGCCGAACTTTTTCGCGTTGCTCTTTGGTGACGACGGTACCCGTCAGCTCGATGCGGTCGCCCGCAACCATTACGTTTACTCGACTCATTGCCAGGGTTGGATCATTCTCCAAGGCCACTGTGATTTCATTGGCCACTTCGGTGGCCTTGGACGTTGTCGAGTCAAAAGTGGCATTCGAGCTTGTGTAAGTGCTGGCGGTCGCGCCTTCAACAGCCCGAGCACTGATCGTCAAACGGTCTTCGATCCCGGTGACATGGGGGAGGACCTTGACCGAGTTGACGGCACGCCACCTGTCTCTTTTGGATTCGACCGGCCCTTCAAGGACAACCACTCCATTGCTGACTTTGACCTGGATGCTCTGAAAGGCCGCGTCAGTCGCGAACTGCTGTTGGATTTCGCGGAGTAGATTTTGGTCACGCTGCTGTGCCGCGCTCAGCGTTTGCGGCTGGGTTGGCGCAGGCGCCGTGTTTGGTTCCGCGGTCACTGGCTGCGTCGACTGTTGCGCAAAAAGAAAAACCTGTCCCTGCCCGCAGAGTAGAGCAGAGAGGATTGCTGCTGTTCTGCAAACACTCATTGCAAAATGTTCTTTCATCATTTGTGTTACCCCGACCCGTAATGAAGCAACTTGAATGCCATACGTCTCGGGGTAAACCGATTGCCTACAAGGACTTCTGAGTCGCGTGCAATCGCGACGGACAACGGGTGTCGATATTTCGACACCGCCGCCAGACAGCTGGCGGATGCGCGACGGTTGTAGACGGTTAAGCCTTGGCAGTTGGATTGCAATCGAAGAGGGGAAGAGGTGGTTGCAAAATAGCGTTGGCGGACGATTGATGTTCCTCAGCGCAGCATAAGGAGAAAACAGGATGAACACCGACTATATCTTTCTGTGCGGAGTGATGTGGTGCAGATTCGGAGAGCAAGACGCCGGCAGGGAGCTACTGAGGGCTGCGGATGCAATGGATCCAGACATGAGCGCACTCGCCCGGGCGATGTTGGCCAAGGGTGCGAGTCACTTTAGGGAGTTTGGAAAAACAGGGACAGACTTCTTCTAGCAAGAGACAAGCATTGGCACCTAAAGACAACTTAGCGCAATGAATCACATCCTCGTTATTGATGACGATCATGTCCTGGTCAACCTTCTCCGGGAGTTCCTCGAGCTGGACGGTTTTACTGTAGATGCCGCCTACGACTACGATTCCGGCCTAACCCGCGCTTTAAGCGGCGAACACGAACTGGTCGTACTCGATGTCGCGCTCCCCGGTGGATCGGGATTAGACCTTCTGAAAACAGTGCGTGGGTCGTCCAAAGTGCCGGTGTTCCTGCTCAGTGCGATGGGAAAGGCGGTGGATCGCATTATCGGTCTGCAAATTGGAGCGGACGACTATCTTGCGAAACCATTTGAACCTCGTGAACTGGTAGCTCGCATACATGCGATTCTGCGACGTACCCGCGATATACCCACGGATGGCAACGAAATCAGAGTCGGTGATGTAGCGCTCTCCGCCAGCCGGAGAGCGGTTATCTGCGCCGAAACACCAGTTGAGCTAACGTCTGTGGAATTCAACATGCTGGAATGTCTGCTGCGTAATGCAGGCAGCATCGTCAGCAGGGAAACGCTCGCCGAGAGGGCGCTGGGTAGGCCGTTGGCCCCGTTCGACCGCAGTGTCGACGTACACGTGCACAACTTGCGGAAAAAGTTTCCAGCAATGCCCCACGACCGGATCAAAGCCATTCGCGGTGCCGGTTATATCTACACTCCACCGAGGGTAGAGCGTTGAATAGGCGGCCGCTTGTTCTGGACAATTCTTTCGCTTGTGGTCGAATCAGTCTTCAACGTATTCAGCTGCTACGGTTCCCTGACAAAGATTCACCATTCTTAACCATCTCTTAACCGTCCGCTTCCCGGCTCCGCAATCTAACTAGGTATGACAGCTGGGATGCAGCCGTCTAAAGGAGAAAACAAATGAAATTATCAAAGGTTAGCATGATCGCTGGTTTCATCATTGCATTTACTCTCATGTTCGAATTGGCCGCTCACGCGGACGAAGCGAACCAGCTGACGAAGATTTCGTTCAGCGAAGCGGTGCAGGTGCCAGGGAAGGTTCTGCCGGCGGGTAACTACGAGTTCGTGGTGGCAAGAAGTGACTCCAGCCGCAATCTTGTGCAAATTTTCAACGCGGACGGCACCGAGCTCTATGCAACCGTTCAAACCATCTCCACCGAGCGCGCGCGGGAGACCGACGGCACGTCAATCACTCTTGCCCAGCGCCCAGATGGCGAACCTGATGCTGTTCTGAGCTGGTTTTATCCCGGCACGGATACTGGGCACGAATTCGTGTACTCCAAGCCGGAGGAAACGGAACTGACTCAGGATGCGCAGCAAACCTTCGTAGGGAACCATGGAATCATGGTCAGCTCTGGTACGAACGGAGCTGGCAACTAACACCATGCCTGACGCCTGGCATTCACTCCTGGCAACATCAACGCGAGTGAATGCCGGCCGGGCAGCAGAAGACGAACGCAAAGAAGAATCTATCATTGCTGACATAATTCCACCTGCGAGTTCCGCCACTCTCCCTTGCGCCTGACTATCCCCCACCTTGTACTTCTCGACTGTAGCGGTCACATTCTTGCGTCCACCCCGGGCGCCAGTGCCCCGAAGCCGTCGTAAGGATGTGTTCAACAGTTGTTTCGTTCGAGTGGCTTCAACCGCTACCTGCAAAAGGTCTTGGCCGGTTGGCGCTTGAGTCCAGCCCTCTGTTGCCAGCTCCTGGTCGACTGCGCTTCTTGACTCGGGGCGTCCCAAATGGAATTAACAGCTTCCACCTTGGACCAGGAATAGGTTTTATGCCGACAAAATTAGCCGAGTGGTCGCAGTCGGTCGAGAGCATCACTGCCAGGGCCGCCGTATCAGAGTTGCGTTGACCCTATCCATCTAAATTAGCGTTGACCTATCCATCTAGGCCTGACGCGCGAGCGGGACACGGTTGTCCGTGTAGGCCAGGAAGTGGATCTGGCGTGGAAAGGATGCAATGCGGCAGTGTGGTTGACGATACGCTAACGGTGAGAAGTGTCTATGCGGGCGCTTTTCATTGGACTTGCAGCGGACTCAAATTTGCGGCCATGGATGTAGATGCCGATCTTGTCTGGGTCTACCGCGAAGCACCCTGCTTCACCGGTTCAACGTCGATCGGCTTGTAGAGCGGCGGGCAGTCATCGACCCCCGGATCAGGAAACACGTTGTTCGCGGTTCGATATCGACACATTCGAGCCAGAGGGATCAGGCTGTGGGCGCTCCATCCGCCACATGCCAACTCGAATCAGGGCTGCGCTTTTTCAAAGCAGGTGCGACTTTCGTCGTCTTCGGTCCGAGGTCCTTTTCGTACACAACACCATCCAGCGTGACTATGAAAGTCACGATTCCTGATGATCCGTACTCCGCGGGATATGCCACCAAAGCCAAGCCGGCAGTCTTCTTGACACCAGCATAGCTGTTCGCCATTGCTGTGGAATTTCCCGGCATAACTCGAAAATAGTACCCGTGGAAAGGAGACGACTCTTTTTCCGCGCTGCGAGAGGTGTTGTCAGCATTCGCAGTGCGGGCGGTGGCCAGGCTTTGGGCGTATTGGCCGATCGGGTCGTCGTCTGCGACGTTTATCTCGCTCCGCTCTTTTGCTTTTGCGAGTGCGCGGCAGACCTCGATGGCGGTGGTCTCATTCTCCCCGACTGTCCGAAACAGAATTTCCAGCGTACCGGAATCGGAATCGAAGTACCATGCAGCGGTCTTCGTCTTTGTTTTTGAAACCAGCGGAATCGGGAAGGGCCAGTTTTCGGCGCCAATGTATAGTACTGTGCTTCCGTCGGGCTCTCGGACCAGACGATGCATCTCCTGATATTTCTGGCTGAACCGCTCGCGTTCGAGTTTGTCCTCGATCTCGTCGCCCGAAGAGGTGACTTCCTTCCCACATCCGAGGATCCTTTGCAGAGCCTCTTCGTCGCCATTTTGGACAGCCTGGAAGAGAGCATTGCTGGCTTCTCCCGGGGACGAAAAGGCTGTCGGCCCCGACTTCTGGGCGAAACTCAATTGCGAGCAGCCCACGATCAGGAGCGCAGAAACCGCCAGCGCAGCTATCCTGTTGAACTTTGGTCTGGAAGATGTTTCAGAAATTAAATTCGCGGTGTGCATGATTTCGTTCTCCATATCGCAAGTTGCTTTATCGTATAGTCGCTTTTCAGGATGGAACCGAGTCACCGGTGACCTCCGCCCCCGTGACCTCCGCCGCCATGAAAGCCTCCACCGCCGTGAAAGCCTCCGCCGCCGTGAAAGCCACCGAAGCTCGACTGCCCGCGAGAGGAGAATCCTCGGGCGACTCCTCCATGATTAAAGCCACCAAACGCGCCGGAATGGCCGCCGGGCTGGGCATGCGGCGCCGCGGATCCATGTTGCGCGGATACGAATCCATGCTGTGGTGCTGACCCATGGAAACCATGACTTCCGCCAGGACCCCGGCCCTGAAATCCGCCTCCGTCATGCACCCCGCCAGCGTGATTGAAGTTCCCGCGTGCGTGATTGAAGGTGTTGTGATTGGCGAAGATTCTGCTGTGGGAAACGTAGGTGTTATGGTTGTAAATAATAGAATGGTGGCCCCAGTCGGATCCCCAATGGTGCCAGCCCCAGCCGAACCCGCCAAAATAGCCGATTCCAAAGCCAAAGCCAAACGCGATTCCCGGGCCCGCAAGGAACAATCCTGGATACGAATACCAACCCGGCCAAATCCCGATCGGCTCTCCGTACGCAAGCCAGGGATCGTACTCAGGCACGTAAACCACCTCAGGGTCGGTTGGTTCGACCACAATCGTTTGTCCCTGCTGCGTGACCTTTTCCTGCGATGTGCTCTTTAAGTTCCCGGCTTTCTCCGCACGATCGCGCATTACCTGGACGGCGTTCATTACCTCCTGCTGTTGGTTAACGTAAGCGTCGCCGAGTGATGAGGTCCAGGAGAGGTTCTTGTCCATATTGGCCAGCACCGAAGGAAATTCGGTAAGAGCCTTCACGCTGGGATCCCAGGGTTGCTTATCCACTTCCTGGCCTAATTGTTCTCCCTTGAGATCGGTATGTTGCTGCAACCACCGGTCCGCTTCCACGATCTGGTCGGGATAGGTAGCGGCTGCGAGGATCTGCGCAACCAGCGCATCCGGATACAATGCGATCGGCGCTACGAGTTGTTGCAGTTGTGCCGGACTCGGTTGCGCGGTCACAACC
>Ga0210407_10001015_pt1 | contig 27913 bp, 20 predicted proteins | sample IncBWC27MmetaG_FD_150860 | JGI IMG/M metagenome (GOLD analysis project Ga0210407, IMG submission 150860) | Forest soil microbial communities from Barre Woods Harvard Forest LTER site, Petersham, Massachusetts, United States - Inc-BW-C-27-M | ecosystem: Environmental > Terrestrial > Soil >...
CGGAATGGAGGCGAGCGGTGCCGCCGGACCAACGCGGCGTAGAGCCATGACGATCACCGCATCGCACCGGCTCTATGGGCTTGCCGCCGTCATCTTTGTCGCGCTTGTAGCCTGCGCCCGAATTCCGGGTGGCGTTGGAGCCCCTGCCTACCTCATCACACTGGCCGTCGCTGGCTTCGCGTACCTCCTCGTCATTCGTGAGTTCTTCTCCACGCCGAAATTCCCGCGCCGCGTCATCGTCATTGGTCTTGTGTTGGCTGCTCTCTGGCATATTCCGTTTCTACTTTTGCCGCCGGGTTCAGATGATGATGTTCATCGCTATGTTTGGGACGGCCGCGTGCAGCGGCTCGGCTACAACCCGTACATCGTTGTTCCCAGCGATCCTGCGCTCGCCGGGTTGCACACACCTGAGACCCGCACACTGAACAACCCGGAAGTCCCGAGCCCGTATCCGGCAGGCGCCCAGCTTTTCTTTCGGGCTGTAACGGCAATCCACGAGTCAACCTCTGCCTTCAAAGTTGCTTTCGAAGCGTGCGAGTGGGCAATCGTTCTACTCTTGCTAGCCGAATTGCGTCGCCTCGGACAGGCGGAACACTGGGTCCTCGCATACGCCTGGAATCCTCTGCTCGTCACCTCCGTGGCCTATAGCGGTCACATTGACATCCTCGGGGTCCTGCTGCTGCTGCTTTCCGCTGCAGCGCTGCAACGTCGTTGGCGAACGTTCGCCGCGATCGCATTTGGCCTGGCTGTTGCGGTAAAGCTTCTCCCGATTGTGTTGACGCCGCTTTATTGGCGCCGCGTGCGTGTTCGCGACGGTTTTCTTGCGCTTCTCGTCGTCGCGCTGCTGTACGTACCTTTTCTGCAACGCGGATCGGTTCCATTTGGATCGCTCGGAGTGTTCATGCAGCGCTTTCGCTTCAATGACCCAGTCTTCGCCACGCTCGAGCGAATCGTCAGTCCTCAAGTCGTGGCTGGATTGGCAGTCTTCGCCGGGCTAGCTACCTCCGTGTGGCTGCGAAGAGGGCAGGATGAGTACTCGCCTTCGACATTTGCGTGGCCCATGGCGGCATCGCTTCTATGTGCACCGGTCGTATATCCGTGGTATCTCCTCTGGCTTTTGCCCTTCGTGCGGTCAGTCTCGACCGTGCCGCTCATCATCTGGACCGTCAGCATCATCCCGACTTTCTACGTTTGGCATTTGCGCACACTTGGCCGTCAGTGGTTCGTTCCGGACTGGATCATGTTCTTGGAATTCGGATCCGTGGCAGCGGCCGCTGCAATCATCGTGTTTCGCAGGTTCACACGACCGGCTGTAGCCCAATGCTCATCGGACTAAATGCTCTTGACGAGTGCGGTCTGCAAACTGGCAAGGAGTAGCGGGTGTGGGCGCATCAGCAGGCGAGAGGACGATTACCCGAAGTGTGATGTATAATCCGCGACCGAGTCTGGAGGAGGTGCGACGGAGTGGCGTGGGTGAAACTCATTCTGCCGAGATTTTTCCCTGTATCCCAAAGCTTCTGCCCGTCATCCAACACCGCATCCGTTCCATTCACAAAGGAGCCAACGCTATGACATCTGCCAGTCGTGCAATGAGGGCCCTTCTTCTGGTTTTCGGAGTGCTAATCCTCGCCGCAACCTCCCGGGCACAGACCCGCCCGCCAATTCTCGAGCAGGTTGCCAAAGCCTATGGCCTTGATTCGTGGGACAACATCACGGCGATCCGTTACACATGGCATGCACAGTTCCCAGGGGTGGATGTCTCCCGGAAATGGACTTGGGAGCCCAAGACCAACAAAGTTACCTACGAGGGGAAGGATAAAGACGGCAAGCCAGTCACCGCTACTTATCTGCGTTCCCAGCTCAGCAGCCAGCCTGACAACGTGAAGAACGATGTCGATCCTGCTTTCAACAACGACAACTATTGGCTTCTGTTCCCCCTCCACGCTTATTGGGACACGGGTGCCACCGTCACCAATGAAGGTATGCACAAACTGCCGATCGGCGCCGGCTCCGCCACGCTCGTCCCGGTGAAGTACACCGGCGATGGTGGTTACACGCCGGGCGACACCTGGGACCTCTATATCGGTAAAGACAACCGCGTTGTGCAATTTGTTTATCATCGCGGCGGACCCAAGAAGCCGAGCGTCGTAATCTCAACCTGGGCAGGCTACAAAAAGGCTGGTGGTCTGGATATCTCAACGGAGCACCGCGGCACCGCCGACGGCAAGCCCCTGCATCTTTGGATTAGTGACGTGGCCGTGAAGGTGACGGGGTCAGACGCGTGGGTGGACGCGAAATAAAAAACGGGGAGGCTCGATCGGGCGATTGATATACCGATCTGCCTCCAGCCCGTTCAACACATCGGTTGGGTTACTCCATCCGATTTTGTAACGATTCGTGCTCTTGTCGGCCGGAACGACATCAACAGGGTATCCGAAGCGGCAAGCGGACCGCCAGAAGTCTTCAATTCTTTTGTGGGCGTCCTACTTCGATAGCGCCAGGCCTCGGGCTCGCGTTGGAGCCGGGACCGACGGCCATCGTCATTTCGAACTAGCTTGGCTGAAAGCCGCATCGGACTCGGCCAGTTGCTCGCGTACAGCCGCAACGGTCAAGCGCGAAGTCGGCAGGCCCAATGTTGTTTTGGTTTGCAGCGAAATAAATAGCACGATGGCTTCCATTTTCCCAGGAATCTCGTTCATAACGCCGACGTATCTCCCGCCTCCGGCCTCCACAATCGAGCACATCTCGGCTTCACTCAAATTCCAGGGCGTATTGCCGCCCCTGTCGTGGTGCCGCTGCATATTGTTCCCGTTCAATTCTGTCACCATGTATTCGCTTGCAAGCGTCTCAGGTTCCGTCGCGTTGTTTTTCATTCGCAGAATGTGCACAGAGGAGCAAGCGTTTGTTCGTAAGCTCGTTTACATCGCGGCGTTCAATCGGCTGCGTCGGCGGTTAGATTCTGCGGGCGGCCAATTAAGTAGGTGATCCGCAAGGGCAACCACCCCCCAGCCGTTTCTCCGATCTCCCAGCGGTATCCGCTGGACTTGAGTCCCCTGGTCATCTCCTGCAGTTCTCCGACCGAGTACGCCCGCAAGCAAGAAACCACGCCATCGAACAAGAGAACGAAAGGAATCACTGGGACTAAATATGTCCATAGAAGGCGTGACCAACGGAAGGGGCGCCGAAACGGAACGAAAAGCCACGTACCGATGGGAATCAATAATATAGATAGTAACGTCAGCATGTGAAACGTGGACGCCTCGAACACGCCGATGGCCTGTCGCTTATTGACGCTATCCTGCAGCAGGCCGCGCGCCTCGTCGGGGTTCAAATGGTGGAAGGAGGAAAACAACGTCCTGAACCCCCGAAGGTATTTCGGAACACGAGTTGCATCAATCGAGTCGCTGAGAAAATGAATGCGATTCGTGGTTGGAGATTCCACATCCTGAAGTTTTGTTGTTGTCGGATATTTGTCCGTCAGCAGAACTTCAGGCGGTATCACTCCGTGCATTTCAAAATGACGCACCAGGGATGGCCACGGTCCGCCCGCCCCCGAACACAGATCCACCACGCGCTCGGAACCACACTCCTCCAGCCGGTTCCGCAGCAGTGTCGCGATCGGCTGATAGGTATTCGTGACTTCCAAAATCATTTGCAGCGAGTCCACGAATTGATCCCGCAGAAATTGCGGGAACCACGGTTGTTCGTGAATCTCAAACAGTCGTGCAATTGGCACAAATACCCCCTACTGGACCGTAATGCTCAGGGGGCCAAGCCCACGCGACTCAAGCTGACAACGCGGGACCGACCCGCGGAGTCTGCGGCCCGCTGCTGGGAACGGGCCGCAGGTCCCCTGCCGAAGCTAAAACGTTACGGATCCTTTTATTTGAATGATGCGGACGGAAGCATCGCCGCCCAGCCCCGAACCGAGAATGCTGGTCGGTTCGCTGACGGCCGAGGCGATGGATCCGAGCGCTCCAGTCAGATCGTTGTTAGGTTGTGCGAAATTCGGGTGGTTGAACAGGTTGAAGAACTGAAAGGCCAGCCCGAATTGACCCCTTTCCCAGTGAGGAATTTGGGTCTGCTTCTGGACCGTGAAGTCGGTGTTCCAGTAGCCCGGTCCCCGGAATTTATTCCGCAGGCCGCCGATGAAGTTCGCCTCCGTCGTCGAAGGAACGAACTGAGCGGTGGTAAGGCAAGGAGTCCCACCGACTATTGCTGCGCCTTCTCCGCAACTCGACAGCGGTCCGCCGAGGAACTGTGGCAGCACCACACCGCCAAACCCCTGCCCGGACAGAAGACCATCCAAACCTCCATCTACCACGGAGTAGGGCAGACCGCTGCGGACGAATACTGTGCCGGAGACCTGCCAGCCGTCCACCAAGGGCGCCCAGCCATGGCCCAACAAAGCGCGACGAACGGGCAATTCCCACACGTAGCTGGAGCTGAAGTAGTGGCGGACGTCGTAGTCGGACGGTCCGTAGTTCTGTTGAATGTTGAATGGGTTTATAGCGGAGGTAACCGAAGTCGCAGAGAAGAAGACGTTCGGGTTTCCGCCGTTGGACACATCGTCAAAGGCGTGGCTGTAGGTGTAGTTAGCCTGGAACACACCTTTGCCCCAGCCGCTGTTGATGTTGTGCTTGAAGGAAAACGTCACGCCTTCGTAGTTCGATATGCCGCTGGTGTCCAGCAGGCTCACGGTGCCGAACCGCGGATCAAACGGTTGAGCTGGAAGGCCGGCGAATGCTGGGACGTTCTGGCAGGCGGTCCCAACAGCGCCGGGACTGCAAAATCCGTTTACGCCGTTGCGATCCACCAGGTCGTGAATGCTGTGATTCCCGTTATAGGCGACGTCGAAGGAACTGTTCTTGCCGATTCCTTGTTGGACTTCCAAGCTCCATTTCTGGAATTGGGGGATCTTAGTAGTTCTGTTGGCGCTAAACAGGCTGGGAGGCGCGAAGCCTGGAACGGCCGCCTGGATTTGCGCCAATGTTTCGTTGTTCTTGAAGCCGTTGATCAAGCCAACGTTGTTGGCGGCTGCCTGGGCGAATATGTTGCCGCCGTTCATGGTTTCGCCGGGAGCGATGTTGCTTCCACTGACGAAAAACGTATTAACTCCGGGCGCGTTGGAAGCAAAGTTGTCGGTGAACACTGCAGGGAAGGCGTCGTTGAAAAGTCCGATTCCTCCGCGGACCACCGTGTTGTGCGAGCCCCAGGGCGACCACGCGAAACCGAAGCGGGGCTGCCAGAGAATCGAGCTCAGACCTTGCAGTTCCTGGTGCAATCCCTGCAACACATCGGTGCTGAACGGCGTGTTGACGTTGTTGTCCGCCAACAGGAACGGATCGTTCAGGCGGTTAAAACAATTGGTCTGGCAGACGGGGTTGGACTCGTGCTCGGCCCGCAGCGCGAACGTGAGCGTGAGGTTCGGCTTTATTTTCCAGTCGTCTTCTCCGTAGAAAGCCAGCGTGTACAGAGCAATCGGCTGCGTCAAAGATGTGGGGAAGCTCTGCTGTAAGACCGAGCTCGTGCCGGTCGCCGGATCCACGCCACCATTAAAGAATGCCGCAACCGAATTGGGTAGGACCAAGCCGCTCGTGAATACGCCGAAGTCCAGGTCGCTCACGTCGTAGCGTAAGAACTTCGTTCCCACTTTCAGAGTGTGATTGCCCAACGTTTTCGAAAAGTCATCGCCAATCTGATACTGCGTGACGTTTCGTCCCTGCGGGAAGAATGCATCGCCCGCGCCACCCGCGGCAGCTCCGCCGATGTTAAACCACGGAATCCCGGCATTCGCGAAGTTTATGGTGGTTGGAAAGGCCGCAAGCGTTGCGGTGCGATTTGCGTTGTCGAACGCCGCCCCGTACCACTGGCCCGAGAGTATGAACTGATTCACCATGCTCGAGCCGAACGTGTGCGTTTCATTCAATTGGCCCTGCCATTGCGGCTGGACGCTGACGATGTTGAAAAGCGGACTGATCGGGTCCGTATCGGACGCTTGATTGCCTTTATCGTAAAGAATCCGCAGAAACACGCGATCGTTTGCCGTAGCGTTGAAATCCACGCGGCCGGAATACTGCGCTTCGGTTGTCAGGTTGTTATCTGCCGCCTGAAAGAACGACGAGCAAGCGACCCCAGCTCCCAGGCCCGTGAAGCCGTTGCATCCCAGAGGGTCGGGAGATAGAAACCCGGCACCCGATTTGGCATTGGCTGCTCCCTTGGCGTTATTGTAGAGACTGAATAGGTTCTGGTAGAAATTGACGGTTGCTGAATTGGCGGCGAAACCCCGGTTGTTCTCTAAATTAGCAATGGTTGCGGTCTGGAACGCCTGGCTGGGAAACGCGACCGCCGTGCTTACCGGAATCACCACCCGCAGACCTTCCGTATTGAAAAAGAAGAACAACTTATCCTTCTTGATCGGCCCCCCGATGGAACCTGCCCACTGGTTGGCGTTGCTAAAGTTCTTCGGCTGGCCCGCATTATTCAGGAACCAATCGTTCGCGTTCAGAGCGCTGCCGTTCCAGTAATACACCGCGTTGCCGTGAAAATCGTTACTGCCGGACTTTGTAACGTAGCTGACGGTGGCTCCTGCCAGGCTGCCGTAGCCTCCCGAATACCCGCTGCTTACAATGGTACTCTCTTGGATGTCGTTTGCGCCGAGAAGCAAGTTCGTGGCGCCGGAGTTATTTAAATTGAGGAAGGGATCGTTGTCATCCATGCCGTCGAGAGTGAACAGGTTTGACGCGGCGCCCACACCATGGTCGGAGAAGTTGCCCAGTCCGCCCGCGGTGTTCATTACCAACCCCGGAGCTGTCTGAACAATCGCAGTGAGGTCATTGCCGGGGTTCGGCGTTTCGCTGAGTTGCTGCTGACTGAAAGTTGTCGCGACGTTTCCATTTTCTGTTTGCAGCAGCGGCTCCGCTTCACCTTCGACGTTCACAGTCACTGAGGCAGAGCCGATCGTGAGCTGTATATCCCCGGTGGTGGCCTGTCCGAGGGCGACGGTCAATACCTTTTTCGTTTCCTCGAAACCGGACGACGCCACAGAGACGGTATAGTTGCTCGGATTTAAGAGTTGAAAATGGTAGATGCCATCCTTGTTGGTCTCGGTGCTGAGCGTGGATCCTTTTGCATTATCCTTGAGCGTGACCTTTGCGCCCGCTACCACCGAGCCTGACGGATCAGTCACGACCCCTGTGATTTCACCGGTCGTCTGAGTCTGCGCGCGAAGTTGCAGCGCGGAAGACACCACTGCTAATAGTAGCGCAAAGCTCAACAAGCCCCATCTTTTGAGATTCATTGTTTCTCACCCTCCCCCCGTAAATTGTGTTTCTCCCACACCCTTCGCCGCGAGCTCAGGCCGTCCGTGTTAGCCAGGCCTGTTCAGGCGCGCGAACACACCCGTACCCACTGCAACTTCATCGTTCTTGTTTCTTCCCCTTCCTGGGCTACACTGAGGTTTCGGGCCTGACAGCGCGATCGGTCCTGAAAAACTCCGCAGAGCTCCAGTGCTTTCGACGCATCCTCTTCCGAGTGAGTTGTACAATTTCAGCTCAAACCCGAAAGATAAATGTAAAATTTTTTGAAACCTTTTCTGGCCCCGTACGTTGCTTCTGTGAAGGCGGCGGTTGCGACTGCGCTGTGCTCCTCCCGCACCCTTGCAAGTGTCTAGACCGCGAAGCTGCCAAAAAATTCCCGAACCGCGCAAACTTATTTCGCGGAAACAGCGCGTTGGTTGCGCCACAGGCGTCACTCTCTTGAAATCGGAGTGAATCTCGACGAGAAAATGGGAAGTCCTGTGTTTTGTGATTATTGGGAGCCGATTGCTTACTGTCTGTCCTCCTCGAAGATCGAATCTCAGCAGCACTCCGTGCTGCGCGGAGTGGATATTGTTCAGGCGTCAGCGTAATCGAACGTATATTTCAGCCTGCCTACCGCCAGCGCGCGCGCGATCGATTTACCGTGTCGATGCGTGCGGTCTTCAACCGATTGTTGCAGCAACTCGCGCAGTCGCACCCGGGCCTTGTGCACCTGCGATTTTGAATTTCCCGCCGTGCATCCGAAAATCTCGGCAATCTCGTCGTGGTTGTATCCTTGAACGTCGTGGAGAATAAACATCGCTTTGTATCCAGGCGGTAATTCGTTGATTGCCGTTTCCAGCGTGATGCGGTCAACGACACCATTCAGTCGCAGATCGGGCCCGCCAAATTCCTTGGGCGGCGTATTGGGCTCCTCCTCGGAGTTGGTGCTCGTGTCCAACGAAGCTTGCGCTATTGGCCTTTTGCGGAATCGCATCAGCACGATATTCACGGACATCCGATGCAGCCACGTGGAAAAGGCCGATTCGCCGCGAAACGTGTTGATCTTCCGGAACAGCTGCAGAAAGACCTCCTGCGTCAGATCTTCAGCTTCCGTTCGGTCACCCGCCATGCGCAGGCAAAGGGTGTAAACCTTTCGGCTGTGCAATCGGTAGATTCGTTCGAACGCGACGACATCGCCCTGTTGTGCCAGCCGCACGGCATCCGCGTCAGTCATTTCTTGCACTTCGGCTTGCCTTGATGCGCTCACGGTATCGTCCTTCAAATCTCTGCCTGCTTGGCCCGGAGTGCCGCCCGTCAACTGCCAATCACGTCTAGAACCCATCCCCGTGCTTCGAAACCGCCTACTCCAACTGGGCCGGCGGCGCTTTAATTTCACCGCCGGCCAGTTGATGCCGCACATCGCCACGTCGTTACTTACCTGCCAAAACAGTGACCAGCTTGGCGCTCGCGAGTTCCTTCTCCACCTGCTTGGGGTAGAGGAATTCATGGCCTATCGTTTCACCGGGATAGAACCAGGTCACGATCGCCTCAGGCCCCGCCGAACCACGATCTGCAAAAGTGAATGCAGTGTTCCCAGTCGCCTGCGGACGTTCCGCGGAAATCGTGAAGACCGTCGCGTACAACTCCGTTCGATCGGCGTTGAAGATATGAACCAGATAGTGTTCGTTCGCGTCTGATGGCTGCACGAACACGTAAGTTCCCGCCGGCAGGACGCGCCCGGGAATCTGAACGGGTTGGCTAAAGGTGACTTTGGTGGCCTGATCTGACTCATCCGCACGTACAGCTGGCGTGGCGATCAGGAATGCAAGCAAAAACAAAAGCCCGATAGTGGCAAAACTCTTTACGAAGGTGATACGTTTCATAACAGCTCCTTTTTTGTAGTATTGCGACCGCCCGCTGCTCGCAATTCACTTCCCTACATCTCAATTAACTGCCGTTTCGCGGTTTTTATTCCGCCAAAGTGATGCTTGGCGAAATCATCTTTCACGTGCTTACAACGATTGGACGCGCTGGTCCGCTGCCGGGTCACAGAAATGAATGTAAAGCTTTTGTCGCCGATATATCTCCAACATGTCTCACGAATTCATGTGAACGACGCCTGAAAATCAGTGACGACGTGTTTGCGCGGAATCGTAATGACCCCGGGACCGGCGCGGGACGCTCTTTTGGCAGGATCTGCGAAACGGACTGAGCTACTCAAAAGATAAATCATCAGTGGCGAAATATGGTCGCGCTAGCTGTCGCACCTACCGCCCTCGAGATTTCTAGTGGGATTTCACACTGCCGACGCACTGACGTAAACCATCTTTTGCACGTTGTTAGCCCGTTCGCTCGCGAGTCAATCGTGTGCCGCAGCTTTCACCTTGCCACCGTGATCGTGCTTCTCGCATCGAAAATACAAAGCGGCGCAGTCGGATACGGCGGCAATGCTTATGATCTCGACACTAGCCTTGGCGACCGCCGTGCCGGCGATATTTTGGATCAGTAGATAATTGGGGCGCGAAGTTTTTTTGTTCACGCAGTAGTCGCCGAGTTGGCGATGTGGGACCGGAGCAGTTATCGGTATTACCAGTATGGAGAGAAGAGTACGTACACGCCCGATCGTAAACCGAAATAGAAGATTTACGGGAAGGCAATCGCGAGGTCACATCTAAACCCGCACCCCCGCCTGCGGCCTGGCTGCGGCAGGCAGGCGCAACCGGAAATTCAACTGCTTAATTTGGGTGGTGTGGAAGGGTGTGCCACCGTCCACTCTACACTACGATGGTGTGGCCGGGCCAAGTTATGCCGTACGACTCAAACTCTTTACTAGAGTCTAGAATAGTGAGGCGCTGACCGTTAGAAAAGCTGAGGGCTAACGTCCCGTTTGCATTCGTCTCGAAACTCTCGATTGTCGCGCCTAGCAGACCTACCGTCCGCGCTGCCGTTGAAGCCAAGTTCTGCCCGTAACTCCAGATCCATTGTGACTGTCCGTCGAAGTAGATAAACTCTCCTTCTACTGAGATCGCGAGATCGTCGTCGAAGCGGAATAGCGTTTGATAGAGGCCGATTGCTACTTGGATTAGCTCGCGGCCGCTTAAGAAGCTCAAATCAATGTCCTTTTTCAGTCCGTACATGTTCACTCATTACAACGAAGTGTGTTGGTTCGCCGGCGAGCTACCCTGCTTTCCCGTCGAAGGGTTAATCGGTTGCCCGCTCGAATTATAAACTTTAACATACCCATTCGGATGCTTTCCTTGTGGCTGATTCGGTTACGTTGTCGGCTCCTTCCTCCGAGTAGGCTTGGTAGCCGAAGCAGCATCCGAAGCCAAGCTACGGTTAGATCAGACGTGAATGATTCCTGAACCCCATCTTGGAGGGCGGGTGACCGACCCTTCCACGGCACCCAAACGATCGCGCCGAGAACTTCCGCGCGCCGCGTCCTCGCGCGCCAGCGGCGGCTCAATTGCGGACTGACTTTAGTTGCTCGCGGTTGCGCTGATTATGCCGCCGGTGACGTTGAATAGTCCGCCGACGAGAACTGCCAGAGCTGGAATCTACTTGAATGCCAGCCAAGAGATAGCTTGTGCGTTGAGAAAGAATAACATCACGTAGAGCCCGAGCAGTTTGCCGAAGGCCCAGGGCGGCGAGTTGACAGTCCAGCCGTATGCGAACAGGACGATGGCCGCGACGACTTCGAGAGCGAAGTCAGGGTCAAAGCCACCCAGCTGAGGTTGGCCGCCACACAGGCCTGTTAGCGCTTCTGCGCCAGAGCCGTTTCGAAATCAGCCGCAGCTTTGTCGATTCCGGCGGCCACGTTTTCGATTGTTTGCGCGACTTGCGGAACCTGCTCCTCCGCTTCTTTCCATTTCTTCTCGTCCATGTATTCATGAACCGCCGCGACCGTCTTCGCGCCGTAACCCGTGTACGCGCCTGGCGCATAAATCTGGTTCTTGAACCAGGGACGTTCCGGCAATCCTTTTTCATTCAGGAACAATCGCGAAATTCGCAGCAAATCCGCGTTCAGCGTTTCCAAAGATTGCGGCGCCAAAGCCGGCGAACCCGCAGCCTGCCACTGCGCGAGCGCCTTGGAGTATCGTTCCGCGCTCTTCTTCAGCGTCTCGATGGAATTTTTCATCGGCGTAAAATTCATGTACGGCGGCACCGCTTCCGCCGGCGGCGGGACGTAGGTCTTGCGCGGGTCCGCCGTTGCCTCGAACACGCCTTCCTGCAATTCCAGATTGCGCTCGGTGATTTCGTCCTGCTTGTCTTTTAGCAATTTTTCCAATTCCGTTTCGTATTTTGCGATGGCTTCGGCTTGCGGCGCGTAGTCCACCGGAATTAGATCCGCGCCGGCCAAACGCAAAATTGTAGTGCCCGCGGTTTGCGCCAGCGCGCGGCCGTACGAAAAGTCGGTGTCCACGAAATGCGTGTAATAGTAGAAATCGTCGTAGATAGAATGATACTGATCGCCATCGTCCTCGCCGCCGAATCCCAGATCCAGCGTGGAAATGCCGGCGAAATCCTGAAATGCGGTGTAGTCCGAGCCATCTCCCAGCGCGTAAATCTCCACGTCCGCGCGCTTGCGAGCTTTCGCACGTTCTTCGGCGTCCTTCGCTTCGCTGATACCCACCAGATGCGCGCGCTGAAAAACGGACAAATGCGTCTCCGGGTCCTGAATTTCGCGCGCCACACTGCTGACGAGTCCCTGCAAATCCTGCGTCCCTCCCGCAGAAAAGTGGCCGCGTTCGTTGCTGTCGGAATTCAGATAAGTAACGGCGTGTTTCTGCAGTTCCCTCAAGTGTGTTTCCACCCACTCGACGGAACCGAGCAGACCTGGCTCTTCTCCATCCCACGCGCAATAAATAATCGTGCGTTTCGGCGTCCAACCCTGCTTGTGTAGTTCGCCGAGCATCCGCGCTTCTTCCAGCATTACCGATTGCCCGGAAATTGGATCGTCCGCGCCGTTCACCCAAGCGTCGAAATGATTGCCGCGGATCACCCACTGCCCGGCATCGTCGCCGCCATGCAGCGTGCCAATCACGTCATAAATAGGTTTCATGTCCCAGTTAGACGCGACTTTCAAACGCACTTTCGCCGGCCCGGGGCCGATGTGATACGTGATGGCCAGCGTGCCCCGCCAATTTGCCGGCGCCACGGGACCTTGCAGCGCGGAGAGCAGCGGCAGCGCGTCGGCGTAGGAAATTGGCAGCACAGGAATTTTCGTGATGGTCTTGGCGTCTTTGATCGCCAGGCGTTTTGCATCGGGTGTGGCGCCGACGCCCGGCGTCAGCGGATCGCCGGGATAATCCGTATCCATGACGCTGCCGCGTTGCACACCTTCGCGCGGACGCCAGCCACCCGCGGGATAATCGTCGCCCCGGTAATATCCGTCGCCGCGCGGGTCGGAGTAAATGATGCAACCGATCGCGCCATGCTCGGCGGCAACTTTTGGTTTAATGCCGCGCCAGCCCGAACCGTACCGCGCGATGACGATCGCGCCCTTCACCGAAATTCCAAGGCGATCGAGCTGCTCGTAATCTTCACGAATCCCGTAGTTCACATAGACCAGCGGCGCGGTCACGTCACCATCCACGGAATAGGCGTTGTACGTCGGCAGCTGTTCCGCAGTCTGATTGCTGGTGGGATCGATCGGCAGCGCGGGCTCCTGCAGTTTCGCGCGAAAGTGCGAGGGTTCGAGCAACTCGACAACGCGTTCTTTGGGCGTCGGAAATAATACGTTGAACGTTTCGATATGCGCGTCGAAGCCCCACTCTTTAAATCGCGCCAGGATCCATTCGGCGTTGTCTTTATCGTAGGGCGAACCCACGTGATGAGGACGCGCGCTCAAGCGCCGCATGTTCTCGCGAATATTTCCGGGCACGACGCCGTCTTGAAACTTTTTCTCCAGCGCACTTTCCGCCGCCGCGGATGTCCGGCTGTATCCGGCAATCGTCGCTGCACTCTGCGCGTCCGTGTTCTGCCCCGAGATGACTTGGGCCGAGAGTAACGCAGTGATCGTAAGCAGGGAGCAGCACATAGAGCGCAAAGGCATGAAAGGTTTCTCCTGAGTTGAAATGGCCGGTCCAAAAGGGACGTGCACGAGCAAGTCCTGAAGCAAGCCATGACCAGCGCACGCCCAACTATCGGCGTTGCAGAGCCGTTGCATTCTCATATCATCGCGGCGCAGATGCCAGAACATTTTTGATTTTATTTAAGTACAGGAAACCAAGCAGCGTGGCAGGGAAGCAAGCGTTCGGCGCAATTCTCTCAGGCTGGAAGTGATCACACGAAAATTTGCACGGACAGACGCAAAGGTGCGCTACTCGCCCGTCTTCGGCGCGGTCGTATCGCCCTTCTTCGCGCCTGCGCCTTTATCCAGACCGAACGTCGGATGGTCTTTCGTTCCCGTAATCTGGATGGCCAGCTCGGTCCCCCCGTTTTTCCCCTTGAAGAACGGGTCCACCGCTTTCAGGAAGAAAGATTTTGCGCCGGTGGTGGTTTGTGAGAGCTTGGCATTCATTGAAAGCTTGCCGTGAAAATCCATCTCGGTGCTGTCCAGGCTGTACGTTCCGTTCAGTTGCACCGCCGCGCCCTCTACCGCAAAGCTCAAGTTGGAAAAAGTCACCATGCCGTTCGCGAGTCTAAAACTTCCGCGAAGATCGGATGCGACTTCGCTAATGTCCGTGTCCTTCGGCCTGCCCTGTCCTTTGCGGCTCAGCGTGTCTACCTTTTCCTGAACGGTGGCGCTGGTAAATTGCCCCTGACCGACCCCGAATTGTCCCGTGAGTTTCATGCGCGCCAGCAGATCGGCTTCGCCTTCGGGAATATCGATGGTGGTCTTCAGGTTTGCGGAGCCGGTCATCAGCGGCTCGTCGGAATTGACGGCCAGACGCAGCAAATCCTCAATGCGCGCGTTTTCCGAGGAGGCGTTCAGAAAAATCGTGCGCCCCTTTATCTCCTTGCTGACGTCCACGATCTTCCCGTTCACCGCCAGCGTGGTGTGCAGAAATTTTGCAGTCACGGTTTTCAGCACCACGTCGCCGTTGGTTCCGTCCACCAGCGCTGAAAATTCCGTATGCAGCGCTAGCGGCTTGCCGCCCGTACGCAGGCCGAAGTCGGGCGTATCCGTGTAGCCCTCTACCGCCAAATAATCCAGCGGCCCGGAAAACGTTCCCTTCGACGAAAGAATCCCGCGCAGCCCCTTCAGTGTGCCCAGATCCGCGTCCTGAAACGTATAGTGTCCGTCGGCCGGAGTCGCGCTCGGCTCCTCCGCCTGCCAAGGTCCGAATTCGCCGGTGGAATCAATTTCGCCTTTCGGCACGGCGTTGGTCAGCACGGCGTGGAATTGCGCCGGATGATCGAAGCTGACATTGTGAAGATCCAAGTAATGAATCGGGAATTCGCGCGGCGATTTGTCGGGCTGCGCTCGCAGCACTTCGATGTTCGCGTCGTCGGCGCGCAGTTCGCCAATCAGCGCTGGATATTTTTTCGCCAGGTCTTGATCCGTCTTCTGAATCAGCGGCCTTCCGCCCGGCTCACGCGGCGGCGTGTGAATTTGCAGTCCGTCCAGCTGCACGAAAGAAATGTACGGCCTGGGGCGCAACAAAGCAGGCAACTGCGCGTACATCGAAACCGTCTTTACTTGGATCAGTGGCGGGATGTCCGTGCGTCCCTTGTAGCGCAGCACCAAACCGGTGATGGTCACGCGCAGCCGTGGAAATAAACTGACCTCGAAGTCGGAAAATTCCACCGTGCTGGCAAAATGCGTCTGCAACGCTTTCTTTGTTCGTTCGCGAACGAAGCCGTGCAGCGTCGGTCCCAGCAATATTGCCACGACCAGCAGCAACGACAGCACGGCGACGCCGGCAATGACCCATTTGCGCATCAAACTCTGACCGGCTCTAATCGTTCGATCCGTCACCTTGTCACCGCGTCCATGTTACGCGCACCCGACCGGATTAGCTCTACGGTGAATACCTGATCGCGGCAAAATCCGCTGCGCGTGCAGAATGCGGGAATCGGGCGTTTGCGGCCGCGTGCGTCGAGGGCAGAGCGTAGGAGAGAAAACCACCCGAGCGTGAATCGCACAGTCGCGGGGGCCAAGGGTTTGACGTTGTAGCGGCCAGCTCTAGGGCGTCTTTGACTTATCGCTTTTCGCTTGGATAACTATTCAACAATCAAAAAATACCGTCTCCCCAGGCCCCTGCATAATCACATCCCATTTCAGCAATCCCTCCACGCCCGGCGTCCTCCACGCAATCAAAGTCCCACGCCGCCCCGGCTCCACCAAACTCAAAGCAAAATCCCCCGCATTCCCCGGCTCATCCGGAAAATAAATCCGCGTCACCAATCGCCGCAGTAATCCACGCATGAACACAGAAACCGCGATGTGCGGCGCCTGCAGTTTCCCATCCGGACCCGGCACAGCCCCCGGCTTGATCGTCGTAAAACGAAATTTTCCATCTTCATCCGTCGGAATTCGCCCGTAACCCTGGAAGGCCGCTTCCACGGGCTTGTCCTGCTGATCGTCCGGATGCTCATATTTCCCGTACGAATTCGCCTGCCACAGTTCGATGATCGAGTCCGGCACTCCCACGCCGTCGGCGTCCAGCACGCGCCCCTCGATCGTCACGCGCTCGCCCGCAACACCGGGGCCGGCAAGCTCCGCGCGATTCAGCCGCTCCATTCCGATGCTGAAGAACGGGCCAACCGTTTGTGATGTAGTAGCGCGCAGCGTCATCTATTTCTCCGTCGGCGTTGCTTCGCGGCCGTTCAGAATAATGTCGAACTTATATCCCAGCGCGTGCCCCGGAATCGTGCTTTCCCAATCGAAAACTGAAATCAACCGCTGCCGCGCCGATTCGTCCGCCGTGCAGTTATAGATCGGATCAAACGGCAGCAGCGGATCGCCGGGAAAATACATCTGCGTCACCAAACGCGTCGCGAACGCCGCACCGAACACAGAAAAATGAACGTGCGCCGGCCGCCACGCATTGTGATGATTGCCCCACGGGTACGCTCCGGGCCGCACGGTTATGAAACGATAGCGCCCTTCGCTATCCGTCATCGCGTAGCCGTGGCCGCCGAAATGTGGATCCAGCGGAGCCTGGTGCTGATCCACTTTGTGCCGGTAACGCCCCGCCGCGTTCGCCTGCCACACTTCCACCAGCGTTTTTCGCACCGGCTTCCCGTCCTCGTCCATCACGCGCCCGCTGACGATGATCCGCTCGCCCAGCGGCTCGCCGGAATGCTGTCGCGTCAAATCGCAAGCCTTCACATTTACGGTTTCCGGTGCGAACACCGGCCCGGTAATTTCGGAAAGCGTGTGCGGCAAATAAACGAGCGGATGGGAAGGCGCGCGCTTCCGCGACGACACATAGGCGGGATGCAAATATTCCGGCTGCGTTCCAGCAAGCGCGCGTCGGTATCCGGGCGGGTAGTTCATTCAACTTTCCTCACCAACACTATACATCGCGCCTGAAGCCAGCGCGGCATCTTCACTCCGCTCCCGCCGCCGTGCGTCGCTGCCGTCCGCGAGTGCAAATCGCTCCACCTTCCCCGCTCGCGGTGCACGGCCTCGCGACTGCAAGCAGTAACCCACACCAGGTTGCAAATTCAACTTACTGATGCGTTCCATTCACGCGTACACGCCACGGCCATCGCCGCATCATTCTGATGTAAAATGGAGTAATAGCAGCCAGCAAAGTCAGCCGGAGGTAAATTACTTTCATGAGCGATGCCGCACTAAAATCCTATTTATTCGTCAGCGATTTCGATCAGACTCTTACATTCAACGATTCTGGATACGTCCTCAGCGAAATCGTGGGAATCCCCACCGCGGAATTCGAACGCAAAGCCGAAGGAATGGCCAAACTAAATCTAGTCCAGCAGGGCGCCGAACTCGCCTATCTTCTGTTGCACGATCCGGAATTCCGCTTGCGCGTTCGCAAGGAACATCTAATCCAGGTCGGCAAGGAAATCCGCCTGAAAGCCAATATCGGCCTGCTCAACGAAATTCTCGACCACGGCATTCAAGGTTATCACTTCGACTTTTACGTTCTTTCCGCCGCGCCTGTGGAAGTAATCCAATCCGCGCTTGAGGGAATCTTGCCTCCCGACCGCATCCACGGCACGGAATTCAAATATAAAAGCAGCGGAGAAATTGACACCATTGTGCGCGCCACCGCCGGTTACGGCAAAGTTGCCTTTCTCGACGAGCTTCAAGCCAAGATGAAAATCGGCCCGGACCATGTGATCTACGCGGGCGACGGCAGCTCGGACATTCACGTGATGCTCCACATCAACGCCCGCGACGGTTTCACCATCGCCGTCTCTGAAACCAAACACGTTTCGCACATCGCTCAGCGCACCATCCTCAGCACCAGCGCTCTCGGCGTCCTCGTCCCCATCCTGGAAAAAATTGTCGGCAAGGGCCGTGCGCAAATCCGCACGTTCCTGGAATCCTACGGCTTTCTCATTCAGGAATGGGATAAAGTGCGCACCGACTGGCTCACGCTGCGTCCCGCGATTGAAGAGGCGGTCGAAATTCGCTCCGTGGGAGATTCATCGCTATGATCAGCTTGGTCGGTTGGCTCGCTACGGCCCTCGTGACCGCGTCATATTTTTTCCGCAATCACAAGACGCTCCGCATCGTGCAAGCCCTCAGCGCGGTCGTCTGGTTCACTTACGGCGCGCTGATCAACTCCAAACCAGTAATGGTCGCGAACATAATCGTCGCCGTCGTAGCTCTATACTCCACGTTCCTGCCAACCCGCGTCCCCCCGCCAGCACCCGAAATCGGCGACTGAGTTACGCTCGCGCACCGCGTCGCCGGTGCGCACTTGCTCTTGAATTTGTAGCGGCCGGTCCCGCAACGCGGGACCGGGCAGCCGTTGTCGTTCTCTGCACCTCTGGAGTAACTTTTCGCCGTCGCCTTGATTTGTCGCTCAACAACATCCCGCCACCCTACAGCGAAATCCACCCCGCATGTATCAACCACAACGAAGTGACCCCCACCAAAATCCACAAAATCACTCCCTGCAGCATCGGACGCACCCCCACCTGCCGTACCGTAGCCCGTGAAATCCCCGTGCCAATCAAATACAAAGTCGCCGTCAATCCCAATTTCCCCATCACGCTCAGTACATGCCACGCACCCGCAAACCCAGGCAAGTAAGTGTTCGCCACCGCCGCCAAACAAAACAGCGCGATAAACCACGGCCACTGTATACGGCTATCCGAACGTTTCATCACCGCCGCACCCACTGAAACCGGCACGATCCACAACGCGCGCGTCAGTTTCACCGTCGTCCCCACCACGAGGGCCATGGCGCCATAACGCGCCGTCGCGCCCACCACCGAACTCGTATCGTGAATCGCCAGCGCCGCCCACAATCCAAATTGTTGCTGCGACAAGTGCAGCAAACATCCCAGCGGCGGAAAAATCAGCAACGCAATCGCATTCAAAATAAATACCGTCCCCAACGAAACCGCTGTCTCTTCCTGATCCGCATGAATAATCGGCGCTACTGCCGCAATCGCGCTTCCACCGCAAATCGCGGTTCCCACCGTGATCAGTATCGAAGCCGTCTTGTTCACCCCCAGGATCCGCCCCGCCAGCAAGCCCGCCGTCAGCGCGAACGCAATGCTCACCGCCGTATAAACAAATCCGCTGCGCCCCGCGCGCAACACTTCGTGCAGATTCATGCCGAATCCCAACCCCACCACGGACGCCTGCAGCAGATATTTCGTCGCCGTGCGCGATTCCGTCTGCCAACGATTCGTCAAACCCAGTCCAAAAATCAGCCCAAGCGCCAGCGCCAACGCCGGCGAAACCAATCCACTCGCGGACAACACAAACCCCAGCAAGAATAAAATTTTCACAGCCACACGAATCTCCATACCGCGCCAAGTGACGCCACAAAACAAACTCCCGCGCGGTCCAGTCTTATATCATTAAATACGACGCTCTGCTCGTCCAGCGCCCCGCGCGATCTTCTTCGTTAGCCCTTCGCGCTAGGTCTGGCGCTACGGCTGTGTGCTTCGGACGAGGTTCTCGATCCGCGCTTCAGCCAGCCCGGAACTTTAGAAAAAATTAACGAAACAGCCTCTCCCTCCCCTTACACCTTTGCTCCCTGCTCGAATTTAAGGTGGACATCCGCACCCCTTCTCGGTCAAATTATGGGGGTAGCTCTGACGCGCTTTCGTCATCTGGGGGAAATACGCTATGCGATACTTTGCTTTCCTATTGGGATTGGTCTTTCTGCTATCCATAAGCGCCGGCGCACAAACTACTGCATCCAATTCAGCTTTACTGCCATCTTCCTATTTTGCCGTGCCGGCCGGATTGAACGCACCCAGCAGTGCTCCTTCCATATCTCTCACGCCGTTTTCCACCGCTCCGGTGAATACGCCTCCGGGCACCTTGGCCGTGTCCACGCCTCTTTCCTTGCTGCCCGCGCCAGCCGCGCCTCCGCAAGACGTCACCAGCGTGTTCGAGAGTTACGCCTGGCAACTCTACGGAGGTTACACCTTCCAACGATTTTACGAATTGCCGGGCATTACTCCAAACATGAACGGCTTCAACCTGAGCGTCGTGTATTACTGGAAGGATTGGTTCGGAATCGACGGCGAGTTCGCCGGTACCCACGCAACTCAAGACAACGTTAGCTCCTGGTTCCTGTTTGGTGGCGGCGGCCCGCGCTTCCGCTGGTCCGCGAGAAAGGGAATCGAAGTCTGGGCCCACGCCCTGGTCGGCTATTCGCACTTCACGCCGCAGACGCCCGCCGGTAGTCAGCAGGCGTTTGCTTACGAACTTGGTGGCGGCGTGGACTTACCCTTTAAGCCGCGGTGGGCGATTCGCTTGGGCGGAGACGCGATGGCCACCACCTATTTCAACACGCATCAATTCAGCCCGGTAGCCCACGCGGGCCTCGTCTTCCGATTTTAGCGTCAACGAATTCGTTCCGTCTCGGCAGCTGCCTCAGCTTTGTGAGGCGCGGCTTCAGCCGCGCCATTAGGCCACGATCGAAACGCAGGGCTTCAGCCCCTGAAGCTCCATCGCGCGTTGCCGCCGTCATCCTCACCAACCCCTCGACCCATTCCCTCCACCATCTCCTGCTACTTTTCCCCCACACCCATCATCCAATCGCGCATGAACCTATTCGATGAATTACAAATTCGCGAGGTCCTCCTGCGCAACCGCATCGTGGTCTCTCCCATGTGCCAATATTCCAGCAGCGACGGCTTCGCCGACGACTGGCATTTGGTCCATCTCGGCAGCCACGCCGTCGGCGGCGCCTCTCTGATTTTCACCGAAGCCTGCGCCGTCTCCGCCGTAGGCCGCATCAGCCCGCAAGACCTCGGCATTTGGAAAGACGACCACATCGCCTTCCTCTCGCGCATCACCCAATTTCTGTTGGGGCAGGGAACCGTCCCCGGAATTCAACTCGCCCACGCCGGACGCAAAGGCAGCACCCCTCGCCCCTGGGAGCACGGCGGCTTCGTCCCTGAATCGCAAGGCGGATGGAAACCCGTCGCGCCCAGCGCCATCCCTTTTTCCGACACCTACGCGCAGCCGCTGGCGCTCGATGCCGCCGGAATTCAAGGCGTGATAAAAGATTTCGCGGCTGGCGCCGTACGCGCTCTGCAGGCCGGTTTCAAAGTTATCGAAATCCACTCCGCACATGGCTACTTGCTCCACGAATTTCTTTCACCGCTCGCAAACCAGCGCACGGATTCTTACGGCGGCTCCTTCGAGAATCGCACGCGCCTGCTCCGCGAAGTCGTCACCGCCGTGCGCCGCGTGTGGCCTGCCAAGTACCCATTGTTCGTGCGCATCTCCGCCACCGATTGGGTTCCCGGCGCCTGGGACCTCGAGCAATCCGTCGCGCTCGCCGAACTTCTCGGCCCGCTCGGCGTGGATTTGATTGACTGCTCCTCCGGTGGCATGGTCCCCAACGCGCAAATTCCCGTCGCCCCCGGCTACCAAGTTCCCTTCGCCGACCAAATCCGCCAGCGCACCGGAATCATGACGGGCGCGGTAGGCATGATCACCAGCGCCGGCCAAGCCGACGCCATCCTAAACCAAGGCAAAGCCGACGTAGTAATCCTGGCCCGCGAATTCCTCCGCCAACCCTACTGGCCCCTAGCCGTGGCCCGCGACCTCGGCTTTCCTGTCAGCTGGCCAGTCCAATATCTCCGCGCCGCCCCAGACCGCACGCCGCCGCGCGAACCCATCCAGCTACCAGAACATCCATGCTCCCGCGCCGAGCACGACGAAACCCAAGAATAGCTCCGCCGACGATGCGATGAGCATCGTCATCCTGCCTGCCCTGAGTGATTTTGCGAAGGGAGGCCTGCGCCTTTGCTTCAAGCCGGCCGAAGGATCTCTTCCGCTTTCTCTGTGTCCTCTGTGTTAGATCTTTTGTCTTTCTTTGCGCCCTCCGCGTCTCAGCGGCAGCTCTCGCGGTTGCCATCCTTGAACTCTGCAACACCTATGCACGTTCTTCGAACCAGCCAACCGCCCTGCCTCTCCCAATCGGAAACACCCCGCGCAAACTTTCTACCCCCAACCCCCCAATCCATCTACCATATTCCTCGTGACGACGACCGATCACCTCCACCGTCGCATCGCCGCGGCCACCGGCATCGTGATGGCCAGCGTCCTGCTCAGCCGCATCCTCGGCTTCTTTCGCGATTGGACCGTCGCTCACCAAGTCGGCGCGAACGCCGCTACCAGCGCGTACTACACCGCTTTCACGCTTCCCGATTTCCTGAATTACCTGATCGCCGGCGGCTCGCTCAGCATCACCTTCATCCCAGTCTTCGCCAAGTACGTTGCCGAGCAACGCGAAGAAGAAGGCTGGCGCGTTTTCTCCACAGTAGTCACAGTCATGGGTTTCGTTCTAGTCACGCTAGTAGTGCTCGGCGAAATCTACGCCGCACATCTGGTGAAATACATCGTTCCAGGCTTCGCCCCCGCCGAATTCCAGCAAACGGTTTTCCTCACACGCCTGATGCTCCCGGCGCAAATCTGCTTCTACGAAGGCAGCATCCTGAGTGCGGTGCAATACGCCAAGAATCGCTTCATCATCCCGTCGCTCGCGCCCATCATCTACAACATCGGCATCATTCTCGGCGGGGTCCTGCTCTCTTCGCGCATCGGCATCACGGGTTTCGCGGTGGGTGTGCTGGGCGGAGCCATCTGCGGAAATTTCCTGCTGCAAATTTACGGCGCCTGGCGAGCCGGCGCGATTTTCAGACCCAATTTCAACATCCGCCATCCCGGCTTCTGGATGTTCCTGAAACTCTCCGTACCCATCATGCTCGCCCTCTCACTTTCGTTCGTGGACGATTGGATCATCCGCTGGTTCGGCTCCTACCTCCAGCCCGCGTCTATCACGTGGTTGAACAACGGCAAAACGTTGATGCGCGTTCCGCTGGGCCTCGTCGGCCAAGCCATCGGCGTCGCCTCCTTTCCCATCCTCGCGCAGCTCTACTCCGAGAAAAAATTCGACGACCTCAACCAAATCCTCAACTCCACATTCCGCGCGCTGATTTTTCTGCTGTTACCCATCTCCGCGCTAACCATCGCGCAAAGCCTCCCGCTCGTCTATCTGGTGTTCTCGCACACCCGTCTCCACGGTCCCGATCTCGCCGCCACCGCATCCACCCTTGCGTTTTTCTCAATCGGCATGTTCGCCTGGGGCGCGCAAAATATTCTAGCCCGCGGCTTCTATGCCACGCGCGACACCATCACTCCCGCCGTAGTCGGCACGGTAACCACGTTGCTCAGCCTTCCAGTCTATTGGCTCCTCGTCCGCCGCCTCGACTTCGTCGGCCTGGCCCTAGCCAGCACCATCGGCATAGTGGCCTACACCATCCTTCTCTTTGTCCTGCTAGCCCGCCGCACAAAAAATCCAGAGGAGAGAAGTCTCGTCGGCTTCTTCGTGAAAGTAGCAGCAGCGTCCTGCGCCGCAGGTTACGCCTGCTACCGCCTCACAGGCTGGCTGGAAAATTTCATCCACTGGCAGCGCCTATTCGGCGCCCTAATCCTGCTGACGCTGGTAACCGCAGCGGGAATCGCGCTCTACGTAGCCCTCCTCAAACTATTCCGCGTCCCAGAAGTAACCCAATACCTCCGCCGCGCCTACACCTTCGCTAACCGCACCTGACGATACGATAAGCATCGTCATCCTGCCTTCCTGAGTGATTTTGCGAAGGGAGGCCGGCGCCGTTGCTTCAAGCCGGCCGAAGGATCTCTCCCGCTTTCTCTGTGCTCTCCGGTAATTTGTCGCCGTTGCCCTTGAATTTGTAGCGGCCGGTTCCGGTTCATCGAACCGGGCAGCCTTTATCGTTGGTCTGTCGTTGCGGCAATCCTTCAATGTTCTGCAAAGAACGGAATTACGTGTCATCCCGAACGCAGTCCTGCGCTTTTTCTTGCCCGCCGCAGCTAGGCGGGCGCAGGACGCAGAGAGGGATCTGCTTTTTGCGGAACAGCTTAGTCTTTTCTCGGGACGGAGCCGAATAACCTTAGGAGAGAATGCGAGAGCGTTAATAGATTGCGACGTTAGGGTGTGCACGGGAACTACTGATCCTTGTCAGGGCACGGCTTCAGCCGCTGAGGGAATGAATTTCGAGCCCTCACACAGACTGTTGAGCCAAGCAGACTGTCGGGTGAAACGCTGGATAATGCAACAATACGAGAGTCCGGTCGATCCGAAATTCGAACCGGCGGTCGCGAGCAATCTATCCTGTCAATTTGAGGGCTGCTGTTCCAACACTGGATTCACTGTCAACTCGCTGTCCTTGATGACTTCTAGTTCCCGCTCCCATTCTTTTCTGCCAGACGATCTGAGGAGGAGCTTGTGGGGTCCTGTTGGAGTCGGGATCGTCGAAGGCGTCTGCCCAACGATTCTGCCGTCCATGTAGATTTCTGCGCCGGTAGGATCCGAAGTAATTCGTAGGTTCCCGACTCCTGCGGACTGCACCGCCACCGGTGGCGCTGTCGATTGCGGATAAAACCGTTGGAGTAGCTGAATCAAGTCACTTGCGTTGAGCGCGAAGCCGATCCCTTGAAGCGAAACTCCGCCTCCCGAACCTTGAGTGCTGAGCGCCTTCAGTGTGTTGATGCCGACGACGTCGCCGTGAACATTCAAAATTGGGCCGCCACTATTTCCGGGATTAATTGCAGCATCCGTTTGAATCCATGTGCCGTGACCCGCCTCGGGATTTCTTCCGACAGCACTTACGATTCCCTTGGTCACGGTATTCGGCATTCCGTGGGAAGGGTTGCCGATGGCAAGCACTGTCTGCCCCGGGTGAACGTCTGATAGGTCCGCGAGAGAGACATGCGGAAACCCTTGGCCTTCAATCTTAACGAGGGCCAGGTCCATCTCTGAGTCGGTGTACACGACGGTCCCTGGCAACTCCGAGGCAGCCGAGAACACAACTGTTATCGAAGTGTCTCCTTCTACGACGTGATGGTTCGTGGCAATTACACCCGCATCTGTTAGTAGGAAACCTGTTCCCCAACCGTGGTTATCGCGGAGTTTCACTATAGCCGGACTGGCAATTTCTACCACCCGTTCTGCCGCCAGCTCAGGACGATAATCGAGTGTGGTTCCCGCGTTCGAGCTTGTTCGAACAGATCCGTTAAACACCTTGGATGTGACTCGAAGAGTCGCGTGAATTTGACTTGTTTTCAGTAGCCAGTACCGGCCATGATTTCGGCCGTTCAGAGCGATCCACTCGAACGGACCGTCTGTGAGCATGACTTCTTGGACCGTGTACCCGTCTTTGTAGATTCGGGCAGTCATCGCGTGTTCGAGTCTCGTTCCGATAACGGTCTTTGTTTTGTGGAAGAATCCACCCGGATAGTTCGCGCGGAATGGAGTCGTGCCGACAACAACCCCGTCGATTTCGACCGTCGCGCCGTCGGCGAACTCGTGATGTTCAGTATTTCGCACCGGCTTCGCAGTGCCAGCGCGGTCGTCGCCAATAGCGCCACCAGCACGCGAAAAACAATGCGCACCGTCGCTCGCATTGAGTCCCCCCAAGGTGAGGAATCCACCATGTCACCCACGATGCGCCACTTTCAATCCGCACAAGTACTGACGAGATCAAACCGCAATCTACACGTATCAGCTCCTTCCAGAGCCCGACGCAAGTGCCATGAAGTCAGAACTTTACGCCAACATAAAAACGAAACCATCCCTAGCACCAGCGCATCCCTTGATAAGGGGCGCGCTGCGAATGTTTTCACAGTGATGCTCTCGCCCGCAGGAGCATCGAGCCAATCTTGCTCGAAATCTCCGCGGCAAATTGCACTCTTGAATGGAGAAGAAATGGACCTTCGTACGAAAACCTGCCTTACAGTGGTTTCAATTCTAGGTCTTTCGCTGCCGATCTGGGCGCACACCGATTCAGCCCAGCTCGTAATTGACCATCCCGTCACGATCGGCACTCAGCAGTTGAAGCCCGGATCTTACAATCTCAAAGCGAACGACGGCGCGAATCAAATCAACGTCATCCGCACCAACGATGGTAAGACCGTCGCGTCCATTCCCTGCGAATGGGTGGAGCTCGCCCAAAAGCCTCGCCAAACAGAAGTCCTCTTCAACGCGGACCGCGTCGTGGAGATCGATTTCGCTGGCCAGACCAAGGGCGTCGCGATTCGCTAATCCGCGGTAAATTCCAAAATGGCCGGGGGCGGACCACAAATCCGCCTCTTTCTATTTCCTCGCGGTTCTAGTGCAAATATCTCCCCAGCCAATCCAAAAATGTCGCATACCACAACTCACTATTCTGCGGCTTCAAAACCCAATGCCCCTCATCCGGGAAAATCAGCAATTTTGAAGGCACTCGCTGCACCTGCAACGCCGTGAAAAATTCCAAATCCTGATTGTAGGGCACGCGAAAATCCAGTTCGCCTCCCACCACCAAAGTCGGCGTCTTATATTTCCCCAGCGCCGCCGCATATTCGCTAGGCGCCCACTTCTGATACATCTCCGGCTTCGCCCAAGGCGGCCCGCCAAATTCCCAATCCGCGAACCACAATTCCTCCGTCGCCCCGTACTCGCTCACCAAATCGTAGGGCCCCGCGTGACTGATCAAGCATTTGAACCGGTCCGTATGCGTCGCGATCCAATCAATCATGTACCCGCCGTACGACCCACCCGCCGCGCCCACTCGCGCACCATCAATAAACGGATACTTCGCGATCGCCGCATCCAAGCCTTTCATCGAATCTTCGTAAACCCTCCCGCCCCAATCGCGGCTGATCTCCGCCGTGAATTTCTGCCCGTAACCGGTTGACCCGCGCGGATTGATCATCACGACCACATATCCCGCCGCAGCCATCACCTGCTGATTCCAGCGATAGCCCCAAGCGTCTGTCCAAGCCCCCTGCGGCCCGCCATGAATCAAAAATAAAGTCGGATATTTTCTTGCCGCATCGAAATGCGGCGGCCGAATCAACAATCCCTCCACTTGCGTCTTTTCGGCGCCCTCGAACCAGAAGGTCTCCGCCGCCGGCAACGCAACCTCCGCCAGCAATGCGCCATTCTGATGCGTCACCTGCCGCAAATGCGCGCCACCATCCGCATCCGCCGTAAAAATTTCCGCGGGCATCGTCAGACTCGTCCGCGCCAGCGCCAAAGTTCGCCCGTCGCGGCTCAAATCGAAATCCGCATTGAATCCATCCGCGATCACTTGAGGCGCGCCACTCTCCGCCGCGGCAATCGCATACAACGGCATTTCCGCCTTATGCTCAGCCGAAAAATAAATCCGCGCGCTATCCGGCGTCCAAGCATACGATTCCACGCTGCGATCGAAATTGTCCGTCCGGTTGATGATCTTCCCGCTCTGCCGGTCGTACAGCATCAATCTCCAGCGATCCGCCTCATACCCGCCCCGCAACTGCGCCCGATACGCAATCCATTTTCCGTCCGGCGAGTAAGCCGGCCCCCAATCGTTCCCCGGATTCGTAGTGATCCGCTTCGGCTCGCTCCCACCGGAAACCTCCACCGTAAAAAGATCTCCGTTCGTGCTCAACGCCTCGTCCCTATCCGTATTCGCCGTAAAGCACAGTTCGCGACCGTCGGGCGAAAACGCAATCGCCTCCGGCGCCCCCTCGCTAAAAGGTGGCACATCGTAGTTCGCGCCAGGCGTCAAATCCCGCGCCGCCCCGCCACCAACCATCGCCGCCACAAATAAATGACTACGCTTGCCGTCCCACCATTCGTTCCAATGCCGATACAAAAGCTTTTCGTATATCCGCGCCTTCACCTTGTTTTTTTCTTTGGCCGCGTCGCGCGCAGCGTTGCAAGCATCATCCCGGCAATCCGGATATACGGAAGAAATAAACGCGACCGTCTTCCCATCCGGCGACCACAGCTCGTTGTCCGCTCCGGTAGAAATCGAAGTCAGCCGCGTCGCCTCGCCGCCGTCCAGCGCGATCCAATAAATTTGCGGCGTCCCCGACCGCCCCGAAATGAACGCCAGCTTCTTCCCATCCGGCGACCATCGCGCCCGCGTGTCGCTCCCCCCGCGCGTCAATTGTCGCGCCTCGCCACCGCCGCCAGCCGCCACCCCCCCAATGTCGCCCA